>ERZ780117.541-NODE-541-length-15554-cov-4.041616_pt1 | contig 15554 bp, 17 predicted proteins | sample MGYA00510985_ERZ780117 | MGnify/ENA primary metagenome ERZ780117 (study PRJEB29588, sample SAMEA2159553) | human gut metagenome | biome: human gut; feature: human-associated habitat; material: faeces | place: Denmark | collected 2008/2010 ...
CAGCAGGAATATCCGAAATTTTGAGTGGAAAATTACAAAACCTAAAGTACATCAGACTCTGGATTACTCAAAAAAAGACATATATAAGATAAATCTGCGTCTTTCGGAACTTGCACAGCTCAAAGAGCTTGAAAAGTATATTAAAAAGGCGGGAGTATGCCCTGTTTATTCAATAGAATACGGAGAAATCCTTGCGACATGCGACCTTGCAACAAGCAGTTTCAGCGATATAATAATGAAGGTTAAGAAATTCTGCACCAAATACGGCATAAAATTTCAGCTTTCCACACCGAGAATTCTTATTGAAAGGGATTTTGACAGAGTATATGAGTATGTAAAACAGATCTTGCTGGCTAATCCTGCTCCTGACAGCTTGATTATCAATAACATAGGATATTTCTGGACGGCAATTAATGATTCTGATATTAACCATATTCCGATAGAAATAGGGCAGGGGATAAACCTTCTGAACAGTCTTTCAATAAAATGCCTTAATAACCTTGCTCCGATTGAAACAGTAGATTTTACGTCATTTGCGGATATAGAAAGCACCATAAAAACAATCAGAAAAATAAAGAATGATATTCCGTTTAAAAAATACACAATTGCAGGAAATATGAGGGTTCCAAGCCTTGGTTTATGCCCTTTAAATAACGATAGCGCCGTTGTATCGCGTCTTTCGTGCAAAGCTCCATGCCACAGAGGCGGTTACGGTCTGCATGATCCTTCATTGGATAAAATTTATCCTTTTACGTGCGATGGATTTTGCAGAATGCACATGTTTGAAGATAAAATACTTGAAGAATTTGATAAGGTTGAAGAATTATACAGGGCAGGCGTGAATGAATTTGTATTTGATTTCAGTGCGTTGAGTGCGAAATTTGTTCCTATACTGCTTGATAAATTTTTTCAGAAATAAGCTTTACATTCAAAATTTGGCAGGTTTAATTCTCCCTCCCTGATTATTGAGGGCTGGGGTGGGTTACGAGCATTTTCCACTTAAAAAAAGACCCTGTAACTTATTACAGAGTCTTTTTTATTATTTTGTTTATCCTAACAAACTATTTGCTGTACAATACTGCTCTTGCTGCAACAGAGTTTGGTAACACTGTTTGATCGTAGAATACAACAGGATAAATATCTGTCGGGCTCTTGATGTCGCAGTCATCATCTGTTCCGCTTCCGCCATCGCACTGTACGATTCTGTTAGGAGCTTTGATACCGTTTACATCGATGAAACCATAGCATTCTTTTGGATCAGCGCCGTCAGCCTGAGTACAAGCAGTAGCTTGAGCCGGATCGAATGTAAACATAATACCGTCATTAAAGAACAGTGTTATGTTAGAAGCAGCAATCGATTGGTCACCTTGAACCCCCTGGCCTTTCCCAGCAGAGCTGTATTTAGCTTTATATTCAGCACCTTTAGTATCTTCAAAAGTACCGGTTTCAGTTCTAACAACATTCATTCTGCTTTGTAACATTGTCAACAAACCGTAGCTTCCGTCTGCATCTGAATCCAAATCAGCGAAGCTCCATTCATCAAGAGCAACGTTGAGTGTTACAGCTTGAGACAAAGCTGATAAAGCTTTTTTGTAAGCAGCTTTGTACTGAGCGCCTTGAGTAGAGTTCATCAATGTCGGCATAGTCATTGCAGCTACAACACCGATGATACCTAATGTGATTAACACTTCTGCGAGTGTAAAGCCGAATCTTTTTGTCATAATCTTTTCACCTTTCTTTTTTGTAAAACTTTCTGATTCCTCAAAAATATTTTACGCTTTATATCTCTATCCTCTATATTTAATTATCGAATCTCTCCAAAAACGTGGATATGCATAAAAACTATTTTGAAAAATCTTTTTGTATCTCTATTTTAAAGTATTTTTTTTCAAATGTCAATAGCTTTACAAAAATTATTAATTAAATTTAACTAATTCTCAAGGATTAGATAATAAAAAATCATACTTATGGAGGAGAAAATTAATGAGGTATAACAGATATCAGACATTTATTGTTGGATACTAAGATACTATGGCAGTAAGGCAGTAGGAAGCAGCATAAAAATTTTATACAAAACCCAATGTTTCGGGTGGAGCGGCTACATTTTTTCGGCAATGACATGAAATTTGTAAGTCCTATTTATCAAATGAACAGTTTATACACCTGCAACAGGCGGCAAATCAATGTTTTTCAAACGCTGTTCAATTCTTCTGTACCATTTCAAATGCTGTTTGAATAAAATATTATATTTTGTAATATCCCCCTGAGACATTTCTTTAAACTGATTATCGCAGGTTTCTTCTAATGCTCTTTCAAGGTAGTGTGTAAGCTCTTTTCTTGACAATTTATCAAGGTCATTTCCTTTAACCATTTCTATGCGTTTGCCAAATTCAACAATAACTTCGGGTCTGTTGTCTCTAAAAAATGCATAGTCAATTGCCATAGGGATAAGGTTAACTTTTCCGTATCTTTTTACTGCATTTTCAGCGATATACGCAAGACCTGTTTGAAATTCAATAGGTCTGTAATGCGGAGGTCTGATAATTCCCTGCGGAAAAATGCAGAGCATATTTCTGATATCTCCGACAACATCAACAGAATATTGCAGGGCTTTCATAGCAGATTGAGGAGATTTTTTATTTACGGAATACGCACCTCCGCGTCTTAAAAGCGGAAATCTGTTTAATTCTTCAACCATCAGCCGGATTTCTTTATGGAAAATTCTGTGTGTAGTGTTATAAAGCACAATTCCGTCCCACCAGTTGCAATGCGGGGCAAAGAGAATTGTCGGAACATTTGTATCGCCGTCAAAATAATTTTCTTCTCCTCTGTATCTGAAAGCATAGAAACGATTTTGAAGCATGTTAAAGAAAAACATGCTGGCTACCCAAAGCCAAAATCTGCTGGTTTTAGCGGGCTTAAATTTTTCCTCCTTGTTTCTAAGCTTTGTAGGGGGGATGTCAGAATATAATTGTTCTTCAACTACCATATATCAATTTTACTCCAGTAAAACAAATAACGCAAACTAGAGATGAAAAATTTTAAGAAAAATTAATAAATTAAAATAAGTTTCGATTGTTACCCGCCCCTTGCCCCCTCCCTAATCAGGGAGGGGGAGTTGATCTACTTAATCTTTGCTTCTAATCTTTCGATACGCGCTTTTAATTCCTGATTTTCTTTTTCAAGAGCTGTTACACGGGAGTCAAGTTCTTTTATTGCATTGATTACAGCATAGAACATATCTTCCATTCGGATTGTTAAAAAGCCGTCGACACCTTTTTTTACTGCATCAGGAAATACTTTTTGCAAGTCCTGAGCAATTACACCGACATGAGGGGTTTTCTTTTCGTCTTTTTTAAAGGTATAATTAAAGACTTTTAGCTGGCGGATTTTATCTAAACCGGAGGTATTTTCCTTGCCTACGTATTTCAGACGGCGATCTGAAGGCGATAATTGAGACCAAGCTCCACTCCAATCAAGCTTATCTCCCCATGAATGTGTAGACCCCATATACAATGTTGATCCAGAACCTGGGTTACGTCCATTATGCTGAACAGTAAACGAAGTATAAATTCCGTCTTTTTTAGAAGACAATATAGTATGACCAAAATTTATCAAACTGTAATAATCTGAATATTCCCGGTTTGGAGCGCCTCCTTGAATTATCAATCGACCTGGAAGAACAACAGTAGTTTCAGCATCGCCTAAATATATCATTTTACTGTCGCCTGTTGCAGCTGATCCGCCGCTTTCAGGTCCTGAATTAGGTCCAATACAAATCTTATTACTGCCCGTTACATATTTACATGCTTCTCTACCTATACCTATATCCCGACTCCAAGTCTACTAAACTGGAACTGCCGATTGCAATATTATATGTACCGCTTTTATTACTGCCTAATGCAGCATTTCCAATAGCAATATTAGCCCTACCTGTATCGTTCGAATTCATTGCAATTGAGCCGATTGCAATATTAAAATCACCGGATGTATTTGAATATAGAGCATGTTCTCCAAATGCAATATTATTAAAACCATCCTCATTTAAATATAAAGCATTTTGGCCGATTCCTATATTTTTATATCCAGTAGTATTAGCCTGCAAAACGAACTGACCGAGTGCTATATTTTGATATCCGGTTGTATTACTATATAAGGCTTCAGTTCCTTGAGCTATATTTTGATATCCAGTATCATTAGTATATAAAGCATCACGACCGATACCAATATTATTAAAACCTGTAGTATTACTGTATAGTGTATTTGAACCTAATGCAACATTATCATACCCCTCATCATTTGAACGCAGGGTATTCGACCCGATAGCAACGTTACTGTAACCGCTTGCATTACCCCATAATGCCTGAGAACCAATACCTATATTGCTTGTTCCTGTTTCATTTGAATACAAAGAAGAAGTACCTAAGGCTATATTGTTGTTTCCGGTAGTATTTGACCGCAGAGCACCGCTTCCGATGCCAATATTAGCTTCTCCGCCATTATTTGAAAATAAGGCGCCCATACCTATACCGATTAAATCTTCACCTGTTTGATTATTATTTAATGCCTGAAAGCCTATACCGATATTATAATTGCCGGTGGTATTATTATCCAGTGCAAAGTTACCTATACCCACATTACCGCCGCCTGTTGTATTCGATGATAAAGCTTGATAACCTATGCCTGTATTTTCTTCGCCTGAAGTATTATTTCTGAGGGTATTCGTACCGATTGCCGTATTATAATTACCAGAGTTGTTTGAATGCAAGGCATTATTACCGATTGCGGTGTTATTCTCTCCTGTATTACTCGATAAAGCGTCTACACCTATTGAAGTGCTGCCACTGCCTGAGGGATTTGCTATATTACTTAAATACAAATTACTTTCATCCAAATACAAACGACCAACTACAGCATCTCCGGTCTTAAATAACAAATGGCTGAAGCCGCTTCCTTCGGCTGTACGAATTAACAGTTTGGTATCTCGCTCTGCATCGCCTGCATCGGATTGACCTAACAAGGCTACCTGATTGTCCCCTGCTCCAAAATAGGCATCCGAATTATTCCGCGGAGAATACCGCCACGGGGATGAATAATCCGACTTATTGCGTGTCGTCATTACAGGTGCCATGGCTGCCAGAATGATACTCATGATTAACATTACGACCATCATTTCAGCAAGCGTAAAACCGCTTTTTTTAGTAAATGTTAAATCCCTAAAACTATTGGCAGGAGTGCTTAGATGCCCCCCCCCCGACTACTCAAAACCTTGACAACAGAGGGTTTTAGGCCGTTTCTTAATATCTCTTGTCCCATGCTTCCACTCCTTTTTTAATGTACATGTTTATTATAAACGATTTTTTTATTTTTTCAAGAGTATCAGTCCGTGATTTACCTGTTAAACTTCATTATAAGTTTTAAAATGAGCCTTGCAGACTTCTTTTAATCTTTCTTTACCATATTTTTTAATAAACTCTGATGCTGCTGTTTTCACAAGCCCCGAGCATCCTTTAGGGAAACTTATCCCGTAAGTCTGCTCCATCGCCTGCATTTTTTGAACAAAAGATGCTCTGGCAAGAACAGATGCTGCGGCAACTGCAATATCGCTCTCTGCCTTGCACATTTGTTCCAGCCTGATACTTCTTCCGTTTTTCATCAAAGCAGATTTGATTAAATTTTCGTCTCCGAATTTGTCTGACAGAGCATATTCACAGGTTGAGCTGTTCAAAATATTTTCAATTGCCCTTGCATGCCCCCAGGCAAGAAGTCTGTTCAAATTTTTTATATTTGAGTAAAGTTCGTTATATTTGGAATTTGAAATAGCAATTATTGAATACGGTGCACATTTTTTTATTTCAACTGAAAGTGCAAGCATTTTTTTGTCGGTAAGCTTTTTACTGTCTTTTATCCCGAGTTCATGGAAATATTCAGCATTTTTTTCATCGACAAGCACACCTGCAATCACAAGAGGCCCAAAAAAATCACCTTTGCCTGACTCATCTGTTCCTATATGTGCAATAAATTCTGTCATAATTCCTCTATTTATCTTTAAGGCGCTGCCAAAGGTATAGGCGCTGCAGCGGGTTTTGCGGCCTGTGCAGGCCGGACAGCCGGAGCTGCAGCAGGAGCGGGTGCTTGAGCTGGCTGTGTATGCTGAACAGGCTGAGGTTGAACCGTAACAGGTTTTGACTGTTCTATTTTTCTTATTGATTCGGGAAGTTCAGGCTGTTCGGTCTGTGTATTAAGCTCAATTTCTTCCTGTTTTTCCTGCTCTTGAGCCTCTTTTTCTTCTTCACCTATAACTTTTGCGCCTTTTACACTGCCAAAAGGTATTAAATCAACTTTCGGATAGTTAAAATCTGCTTTTCCGTAAGGTTCAGTAGCGACTTTCATAACATCTTTCCATATCAAAGCAGGAACAGTACCGCCCTGAATTGATTTATTCATAACAGTATTATCGTCATTACCTACCCAGACACCTGTTACAACATTCGGCGTATACCCCATAAAGTATGCATCTTTATTATCATCTGTTGTTCCAGTTTTGCCTGCCGCCGGTTTACCTATATTTGCAGCACGCCCCGTGCCGTTTGTCATAACCATTTTCATCATAGCAGTCATTTCAGCAGCCGTATTTAAGCTTAACTGATGCGTGAATTTTGTCTTTGGAGCTTTATAAACAACTTTTCCGCGTGAAGTTTCAACACGCTCAATTGCATAAGGCTGAACTACGTATCCTCCGTTTGCAAAAGCACCATAGGCTCTTGTAAATTCAAACAATTTTACGCCGTTTGAACCAAGTGCTATTGTATAATCGTATTCAAGCGGTGTTTCTATTCCGAGAACTCTGGCAGTCTGAATAACTGGACGTATGCCTACTTCCTTAATCAATCTTGCTGCACAAACGTTTGAAGATACCATTAAAGCTGTATAAACCGGGATATTACCTCTGTATTTATTTCCGTAGTTGTGCGGAGACCACTGTCCGATTGTAATTGGTCTGTCTTCAATCATATCATTCGGACTAATGCCTTTTTCCATAGCCGCAGCATAAACTATAGGCTTAAACGATGAGCCAGGCGGTCTTACAGCCTGTGTAACCCTGTCATACTGGCTTTTTGTGTAATCTTTTCCGCCTGAATAAACAAGAATTTTTCCGTCAATAGGACTGAAGGAAAATATTGCCGCCTGATTTTTATCTCCTGAAAGCCCCCAGTTTTTAAGATTTTTCAGAATAGCTTCATTTGCGGCCTTCTGAGCTTTGTAATCAAGAGTTGTTACAACTTTATACCCGCCCTGCGAAATTTCTGTTTCATCAAAACCCAGTTTTTCCAGTTCCTTCATAACATAGTCGCAGAAATACGGGGCTTTATTAGTCGTATAATACTGCGGAACTTTCGCAAGATGCAATTTTTCTTCTTTTGCTTTTTCATATTCTTCTGTTGTAATATAGCGCATCTTGTACATTCTTGTAAGAACCTGATTACGTCTTTGAACAGCAAGATCCATATTGTTAAAAGGATTATATACGGAAGGCGCCTGCGGCAATCCCGCAATTAAGGCTAATTCAGCTAAATCACAGTCTTTTAAATGTTTATCAAAATAAATTTGAGCCGCACCTTCAACACCGTAAGCGCCTGCACCGAGATAAACATTATTCATATACATTTCAAGAATTTGATCTTTAGATATCGTTTTTTCAATTCTTGCTGCAATAAACAATTCTTTTAACTTACGGTCAAATGTTCTTTCATTATTCAAAAATAAAACTCTTGCAAGCTGCTGGGTAATGGTACTTGCACCCTGAACGACACGGCCTGCAAGAACATTCTGGATAATTGAACGCCCCAGCCCCATAATATCATAGCCGTGATGACGGTAAAAATTTTTATCTTCCGTTGCTATAAGCGCTTTTTTTAAATTGTCGGGAATATCTTTGAGTTCTATTTTTTCATAAGTGTAAGCTGTAAATGTTTTTATAATTTCATCATCAGACGAATAAATTTTCGTTACAATATTGGGCTTAAACTCCTCTAGATTGTTTATAGGCGGAAGAGATGAAAGATAAAGTTCTAAAGATGCAACTCCAGCCAGGGCACACGCACAAAATAGTATAAACATAAATTTCAGGGTTGAAAAAAATCCGCCCTCTTTTTTCTGTTTCTTTGATATATTGGCCTTAGCCATTTCTTTCGCAGTATAATTTCGTTTTACGTAATATTTTGACATGCACGCTCCCTCATCAACTTACATAAGTTTAATATAAAATAAATTTCTTGGCAAATATGGTATACTATTTTTTGTGAATATCGGTGATTTTTTATTTGTAATAATCAATGAAATACGCTCGTACTTTGTGCCTGAAAAAGTAACATATGAAATAACGGGAGAATGCAAAAAGTGCGGGAAATGCTGTAATTATATGTACAGTTATGACACATATACAGAAAAAGAATTCAAAATTATGCAGTTTATTTTTCCTGCATACAAAAGATTTTATATAAAAGGAAAAGATGAACAGGGAAATCTTATTTTTGCCTGTAAACTCGTAACAAAAGACGGATTATGTTCGGATTACGCGCACCGTCTGCCCATGTGTAGAAAATATCCCGCAAAACGTATAGCATATCCTGCCAAGCTCCATGACGGCTGCGGATATAAAGTTAATATAAAAAGTTTTAAAGATTATTTAAAATAGCATCTTACGAAATTATTTTTATGCTAATATAAAATAACAATTTAAAAAGTTTGACATGTAAAATCAGGGGCGTTAGCGCAGTTGGTAGCGCACGACACTGGCAGTGTCGGGGTCAGGGGTTCGAATCCCCTACGCTCCATATTTTACAACAAGAGCCGAAAAGGCTCTTTTTTAGTGCCTTTAAGGCATTCTTCCTTAGTATTTTCAATGTTTTTGTCGAATTCATCATAGCCGTACTCTGCAATTCCTTTTTTAGCAAGTCTGATTAGTTTTTCAAGTGTCGCAAAAGGTTCTGCAAAGGTCATTTTTACTTTTTTGTCTTTCACAGTAACAGATGAATAGATCTGTCCAACTAATTGGGCAAAAAGCATCATGAATAGTTGTTATTTTATAAGGGCTGTTATTATTACAAAAAGTTACAAATATTAAAGTTTTTGAAATCTTTAGCCGTTGAATATTTTAATAATTACAGGAGTATTATGAGTTTAGTTATTGATTCAAATCTTGAATATTTGCAAAACATTCTGCACATCAGCCAGGTAACTTTTGAAGAAAAATATGCCAATATGTCGGTTGATGAGATTATTGAAGCGGAAGCAGAAGCAGGCAACCAGTATGCAATAGAGCTTGCTCAGGAATTGACAAGCAATACAAGACTTATTATGGAACTATTTGATCTCGCAGATACCGAAAATAAATATATGATTTTACGCGAATTAACAGCGCAGCAGCTTCAGGCATTTTTGCCCGAGATGGAAGAAAAGGATTTATTGCAGGGATTATTCTTTTTTACTCAGGATAAGTTAATGAAGATGCTGGAGGAACTTCCTCCGGAACAGCTTGTTAATACTGTTTTTGAAATGTTTTCGCGTGAAGAAGTTATAAAATTTATGCCTGATGAACAATTGAATAAATTTTTGACAAGCACAGCGATTGATAAAAATAAAATTTTACAGCATGTTCAGTCCATTCCGGAAGAATATGTAGCTCAGGTGCTTGAACAGGTAACCGGCGAATCTCATGAAAATTTAAAAAGTTTTGATCTCGCAAAAAAAATGGGAGAATTAAATCCTCTGGAATTTAAAGATGCTGTAATGGCTTTTCAGCCGACGCAAAAACAACAGCTTGTTTTGTCGCTCGGGAAAGAGCATGAAGAATGGTTTCAGTTATTTGATGCCGATGCATATACAAAAATTATAAACAGGGAAAAACAGCAGCCGGAAGTTGTTAAGGCAATGTCGGTGATAGAACCTGAATATATTCAAAATATGATTAAAGAACTGCCTAATGATTTATTATCTCTTGTTATAACCCAGATGGATACAGAACAATTCGCTGATATTTTGATGAACGAATTTCCCGAAGTTATTGCTGAAATTGTAATGAAATAATAATTAAAATCTTAAAAGGTTATGTATATCCGTTTCCAAAAAATTGGCAAGAGATGTAATTTTTAACAAAGACATATTTTGCAGACCACGTTCAATACGGCTTATGTATTCGCGGTTTACTCCCATTTTTTCAGCCAGAGTTTCCTGTGAATAGCCGAGCCTTATTCTTTCAGCTTTTATATTTCTGCCAAATTGTTTTAATATATCTTGCCCTTTGTACATATTTTATATTTTACAAGTATTGACAATTTTTTACTTGTACCTTATAATTGCCCGTAGTGGTAATTTATAAATATCCATAAGGCTATGAATTATACTTCTAAGAATGCATTAAAGTTAACAGAGAGAGAATTTAAGATTTTATGTATGATAGCTTACGGATTTAACAACAACGAAATTGCATCGAAGTTGTTTGTAAGTGTGAATACTGTAAAATCTGCTATTACCGTAATTTTTAAGAAATTAGATGTTAAAAACAGAGCTCAAGCAGTTTATATTGCAGGAGTTAATGGTTTATTTAATCAGGAAGAACAGCCTGCTGTTATTTAATAGTTTCAAGTACAAATTTCAGAGCTTCTTCAGAAAACATAAATTTCATATTTTTACGTGAGTATGAGGGATTCAATTTTATTTCGCGTACGTGAATATTATCATTATACCCGCATGCAGCAAACATTAAACCTGCAGGTTTATTTTCGCTCCCTGAAGGACCTGCCACGCCTGTTGTACATATTACAATATCGCTTCCTGTGAGTCTAAAAAGTCCCTGTGCCATTTCTAGAGCGCATTCTGCACTTACCGCTCCGTATGTTTTAATTGTTTCTTCAGAGACGTTCAAAATTTTATGCTTTGCTTCATTAGAATATGTTACAAAATTTGCTTTAATGTATGCAGAACTTCCTGCAACATCTGTCAGCCTTGAACTAATCAGTCCTCCGGTACATGATTCTGCGCATGATATCTGAAGGGCTTCTCTGAGAAGAATTTTCCCAATATTATGAGGGAGCTGTGATTTACAGCTTAACATAAATGCTTTGAAATTCAGGAATGCGTTCTTCATAATATTGATTTTTGAATGATAAAAAAACTTTGTCAATAATTATTTACATGCAAATGCAAAATTATTTTTTGTGTAATATCATGGGGTTACAGGAGAAAAAATCAGGCATGGCAGTAAAAGAAAAAGAAAATAATTTAGGTATGTTACCCCAGAATATAGAGGCTGAGGAGGCAGTTTTAGGTGCGATTTTAGTCAATCCGAATGTTATTACAAAAGTTGTTGAGATATTAAAACCTGAAAGTTTTTATAAACCGGCTCACAGATATATTTATGATGCCATGCTTCAATTGTTTAACAGCAATGAAAGAATTGATATAGTATCAGTTTCTGATGTTTTGAATTACAATTCAAAACTTGAAACAATCGGCGGACGTGCATTTGTAAATGATTTATGCTACAAGACAATTACAACTGCGAATATTGAATATTATGCTAAAATTGTTCAGGAAAAAGCTATTAAAAGAGCCTTAATTAATGCAGGTTCTGAAATAGTATCTTTTGGATACGATGTAAATCCTATTGATCAGTCCTTAGACAGTGCAGAAAAACTTATTTTTGACATAGCTTCCAAAAAAGCGACATCAGATCTTGTTCATGTAAAAGATTTAGTTTTAAACACTTATGAAAAAATTGAATACCGTTATGAGCACAAAGACGAATTGACCGGTGTTCCGACTGATTTTTACGAGCTGGATGCAATTTTGAACGGTCTTCAAAAATCGGATTTGATAATTCTTGCGGCGCGTCCTGCGATGGGAAAAACGGCTTTGGCTCTTAATATTGCGCAGAATGTCGCTTTGAAAGCAAAAGTTCCCGTAGCTATATTTTCTCTTGAAATGTCAAAGGATCAGTTAATGCAGCGTATGTTATGTTCTGAAGCTGAAATTGATTCACAGAGGGTTAAGACAGGCAATATGCAGAGCAAGGACTGGGAAAAACTTGCAACGGCAATGAATGCTTTTGCACAGGCGCCGATTTATATCGATGATACATCTGGCTGTACAATTACAGACATCCGTGCAAAATGCAGAAGATTAAAAATGGAAGAAAAAAATCTCGGGCTTGTTTTGATAGACTATCTTCAATTAATGGAAAGCGCCGGAAGAGAAGATCGTATGCAGCAGATTTCTGCTATATCAAGAGGTTTGAAAATTCTTGCAAAAGAACTTGATGTTCCTGTTCTTGCGCTTTCTCAATTATCGCGTGCGGTAGAATCCCGTACTGATAAACGTCCGATGCTCTCGGATTTGAGAGAATCAGGTTCAATTGAGCAGGACGCTGATATTGTAATGTTTATATACCGTGATGAATATTACAGAAAAGCAGAAGACGGCGAAGATGATGCAGCCGCGAAGGCTCAATCTAAAGGAGAATCTGAAATTATTATTGCAAAACACAGAAATGGTTCTGTTGGGACTGTCAAATTACTGTTTCAGGGCAATATTACCAAGTTTAAAAATCCGATTAAGACTGATGTGTTTTAGTTTAATCATAACAAACTTTTTAAGATCCTGAAATAAATTCGGGATGACATTTTATTTTTTCTTTACTTTTAAAAATTTATTATTATAAAAAAGACATGCCAAGAAAATCAAAAGACATAGGTGTGATTATAGAATTTGATGACAAAGAATACTCGTATGAAGAAACAAGTTTTCTTTTGTCTAGATTTTTTGCTGTATTAGCAAGAATTGCAGAAAAAGAAATCCCTGTAGAGTATATACAGAAGGTATTTTCACCCGATTTTTGTAAAGAATTAGACTCCAAAATGGACTCGAACTCTGAAAATAGTTAATACAAGAGACTTTTGACGATTTTTAAAAATTTGATTAAAAATTTCCAATCGTCTGAAACGCAGATTAGAACTTGAAAAGCTACTAAAAAAGAGCCTTTTCGGCTCTTATTGTAAAATCTGGGCCGCAGTGGACTCGAACCACCGACCTCACCCTTATCAGGGGTGCGCTCTAACCACCTGAGCTAGCAGCCCGCAATGTCAGCAAAATTAAATGTACCATGAACATTTTTTAAAATCAAGCATTTATTAACAAAAAAGAGCGGAATTAAATTCCGCTCTTGTCTATATAGAATTTTTAGAAAATTATTTTACTGATAATTTCTTTTTAACATCTTTTTCTGCATACTTTTTCGGAGCATGAACTTTTAATACACCATGTTCAAGTTTTGCTTCTGTTTTATCAACATCGATTTCATCAGGGAAATATACTGTTCTTGAAAATTCACCGTATTTGAATTCTGATTTTTTATAAGATTTTTCTTCTTCTGATTTTTCCTCTTCTTTTTTAGCATTAATAACTATATAGTTTTTATCAATATCGATATCTAAATCTTCTTTTTTGACGCCGGGCAGTTCTGCTTTAACTTCATAATCACGTCCTTTATCAGAAATTTCAACAGGCATAGAATATTTATCCATATCTTCCCAGTAAGCTGCTTCAGGGAAATAGCTGTCAAAATGTCTATTTAATAATGAGCTGATTTCATCATTAACTGTTCTTATAAAGTTTTCCGGAGCTTTTCTAACTAAAAATTTCATATCTAACACTTCCTTTCAATTAAATTCTTTTCATTTACATGTACATTATTGCTCTGATTTAATAAAAAGCCTGTTTTTTTAACCAAATTTTAACAATTGTTCTAATGTTTATCACGTTCGTGAAAGCGAAGATTAAATTAAATTTGTAAAATAAAAAAATGCAGACAAACAAAAGAAAAAATTTAGTTATGAAAACTCTGGGTAAAACTATAAAAAAACTCAGAGGCGAGCAAAGCCAATTTATGCTGGCAAGCGAGAACGATATTTCTGTTTCCATTATCAGCACCACTGAAAGAGGGATTAAAGATCCACAGTTTACCACATTATTTAAAATTGCGGAAGCCCTGAATATAAAACCTTCAGAACTTGTTAAACTTGTTGAAAATCAGCTTCCTGAGGGTTTTACTCTTATTGATAAATAATTTTCTAAATTTCATATGACAAAAAAAATTCTGCGCGGTTTTTATTTTAATATTACTTAAAGATATATTGAGCTGAAAGGCTTAAAATTATATAATAATATAGCATCAAAAACAATTTGAAAGGAATAAGAATGGTTGCAGAAATGACATTCCCTCAGCTGAAACGCACGATTAATCCGACTCATGACATTAAATTATTTGCCGGACGCGCTAACACAAAACTTGCTCAGGAAATTGCTGATTATTTAGGGACATCAATAGGGCCTATGGTTGTAAAAAACTTTGCCGACGGTGAAATTTATGTTCAAGTAAAAGAAAGCGTCAGAGGAGATGATGTTTTTATCATTCAGCCATTGTGCAATCCGGTTAACGAAAATTTGATGGAACTTTTGATAATTATTGATGCATTTAAACGCGCAAGTGCAAAAACTATAACGGCTGTCATTCCTTACTACGGATATGCAAGGCAGGATAGAAAAACTTCAGGACGTGAAGCTATTACTGCAAAACTTGTCGCTGACCTTTTAACAACAGCGGGCGCTGACAGAATTCTGGCAATGGACTTGCATACAGGGCAAATTCAGGGATTTTTCAATATTCTTGTTGACCATATTTTTGCGACTCCTATTCTGACAAATTATATCAAAAATTTGAATATTAACCCTGATGATATGGTTGCAGTAAGTCCTGATACAGGCGGAGTACAAAGAACAAGACATTTTTCAAAATCAATAGGCTGTCCGCTTGCAATTATTGACAAAAGACGCGACAAACATAATGAAGCGATAGCATCACATGTTATAGGTGATGTAAAAGATAAGATATGTGTAATGTTTGATGACATGATTGACACAGCAGGAACAATATGCGAGGCTTCAAAACTTTTGAAAAATGAAGGTGCTAAAGATATTTATGTATGTGCTGTTCATCCTGTTTTCTCGGGACCTGCAATAGAAAGACTTGCAAACGCTCCCATAAAAGAATGTATTGTAACTAACACAATTCCTCTGGATATGAGCAAAATGCCTTCTAAAATTAAACAGTTATCAGTTGCACCGCTTTTAGGAACAGCAATTGCAAGAATTCATGACGATGAATCCGTAAGCTCATTATTCGGCTTTGAAAAAGAGATGCAAGTCCAATAGGCTTGCAGATTAAGTCGCTACTGAAAATTTTGCATAAACTAACATTATAAAAAAATTTTTTGTACAAAAAAAAGCCATTCTTTTAGTAAGAACGGCTACCAGACTTGGGGAGGAGGTATGAAAAACAAGCGTTTTTCATATCTAATAATTTTTATTACGGTAAAACTTATTCTAAACTTTTTTATTTTGTAAAAATCTCATACGTTTGGAGTATATAAAAAAGCAAAAGAAAACTCCCGCCTTATAAGACGGGAGAAGGAATGAAAGTATAAGCGTACCGTTTT
>ERZ780117.552-NODE-552-length-15364-cov-3.273369_pt1 | contig 15364 bp, 17 predicted proteins | sample MGYA00510985_ERZ780117 | MGnify/ENA primary metagenome ERZ780117 (study PRJEB29588, sample SAMEA2159553) | human gut metagenome | biome: human gut; feature: human-associated habitat; material: faeces | place: Denmark | collected 2008/2010 ...
TACATCACTGTCTGCATCTCCGGGTAAAATCTTACTTACTTCATTCAGAGTCTTACCGGGTACCACTACCTTTTTCGGAGCATAGCTGTTCTTCATCTGAATCTTACGGATAGAGATACGGTGTCCGTCCAAAGACACGATCTTGAATTCATCTCCGTTAATATCAAACAATTCACCGGTCATTAATTTGTTATTATCATTGTCAGAGATAGAGAAAATCGTCTGTCTTACCAGTTCTTTTAAAGTAAACTGACTGATCACAATGCTGTCATCTCTCTCCACTGCGGGAAGATAGGAAAAATCTTCGCCGGATTTACCAATAATTGTGAACTTTGCCTTTTCACAGGTAATTACTGTCTTAAAAGAAGCATCGGTCTCAATGGTAATATCGCTGTCTGGAAGTTTACGCACAATTTCAAGGAATATCTTTGCATCCAGGGCAATGATACCTTTTTCTATGATCTGTCCCTCGATAGTAGTTTCAATACCAAGTTCCATGTCGTTGGCAGTAAGTTTAATTTCTCCATTGGTAGCATCTACTAAAATACATTCCAGAATAGACATTGTAGTCTTACTGGGAACAGCTTTTGATACAGTTTGTACGCCATTTAAAAGATTGGCTTTCGAACAGACTAATTTCATGTGTGCATAACTTCCTTTCTGGTTGATTTGCGTACGCGCGGATACGCGTTATATAAAAATATTAAAAGAATTTCGTAGTCTCCTTAATAAGGGATGTTGATATGTGCATAACCAGTCTTATTATACTATTTTTCAAGGAAAAATGGAATGGAAATCTTCGTGGATTTGGCAGAATAACCTAAGAATAACTCTCAGATTATTCACACCGTCCAGATTCTGCTCCGGAACCTTAAAACAAGTTATCAACAGGTGAGCACCGTTTATTCCAAAGATATACACAACTTGTCCTCAGAATAAGAAAAATTATTAACAGATATCTTCTAAGAAGGATTTATCTTCTTTGTGATAATATCGATTTTATTACGAAGTTCTTCGTTCGTCTGGATCTCCGCAGACACTTTATTTACGCCGTGAATGATCGTTGTATGGTCTTTTTTGCCCAAAAGCTTTCCTATATTAGTGAAGGAGGTATCCGTCAGCTCTCTGCACAGGTACATTACGACCTGACGGGGCTGTACGAACTCGGAATTTCTCTTCTTGGAAGTAATATCTTCCGGCTTTACGCCAAAATGCTCTGCCACTACATTAATAATGAGAGTAGGAGTGATCTCCTTTGGCTTGTTGGGGTAGATGACATCCTTCAGGGCTTCTTCGGCCAGAGAAAGTGTCAGATCTACCTTATTTAATTTTGCAAAAGCAATAATCTTGTTAAACGCGCCTTCCAGTTCACGAATATTGGATTTAATATTTGTGGCAATGTATTTGATGATCTCTTCATCAATCTGACGATCGTAGGTCTCTGCATTCTTCCGTAAAATTGCCATTCGGGTCTCATAATCGGGCGGCTGGATATCAGCAATCAGGCCCCATTCGAAACGGGAACGGAATCTTTCATCCAGAGTTTCCATTTCCTTGGGCGGTTTATCGGAAGACAGAATGATCTGTTTATGGGCAGCATGCAAGGCATTGAAAGTATGGAAGAATTCCTCCTGGGTACTTTCCTTACCTATAATAAATTGTACGTCATCGACCATGAGAACATCCACGTTACGGTATTTCTCACGCAGCTTGGTCATGGAAGCCGCATTACCACTACGAATGGATTCGATTACTTCGTTTGTGAATTCCTCACTGGTAACGTAGAGAACCTTTTTGTCCGGATCCTGTTCTAAAATAAAATGTCCGATGGAATGCATCAGGTGAGTCTTGCCCAGACCGGGACCTCCATATAAATAGAGAGGATTGTAGACTTCTCCCGGAGATTCCGCTACCGCAAGGGATGCGGAATGAGCAAATTTGTTATTACTTCCCACGACAAAGGTATCGAATTTGTACTTAGGGTTCAGATGGGCATCTTCATAATTAATACCATAGATCTGATTGGGAACAGCCATTTCATTCTCAGCAGGTTCTTCTGCCTTGACATCCTTCTCCAGGATAAAGTTGATATCATAAGGATGATCGAACATTTCGGTAATAGTTACCTGAAAAAAGCTCTTATATTTTGATGAAATGTAATTCAGGGCATGGGCCTGGTCCGAGGGAATGATAATGCTCACTACATCATTCACTACATTATGAAACTCCAAAGGCTCCACCCATGTATGATAAGAAATGTCAGAGAGACTGTATTCTCTTCTGACAGCTTCTTTGACAGTTGTCCAGTTTTCTTTGATTGCGTCCATTGATTTCCTCCCGCTAAGAGTCCCACTGTGCGAAACTCCATTTCATTGTATAATAGAATTAAAAATAATTCAAATGCAAGTTATGAACAGGTCATGTATAAAGTTATCCACAATCTGTTGATAAAGTTGTTCATAACTGGGAATATTAACAGGGGATGTGGATAGTGATGTGTATATGTGGATAAATCCGACAAATTTCGAGATATCCACAATTACGGTAAAATTGTCCACTTTTACACCGGATTTACACAGAATATCCATGTGAAAAAAATAAATATCCACAAATAATCAACAGGCTGTGGATAACTCGTTTGTGGGTAAATATGGTGTATATCTATGTGGATAACTTAATTTAAAAAAATTTTAGAATTTTGAAAAGCTTGTTTTCTCTTGATTTTTCAGCATTTTTATTGATTTTTGCTTGACATTGACGGGCTTTTACATTACAATCAATATGCTATTTTCCGAAAGGAAGGCGCATTTTTTATGCGTCCAAATGTTGAAAAATATGTTTACCTTTTTATATAAGAAGGTTTAGAGAAGGAGGTGCCTTTCCATGAAGATGACATTTCAGCCTAAAAAGCGTTCCCATTCCAAGGTTCACGGTTTCAGAGCCAGAATGAGTACTCCCGGTGGAAGAAAAGTTTTAGCAGCAAGACGTGCAAAAGGAAGAAAGAAATTATCCGCATAGGTCACAGCAATGTGACCTTTTTTTCTCTTAACTTTCACGGTTGGAGGAGTGCATGCAGTTTTCGGAATCATTAAAGAAAAATGAACAGTTCCGTTTTGTGTATAAGAATGGCAGATCCTATGCCAACAAATACTTTATCATGTATGTTAAGGAAAATGGCCTTGATAAGAACAGAATCGGAATCAGTGTAAGTAAAAAAGTCGGTAACAGTGTGGTAAGACACCGGATTACGCGACTGGTCAGAGAAAGTTACAGATTACATGAAAGTGTATTCAATAGTGGTTTGGATATGGTAATCATTGCAAGACCCGGTGCAGCTTCCATAGGATATGAAGAAGCGGAGAGTGCATTGTTACATCTTGCAAAACTTCATCATCTGATAAAAATCTATTTTTATCAGGATTAAATAAAATTTGTATATGAAAAAATTAGTTATAGCCATGATTAGGTTCTATCAGAAATATATCTCACCGTACAAAGGTACGAAGTGTCCTTATGTTCCCAGTTGTTCTCAATATGGTCTGGAAGCCATTGAAAAATATGGTGTGATCAAGGGAGGACTTCTGGCAGCCTGGAGAATTTTGAGATGTAATCCTTTCTCTAAAGGCGGATATGATCCGGTACCGTAAAATTTTAATAATGGCGCTTATTAGGAGGATAAATGAACGGTATTCTTTTGACACAGAATTCCACATTCATTATCGGACAGGTAGCCTGGCTGCTTGGTAAGATAATGGAAGGAATCTTCGAAGTTCTGAACATGATCGGTATTCCCAATATCGGTCTCGCAATCATCCTTTTTACAATTGTTGTGAACCTGTTGATGATGCCTCTTACCATCAAACAGCAGAAATTCTCCAAACTTTCTGCTAAAATGAATCCCGAGATTCAGGCAATTCAGGCAAAATACAAGAATCGTAAGGATCAGGATGCACAGCTGGCACAGAATCAGGAAATTCAGGCAGTTTATGCCAAGTATGGAGTATCTCCTACAGGCAGCTGTCTGTATATGCTGATCCAGATGCCTATTCTGTTTGCTCTGTATCGTGTAATTTATGCAATTCCGGCCTATGTAGGCAGAGTTAAGGAAGCCTTCTTCCCTCTGGTAGATAATATTATTGATACAGCCGGTGCAACGGAGCTGGTTCAGAATCTGAGCAATTCTGCTATGTACAGTAAGCAGTTCACAAACGCAGGCTTTGTAGCCGGTACTCACAGTGAATATGTACAGAATACGATCATTGATTGTCTGAACAAGGCATCTACCGCTGATTTTGCCAGTATCAGTGAGAAGTTCCCTTCTCTTGCAGCAGATGTGACCAATACGGTAAGCAAGCTGGAAGAGTATAATAATTTTTTAGGACTGAATATCGGCAACTCTCCTTCTTATGTGTTGAAGGAAGCATGGGCTAACGGAGCATGGCTTTTAGTAATCGGAGCAATCGCTATTCCTGTTCTGTCTGCTTTGACACAATGGATCAACGTAAAGCTGATGCCTCAGCAGGATACTTCTTCTAACAATGGCAATGATCAGGCGGCAGCAATGGCTTCTTCCATGAAGACCATGAATATGATCATGCCTCTGATGTCTGCATGGTTCTGTTTTACATTACCTTCCGGTCTGGGTCTGTACTGGGTTGCAGGTAGTGTTGTCAGAAGTATCCAGCAGATAGTGATCAATAAGCATATTGATAAGATGAATTTTGATGATATCATCAAGAAAAATTCTGCAAAGAGTGCGAAAAAGCTTGAAAAAATGAAGGAACAGCAGGAAAAACTGAATGCTTATGCAAGCATGAATACTAAAAATATTCAGAAGAAGGCAAATATTTCTTCTAAAATAGATAATAGTGAAGTATCTGCTGACAGCTATTCCGAAGTAAAAGAAGCTAAGCCCGGAAGTATGATGGCCAAGGCAAATATGGTCAGAGATTATAACGAGAAAAACAGCCGTAAATAAAAAGTTTCCTTAAATAATTGAGGAGGTAAATAATATGGACATGATCGAAGTATCTGCAAAGACAGTCAGTGATGCCATTACGGAAGCTTGTCAGAAGCTGGGTGTTACCAGTGATAAGCTGGATTATGAAGTAGTAGAAGAAGGTTCTTCCGGATTCTTAGGAATCGGAGCAAAGCCTGCTGTGATCAAGGCATCTGTTAAAAAGAGTTCAGTAGAAGAAGTTGCCAGAGTATTCTTAAACGATGTATTCCAGGCAATGAATATGGAAGTTGTAATTGATATTAAGTACAACGATGAAGAGAAGAGCATGGACATCGAATTAAGCGGTAATGAGATGGGTGTTCTGATCGGTAAGAGAGGACAGACACTGGATTCTCTCCAGTACCTGGTATCTCTGGTGGTGAACAAAGAATCTGAAGAGTATATTCATGTAAAGGTTGACACCGAGAATTATCGTCAGCGCAGAAAAGAAACTCTTGAGAATCTTGCCAAGAACATTGCTTATAAGGTGAAGAGAACCAAGAGAAGCGTATCTCTGGAGCCTATGAATCCTTATGAGAGAAGAATTATTCATTCAACTCTTCAGAATGATAAATATGTATCAACCAAGAGCGAAGGTGAAGAACCTTTCAGACATGTTGTTGTATTTATGAAAAAGTAATTTTTAGGGATGTGAGATACTTCACATCCCTTTTACTTTGTAGTAAAATAGTTAATAGTATGGGATTTTGTAAGGAGCATTATGATTAAAGAAACTATTGCAGCAATTGCAACCGGAATGTCTAACTCCGGAATAGGAATAATAAGAATGAGCGGACCGGAAGCAATAAGCATTGCTGACGGGATTTTTGTATCTGCAAGGAAGAATTTCAAGCTGTCAGAAGCAGCGACGCATACGGTACATTATGGCAATATAGTATATGAAGATAATATAATAGATGAGGTGCTCATTATTATTATGAAGGCGCCGAACAGTTACACAAGGGAAGATGTTGTGGAAATAGACTGTCATGGCGGCGTATATGTGATGAAAAAGATTCTGGACATTCTTATCAAAAGCGGGGCGAGGACTGCAGAACCCGGAGAATTTACCAAAAGGGCTTTTTTAAACGGAAGAATAGATCTGACACAGGCGGAAGCTGTTATTGACATAATCAATTCCAAAAATAAATATGCACTCAGTAATTCCGTAAAGCTCTTAAACGGTAAATTATCGGAGCAGATAACGGAAATCAGGAAGGACCTTATTAACAATATAGCTTATATAGAAGCGGCTCTTGATGATCCTGAGCATATTTCTTTGGATAATTATGGGGATAAATTGTTGATAACTGTGGATAACTATATTGATAAAGTGGATAACCTTATAAAAACTGTTGATAACGGCAAGATTTTTACACAGGGAGTCAAGACAGTTATAATTGGAAAGCCAAATGCCGGAAAATCGAGCATTTTAAATATACTTGCCGGATATGACCGCGCAATAGTTACGGATATAGCCGGTACGACAAGAGATACAATAGAGGAACAGATTAATCTTGCGGGAATTACACTTAATCTTGTAGATACCGCCGGAATCAGAAATACAAAAGATATTGTTGAGGAGATTGGCGTAAATAAGGCCAAAGAACTTGTTGAAGAAGCCGACCTTATTCTTTATGTTGTGGATTCATCTACTGAACTTGATGAGAATGATTATAATATTCTTAATATAATTAAAAACCGTAAAACAGTGATACTTCTTAATAAATCAGATCTTGATACGGTAACTGATGCAGACAGTATATCTAAAATTACAGATAGTAAGATCATCTCAGTCTCGGCAAAGGATAATACCGGACTGGACGAGCTGTCGGAAACCATTGTCAAACTTTTTGCGTCAGGCGAGATAGATTATAATGATGAAGTGTATGTATCCGGTGAACGCAATAAAGAAGCACTCGAGGAGACACTGGAGAGTCTTAAGCTTGTAAAAAAGAGTATTAACGAAGGCCTTCCGGAGGATTTTTACACAATTGATTTAATGAATGCTTATGAACAGTTAGGTAAAATAACAGGTGAATCGGTTGAAGATGATCTTGTAAATGAAATTTTCAGTAAATTCTGCATGGGCAAATAACAGGAGAAACAGATGAACGTAGTTGAAAATTATGATGTAGCCGTTGTAGGAGCCGGCCATGCCGGATGCGAAGCGGCATTGGCATGTGCAAGACTTGGTCTTGAAACAATAATGTTTACGGTAAGTGTTGAAAGCATTGCATTGATGCCTTGTAATCCTAATATAGGAGGAAGTTCCAAGGGACATCTTGTGAGAGAACTGGATGCTCTGGGCGGAGAAATGGGCAAGAATATAGATGCTACTTTTATACAGTCTAAGATGCTTAACAAATCCAAGGGACCTGCGGTTCATTCCTTAAGGGCACAGGCAGATAAGCAGGAATATTCCAAGCGTATGAGAAACGTGCTGGAAAATACCGATCACCTTACGATAAGACAGGCCGAAGTATCAGAACTTATAGCAGAAGACGGAGTTATTAAAGGACTGAAAACTTTTTCTGGTGCTGTTTATAATACTAAGGCAGTTGTCCTTTGTACAGGTACATATCTTAAGGCAAGATGTATATTTGGTGATATAAGTTATTATACGGGGCCTAACGGACTTCTGGCTGCTAACTATCTTTCTGATTCAATGAGAAAGCTGGGCATAGAAATTGTCAGGTTTAAGACCGGGACACCTGCCCGTGTGGATGGAAGAACTATTGATTTTGATAAGATGGAAGAGCAGCGCGGGGATACCCCTATTGTACCTTTTTCTTTTGCAACGGATCCTGATGATATCCAGAAAGAACAGGTTTCATGCTGGCTTACATATACTAATGAACAGACACATGATATAATCCGCAAAAATATTGACCGTTCCCCACTCTATTCAGGTGTAATTCACGGAACAGGTCCGAGATACTGTCCGTCAATTGAAGATAAGGTAATGAGATTTGCGGACAAAGACAGACACCAGGTGTTCATTGAGCCGGAAGGCAATTATACACACGAATGGTATCTCGGAGGAATGTCAAGCTCACTTCCTGAAGATGTACAATATGATATGTATCATACAGTGCCGGGACTTGAACATGCAAAAATCGTAAGAAACGCATATGCTATTGAATATGACTGCATTAATCCTATACAGCTCAAGCCATCACTGGAATTTAAGAAAATTAAAGGCCTTTTTTCGGGCGGACAGCTTAACGGAAGCTCAGGATATGAGGAAGCCGCTGTTCAGGGACTTATTGCCGGAATAAATGCAGCAATGCAGGTACTTGACAGGGAACCGTTGATACTTGACCGATCGGAAGCATATATCGGAGTGCTCATAGATGATTTGGTTACCAAAGAAAATCACGAACCTTACCGTATGATGACAAGCCGTGCAGAATACAGATTGTTACTCAGACAGGATAATGCCGACATGCGACTTACGGAATATGGATACAAAGTAGGACTCATATCGGAAGAGAGATATAAACACCTTCTTGAAAAGAAGAACATGATTGAAAAAGAAATCAGCAGACTGAAATCTATAGTTATAGGTGGAAGCGATGCGGTTAATGATAAACTTGCGCAGATGAACAGTACACCGCTTAATAACGGAACAAGTCTGGCTGATCTTATCAGAAGACCGGAACTTAATTATGATATGATAGCTGATTTTGATCCTGACAGGCAGCCGCTTCCAAGAGAAGTTATTGAACAGGTTAATATTAATATTAAATACGAAGGATACATATCAAGAGAATTAAAACAGGTTGAACATTTTAAGAAACTTGAGAATAAACTCATACCTGCAAATATCAATTACGACGATATAAGTGGACTCAGAATTGAAGCAAGACAGAAACTTAAAGACTATTCACCACGATCAATCGGACAGGCATCTAGAATATCAGGAGTCTCACCGGCAGATATTACTGTTTTGCTTGTATACATGGAACAGAATAGGAGGCAATAATGTCTGAGATAAAAGAAGTATTTGATAAAATGCATATTGAACTGCCTGATGGTGCATTAGAACTCCTAAACCGCTATTATGAAATGTTGATAGATACAAATAAAGTCATGAATCTTACAGCTATTACCGAATATAGCGAAGTTGTAATAAAACATTTTGCAGACAGTGCAGCAATCGGATGTATTACTGACATGAACGGGAATATTGATCTCATTGATGTAGGAACCGGAGCAGGTTTTCCGGGAATAGTACTTAAGATAGTATATCCTCAGTTATCTGTTGTATTACTGGATTCACTTAATAAGAGAGTAAATTTTCTTAAAAATGTTATAACAGAGCTTGGACTTACAGGTATAAGTGCAATTCATGGAAGAGCAGAGGATATTGCAAGAAATAAGGATTATCGTGAAAAATTTGATTTGTGTGTATCACGCGCAGTTGCCAATATGTCATCCCTTTCGGAATATTGCCTTCCGTTTGTAAAAGTAGGAGGAAGATTTATACCTTACAAAGCAGATGGATGCGATGAAGAAGTGAAAACAGCCTCTAAGGCTGTCAATATTCTTGGAGGTAAAATCCGGAAAATAGAATCTTATGTAATTCCGGATACAGATATTTGCCGTAAATTTGTTGTAATTGATAAGCTTAGAAATACTTCGGCTAAATATCCTCGTAAAGCCGGACTTCCAACGAAAGAACCACTTGTATAAAGGAGATTATATGGATAACGTATTGGAATTTCTCATAGAGATCAATAATGAATATAAAACCCGGTATCTTTCATATGAACAGGATATATCCAGAATTAAGGAACATATAACCGAGACAGAAAATAAAATTTCAGAAATCAAGGACTCTATTGACGAATCATATGTGGTGATGTCATCAAGCCAGACAGCTAATGAGGTTGAAAATACAGAATTGCAAAGTCTGACAAATTTGCTTGAAGAATATAAAGACAATTTCCACAAGCTTAGCGATAATCTTGAAAACTGTGCGCACAAGGTTGATAAAACAGAACAGATAATTAAAGAATATAATGAAAACAAAGATTCTGCATTATCTGACAGACACTTAAAAGATAAACTGGAACTGGTATTGAAATTAATGAAGCCGGATCCGGAGAGAGCAAAACATGAATTGACTACGATAATTAAGAATATTTGCAAATAATGTTTCACGTGAAACATTTTGGCTGAATAATGCAGGATTGTTTCACGTGAAACAAAATAAGAGTAGTATTTAGCGGAAAATGGTGTTATAATGATAACACAATAAAGCATCGGATACACATTGGAGGATAGAATGGGCAGAATTATAGCGATTGCAAATCAAAAAGGTGGAGTTGGAAAAACAACAACCACAATTAATCTTGCAGCATGCCTTGCCGAGAAAGACCAGCATGTTCTTGTAATAGATATAGACCCACAGGGAAATACAACAAGTGGTTTTGGCATAGAAAAAGAAGAACTTGAGAATACAATATATGAATTGATTCTCGGAGAATGTTCATTGGAACAGTGTCTTATAAAAAATGCAGTTAATAATCTTGATGTGTTACCGTCCAATGTTAATCTTGCAGGTGCAGAGATAGATCTTATAGGCGTAGAAGACAGAGAATATATCCTGAAAAATAAGATTTCACCTATAGTAAATGATTATGATTATATCATTATTGATTGTCCGCCTTCATTGACGATGCTTACTGTTAATGCAATGACAACGGCGAATACTGTGTTAGTACCTATACAGTGTGAATATTATGCACTGGAAGGATTATCCCAATTATTACATACGATTAATCTTGTAAAGAACAGGCTTAATCCTGAACTTGAGATGGAAGGCGTTGTATTTACTATGTTTAACAGCAGAACGAACCTTTCATTACAGGTAGTAGAGAATGTCAAAGATAATCTTAATCAGACTATATATAAGACAATTATTCCGAGAAATGTAAGACTGGCAGAAGCTCCGAGCCATGGGGTTCCAATCAATATATATGATCCAAAGTCAGCAGGAGCGGAAAGCTATAGATTATTAGCCGATGAAGTAATGCATAGAGGAGAAGAAGAATGGCAGTAAAGAAAGGTCTTGGTAAGGGCCTCGGAAACCTTATACCAGAGAGTGATAAAGAGGCACAGAAGACAAAAGTAGTTGAAAAAGTAATAGAGAAGAAAGTAATTGTAAAGGAACCTGCGGAGACAATAGTCAAGATTAATGAGGTTGAACCTAATAAAAATCAGCCAAGACGCACGTTTGATGAAGATGCTCTCTTAGAACTTGCGGAGTCAATTAAACAGCACGGTGTAATACAGCCTCTTATAGTTAAGAAGAGAGACAAATATTATGAAATAATTGCCGGTGAGAGAAGATGGAGAGCTGCCAAGATGGCTGGCTTGAAAGAAATCCCTATTGTAATCAAGGATCTTAGCGACCAGGAAATAATGGAAGTGGCACTTATTGAGAATATACAGCGTGAAGATCTTAATCCGATAGAAGAAGCACAGGCATATCAGAGATTAATTAAAGAATATAACTATAAACAGGATGAACTTGCTGAGAGAGTTTCCAAGAGCCGTGTTGCGGTTACCAATTCAATGCGTTTATTGAAACTGGATGAGCGTGTCCAGAAAATGATTATTGATGATATGATTTCTGCGGGACATGCCAGAGCATTACTTGCAATAACGGATAGTGAGAAACAGTACACAATTGCAATGAAAGTGTTTGATGAGAAACTCAGTGTCCGCGAGACAGAAAAGCTTATTAAAAACCTTGATAAGCAGGTAAAGCCAAAGGTTAATACGACCCCTGAAAATGATTTTATATACAGGGATATCGAAAATAAACTTAAAGAGTCTATGGGAACTAAAGTTATCATTCATAACAAAGATAATAATAAAGGTAAAATAGAAATAGAATATTATTCCCAGGATGATTTTGAGAGAATTGTGGATATATTAAAGAAGTAGGTATACTACAGGAGGATAAAAGAAAATGCAAAATACACAGACCGGCGCAATGAACATGCTTGATTTCTTTGGCTTGTTCAATGTGGCAACATTGTATATAATACTGGGTCTTACAGTATTGGTAATTGCACTTGTTGTACTGTATATTGTCAATATAGTAAAGATAAAGAAACTCAATGGTAGAATTTCAGAACTTACTAAAGGTAAAGATGGTAAATCACTTGAGGAAATAATGACAACAAGATTTGGCGAGATAGATAAGCTTAAGGCATCGAATGCTAAGCATACCAAGCAGATAAATGCAATTAATGAAGAATTGCTTTCTGTATATAAGAAAGTTGGAATTGTTAAATATGATGCATTTAACGAGATGGGCGGTAAGCTAAGTTTTGCACTTGCCATGCTTGATAAGTCCAATAACGGTTATGTGATTAATGCAATGCACAGCCGTGAAGGATGCTACACCTATATTAAGGAAATTGTCAAAGGAGAATCATATATTGCACTTGGAGACGAGGAGAAAAAAGCACTTGAGAGAGCTATTAATTGTGACAGCCTTGTTACAGACTGATAATCTTCAAGCTGCAGGGAGGTTTATGTGCCAGTGAAAAAAATAAATGTAAGTGAACTAAGTACTAATCAGGTACTGGCAAGAGCGGTGGTCAATTCCAACGGAAATATACTGATGTATGAAGGAGCGAGGATACGAAAAGAGAATATCCAGAAACTTATTAAAAATAATATCAGTGAAGTTTTCATTGAAGACAACATGCTAAAAGACGCTAAAGTGTATCAGATAGAAGAAATAGAAAAACAAAGCGTCGAGATAATTAAGAATATAATAGAAACAAGGATTAATTTCGACCTGGAGATTAAGGAAGATATTGGGTTAATAACAGAAGCAGCGTTGAATATAATTCAAGGAATAATTTCCAATGTGGATATATCCAACTGTATGCTTGAGGTTCGCAGGGAATCAGATGATTTATATACGCATATGCTTAGCGTTGCGGCATTGTCAACTATAATCGGAATTAAAGCCGGTTTTTCAGAAGAGCAGCTTAATGATGTGGCTATGGGAGCATTGCTGCATGATATTGGTTTGTGCGATGTGACAGTTAATTTCTTTGATGTGGAGATGGACAGAATGCCTGCAGCGGAGAAACTCAATTACAGAAGGCATGTAATATCAGGATACGAGAGAGTTCAGAGTATTAAATGGCTTAATGATACAGTAAAGACTATTGTACTCTCGCATCATGAGAGGGTTGACGGAAGCGGATATCCTTTTCATAAGGTTGCTGACAGAATTCCGCCGGAAGTAAGACTGGTATCGATTTGTGACCATTTTGATGAAATGGTAAACGGAATCGGCTACAAGAAACGTAAGATACATGAAGTTGTAGAATATTTCAGAACCGATGAGGCGTATCTTTTTGATTATGATATGACGTCGCAGGTTATGACAACCGTAGCCTGGTTCCCGAACGGAACACAGGTTGTTACCAATGACAGGGAAGTGGGCGTGGTAATCAGCCAGAACAGAGGACTTCCGGACAGACCGGTCATTAAAATAATAAAAACTGCTGACGGCATTGACTGCAGCAGCAAGAATATAATTAAAGATTTAACAGAATGCCTTACTATTTTTATAGTTGGGACAGTTGAATAACAGGAGGAAATATCAATGTTAGATATGAAATTTGTCAGAGAAAATCCTGACGCGGTTAAGGAAAACATCAAGAAAAAATTTCAGGACGAGAAACTTCCGCTTGTAGACGAGGTAATTGCACTCGATGAAGAGGCAAGAACGACCAAGCAGGAGGCAGACACTCTCAGAGCAGACAGAAATAAGCTTTCAAAGCAGATAGGTATGCTTATGGGACAGGGTAAAAAGGATGAAGCTGAGGAAGTTAAGAAGCAGGTAACAGTTAATTCAGAGAGACTTGCATCACTTGAAACCAAGGAGACAGAGCTTGAAGAGCGGATCCGCAAAATTATGATGACGATACCTAACATAATTGACCCAAGTGTGCCAATCGGTAAAGACGACAGCCAGAATGTTGAAATAACAAGATACGGTGAACCGGTTGTTCCTGATTTTGAAATTCCGTACCACACAGAAATTATGGAGTCATTTAACGGTATTGATCTTGACAGTGCAGGAAAAGTGGCCGGTAACGGATTTTATTACCTCATGGGAGATATAGCAAGACTTCATTCGGCAGTTCTTGCATATGCAAGAGATTTTATGATAAACAGAGGTTTCACATATTGCATTCCTCCGTTCATGATCAGAAGTGATGTAGTGACAGGTGTTATGAGCTTTGCAGAAATGGATGCCATGATGTATAAGATTGAAGGTGAAGATCTTTATCTTATCGGAACCAGCGAACATTCAATGATCGGTAAATTCATAGATACGATGCTTGATGAGGACAAGCTTCCATATACACTTACAAGCTATTCACCGTGTTTCCGTAAAGAAAAAGGTGCTCACGGCATTGAGGAAAGAGGCGTATACAGAATCCATCAGTTCGAGAAGCAGGAAATGATAGTTGTATGTAAGCCGGAAGACAGCAAGGCATGGTTTGACAAACTCTGGCAGAACACCGTTGATTTATTCCGTTCAATGGATATTCCGGTCCGTACGCTTGAATGCTGCTCCGGAGACCTCGCAGACCTTAAGGTTAAGTCAATCGACGTAGAGGCATGGTCACCGAGACAGAAGAAGTATTTTGAAGTAGGAAGCTGCTCAAATCTCGGAGATGCTCAGGCAAGACGCCTTAAGATAAGAGTCAAGGGCGCAGACGGCTCCAAGTATTTTGCACATACACTCAACAATACGGTTGTTGCACCGCCTAGAATGCTCATCGCTTTCCTTGAGAACAACCTCAACGCAGACGGCAGTGTAAGCATTCCTGAAGTTCTTCAGCCATATATGGGCGGAATGACCAAAATAGAGAAAAAGTAGAATTGACTTATATAGTCTGACATGATAGAATATTTAAGGTGTGGATGGGAATTCACACCTTATTCATCATAAGTTCTCATAGTTAAATGGATATAACAAGCGCCTCCTAAGCGCTAGTTGAGGGTTCGATTCCCCCTGGGAACGTTCGATTAAAGCAGTAATGACTGAAAAAGTCATTGCTGCTTTTTGGCTTTGGACGGAAAATCTCCCTGAATAATTATCAAAGGGCTGCTTATGTAACAGGAAATATTTGTAATAATTTGTCGAGAAGTGCCATGTATATAATGTAGTGAGGTTTTAACATGACCAAAGACGAAGAAATCAGAATGATAAATGAAAAATTGAAAGACTTCTGGGATTATTGTGAAGAGAGACAGAGGGAAGAACGCATAATAGCAGAGATGAAAATTAAGGGCTGAGAAGTCAGTGCC
>ERZ780117.555-NODE-555-length-15207-cov-5.631006_pt1 | contig 15207 bp, 15 predicted proteins | sample MGYA00510985_ERZ780117 | MGnify/ENA primary metagenome ERZ780117 (study PRJEB29588, sample SAMEA2159553) | human gut metagenome | biome: human gut; feature: human-associated habitat; material: faeces | place: Denmark | collected 2008/2010 ...
AGTGAAAGTATGGCTTTAAAAATTGTACGAAGATATGATGCGAACGGAAGGGAGCTTACGGAGAAAGATCTGGAAACCTTTCGATTGGATTCTCCTGTGGTTAGAGAAATATTGGCAAACCTTAATCGGGAGGTGGCGGAAGGAATCAGACAGAGGGAGAAAAAAGGTGACGATTGAAGACGTAATTAAAAAATCAATTCTACCACTGGCATTTATGGTATTCTGGTTTTGGATGACAAAAACAATTATGAAAGTCAGCGGACAGACGGATTGGTTCTGGTGGATATTTATTGCTGGATTACCATTTGGAATACATAAAATGCGGCTGATTCTAATCCCTAGAGGAATGGATACCACAGCAACACTTGGAATGGCTGCATTAAGTGTCATCATTGGAGCTTTGATTGGATGTATCATGATTCCAGTGTATGTAATCCGTGCGGTATACGTTATTTTACGATATATCATCGGAAAACAATTGAATATTTGATAAGAGGCAGGCTTGCGAAAATAAAATCGTAAGCTTGCCTCTTTTTTTGTACCAAAAATCAGGCAATTCAGGGGAAAGCCCTTTTGCAAATATATATACTTGGAGGATTTTTAAGATGAGAGAGCGAATTGAAAGTAAGCATGTAACAAAAGAAATCAAAAGTCAGATGCCAGTGATTCCGGTGGAAATTGTTAAAGAAAGAAGCTGTACGTTCTGCCCGTATTATCTGGGCAATTATGAGAAACAGCCACGCTGTATGATGAAAACCTGTGCCTGGGATGATGAAAATGAACGTTTCCATCCAGTTCTTCGTGGACTGATTCCATTTTACAAAGAGAAGATGGAAAAAGCAGAAGAGAAGTTCCTGGCAATGAAAAAGATTTACACAACGCTGTTAGGAATGTTTGCCGATGAAATGAAGCAGGAAGAGTTGGAAAAAGATGAATGTTACGGATGTGCCTATGGAAAATGTGGACCATGTATCGGTATCTGTTACAAATCAATGAAAGCATAGGAGGGTTAAGCCAATGAATACAACAGTTATTTCCGGGCGATTGGTAAGAAATCCCGGATACAATGAAGTGGAGAATGAAAAAGGACTTCATAAGATTGCCAAGTTTGTTCTGGCAGTCAGAAGAAATTATTCTGATGAAGTCAGTTTCATTCCGGTAAAGGCTTTTGCAAAGAAAGCAGAATTTGCCAGAGATTATCTGATGCAGGGAACGAAGGTCATGGTGGAAGGCGAGATTGTCACAGGTAATTATGAAGATAAGGATACCGGGAAAAAGATCTATACCACCGAAGTGTATGCAAACCGGATTGAATTCGCAGGTGCAAAAATGGTTGACAGACCACCATTTCCAGAAGATGCGGAAGGGTTCTTAGAGATCCCAGAGGGCATGGAAGAAGAAATGCCGTTTAGATAGAGGAGGATAAAAGATGGTTTCAGTAAATCAGGCGTATATGGTAGGGCATATGAAAAATGCCGATGGAAGTATCAATAACAAAAATGTAGTGCTGTCAGCAGCATGTGAAGCAGCGGAACTGTTCCAGTGCATGATGTCAGTAAACCAGAAACTGGAGGACTGGCAGAGATTTAATCACACTTTGGAGATGCATCTTAGAAGTGTGGAATGTGAGAAAATCCATGATATCTGTCAGGCAGTATATGGAATGAAACATCCGTCCAATGAACTGGAAGGACTGTATCTGGCAAGGGAGGATGAACAGATATGCCTGCTGTACTATCAGGTATTTGTGGGGATGCTGGAAATCAATATTAATTCAGCCGAAGTGCTGTACAAACAGAAGGAGGAAATAATCAATGAGTAAGATGGAGTATATGCCGGTAGATTGTTTGCAGGTGCCAAAGATGCTGTTCCAGATGGAAAAATACAAAAATCTGTCAAATACAGCAAAGATTTTATACAGCTTATTTCTGGATCGTTTGAAATTTGCGGTGCAGAATGGCTGGGTAGATGGTGAAGGGGATTTGTTTGTAATCTATCCGAAAAGTGAAATGAAAAAAGACCTGAATACGACCAGATATGGCGTAGATCAGGCAGTACAGGAACTGGTGGAGATTGGAAATCTGGTGCGCATCATTCCGAACAATGGAAAGGCGAACCACTTTTATATCAATGATATTTATGAAAATGAGATGGAGGAAGAATCAATGATGACATTAGACAGAATTATGGCAAATATGCCGATGGAAGAAAGAAAAATTATCATGGACAAGATGGTGGCAGCATCCAGAGATATTCTGGAAACAATTGCGGATATGGGATATCTGGATGAATATGAGACACCACTGACTCCTATGGAAGAGCGGGGCTATTACGATGAAGAAGGTAATCTTGATATTGATGCCATAGAAGCCGATGGCTATGAGTTTGGTATGGATCTGGCATTTGGCGTGTTATCTGTATTTGATGGAAAGCCTGAACGTGTACTGGAAATTCAGAAATATGTAAATGAACAGTATGAGTGCTGCTCTAATAAGAAATTTATGAAAGTTCTGGAAACGATCGCACGAATGAATGGAAACGAGGAGGTTTATATCGAGGATATGTATGCCTGCAATAAAGAAGCAAGGAATTATTATCTGAGTGAGTTAATGATGTGCTTCAATTTTGTGTTTAATGAGATGTGTCATGGAACAGGCAGTGCAGCAGGGTGTGATTTTAATAATAAGGAAGAATAGGAAATAAGCTATGGCAGATTTTGAATATTTCAGAGCAGAAGAATCTGACCAGTTTTCTTTCTTTCGGATACCAAAAGCTCTGTTCACAGAAAAAGAGTTTGCAAGCCTGTCCACAGACGCAAAGCTTCTTTACGGAATTCTGCTTGATCGAATCAGTCTATCCAAGAAAAATGGCTGGATTGACAGTGATGGTTATGTCTATATCATTTACACGATTGCAGAATTGCAGGAGCTGTTGCGAATGTCGCATACAACAGTAACAAAGCTTCTTTATGAGCTTGACAGTGTGCATGGAATTGGATTGATTGAACGGTATCGGCAGGGGAATAATCGTCCCTCTGTCATATATGTGAAAAATTTTGTGAAACGGATCAGAGGAAAGCCAGTAAGATACTTTGCTTCTGGAACGCCAGAAACTGGAAATCCAGACTGCAAAGAATTGGAAATCCGGATTGCAAGAAACTGGAAGTCCGGAACGCAAAAAAATAGAAGTCCGGACTGCAAGAATCTGGATGGAAGTAATACTAAGATAAATAAGACTGAAAAGAATCATACTGATAAGAGTAAGGGCAATACTCCCGCTCTGGAAGAAAAATTCAGTCAGTATGGTAGATTTAAAAATGTTGTCTTGTCAGAAGCTGAACTGCAGGAGTTGATGACGTTATTTCCATGGGACTACCAGAAACGGATTGATCATCTTTCTGTTTATATAAAATCCAGTGGAAAAGAGTATCAAAATCATTTTGCAACAATCTGTCTTTGGGCAGAACGAGATGGAGCCAGGGCAGGAATGGATAAATATGAATTTCAGGAAGGAGAAAGCCTGTGATGGAAAACAAAGTAACAGCAGATTATCTGGATGAAGAGGGATGTCTTCATTGTGGTATCTGTGGAAAAAGAAAACAGATGAAAGTTAGTCTGATGGGATTTGAGCATGTAGTGTCCTGTTTGTGTGAATGCGAGGTAAAAGCCAGGCAGGAACTTGACGAGAAGATGCAGCGGGAAGAAGCACAGCGGCAGCTTTATCAGAGAAAATCCGTCGGACTTCAGGAAAGAAGATTCTGGGAATGGAAATTTGAAAAAGACAATGGAAGCAACCAGAAGATACTAATCGCCAGGCAGTATGTAGAAAACTGGACAGATATGAAGAGAAAAAATGTAGGACTGCTTCTGATGGGACCAGTTGGAACCGGGAAAAGTTTCTTTGCAGGCTGTATTGCAAATGCACTTTTGGAACAGGGAGAACGTGTCATGATGACGAATTTTTCCAGGATCTTAAACGAAATGACCAGCTATCAGGCAGATAAGAACCAGATTATACAAAATCTTGTGGATTATCCGCTGCTGATTATTGATGATTTAGGAATAGAACGAAATTCCGAGTTTGCTTTGGAGCAGGTCTATAATGTGATAGATAGCCGTTATTGTAAAATGCTTCCGCTGATCGTAACAACGAATCTGGGACTGAATGAAATGAAATCCACAGATTTGGATACTGCCCATCAGCGTATTTACAGTAGAATACTTGAAATGTGTGTTCCCATCTATTGTGGTGGAGAAGATAAGAGAAAAGAAGAAGGGACAGAAAAACTCGTACAGGTGCAGAACCTGATTACCGGTTAATCTGTCTTTTTTCATTAAAGGGGGTGATTGCCATGATTACAGATCTGGACAGCAGTTGAATCGCTGAAAGGAGGGAAAAGTCATGCAGGAAGAGGTAACTCAGAAAACGGTCACGTTCTGTATTCGGGCTACTAAGATTACGGCAGACCTGTTGAAAAAGGTTCTTGTTGCGTATCTGCGTCATCAGAAGCAGAAATCAGTAGAGAAGAAAGCACAGAAAAATCAGCCGAAACAGGGAAAGGTCACGGTAAAAGAGCTGGCAAAACAGAATGCCGGGATGGTCAATATCGAGATCACGGACAAAAATATCAAGTCCTTTGAACGGTATGCCAGAAAATACGGGATCAATTATGCTTTGAAAAAAGACAAGAGCAAAGAGCCTCCGGTTTATCTGGTATTTTTCAAGGGACGTGATCAGGATGCCCTCAATGCTGCTTTCCGTGAGTTTTCCCAGAAACAGATTCAAAAAGCGAATAAGCCTTCCATTCATAAGCGTCTTGCAGCTTACCGGGCAATGATGCCAAAGAAGACGAAGGACAAAGTAAAGAACCGGCATCAGGAGCAGAGTCGATGAAAAAGAAAAGCGGCAAAACTCTGATGCAGAAGTGGAAGAATAAAATCGGGGGTAAGCTGTCCGCCCTGGATAAAAAGAAACTGGTTCTTACAAATATCCCTTATGCTCTGGCTGCTTTCTATGCAGACCGGGCATTTTTTCTTTACCGGAACAGTCCGGGAGAAGATATGGGGAACAAACTTTTATATGCAATGGAACACGCAGACCGGATTTTTGCTGGTTTTGTGTTAAGCAATAACTGGAAAGATCTGCTAGCAGGTATTGTTGTTGCAGTCGTTCTGAAAGCGTTGGTCTGGCAGAAACAGGCAGACGCAAAGAAATTACGGAAAGGCATCGAGTATGGTTCAGCCAGATGGGGAACCGCAGAGGATATCAAGCCTTATATGTCGGAAGATCCATGGATGAACATTCCATTGACAGCAACAGAAGCACTGACCATGGAGAGCAGACCGAAGCAGCCGAAGTATGCAAGAAATAAAAATATAGTGGTCATCGGCGGCAGTGGTTCCGGTAAGACACGTTTTTTCGTAAAACCATCGGTCATGCAGATGAACTGTTCCATGGTCATTACAGATCCGAAAGGCACTCTGATCGAGGAGTGCGGAAAGATGTTGACAAAAGGACCACCGAAGAGGGATAAAGATGAAAATGTCATCAAAGATAAATCCGGAAAAGTGGTGCATGAGCCTTATGTGATTAAGGTTCTGAATACCATTAACTTTTCCAAATCCCTTCATTACAATCCGTTTGCTTATATACGGTCTGAAAAAGATATCTTAAAGCTGGTGACGACAATTATTGCCAATACCAAAGGGGAAGGTGAAAAATCTTCCGAAGATTTTTGGGTGAAAGCAGAGAAATTGCTCTACACAGCACTGATTGCTTTTATCTGGTATGAAGGGGATGAAGAGGAAAAAAATCTGAATACCCTTCTGGATCTTTTGAATGAAAGCGAAACCCGTGAAGAGGATGAAACTTACCAGAATCCAGTGGATATGATGTTCCAGGAACTGGAAGAAAGAGATCCGCAGCACTTTGCGGTCAGACAGTATAAAAAATACAAAATGGCGGCTGGCAAAACAGCCAAAAGTATTCTTATTTCCTGTGGTGCGAGGCTGGCACCATTTGATATAGCAGAACTTCGTGAGATCATGTCTTATGATGAAATGGAACTGGATAAGATCGGGGACAGGAAGACAGCCTTGTTTTTGATTATGTCCGATACAGATACAACCTTTAATTTTGTGATTGCCATGTTACAGTCACAGCTTTTCAATCTGCTTTGCGACAAGGCAGATGATGAGTATGGTGGAAGACTGCCAGTTCATGTGCGTGTCATCGCTGATGAGTTTGCCAACATCGGGCAAATTCCTCAGTTTGACAAGCTGATTGCAACTATCCGAAGCAGGGAAATCTCTGCTTCTATTATTTTGCAGTCACAGAGTCAGCTAAAGGCAATGTATAAGGATAGTGCAGATACTATTCTGGGTAACTGTGATACCACACTATTTCTTGGAGGAAAAGAGAAAACTACCTTAAAGGAAATGAGCGAGCTTCTGGGTAAGGAAACCATTGACCTGTATAACACTTCGGAGACGAGGAGTAATCAGAAGTCTTTTGGATTGAATTACCAGAAAACAGGCAAACAGCTGATGACAGAAGATGAGATTGCAGTCATGGATGGAGGAAAATGTATCCTGCAGATTCGTGGTGCCAGACCATTTTTCTCAGACAAATATGATATCACGAAACACAAAAATTATCGGTTTCTTGCAGATGAAAATGAGAAAAACCGATACAAAGTAGAAAAAGAGTTAAATCCGCAGTACACACCGAAACCCGAAGAAGAGGTGGAGGTAATTCAGGTGGAGCTGTCGGAGTAACCTTGGGAATGAACGAAAAATAATGAGGAAAGGAATAACTGACATTAGGTGCGCCGGCTTTTTAGTCGGTGTTTTTTCATTCCCGTAAACACCTGAAAGAAGTCAGTTTTGGTGAATGTATATGGCATTTTTTAGCAGTGCAATTACAACTTTAAAAACTCTTGTAGTCGCAATCGGCGCAGGTCTTGGCGTGTGGGGTGTCGTAAACCTTCTGGAAGGATATGGAAATGACAATCCCGGCGCTAAGAGCCAGGGCATCAAACAGCTGATGGCTGGTGCCGGAATCATGCTGCTGGGAACTACCCTGATTCCACAGCTGGCAACATTGTTCTCTTAAGAGGAGTGGTAGATGAACACCATCATTGAGAGAATTACGGAAGCGATAAAGGATATCCTGATCGGGCTTATCAAGTCAAGTTTGGATAACATGTTCACGTCTGTCAATGAGCAGGTGGGAACCATAGCCGGGCAGGTGGGACAGACACCGCAGGGATGGAATGCAGGGATTTTTAATCTGATTCAGAATATATCCCAAACGGTGATTGTCCCCATTGCGGGACTGATCATCACCTTTGTCCTGTGCTATGAATTGATCACGATGGTAACACAGAAAAACAATTTCCATGAATTTGAGACTTATAACATTTTCCTCTGGATCTTCAAAGCGTATGTAGCCATTTATCTGGTGACAAATACGTTCAATATCACGATGGCGGTCTTTGACGTTGGCCAGCATGTGGTCAACAATGCCGCCGGGGTGATATCAGGAAACACTGCGGTGGATGCAACAGAAGCAATTTCACGGATTGTGGATGCCCTGGAGGATATGGAGTTAGGGGATTTGTTCCTGCTATCCATGGAAACGATGTTGATCAGTGTTACCATGCACATTCTGTCAATTATCATTACGGTAATCTTGTACGGAAGAATGATAGAAATTTACCTTTATACTTCCATAGCACCAATTCCGTTTGCCACCATGACCAATAAGGAATGGGGCAATATCGGAAACAACTATTTAAAAGGCTTGTTCGCACTGGCATTTCAGGGATTCTTCATGATGGTCTGTGTGGGAATTTATGCAGTTTTAGTAAATGCAATGACCATATCCAGTGACCTTCATGCAGCAATGTTTTCAGTAGCGGCTTATACCGTGATTCTTGCATTTTCATTATTCAAGACCGGAAGCCTTAGCAAATCAATATTCAATGCCCATTAGCGGGCAGGAAAGGAGCGCATACCATGGCGTATGTACCAGTACCAAAAGACCTTACCAAGGTCAAAACAAAAGTAGCGTTAAATCTGACAAAGCGGCAGCTGATTTTCTTTTCACTTGCCGCAGTTGTGGGAATTCCGTTTTATCTGGTCATGAGAAAACCAATCGGTTCCAGTATCGCAGCCATCCTGATGGTAACGATCATGCTTCCGTTTTTCTTCATGGCAATGTATGAAAAAGACGGTCTTCCATTTGAAAAAGTGGTGGCAAATATCATTCGACAGAAGTTTATCTGTCCGGCAGTAAGACCATATAAGACAGAAAATTTTTATCAGGAGATTTCCACCCTTGTGAAAAAGGAGGGTGTGCCGGATGGCAAAAAAGACAAAGCAGGAGGCTCAGCAGGAGCGTCTGTCCCTGGCGGAAAAAAGAAACCGTCAGGAAAGAAGAAACAAAAAAAGCAGAAAAGAAAGAGAACAGGAAAAGCGTAGGAAGAAGCAGGAACGGGACCGCAGGAAACAGAAAAACATTCCTACAACTGCACAGCAGAGTATTCCGTATATTCGAATGCTGCAGGATGGTATCTGCCAGGTGACAAAGACCTTTTTCTCCAAGACGATTCAGTTTTATGACATCAACTATCAGCTTGCTTTAAATGAGGATAAGACCACGATATTTGAAAATTACTGTGATTTCTTAAATTACTTTGATTCTTCCATCAGTGTGCAGCTGTCCTTTATCAATCAGCAGGTGGATGTGGCAGAATTTGAGAAAAGCATTGATATTCCAGATCAGAACGATGACTTCAATGCCATTCGTGAAGAGTACCGTACTATGCTGAAAAATCAGCTTTCCAAAGGAAATAATGGTCTGGTAAAGACAAAGTATATCACTTTTGGAATCGAAGCAGAAAGCCTGAAGGTGGCAAGACCAAGGCTTGAAAGAATCGAAACAGATATCTTAAACAACTTTAAGGTCCTGGGAGCACAGGCACATTCACTAAATGGTCTGGAAAGGCTGGAGATTCTGTATCATGTGTTCAACCAGGATCGGATTGAACCATTTAAGTTCCAGTATAAGATGCTGCCGGAAACCGGATTAAAGACCAAAGATTTTATTGCACCGACTTCCTTTAACTTTTCCAAGAATCAGACATTTTTGATGGGAAGAACGCTGGGAAGTGTGAGTTACCTGCAGATTCTTGCACCGGAGCTTACAGACCGGATGCTTGCAGATTTCCTGGATGTAGATGACAGCATCAATGTCAACATTCATATCCAGTCCATTGACCAGAGTGCTGCGATCAAGATGATCAAGAGTAAGATTTCAGATCTGGATAAGATGAAAATTGAAGAGCAGAAACGGGCGGTACGTTCCGGTTATGATATGGACGTGCTTCCATCAGACCTTGTAACCTATGGAGAAGAGGCGAAGAACCTGTTGGAAGATCTGCAGTCCAGAAATGAGAGAATGTTCCTTGTGACAGTTCTGGTAATGAATACCGCAAAGAAGCGTCAGAAGCTGGATAATAATATTTTCCAGGTACAGGGAATCGCACAGAAATATAACTGTTCCTTAAAACAGTTGGATTATCAGCAGGAAGCAGCACTCATGTCCTGTATTCCACTGGGAGTCAATCGAATTGAAATTCAGAGAGGGCTTACCACATCTTCAACAGCGATCTTCGTGCCATTTACGACACAGGAACTGTTTCAGGAAGGGGAAGCTCTTTATTATGGACTGAATGCATTATCCAACAACATGATCATGGTTGACCGGAAGCGTCTGAAGAACCCGAATGGACTGATTCTTGGTACACCTGGTTCCGGTAAGTCCTTCTCAGCAAAGAGGGAAATTACAAACTGCTTCCTGATTACGGAAGACGATATCATTGTCTGTGATCCAGAAGCCGAATATTCGGCACTTGTGCAGGCACTGCATGGGCAGGTAGTTCGGGTTTCGCCAGTATCTGACCAGTATATCAATCCAATGGATCTGAACCTGAACTATTCCGAGGAAGATAATCCACTGTCACTGAAAGCAGATTTTATTCTGTCTTTGTGTGAGCTGATTGTTGGAGGAAAGAATGGACTGGAGCCGGTAGAAAAGACCATCATTGACCGTTGTGTACGGTTAGTCTATCAGGAATATCTTGCTGATCCAGTACCGGAGAAGATGCCAATCCTGGAGGATTTATATAATCTGTTGCGGAAACAGGAAGAGCCGGAAGCACAGCGTCTTGCAACTTCATTGGAGATTTATGTTACAGGCTCCCTGAATGTATTTAATCATCGCACAAATGTAGATATCAACAATCGTATCGTTTGTTTTGATATCAAAGAGCTTGGAAAACAGCTGAAAAAGATTGGGATGTTGATTGTGCAGGACCAGGTATGGAACCGAGTGACTATCAATCGTTCCGCTCATAAATCTACCCGTTACTATGTGGATGAATTCCATCTTCTATTAAAAGAAGAGCAGACAGCAGCTTACAGTGTGGAAATTTGGAAGAGGTTCCGTAAATGGGGAGGTATTCCAACTGGTGAACTGGTTTGTTACTTGTTAGTCGCTTAAAGTGCAAACTATCGCCGTTCTGACTGAAACCGGCAAGTAAGTCAGAAGTATCAATGCGGAAAAAAACGGGAAAGGGGTAGCGACCTAATCCGAGTGGAAGGCTATTCATAATAGAATAGCCACACGCAACGCATAGAGCTTGAACCTGCATAAGCAGAATATAACAGCTCCAAGAGGCCGCATTGCCAGCCGGTACGATATAATCGTGGTAAAAAGATATGCTATGCTGAGCGTGAAATGACACGCTGATGAAAATGGGCGAAAGTCCCAGAGAGGTGGATAAAAAGCCGCCTGATAATAACAATCAGATAACACAGAATATCAAAGATTTATTGGCTTCCAGGGAAATCGAGAATATTTTTGAAAACTCTGATTTCATTTATATGCTGAACCAGGCTTCCGGAGACAGGCAGATTCTGGCAAAACAGCTGAATATCTCACCAACCCAGCTGTCCTATGTAACCAACAGTAATGAGGGGGAAGGACTTCTGTTCTATGGAAATGTCATTATCCCATTCGTAGACAGATTTCTGAAGAATTCCCTCTATAAAATCATGACAACCCGCTTGGAGGAGACTTCTGAAGCAGGTTAAATCAAAGGAGAAAACAATGTTACGAGCAATTTCATATGTATTAACTTTTAGTGGCGGTGCTGTTTTTGGCATCGCTTTTCTCTGTTTATTACAGGCAGGGAAAGGGTATCCGAAGAAGGAGGAGTAAGTAGTGGCAGAACAGAGAATGAAAGTCAGGGACAAGAAAGTCCAGAAGATGACCAAGGATGGTCTGGTGGAAGAAAACCTGACAGATAAATCTTCTGTTCGTGTCAGTAACCGTGCCAGTGATGTGCAGATGGGAAGAAAACAGGGGGAAAAAGAAGAAAACCTTGTGGATAAGTCTCCCCGCCAGTCTGAACGGAGTGGGAAAAATATTCGTCCCTCTGTGCAAAAATCCAGAGATGCACCGGAACTGATACGGACAGAGAAGCAAAGTGAGGATTTTGGACAGAGTAGTAAACAGCAAAATAGAAAAAGAATCCGTGCTGAAGTCGGAAAAGAATCCAGACTTGCAGAAGAATCCGAAGCCGGACAGTCAGGGAGACTGAAAGAAAAACGTGCTGATCTATCAGAAAACAGAGGAGACAGCCGGAGAAATCAGACAGGTGGCAGCAAAAAGCCAAAACAAAAACAACGTTTGAAGTTTGCTTATGAGGAAACTGGTGCTTCTGTGAAAAATGACAAAGATATGGAGAAATTGAACCAGATGGATACGGATGGAGTCAATTTCCGCCATCAGAAACAGAAAGAAAAAGCCAAAAAGTTTTCTTATGAAGAAGCAAGAAAGAAAAAGGAAGCAAAGCAGCATTCCAAGAAAGCACAGGTCTATCAGGCAAATGAAGGAGAAACTCCTGGAAAGAAAAAATCCCGTTTGAAGTTTGGTGAAGGGGAATCTGTGAAAACAGAAAAAGCTTCTGTTGTCAAGAAAGCAGGAAGTGCAACTTCCGTAGCATTGCACCGTGAGATCAGCAAAAATGAAGACGATAATGCGGCGGTAGAAGGTGCCCATAAGTTAGAAGAAAGCGGCGAAGGTGTTTACCGGCTGGAACAGAGAAGTGCCAGACGCAGGAAACAGTGGGCATCCAGAAAAAGAAGCAGACTTGAAAGACAGGAAGAGAAACAGGCACAGGCTGCATCCCATCAGGAGCAGAAGAAGCTGAAAAAACAGATTCAGAAGCAACAGATCAAACGGGATTATGCCAAAGCGAAGCGAAGTGAACAGACAGTAGGAACAGCTACAAAAGGTACGATTGATTATATCAAGAAGATTGGCGGCAAAGTCACCAACTTCTTTAAAGAAAACCGGAAGGTGTATATCAGTGTAGCAGTTCTGATCGGATTGATGTTTCTGATCATAACGAATGTCACGTCATGTTCTGCAGTGTTTTTACAAAATGTGATCACTTATACCGGAACCAGTTATTTGTCATCGGATCAGGCAATCCGGGAAGCGGAACTGTATTACACACAGCTGGAAGCTAATCTGCAGGAGCGGATCAACAACATGGAATCTGAAGAACCGGGACATGAGGAATACCGATATAACATCGGACCTATTGAGCATGATCCGTTTATCCTGATCAGTTATCTGTCAGCAAAGTATGAAGAATTTACCTTTGAACAGGTAAAGCCAGAACTGGATGCTCTTTTTGCATTGCAGTATCGGTTAGAAACAGAAGCAGTCAATGAGACTGTGACAGAGACAGCAACTGTAAGAGTTGGAGAATCTTTGGGACAGGTTGTGACCAGTGGGTATTGTAACTGCCCAATTTGTTGTGGTATTTGGAGCGGAGGACCGACTGCCAGTGGAGCATATCCAACTGCCAATCATACCTTAGCGGTAGATGCTTCCAATCCGTTTGTACCAATGGGAACAAAGGTAGTTATGAATGGTGTCGAATATACCGTAGAAGATACCGGAGCTTTCGCAAGATACGGGGTACAGTTTGACGTCTACTATGATAATCATGCGGCGGCATCTGCACATGGACATCAGACATGGGAATGCTATCTGGCAGATGATAACGGAAGTCAGGAAGTGGAAGTGACTAGGACAAGGGATGTAGATGTGCTGAATGTCACCTTAAATAGTGGAAACCTGATGTCAATCTGTCAGGACAGGTTGGGATTTTTCCAGAAAGAACTGTTCAGTGCCTACAACGATACAAAAGGCAACTTGCAGATGTTTGCGACACCGGTTGATTTTAACTGGTATTCCAGTGTGACCAGCTATTATGGATACAGGATTCATCCAATATCAGGAGCAAATCAGCTTCATAATGGTATGGATATCGGAGCACCGGAAGGGACAAAAGTAATGGCAGGGCTGACCGGAACGGTTACAACTTCTGCTTATAACGACAGCTATGGCAATTATGTTGTGATCAAGGACAGTAAAGGCTATGAACTGCGGTATGCACATTTAAGCAGCCGGAGTGTATCTGCAGGAGCATCCGTCACGAAAGGTGATGAGATAGGTCTTGTAGGAAATACTGGTAATTCCACAGGAAGCCATCTTCATATTGAACTTCTGAAAAATGGAGAGCGGTTAAACCCGATCTTTTATCTGGAAACTGGAGAAGGAGCAGGCTTTGGCGGCAATGAATATACCAGTGAAGCAGCACAGCGTTTGTTAAATGAAGCAGCGAGATATCTTGGGACACCGTATGTGTGGGGTGGATATTCCCCAAGTGGATTCGATTGTTCCGGATTTGTAAGCTACTGTCTGACAAACTCTGGTGTAAGGAATACAGGAAGACTAACAGCACAGGGACTGTACAACATTTGTACACCAGTAGCCCAGTCGGAGGCGCAGCCGGGAGATCTGATTTTCTTTACTGGAACTTACGACGCAGGGGAGCCGGTAACGCATATCGGAATCTATGTAGGCAATGGTCAGATGATCCATTGTGGACATCCGGTGCAGTATACGTCCATCAATTCCCCATACTGGCAGAGCCATTTCTATGGATTTGGACGATGGTAAGAAAAAAGGGCGGCTGCATCAGCCGTCCGGAAAGGAGAAGCGATGAAAAGTCTTGAAAAAGCAACGGCAGATTATGAGAAAGCCAAGGAAAAAATGGAAGCATCCAAAGCCAGATATGAAGCAGATTTAAAGCGTTTCAAGGCTGCGGAGATAGCAAAAACAGAAGCGGAAAATCTGGAAATTGTAAAAATTATCCGTGCAATGGATATGAGCATTCCAGAGCTGGAAGCTTTCAAAAAGAGAATGAAAAATGAACTGCCCGGCAGGGTAGAAATACAGAAGGAGGAAACAAGGTCTGATGATGAATTTAGAGAAGATGAAACAGAAGAAATCTAAAAATAGCGTGAAAAAAGGATTGCTTGCAGCAACGACATTTCTTTGCCTGACAACACCTTTGCTCCAGACACAGACTGCTTATGCAGCTGAGAATACCACACCTGCAATCACGATTGAGAAACCGGATGGCTGGAAACAGGGAGAAACAATCATTGCTGTTACGGTAGATGCCAGCCATATGCCGGAAGGTTTCTCGATAGCAAAAATTGAAGCAAAAGCAGGAAAAGATGGAAGCTGGCAGGATGTAACCGGAAGCGGAAGTATCACGATCACTGGAAATCAGACAGTGTATGTGCGTGTGACAGATGGTGAGGGGAAGGTCTATGAGCAGAATCGCTCTATTAAGTGTTATGACACGGAAAAGCCGACACTCTCTGCTTCCCTGACAGATGGTGTGCTGACGATTCAGGGGAATGATACAGTATCCGGGATTACTGCAGTAACAGTCAATGGCACCACTTATACAGATCTGAAGGATGGAATGCTGAGAGTGCAACTGACACAGAAAGATTTTACAACAAAACAGATTGAAATCACGGTAACGGATGGTGCCGGAAATACTTCTGAAAAGTATGTGTTGCAGAATCCTTATTATGAATGGGCAAAGAAGCAGGCAGAGAAACAGAAAACTTCCAGTGACAGTAATGGTGCAATGGCAACTACGACCAGTGCAGATGCAACTGGGACTGAGAAAACAACGACTTCACCACTTCCACAGGATGCACAGGCTTCTGAGCCAACAGATGCAAAAGGAACCGTGGATGA
>ERZ780117.569-NODE-569-length-14894-cov-5.014017_pt1 | contig 14894 bp, 13 predicted proteins | sample MGYA00510985_ERZ780117 | MGnify/ENA primary metagenome ERZ780117 (study PRJEB29588, sample SAMEA2159553) | human gut metagenome | biome: human gut; feature: human-associated habitat; material: faeces | place: Denmark | collected 2008/2010 ...
GTCAGCAGGAAACAGATGGCACAGCGGATGAGAGTGATACACTCTCGGCGCAGTCTGAAACGGCTTCCGATGAGAGCGTAAATGAGTCTGAGGAAACCGGTGCCAATACTTCTGAGACAAAGGATGTGGAAGATTCTGAAGAAACCCTGCCATCTGTAACAGAAAGTGAAACTGTTCAGGAAACGGAAAGTACTGCTGAAGAAACACAGGAAACCGAGTCGGCAGAGAGTGAAGAATCTCAGATGGAAACCGAAGATGAATATGCTCCGGTACCCGTTGATCCCGATGATCTGGAGGCATCCGGCGGCTCCGGCGTCATTGAACAGCCGGAGGAAGGCGCTAAATTCCAGATCTATCTGGCAAGTGCTGGCAGTTATGATGCTGCCAAAGAGAGTGAGCGGGATATCCTGATCACGGATAGCGATGGTATCGCCGTATCCAAGGATCTGCCGTATGGCCTTTACCGTGTACATCAGGTAGAAGGTATGGAGGGTCAGGCGTTTGTGGATGACTTTACCGTCTATATCCACGAAGATGGCCAGACTTATTCCTATATTATCAATAACCAGTCTATCAACAGCCTGATCCGAGTGGAAAAGCGGGATGCGGAAACTGGAAATATTATTCCGGCCGCAGGCATTGGCTTCCAGATCCGTGACCTTTCCACGGGGGAACTGGTTTCACAGACCGTGTATTATCCGTCCCCTGTGACGATCACAACGTTTTATACCGATGACAGCGGAACCTTGATGCTGCCGGCGGAACTTCCTTATGGGGAGTATGAGCTGATCGAAGTGGAAACCTGCTATGGTTATATTCTGGATTCTGAGCCTGTGCCTTTTACAGTCGATGGAAGCAGCGATGTGGTCACGGTGACCAAGTATAATTACGCGCAGAAGGGTAAGATCCATATTGAAAAGACAGGCGAGATCTTTGCCAGTGTATCGGAAAAGGGCCTGTATCAGCCAATCTATGAGGAAGCTGGTCTGGAAGGCGCCACTTATACCATTACTGCGTTGGAAGATATTGTAACACTGGATGGCACGGTGCGTTATCAGGCCGGTGAGGTGGTGGACACCATTACGACCGGTTCAGACGGCGTGGCAACCAGCAAGGAACTGTATCTGGGGCAGTATGTGGTGACGGAAATCGAGGCACCCGATGGCATGGTTTTAAATTCCGAGCCTCAGACGGTGGAGCTGACCTATGCCGGACAGGAGGTATCCCTGACCGAAACATCCGTCGGCTTCTATAACGAACGGCAGCATGTGGCAATCTCACTGGAGAAAACGCTGGAAACGGATGACATTTTTGGGATTGGCCAGAATGGGGAAATCCTTTCCGTCCGTTTTGGTCTGTATGCGGCAGAAACTCTGACAGCTGCAGACGGCAGTGAAATCCCTGCTGATGGCCTGCTTGAGATTGTCAATGTCAGTGAGGATGGAACGGCACGTTTTACCAGTGATTTACCATTCGGCAGCTATTATCTGAAGGAGTATGCAACAGATGCCCATTATCTGATCAGTGATGCGACCTATCCGGTAACGTTTGAGTATGCCGGTCAGGACATTCCGGTAGTTGAGATCGCGGCCAACGATGGGGAAGCGATTGCCAATGAACTGAAGTATGGTTCTGTTTCCGGAAAGAAGCTGGATGAGGATGGCAATGCCCTGGAAGGCGCGCTGATCGGTCTGTTTACTACAGATACTACAGAGTTCACTGAGGAAAATGCTTTAATGACAGTGACTTCCGGAGAAGATGGTCTGTTCCAGTTTGAGCAGGTGCCGGTTGGTGACTGGATCGTCCGTGAGATCAAGCAGCCGGAGGGCTATGTGCTTTGTGAAGAACTGTTCCCTGTGACGATCACAGAAGATGCCCAGGTCATTGAGATTGAGATCACCAATGAATGGGTTCGGGGAAATCTGACCCTGACCAAGTATGACGCGGATTATCCGGAGAACAAATTGACGGGTGCTGTTTTTGAGGTCTACCGGGATACGAACAACGATGAGACTTGGGACGACGGCGATGAACTGATTGGTACAATGGAAGAAACCAGCGAGGGTATTTACTGGATGCAGGATCTCAAGTATGGCGGCTATTTTGTCCGTGAGAAGACAGCGCCGGAAGGCTTTGTGCTGGATGAGAACGCTTACTATACGTTCATTGACACGGATGGAGCAACCTATGAGATTGAGAATGAAGCAGGCAAAGGCTTTTTAAACCAGGCTCAGAGAGGTTCCTTAAAGATCGTCAAGACCACGGATGACGGGAAAGTGGAAGGTTTTGCTTTCCGCGTGACTGGTGCCGGCGGTTATGAGGAAACCTTCACAACAGATGCCAATGGGGAAATCTTCATTGAAAATCTGCGGATCGGGGAGTATGTGATCACGGAGATGGAAAATGAAGCCAGCAAGGGTTATAAGATTGCAGATCCGGTGACTGTCACGCTGGTGGCAGATGAAACCCTGACGGTCAATGTCCATAATGATAAGATCACTGTGGATGTACCAAAGACCGGTGATGATACTAATCTGGCATTGTGGATCGGTTTGATGGCTCTGGGGGTAACCGGTGTCGGCGTTACCGGCTTGGTGTACCTGAAGGGTAAGAAATCCAAAAAGGCCAAGAATAATGTTCAGTAATTTCAGAGATCGGGCGCTGCGGCTGTGGCGTCCGATCCGTTTTTCAGGAGGCAGCCATGAAACAAAAAAGACCATGTCCCGGACGGCCCCGGCCAAGAAACCGGGAGCATCGGAGCCGGAAAGGAGAGGCCGCTGCCAGAACCTGTGACCATCAGTGGGATCATGGGGTCTGCAGGAAATGCGGACTTTCACGAACGGACGTTCAGAAGATAAAACGGGACAGAAAGTAAAGGAGGAGCTTATGGAACAAAAGCATATACGAAGGGTTGGAGGAAGGCGCTTACTTACAGGCGCAGCAGCTCTGCTGTGCGCATTGACCCTTTCCACTGGTGTCGCTTATGCGGACACGGATGGAACCGAGATGCAGGTGATGGAGCCTTCGCAGTTGGAGGTACAGCTGGGGCCGGAATGGGCGGGCGTTGAGTTTGAGTTAAGGACCGATGCCGGTGTGTATCCCGGGACCATCGCCGTGGACGAAGGCGGTATTCTCAGTCTGGAGATTGGAGGGAGTAGCAGTTATGTACTATCCTGTCTGAACTCATCTGTTGCTGTACCAGATCCAAATGAAAGCATGCAGGCCCCTGCCACAACAGTGCCTACAGAAGATGTACAGGAAGAGAATACTGCCGCATCCGAAAACTCCGAGGCTGCGGAAACATCGGAATCCGGTGAAACAACGGAGTCTGAGGCAGAGGATGCTGAAGCCAGGATTGCTGGTATCCCAGTGAAACATCTGATTCTATTCGGAGGCGGATTAGTACTGGCGATTGGTGCTTTGATTGCATTATGGATTGCCAAGCGACGCAGCGGCAGCTCGTCAGACTCAGATGAGGATGAGGAGTAATTCTCCTTGTCTGTCATACTCAAAAAGACAAAACTATTAGAAATATAAAATAGAATTTATAGAAAAATATTTCTAAAAGGCTTGACACGTAGCCCTTCCCATGGTATTCTTAAACCGTGGCAGGGGCTTGCGCTCAGGCTTTCAGGTGCGGAGGAAGGTACCCTTCCGCCAATACACATCCCGCGGATGTGGAACCTGTTACGGATTTTGCGCATTGAGCGATCCATACGGCGCAAGCCACATCTGATAGTTATGGGCCGGAAGGCTGCAAAAACGATCAACAAGATGCTGGAGATGATTTTGAACATCTTCTTTGCCGTCTTGTTTTCGTGTGCAGATTCCGGCTCTTTTTTTATTCAAAAATGGAGGTGAAATAAGATTGCGGCATAGAAAAAGAAGAAAGATGGGGTCCACCGGTATGCGGTGCCCTTACTGCGGATCTACTGTGATTTTGCGCAGTGCGGACGGGATTTACCGCAATAACAAGGACCATACGATGCTCTATGTCTGCTCGAAATATCCAGTATGCGATGCTTATGTGCGCACCCATCCCGGAACATCGATCCCGGTAGGGACCTTGGCCAATCGTGACCTGCGGGCGCTTCGGAAAGAAGCCCACCAATCGTTTGATCAGTTATATCTGAGCGGGCTGATGAGCAAGCAGGATGCGTATCTTTGGTTGGCGGAACTTCTGCAGGCGCCGCTGTCACAGGCGCATATCGGATATTTAGGAGAGTATTACTGCAGACAGGTTATTGAGGCCAGTAAAGCCTTGCTGGATCAGCAAAAAAGGAAGCGTATCCTGCGCATGCAGCCAGTAGGAGGAGGTGCGGCAGCAATATGATGCTTACAGAGGAACAAAAAAAGATCGTCGGCGCCAATATGGGTCTGGTGGGCAGAGTGATCCAGGATAAGATTCATGGAGCATATCAGCTGGGAATCTATACATACGATGATATTTTTCAGATTGGCTGCATTGGCCTATGTAAGGCGGCAGCAACAGATAAAGGCGGCTGTTTTTCAACGTATGCTTACCGGGTGATCTGGAATGAGATCTGCAGCGCACTGATTTATGCGTCCAGACGCTCTGCCACAGAGTTGACGATTGATCCGGAACTCATGGATGTACCAGAGCCCCCGGACCTTGGGGACATGGAGTTTGAAGAACTAAGCACTCTGTTGGATGCTGCCGAGAAAGACGCAAAGGGCGTAACGGCCAAGGGCATAATAGCGCTGCGGTTGATGGCAGAAGGCTATACCAGCAGGGAAATTGGAGAACAGATGGGCGGTGCCAAAGCCAACCATGTTACAGCGTGGGTGACAAAGGCGAGGAAGTATTTAAAAAGCCGGCCGGAGATTCAGGCATACAGGCAGCTGTAAAGGAAGCTGATCTTGTAATTGACAGAATGACTTCATGGGAGATTTCAAATGAAGTGGATGAAGCGCATACGGTTTCTGCTGGGACCCGCCCTGATTTGTCTGGTGATCTGTATCTTGTTAAAAACGGTATTATTTTTAGGCTATGTGCCTTCGGCATCTATGGAACCGACGATTGCCTCCGGAAGTTATATTTTAGGAACCCGCTTGTTTGGGGAACTGGAGCGTGGAGATGTGGTCATCTTTTTCCAGAATGGACGGTGCCTGGTAAAGCGTATTGCGGCAGTCCCCGGTGACCGTGTTGCCATTAACGATATAACGAAGGAAGCGGTGGTCAATGGGGATCTCAGTGATGCAACCCGTACTCTGATCGTACCGGAGGAGTGTTATTTTATGCTGGGGGATAATCCGGCCGTATCCGTTGACAGCCGGTACTGGGAGGAGCCGTTCATAGCCATAGACCAGATTTTGGCGCGGGTGATCCGGTAGAAAGAAACTGAAATAAGGATGAAAAAATAGGATGCTGCAGATGAAGCAGTGTTTTGGATATGGGCATGAAGGATAAGACAGATTTTTCATGCCCGCTTTTTTTATAGGAGGAAAAATCATATGTGGAATTTTTTTACTCATTTTATGGCATTTGGGTTTGGGACGACGATGGGGGTTGTCCTGATGTGTTTACTGCAGGCCGGGAAAATGGCGGATGAGGAGATGGCCATGCTGCTTGAGAAAAGGGAAAACGATGGAAAAGATGTGTAAGTAGAGGATGTCCGCAGAAACTACAGGAAGTTAGAATATTGAGCTTCTGTGTGTTCCTGCGGACAAGAATAGGATTGGCTTCTGAATTATTGAGTACCATTAACCAGCTGTATCCATACCGTAAAAATGGGTTCTTGCTCTAAATATTTTCCAGTTTTTTCAAGCGGCGATATTCCAATGGATTCATTTGGAATTGTTGTCGAAAGACTTCGGCAAATTTACCTTGTTTTGTGTATCCGACTTGTGAAGCAATTTCGGATATAGGCAGTTTAGTTTCAACGAGCATTTTTTCTGCTATGCTCATACGCAAATCGCGCAGATAATCAGAAACATTTTTCCCATACACTCCACGGAAATAGTTTTTCAGACTTGTTTCACTAACGCCGAATTGCTGTGCAACCTGCTTCATGGGAATATGCTGTTTCAAATCAGCGGTTAATATCTGTTCTGCTTTTTTCGCAATTTCTACTTGTATGCTGGTATAGAAGGTGAGAGTTTTTTCCTGGACAACATTTCCAGCATCTAACAGCAGATGCAGCAACTCTAAGACGCAAAGTTTCATGTGAAAAGGAGACGGTGTTTCATAGAGCTGCCATAACCTCTCAAGGTTTTTTCCCATTTCACTGCTGGCTTCTGCGATGTATGTATCCTTCTTTTCAAAATAGATTTCTGACAGTTGCGATAAGTTCAAATTGAAAAGATTATCTATATTGGCGTTGGCTTCTGTGAAAAAATCAGGGTCAAAATACATGGTGATACCGTGATAATACTTCGTAGGGAAATACGATTCGCTTTGCGAGGTCTGCCTACTGATGCAAAAATCTTTTTCTTTGAGATAAATATAAGAATTGTCATCCAAAAGCATTTCAATCCGGCCACCCACACAATAATTAAACTGCATAGGGTGATACACAGCGTTTTCTGCGATTTCCCCCGGCAAAGAACGAGCGTGAATGTCAAAGAAAATCAGGTGCATATATGGCAGAATATTGAAAAGGGTTGTTTTACTGATGCCCTCTGCCGAATTGATTGTGAATGACAGGCTATTCGGCCCTTTTTGCAACTGCACATTTGATGAAACCAAATAGTTTTCAAGCATTTGATTTAATATTTCACCCATTACACCGCCCCTTTTTCAGCTACTATTTCTTGCGATATGGAATCGTCACAACTATTATCGTCTTATTTTGATTCCTTGTCAAGTTGAAAACTCGTTGCTATATGGGGCTAAAATGCTGATATAGGGATAGAAGTACAGAAGCCAGGTATGTTATACTTCATTGTGGTTAGCGAAGTCTAACTACAACAAAAGGTTAGGAGGACATTCTCATGAATGAAAAGAAACTAAAGGCAAGAGATTTCATCACCATTGGTATCTTTACCGCAATCCTGTGGGTTGTGCAGATGGTTATCATGTATCTGGGATTTCTGTCCCCGTTTATCGTTGCCGGCTATGCGGTTCTCATCCCGATTGTCACTGGTATTCCGATGATGCTCTACTATGCGCGGATCGAGAAGTTTGGGATGCTTACAATAACATCGGTTATTGTTGCAATCCTGTTGTTTATCTTTGGTATGGGCTTTCTTGGCGCACCTATTTGTATTGCAGCAGGAGTGATTGCAGATTTGATTGCCAAGTCCGGGAAATATAAAAGCTGGAAAAAAACCGTTATCAGCTGCGGCGTATTTAATCTTTGGGTTAGCGCAAGTTATCTCCCTCTCGTCCTCACGGCAGACTCTTATAAGCAAAGTCTGATTGAAGGCGGATTTGATGCTTCTTTTGCCGATACCCTGTTTACGCTCGTAACTCCCGCTACATATCCAGTCATTATTTTGCTCTGCTTTGTGTGCGGAGTCATCGGTGCGTTTATTGGTAAGGCCGTTGTACGGAAGAACTTTGAAAAGGCGGGAATTGTGTAAATGGAAAATGGATATAGAAAAAGCCTCAATATCCGCTTCCATCTTGATCCGAGAACAAAACTGCTTTTGCTGATTTTGTTTTCCGTTGTTGTAATGATTGATGTAACGGATGGCCCGGCTTATATTGTCCGGGCCATCATGACCTACATTCCTGTGGTTCTGGTCTGCCTGGAAGGGAAACCCCATGTAGGCGCAAGGTTTACTGTTCTTTTCATTTTGGCTACATGGCTTATGGAGATTACACAGGAAAACATCAGGGGCATAGCGGGCATGTTGATACTGTTTCTATGCTACATGATTACGCAGTTTGCACCAACGATGATTATGGTCTGGTACTGCATTTCAACAACAAAAATCAGTGAATTTATGGCTGCTATGAACCGTATGCGCCTGCCACAAGGACTTGCAATTTCTATTGCCGTAATGATGCGCTTTTTTCCTACACTGTCAGAGGAATACCGGTCAATCCGTGATGCTATGCGTATGAGAGGAATTGCTTTTGGCGGCGGCAAGGTAACGAAAATGATTGAATATCGTTTAGTTCCTCTGCTGTTTTCCTGTATCAGTATCGGGGACGAGTTATCAGCGGCGGCAGTCACCAGAGGTCTTGGAGCACCGGTAAAAAGGACGAATGTTTGTGAGATTGGGTTCCATAGCAAAGATTATGTGGTAATTGCAGTAACTTTCGTGTTGTCAATTTTATATATTTATCTTTCGGTGTGAGTGGAAGTGGGATGGTATGATTGAGATAAAAAATGTAACCTTTCATTATTCAGGATTAGACCAAGCGGGACTTTCTGATTTTAATCTGTCTGTTACAGACGGAGAATGTATTCTTTTGTGCGGTGCATCAGGCTGTGGTAAAACAACTGTGACGAGGCTTATCAATGGTCTTATCCCCCATTTTTTCAAGGGCGAGCTTACCGGGGATGTTTGTGTGAATGGATTAGACATCAAGCAGCAGGAACTTTATCATCTGGCCGGAATTGTCGGGTCTGTTTTCCAAAATCCCCGCAGCCAATTCTTTTCCGTAGACACAGACGGCGAAGTGGTCTTTGGGCCTGAAAATATCGGCTTGCCAAAGCCGGAAATTTTATCCAGGAAAAAGCAGGTAGTCCAGGAGTTAAATCTAAATGAACTTTTGGGACGCAGCCTTTTCGACTTATCTGGCGGTGAAAAACAAAAGATTGCCTGTGCATCGGTGGCGGCTCTCTTACCGGACATCATCATTTTGGATGAACCATCCTCAAATCTGGATTGGGCGGCAATCCGCGATCTGCGTGATGCTATGCAGCTGTGGAAGTCTCAAGGCAAGACGATCATCATTTCAGAACACCGCCTATGGTATCTGAAAGATATTATTGACCGGGCAGTTTATATGGAAAAAGGCCGTATTGTCAACGAATGGACAAGGCAAGAATTTTCTCAGCTTACTGAAAAGGAATTGAAATCCTATGAACTTCGGCCTGTTACATTGGAGGAACGCTATATCCGGCAATTCTCTAATGTTTCAAAGTCAGGCGATGAAAATCCCGCAGATCAGAGAAAACTGGAAACAGGCATTGACGGAGATGAACTGTTGTGCCTTACGGATTTCTATTTCACTTACACACCACGAAAATATCTTTTCGTAAAGAAAAAGCTGACACCAGAAGATGAAGAAATCTGCGATTTACGGATACCACATCTTCAAATTGAAAAAGGGAAAATTGTCGGAGTGATTGGGGATAACGGCTCTGGAAAATCAACCTTTCTTCGCTGCTTATGCGGGTTAGAAAAGACCTGTATAGGGACTGTCGAAGTCTCAGGCAGAACATATCATGGGCGGCAGTTGACAAAGATTTGCTATATGGTTATGCAGGATGTAAACCATCAGCTATTTACAAATAGTGTTCTCTCCGAAGTGCTTCTGTCAATGGAACACCCCGATGAGAAGGCAGCCGAAAAAATTTTAGAAAGCCTTGACCTGGATGAATACAAGGAAAAACATCCGATGGCTTTGTCAGGAGGACAAAAGCAGCGGGTAGCGATTGCATCTGCTATTGCGGCACAGGCGCAGATTTTACTTTTCGATGAACCGACATCTGGACTGGATTACCGCCACATGCGTGAGGTGGCGGAACTTTTGAAAAGACTGGCGGCTGAAGGAAAGACTGTATTTGTATCGACCCATGACCCGGAACTGATTGCTTTATGCTGTGATAAGATTATCCGAATCACTGAGGGAAGGGCGCAGGAAGCCGGCTAATATTTCTGAAGAAGGAGGTTGATAAGTTGTGAAAGAACAGAAAAAGGGTTCTCCCCTCGGCACTCTTTGGAGTTGGGGGAAGGCTCATCACGGTAAATTTGTTTTCAGTATTATCCTGGCAATTCTCGGTGTGGCCTGCCAGATGATACCGTATTTTTGTGTTATTAATGTTATTTCCAAAATGTTCGCAGGTGAAACGGACTTTTCTGTATACCTGCCTGTATGCCTTGTGGCTTTGACTGGATATTGCGGGAAGGTGCTTTTTTCAAACCTGTCAACAGTAATTTCCCATAATGCGGCATATAGTACGCTGCGGGATCTGCGGGAGCGTGTTGTGGAAAAACTCGCAAAGGTTCCAATGGGAACGATTTTGGATACCCCATCCGGCCACTATAAAAGCATCATTGTTGACCGGATAGAAGGTATGGAAGTGCCGTTTGCCCATCTCCTGCCGGAAATGACCTCAAATATGTTGGTGCCGTTGTTTATCATTGTGTACCTGTTCGTTTTGGATTGGCGGATGGCACTTCTTTCGTTGGCAACCCTGTTTATCGGGTTGGTCATTATGTCCATCGGTATGCGGAACTATGCCACAGAAGGCGCAGGTGCAATGGCCGCCAGCAAGAAAATGGCCGATGCTGTTGTAGAGTATATCGGCGGTATTGAGGTAGTCAAAGCATTCAGCCAGTCAGCAGGTTCCTATGAGAAATATGCGGATGCTGTCCGGGGCAATGCAGATTACTACATAAAATGGATGGCTAACAGCCAGAAAACCATGTGTTCTTATAATGCAGTGATTCCGTCCGTCCTTCTATGTGTCCTTCCGGGCGGTATGGCTCTTTGGCTTTCCGGCAGTTTGGAAACCATGACCTTTATGGCTCCGGTTATCTTTTCTCTTGGACTGGTGGGGCCAATCATGGAGGCTTTTTCTTTCACAGGCTCTTTGGCTATGCTGGGAAAAAATACAGAGGAAATCGACAGTATCTTAAATGCCGAAGAACTTCACCATGCCAATAAGCCTGTTGCGTTTGACGATTTGGAAATTGAACTCAAGAATGTAGCTTTCTCTTATGATAAACAGCAGGAAGTCTTGCATGGTATAAATCTTTCCATCCGCCCCGGAACGATGACCGCCTTGGTTGGGCCTTCCGGTTCCGGCAAGTCTACGATTGCGAAACTAATTGCCGGGTATTGGGATGCTACCAGCGGAAACATTACTTTGGGCGGACATGAGCTGACAGAGATTCCTTTATCACAGCTTGCCGCACAGATTTCCTATGTATCCCAGGACAACTATCTGTTTAACCGCAGTATCAGTGAAAACATCCGCATGGGAAAACCTGATGCTTCTGATGAGGAAGTGGAACAGGCGGCAATCCAAAGCGGCTGCGACAGCTTTATTCGTGGGCTGGATAAAGGTTATGAAACGATTGTCGGCAGCAGCGGTTCCCAGCTTTCCGGCGGTGAACGCCAGCGAATTGCCATTGCCCGCGCTATGCTGAAAGACGCTCCCATCGTGATTTTAGACGAGGCAACAGCTTTCATTGATCCAGAGAATGAAGCAATCGTCCAGAAAGCAATTTCTGCATTAACTGCCGGAAAGACACTGATTGTAATTGCCCATCGGCTTTCTACAATCACAGGAGCAGATAACATTGTGGTAGTCAATGCAGGAAATATTGAAGCACAAGGCACCCATGAACAATTACTGGCTCATTGTCCGCTTTATAAGGATATGTGGCAGGCACACATTGGTGCAAGAGATGAAGCGTAAGGAGGTGGTTTCATGCTCGGTACATTAAAGAAAATATTTGCATTTGCGGGCAATCGGAAAGGGCTTTTGAAAAAATCGTTGTTTTTTTCCTTTCTGAACGGTATTTTTGCGTCATTTCAGTTTGGCGCGCTCTACTTCATTGTAGACGCTTTAGCTTCGGATAACCACAGTCTTACTTCCGTATGGCTGGCGCTGGGTATGATGATGCTTTCCATCGCCGGACGGATTTTCTCATCCTTCTTTTCCATGAATGAGCAGACGGTAGTAGGATATGGCATGGTAGCGGATAAGCGTATTTCGATTGGTGATCGTCTCCGCTATATCCCAATGGGCTACTTCAACAAGAATAATATCGGCACGATCACCGGCATTGTAACCACGACATTAGGGGATGTAGAAAGTTCGGCACCCGTGGCATTGGTCAATATGATTGGAGGCTTCTTCAATTCCGTTGTTCTTATTCTGTTCCTGCTTCTTTTTAATTGGCAGCTTGGACTTGTCGCTCTGGTTGGGGTTGTCTGCTACCTGCTGGTGACAGAAGCGGCTACTCGAAAATCGACTTCCACAGCAGAAAAAAGGCAGAGCGCACAGCGGGGATTAGTAGAAGCTGTTTTGGAATACATCCAAGGCATGGGTGTGGTAAAATCCTTTGGCTTTGAAAAGGATAGTTCCCAATCCATTGCTGCTGCCATTCGGGATAGCAATAAAGGAAATTTGAAGCTGGTTTATGCAGTAGCTCCTTACATTGCGCTGCAGCAGCTTATAGTGCGGATTTTTAGCACGATTTTACTGATACTGTCCATTTATCTTTATACGATCAACGCATTTTCTTTTGTGTATGGCATCCTTTTTGTTGTCCTTTCCTTCACTGTGTTCAACAATCTCGAAAGTGCTGGTAGTCAGATTACGATGTTGCAGATGCTGGCATCTTCGATTGATACCGCAAATTCTGTGGATGACACGCCAGTCATGGACGAGAAGGGTACAGATATTACGCCAAAGAATACAAATATCGTCTTTGATAATGTGGATTTTTCCTATTCAACTCGAAAGATTTTAGACCATGTGAGCTTATCTATCCCTGAAAAAACGACTACAGCGATTGTCGGGCCATCCGGCTCCGGCAAAACAACCATGTGTAATCTAATTGCCCGCTTTTGGGATGTGAACGCCGGGAAGATTACCATAGGCGGTACGGATGTACGGGATTTCAAACTGGACAGCCTGATGAAGAATATCTCGATGGTGTTTCAGAGCGTGTACCTCTTTGCAGATACGATTGAGAACAATATCAAGTTTGGCTGCCCGGACGCCACCCATGAGCAGGTGGTTGAGGCGGCGAAAAAGGCTTGCTGCCATGACTTTATTTCCGCTCTGCCGGAGGGTTATGACACTGTGATTGGCGAGGGCGGCGGTACTTTGTCCGGCGGTGAGAAACAGCGTATTTCCATCGCCCGCGCCATGCTGAAAAATGCGCCCATCATCATTTTGGACGAGGCAACAAGCAGCGTTGACCCGGAGAATGAGGATGAATTGCAGCGGGCTATTGAGGCGTTGACCCACGACAAGACCATCATCATGATTGCCCACCGGCTGAAAACCGTCCGCAACGCCGACCAGATCCTGGTGCTGGATCAGGGCCGCATCGTCCAGCGAGGCACCCACGGGGAGCTGATCGGCCAGGAGGGCATCTACCGGAACTTTGTAACTCAAAGGGCCGAGGCCGGCAAGTGGTCGCTGTAAATCTTTATGAAAAATCAGCGCCAGGCTGCAACAATCTTGCGCAGCCTGGCGCTGATCCAGTTATTGTGACGCGAGCCGCTGTTTTCACATAAGCCGGATGACCGGAACATCCTTCAGCCTCTGCCTCAGCTATCTGCTATATTCCATTTTTAATTTCCTGCTCTTCGCCATCAATGTCTATTTTATAGCCCATCCCCACCACCGTCTTGATGTATGCAGGATGCCTGGGTTCCTCCTCCAGCTTTCTCCGCAGCCGCCAGATGGTATTCTCCACAGAGTTCGTCCCGTGCAGATATTCCTCGCCCCAAGCGGCCTCATAGAGCTGCGCTTTGGAGAACACCTGCCCTGGTGAACTGGCCATGCAGTAGAGCATGGCATACTCCCCATGATTGAGTTCCACTTCCCTGCCGGCCATGAGCACCCGGCGTTGCTCGTGATGGATCTCCAGATCCCCGATGCGCAGCATGGAGGCGGACAGATTGGATACATCGACCACCTCTGCCCTTTTACCCTTCAGCGCGTCCATGACGGCCTGGAACACGCTGCCGTCCGGGTCGGCGGCCCGGATAATGATAATTTCATCCACGATTTCACCCCCAATGGCAAAGGGAGGCGGCCGCCTGCACGGCCTCCTCCCTTTGCTGTGCTTACGATTCTGGTTTCGCGGCAGCTTTCAGCCTCTCGAAACTTTCATCACTGATGACGTGCTCGATCCGGCAGGCGTCCCGTTCCGCTGTTTCCGGGTCCACGCCAGCGGCAATCAGCCGGTCGGTAAAGAAGCGGTGCTTTTCGTAGATCTGCTCCGCCACTTCCCGGCCCACATCGGTCAGGTGCAGGAAATAGTCGCTGTCCATCGTCAGGAAGCCCCCGCCCCGCAATTTCGCCCCCGCATTGCAGACGCTGGGCTTTGTGACCTCCAGGTGCCGGGCCACATCTACAGAGCGCACCATGCCTTTCTGCCTTTGGAGCACCAGAATGGCCTCCAAGTAATCTTCTCCAGATGCGTGGAGTTTCATGGCGTCCTCCCCTCAGGCGGATATTTTTTGCTCTGCCTGCCACATGGCCGCGTACTTCCCGTTCTTGGCCAGCAGCTCCTCATGGGTACCGGCCTCTGCGATCTTCCCGTCTGCTACCACCAGGATCTGGTCCGCATTCTTGACAATGGACAGGGTATGGGCAATCATCACCACGGTCTTTTTCTCCTTGAGCAGATTGGCAATGGCCTGTTTCACCGCCAGCTCGTTCTCGATGTCCAGGGACGCCGTGGCCTCGTCCAGCAGCAGAATGGGACTGTTCTTCAAAATGGCCCGGGCAATGGAGATGCGCTGGCGCTCGCCGCCGGAGAGCAGATTGCCATTCTCCCCTGTGGGGGTATCATAGCCCTTCTCCATGCTGCGGATAAAGCCGTCGCAGTTGGCCTCCCGGCAAGCCGCCTCGATTTCCCCATCGGTGGCATCAGGGCGTGCGTGCCGAATATTGTCCCGGATGGTGTCGTCAAAGAGGAACACATCCTGATCCACCATGGAGATCTGCTCCAGCACCCGCTCCGCCGCCACATGCACGGTGGGCCTGCGGGGCCTCACA
>ERZ780117.585-NODE-585-length-14639-cov-14.818843_pt1 | contig 14639 bp, 11 predicted proteins | sample MGYA00510985_ERZ780117 | MGnify/ENA primary metagenome ERZ780117 (study PRJEB29588, sample SAMEA2159553) | human gut metagenome | biome: human gut; feature: human-associated habitat; material: faeces | place: Denmark | collected 2008/2010 ...
AGGTCTGCCGATTTAACCTGTATGGATTTATCAACAAAAAAGCAAGGAAATATGACAGGAACAGAACATTTCAAGGAGATTATCAAGGGTTATCTTGACCAAAGGGCAAAAGAAGATGAACTTTTCCGTGCCAAGTATGAAACCACGACGCGCACCATAGACGATGTGGTGACGTTCATACTCAACGAAGTGCAGAAGTCGGGCTGCTGCGGATTTGCTGACGATGAAATCTATTCAATGGCCGTCCACTGCATAGACGAGCCGGAACTTGAAATAGGCAAGCCGCAGTCCTGCAACGTAGTGGTCAACCATCATATGGAACTGACGGAAGAGGAAAAGGCGGAACAGAGGGCACTCGCACTCAAACGTTACCAAGACGAGGAACTGCGCAAGTTGCAGGCACGCAACCATAAGCCGAAACCAGCAAAGGCACAAGAGGACAAACAACATCAACCGTCACTTTTTGACAATTTTTGAGCCATGAAACCAAGGAACAGATTTGAAAAGGCGGTGGAGGCTTCCAACATGAAGCTGTCAACCGTCAGCCCCAAGGCTATTGAATGGGCATTAGGAAATATCATTGCCCATATCGCATTCCGCACGTCCGACCATAACTGCACTTGCGGTGACTGCGGAGCAAAGTTCGACCATAGGGGAAAAGGCAAGTCGGTATGCTGTCCCCATTGCGGACACCGCTTGCAGGTAAAGGACACGTTGAAGCGCAAGAAAGTGCAGTCCGCCTACTTTTCTTCCCTTGAAGTGGTGGACGGCCTGCAGGTGCAGCGTGTGTTCCTGCTAAGAGCCGTATGCAGGAAAGGGATGAAGTTGGAAACGTCCTGCATGGAGGTGTGCCGCCTATGGCTCAATGCAGGGGGCAGGATGGCGGTAACATCAAGGGCGAGGACATTGGGCTGGTATGTGGACAGTTTCAATTGGTGTACAGGGATTGACCTAAAGCTTTTGTCTGAAGTACATTGGGTAATTTCCGACACATACGTTTACCCACGTTACAAGGTACTTCCCGAACTGAGGCGCAACGGCATGAAAGGCAGGCTTCCCGATGACTGCCATCCGGCAAGGCTGATGAAGGCGTTGTTGACGGACAGCCGGATAGAGACGATGATGAAGTCCAAGGAGTTGCAGGCCGTGGCTTATTTTGTGAGCCGTCCGCTGGATTTGGACACGTGTTGGCAGTCATACAAGGTGGCCGCCCGTCATCATTACCATCCGTCCGATTACGGCCTGTGGTGCGATACCGTCCGTTTGTTGGAGCAATGCGGAAAGGACATCCACAACGCCAAGTATATTTGTCCCAAAGACCTTAAAGCCGCACATGACCATTGGCTGGACAAAAGGAACAAGGCGGAGGAGAAGCGTAGAGACAGGGAACAGATGTTGAGAGCCAAGACAAAAGAGGCAGACTTCTACAGGGAAAAGTCCCGTTACTTCGGGATTGTCATCAGCGACAATGACATAGAAATATCCGTGCTTGATTCCATCGAAGCATTTCAAACCGAGGGAAGCAGCCTTCACCATTGCGTGTTCCAATGCGAGTATTACGCAAAAAAGGATAGCGTTATCCTGTCGGCACATGACCGCCAAGGCAACCGCATCGAGACTGTGGAGTTCTCGTTGAGCCAAGGCAAGGTGGTGCAGAGCCGTGGGCTGTGCAACTCCAACACGGAATACCACGACCGGATTGTAGGACTTGTAAACGCCAATGCCTACCGCTTCCTAGAGGCGAAGACATCGGCATGATTCCTTGAATGTTCTGAACCCGGCCTGCGCCGTGAGGCGCGGGTCGGGTAATGTATTCCTTTGATTGCTACAAGGATTGTGTCGCTCTACTCCTCTTTATTATTTTCTTCCTCTATCAGGGCATTACGATGATAACCGTGTCGCACAAAAGAGTCCACAAAAATCAATTCCTTGTACCATTCTCCATTTTCATCCTTCTTATTTTGGAAACGGAAAAATCCTCTGACAAATATTTCATTGTCATTCACAATCTTGCGGAACCACCTTGAATCCATTACGATTACTTCCTGACCGCTCTCATTTCTGACCTTTTCTCTACTTTTATACCCTAAAATCTTGTCATCCAATTTAGTGGTTGTTCCAACGGGTACGATGATTGTTTCTACCTTTACATATTTTTTAACTGCAAGATATACCATCAATTTGTTAGCCAACCTCTCATAAATTTGCTCCCGTTCTACCCTATTTCCGGCAAACAGTTGGTCATCTTCCATCAATGTCGGCCACGTGTATATATGCCGAACATTGTCCTTGGTTGACTCTATGTAAAAGTACATATACAGATTGCTAATACCGCCATCCTCCCTGAATAACCACACATACAATGTGTTTTCTCCAAATCCATAAACAATCGTCCCGCAGTCTCTGGAAAGGAGTATGCCACAGACATTATCCTTGTAGAACTCTTGGAAAAGCTGATGGTCAATGCCGTAAAATGATTTTGCGCTTTTCTTCATGACTACCTCAAAAGAGGGCATGAGAAGTTCGGGTAAGCCCCAATCCGGTTGTGTCTGGCGGACATCAGACAGGAATTTCAGGCCATTGGCCAAATATCCAAAATGTTGCTTGTTGCTCAGCATGGGCACGCCGAATTTTCTTTCATCTTCCACGTTGTCAATATTGAGCAGCCAAGATATGATAGGTCGTTTGCGGATTATCATAAGCTATTTATATTATAGGTTCAACTTGCAATGGCAGGAATAGGTTTAATCTTTCCTGTAAGAGTTCGCCACGGTTTCTTCTAATTCTTCGTCAGGAACTTCCTTGCAAAAAATGTAATATAACCCGTTGGCGGAATTAAATGAAGTAAAGATTATGCTTGAAAAGTTGCGCATATCTCTGATTTTTATTAACTTAGTGTTGCTCAAATCATTAAGTTTAAATCATCGTATGCACAACTTATACACAAAATTCGTCAGAATACTTGAGATATGCAAGCAATTTTCCAATAATCTCGTTAATGACCAAGGAAATATTGTCCGCTGTGGTCCGGTTCCAAAGTTCTCGGATTTGGAGGTGGTAGCATTGTCCTTAGCGGCAGAATCGGAAAGCATCGATAGCGAGAAATGGCTTTTTGATTACAAGTTGCAAGAATACAAGGAACAAATCCCCAATCTCATATCGCGCAGGCAATTCAATGACCGCAGGAAGAAAACCGCAGGGCTGTGCGAAGCCATACGTAAGAGGATTGCCTTGAAGATGGACGGCGGTGAGGATTTCTTCCTTGTGGACTCCAAGCCGGTAGAAGTCTGTCGTCTCGCAAGGGGGAAACGCTGCAAGATTGGACAGACGGGAGATTTTTCCAAGGCTCCCGATTTCGGCTATTGCGCTTCGCAAAACACATATTATTTTGGTTATAAACTTCATGCCGTCTGTGGGTTAAGTGGGGTCGTACATTCCTATGACTTGTCAAAGGCGAGTGTGCATGACCTCAATTACATGAAAGACATAAAGCTGGAATATCATAATTGCAGCATTTATGGAGACAAAGGATATATCGGGGCAGACGTACAGCTCGACCTCTTTGAGACGGCACATATCAGGCTTGAATGTCCTTACAAGCTGAATCAAAAGGATTGGAAACCGACTTTCATCCCTTTTGCCAAAGCCCGCAAGAGGATTGAAACGATATTTTCTCAATTGTCTGACCAGTTTCTAATCATCAGGAACTATGCTAAAATAACGAACGGTTTGTTTGCCAGAATCATTGGCAAAATTAGTGCGCTGACCGTATCACAATACGCCAACTATATTAATAACAAACCTATTGGCAGAATTAAGTACGCACTAAATTAATTCCGCCAACGGGTGCTATTTATATTATTGTTATGGATATTTTTAAGAGAGTTCATGAAAGCCCCAAATAATAGAAAATCTAGTAGTCCCATAATGATACATTTTGAGTTTAACACTGCAAAGATAGGATATCATTATGCAGCCTATCTGCACAGATATATAAAAATGTGTTTTTCTTACTCATTTTTTGAAAATTGACGCTAAAAAAGGAGCAACTAACCTCACGGTAAATTGCTCCTAACAGCGTTTGCGATTATTCAGCGTCTGAAACCTCGGAAATTCAAAGATGCTACCACTTGAATAAGTGCCGATGTCCACGCCTATGCAATGTAAGAGTCTCACGACTAGTTGTTTCTCGAATAGTCTCAAATGGCATATATTACTCTTACCGATAACATAATCATTAGACTATCAACAAAAGGTTAGAAATATATACCACAATGATATTTATAGATGTTAAAATCACCTTTGTTATCATAAGAAATAACCCTACCATCTTGTATTCGAATTTCAACTTGCTCTCTAACAAGGCCTTTCCATTCGTTCCAGTAGCAGCAAGAAACTGAAGCTATTACATGTCCGGCATTCCGCTTCATAGCTACCGATGGATAAAGAATCTCTTGTTTCACCAAATCAGACAAATCACAACAACAGATGGCTTCTATTTCATAAAGATCTTTAGGCTGCAAAATAAAACGTCGTTCTATATAGCCACCATGCCAGAATGTGGGTAATAAAGTTGGTGAAGTCATCAGCAGGTATATTTGCCAAGCTCCCATTGGAGTTTCATCAACATGGAGATATTTCAATAAATCCTTATCTTCCTTGTCGTTCTTGTCATAAACGTAATAATATGACTCGTCTCCTATGCCTCGCTGTTCTGCTATACGAACTCCTATATGATACCCTTGTGCCAACGACAACGCATCAAGATCATAGAATACGGCATCGTCACCCTTTTTCTTCAATGAATCTAGGTTTGTCTTAATTCGCCAATGGTAGTCTTTCGCTTTTGCAGAGAAGATATTTCCATCATCAATGTATCTCATGAATTCTTTAGCTGTTACAAAGACACTCTTTTCTTCATTATAGAACATATCGCCTTCTTTTTCCAGAATCAGTCTTAGAATATTCTTGGCAGTTCCTTTACTTTTTTTCTTTATTGGATTATGGGCATAATCCTCACCCATAAAATGGAAGAAAGCCAGGTTCCATAAACATTTCAACGAAGGAGATGACTTCCCGCAAATCTCAGTCAGCAAGTTTATCGCTTCCTCATACTTTTCTTCTGTCCATAGGATAGTGAACATATTTAGCATCGCATTATGCGAACCGCCGTCAATAGCAACATGTAAAAGATGCTTTCCTTCATCATATTTTTGTTCAAAGTTATACACAAAGACCCCTATATTATTGGCAGCTTCATAAACTCCATCGTCAATAGCTTTCAGATAGCAGCTCTTGACTTTATTGAAATCCTGTGAATTCATCGTGCTTAACAGAAACCAATTGGATTCCTCTGCAGCTTTTTTCATATCGCCAGATAATCCCTCGACATAATTAGTCCCCTTCAGTGGGTCACCTCCTTCAAAATTCCTTATACCAAATAGCTTTGGCTCATAACTTGTTTTTTTATACTTATGAGGTATCGGATGTTTTGCTTTTTTTGGATTAACTGGCTCAATATAACGAATACGTGCCTCTGGATAGTACTCTATTACCTTATGACAATGAGGACACACCGATACTATGCCTGTATACCCGATGTCTCCAGCTTGAAATAGTGAACTATGCCAATCCAGTTTCTCTGATGTTGTACCACAAGACAAACATGGAATTCTGTTCTCCGTTACGACAGGTTCAAGATTTTCATTTGTCTCTCTCAATTCGGAAAAGCACCATTTAATGCTATTAAGATCAAATGGGAATTCAAGTATGTCATCATGATAGCCTATCATCAAATTCAAACGACGTTGAACTAATAGGATTTTTTGGATTTTATTGTTTCTGATAAGAAACATCACTACCATCATATCCATCAAAAGGCATGCATTTGAATAGTAGTTAGAGTAAACCACTTCAAATTTCTTTGTCTTTTTTGTGTCAACGTAACGAGATTTCCAGCCTTTCCAGTATTCAACAATCCTGCTTTTACCTGATATGGTTTCCTTTTTGTAGCTTATATGCTCAGAGTTATCATCAAGAAGGCTCTCAAATACTGAGAAATCGCCACTAAGCAGTGCTTTACCCAATGATTTTGCTGCATCCGTATATGGGGTTTCTGGTATGTTTTCCTGTATTTCTAACACACCATATTTTCGGGCTTCGGTAGTGATATTTGTCTTCTCGTCAGCAGCCAAGGAATCTGTATACCCTTTACCATATACATCATCTAAGGTATATTCTGTCCCATGTTTATAGTTATATTCGGTTAATGAGGTGGTATTATCATTCTCATCCAAAACGCAATCTTTCTTCATGAACTTTCTTATATTTTTAGGTAATGGTTTTGGACGGTTCTTATAATACAGATTCTTGCAAGCATTATATACTAAAACAAGTACAATAATTGGAACCGCTAATGGAGATATCAAGATTATCAATAGGTGCTCCCATAATTTAGTCTTCTGCTTCGCAATTTTGCGAAGAGAGTCCTTTCCCTGTCTATTCCTGATTACATAAGCCATAATGCAGCAGGCTATCCAATAAAGTACTATTATAATTAACCAATTATTCATAACTTAATCATTTTGTGTGCTCCAGTCATCTTTGAGTTTACAAGACCTGTCTTTTACTGATAATTTATAAATATCATCGCAATTAGGACGATAAAATGGGAATTAGAGAGAATACATTTATTAACTACATAGTTCGTAAAAAGGATGTGTGAGCAAATGACCACGACCTTTCACAAAGTTTCCACCTTCAACAACAGAATGTTCAAAAGCCTTTGCTACAGATGATTCACCTTTCTTTTACACTTGGGAATAATTCTTATATCTTAGTCAAATTTGGTAGCCCACACACAAAGTTTTTAGCACCAATTATTATACTACAATCCTCTTCTTCGTTTTTCTGTAAGAAGCTGACGAAGTGTCTGCCTATATGAACCTAATCTACTTGCCAAAACGCCTCTAACAGTAGGGTCATCTTCGTCAGACAGATATTCTTGTGCTGTTTCAACTCGGTTTTCGTAAGTATCTATCTCATCTTCGAGTTTGTCGTCGCTAAACATTCTTTCAGGGTAAACATTTCGCATTTCTTCTGGGGTAGAAATATTCTCCACGACAAGTTCTTTAGGAACTTCCTCGTTGATATCTGACTCTAAGAAAACCAACCTGGCATTGATATCGTGTCTGTCGAACTCAATTAACTTTATTTTCTTTTCATTTTTATCAAAAGAATAAATAACATCTATACATTCACTTCTGTCTTTAAAGAAGTACCTGTCATTGTCTATGTCTTTTTTTACAGCTTCAAAAGAAACCATACCTTTAATAAATACCTTAACTACAATATTGTCCAAAGAGTCCTGGTCGCCAGGCCCTAACGGAATATTCTGAAAGTCATATACTGAATACGAAACGGATGTTAGTTTACCATTCTCGTATCTTTTTTGATAATTTGATTTAAATAAAAAATTTGCCATAACGATATAATTTATTATGTGTTAAACAAATACCTAATAATTCGCAGTTACCATTTCAATTAGTACCTTAATTATATGATAAGTAATCGAAAAATCGGTTTAAATCATATATCTTCCTTTTAGTATAGTTCAATTTATTAGAATCCGAAGACTTCTGGATCAGGCCCATATCCTGCCAACGACCTCATAATAAGCTCTTCTTCATCAATTGTTGGCGTTTCCCATTCAATCACTTCATTTCTCTGTGCCTTTTTTTCCTCATCTTGTTTCTTTCTGTATTCGATCAGATCAATACAGAATTGACCAACTTTTTCATCAAAGATTACCATCAAGCTATACATTGCAACAACAGGCTTTTGTTGAGCTCTTTTTTTTCGAATTTCATTGATGATAAAGTTCTTTCGATTAATTGTAGTGACCAAGTCAATAATAATCACCACAAGTTGCTTCTCTTTTTCTTCAAACTTATTAATATCTCCGACCACATAATTGACATGGTCTAGTCTGAGAAGGTCAATAAACTCAGTTTGGTATTTTTTCTGAGTTTCTTTATCAACTTTCTTGTTCGACGGGAAAAATACGACCAAAGATTGGTTTGAACTCAATTGCGATTTTAAGTCTGCTATTGCACGAGTAATACAGGCATATGCATTATGATTAAAATTCCATTTCCCTGAATTAATCCTGTTGACAATAAAACGATCCGTTTTCAATTTTGAACCTTTATCATAGTCTAACTTTTTTTCAAAACTACATGAATTATGAAAATAATGCCAGTAATAAGCTCTTCCATCAGAATCAATACCATCCTTATTCAGTTCTTTATCAACATTTCGCATTGAAATATCTCCATCAATAGAATAGCGATAACGTCCCATTCTATACCTATTCTTTTGATGATCCTTATAATAGTTATAATAGATATTCCTACCGAAAGTGGCTCTGCTCGATTTTGAGAAAGTATTTTGACTTTCTATCCAATTAATATTATCAATTTCTCCCATAATGCTACATGTATTTACCAGAGTGCATCCTGAAGATTATCTAAAATGCTTTCCTCTGGAAGTTCGTGTGAAATAAATAAATCATGCTCTGTTGAGCCAAAAGGCCCATTCATTGAAATTCTGGCATGGTAAAAATTTGATATATCTGGTTCCCAAAACTGTTTCTTCTGTGGTTCCAGCTTTATTGCATCATTTAACATCTGCATATTATCATCGTCATCTGGGAATACGAAAAAGGCCATTTCACCAGAATCCCAACTAAAACCACCATTAGGATTATCTCTAACAGTAGTCTTCGTTGCTGAAAAGGTAACAATCTCTATTCCATCAACGACCTTATGCTTGAATTGCCAATCGGCAACAGGTGGAATGTACTTTTGTTGATTCGTTTTCATTCCTCTTCGTACAAGAGCATACGATTTGTGAATTGTAATTATACCATTTGGCGTACTCAGCCTTGCATCCATATACTCACTCATGTTTGGAGTCCAATAATCGCCATCTTCATATCTATGTGCCAACCGCACTAATCTCTGAGTAAGTTCCTCTGAGTAAGGCAACATGAACACTTCGGTTTCATCACATTCATTCATAGCATAATTGAAGTATTTTTTTCCAAACAATTGTTCTAGATGCTCAAATCCTTCTGCCTGCTTAACTGGATTCGCCTTAACAATTAAGACCTCTCCATCTGGTTGAACAGTATTTTGTTCAATATCAATAATTACAAATTGCCTCATAATTGATTCTGTTTATTACTATTTTTATCAACAAAGCCTTTTCTCAATAAAATCTTGAACACTTGTTTTCGTTCCTCATCTTCCATTGAATCATATCTTTCAAGAAGAATTTTAGGTATCTTTTCTTTTTTGTATGAGCTTTTGGTTGTTTTTAATTCTTGTAATAAATCATGTGTCGTCATTTCATTTAGTTTCTTGACAACACTCTTCAATTCGTCGTGAAATAAATATTCAAACAACGTAGGATAAAGAGCGTTATCTTTGTCCATCCATCGAGAATGCCTGACGACACGAAGCTCCTCTCGACTCATGGTCGCAAGTAGCTTTTTGCATTCCTCTAACTTATCTTCCTCCCATGGTCTATAGTGAAAGAATTTGAGGTTAGAAAGGACTTTTTCTATTTCTGTCATATCGTTCATTTATTTGTTCGATGCAAAGGTACAAATAGATAACTATTATAAATAAAAAAATGATTCCGCAAGGCTTGTGAAAACGCCATTTAGCATCATCCCCAATCTATATTATCATATATTTTACGCATAAAGAGTTCCATTTGCTCTTTGATTGGAATGTCAGAATCAGGATTAATTTCAAAATAATAATGAATGCTTCCAAAAATATCAGAATCCTTATCCCACGAACTCATAGGAGAGTGCCAGAGGAAACCGTGTTTGAACACAGCAAAGTCCTGAGGATAAAGCATACCCTCTTTAATATCCTCATAACTATATGAGGCAATATCCAATCCATGCCATTTCTGCCAACTATCAAGCCATTCTGCATTATCTTCGAAGAAACGATGCAGTTTTTCGTTATATGTTGTTTCTACATAGGCAAGTTTATCATATGGAATTGTAAGTTTCCTTTTTTCAAAGAAATAAAACCTATCATCCTTATTAGGCATGATATGATTTTCAACTTTCAGTGGAATCTCCCTATTCGTCAGTTTTTCCTTCAAGATTTTCTTATCTTGTTCTTCTTTGGAAATCCACTCCTGCGATTTCGGATCATATACTTTGCCCTTCACCTTTCTGACTACATATTTCCATATTTGATATATGGCCAGGAATGGATATATGATGATTGTGACTATTGCTATAACAACAAACACATTTCCATCATCCACCTTATTGAGTATTTTATCAAGTCGAATCAATGTTTCCTGTTTCATTGCCATGCCTCCCAGATTACTAAGTTTCTTGAAATCTTAATTAGCTTTTCTGAAGCACGCATACCTTGAATATAATAATTCGACGCAATGCTATCATGAAAATGAAGAATAAATGCCTCTTTTATCCGAGTACATTTTTCATTTATAGAATTACTAAATGGATTCGTTAAACTCTTAACACTATTACTTATCTGAGGAGTGAAGCCTAATCGCATTTTTTCATTAATGTCATTACGCTTTGCTTTAACAGCCCTATATATTATTTCGAGTTCTGTCTGATAATCGGACAAATCCTTGAAATAAATACCTTCTTCATGACGCATGAAGAGAATGAATACAGCTTTAACAATAGGCTCCATTGTTATCTCCACATTATTATAATCATTAAGGGTGATAGTAAAGTCTTTGCTTATTGTCAACCTGCTTAATTGTGGGCAAGGCTTAACATACTGTGCGATAATGGCTTCACTAATACCTTTAAGACGGACTGAATTGAGCTTTTCTTGTATTTCCGAAAGAATCTTTTTGGTTTCTTCATCAAAGTTGTCATCAGCAAGTCCATCACTTTCTATAGAACCTTCGCTATGAAGCCCCTTTCTCCATATCTTTCTTGTTCCCAGTTCGGGGAGCATATCTTCTAACACCTCTCTTGGATGTTTTCTGGCTTCAGCTCCATCAAAGGAGATATAATCAAAGACATACCATATCTTCTTGAATTTGAAAAGAGACTTTGTCGTATTGTACCAACAAAAACCATGAGTTATCATTGACCGGTTTTGAGGATAAACCATATAGTTTAGGAGAAAGTCGCTTTTGAGGCCATACTTATAATCTTCATTATTGATAGATTTAACCATAGGATTTGCAGAATAGTAAGCCACCATTGACTCTGCCATTTCTCTGGAAACGCTTATAAATGGCAAATAAACGAAAGTAAAACCTTTTGTAGCAAATATTTCTTTTATTAGATCCAGGTTTTCCTTAATGAACAGATTGGCATCTTCATCATACTCATTTTCTATATAGAAAATTTCATTGTCTTCGGGAACAAATGGAATATTGAAGACCTGCAATCCACGATGTTCTAAATTGAAAGACGGATTCCAATTATGCTCATTTTCAGCATACTGTCTTGCAGAAGGATGTTTTTTGTAAAAATCCTCATGGTCTTTGATATTATTAGTATCAACAACCTTATCATGAATCCAATTTTTGAGATAATGGATTGAGATGAGGTATATAATAAATGCAGATATTGTGACAATTATTGTAACCATCATTTTTTTGTATTATTATGTCTTTAGAACTTTCCTTAACCTTAACTACTTTTGTACTTATGCTGGATTAAAATGGTAAATCATCGTCGTCATCATCGACTGTAGGAGAAGCAGGAGAAAATATTGGTGAAATAGGTGCTGTTGGTGCCATGGGAGTCCCCCCACGTTCAATCCATCTATTCCTTGTATTTAATGTCGTTTGATAATGAGGGCGATTTAATAATGGAACAGTAGAAATCATCTATGAGTGATAGAAATACTTATCCATTTGGGAATGATATTTCCTAATAATATCTTCAGGAATATCATAATATACCTGCCAAAAGAATTGGCATCCGGCAACTGAATTTGTACAAAGATAGTTTCTATAGGGATTTCCATTTATGGAAATGCCATCTTTTATCTTTTTCAATCTTCCCTTTTTGCAGCGCGGGCATTTCATCTGCTCACCGTCTTCACACTCATCCATTTCAGTCACGAATACCGATGGCATACTTGTGTTATATAGAACAAATGTGTGTTTTTTAGCACGAGTAATTGCAACATAGAACAGTCTTCGTTCTTCAGAGTACTCAAAGGTGTCAATTTCACTCAGGACAAAGCCTAATATCGGGTCATCCGTTATTCTTGATGGGAACCCACCTGCGTCTTGGCTACAATTAAGGATAAGTACATTGTCGGCTTCCAATCCCTTAGCAGCATGTACACTCATAAAGTCCATTGTTCTTCCACTAAAAGAAACTTTAGCTCTCTTAGAGTTCGGATTTTGTTGAATCAGCTTCTCAGGAAACACTTTAATTTCGTAATTGTATCTAGCAAGCAGCATAACACTCTCTTCAAAGGGTATATTATTAAGAATTTGCCGGATTGTTTCAAGATATTCTATGTTGTTTACTCCACGGGTAAATGCAACAAAGGATAGTTTTGTTGAAATCTCTTCTGATAGTGGATGAACAGTTTTATTTACTTGATTAGGATTCTTTAATATGAAGGTAGATGACGCATTTACAAGTGGATTGCCGAATCGATATGTTGTCTCTATCTTACATCTTTCGGTGAATCCGAAATAATTCTCAAAGTGATTGAATAAATTCATATCACTTCCTGAGAAACGGTATATAGACTGCCAATCATCGCCGACACAATATGTTTTTGTCCAAATAGGATCCTTCCTTAATGATAGGATAAATTTATATCTATCTACTGATATGTCTTGAAACTCGTCAACTAAAATATATTTGTAAGGAGAATTATATTTACCCGATGAGCATAATTCTGCTGCATGAAGGACTAAATCGGTAAAATCCATCTGACCTTTTTCCCTTAATGCTCTTTCGTACTCATCATATAATGGTTTTATAACTTCATACATCAAATATCTACATCTTTCGTTGAAAGCCTCGCCTTGATTACTATTTATTATGTCTTCCATGATGGTATCAAATGACTTCCCATTTGATTTCATTAAGCTGATAAAAGACGAAAAAAGATTCATAATGCTGTCTTCTACAGCCTTGTTCCGCTCAATAAGTCTTTCATACTTCTCATCTTCAGAAAGTTCACGAATAGGCACACCGACATCTATAAGTCTTTTTTCAAGCTTCTTATATATTGTCCTGTCATGGAACATTGCACTGGTTGTTTCAATCAGCAATGTATTATTGTTGCTATGAAGCTGCCTCTTCCATAGGATATCACTGTTATATCTTTGATTTGCTGCATAAAAACCGCCAGTACCTTCACCAAACCACTGAGGCACATTACCATTTATGTCAATACCAAAATGCTCCAAGAATAAGAAATATTCTTTTCCATCCTTGTTGAAATAAATGGTGAAATCAGGCTTATATTGTCTATGTTGCGTGTCAGCAGTTTGGATAGGATAAGGTTGTTCATAAAGGAATCTTACGTCATGGGAAGATAACCAAGTACATATTTTCTTTTCCTCCTCACTTCTGGTGAATATGGGTGAGCCATTCATGTCTCCATACGGTGCCATGATTCCATATGTTTCCCTATCTTTGTAGTATTCTTCTGCAGACTGATATTCATGTTCTCCTCTTGTTATAGAAGAGACCTCAGAAACAAACTTGTTAATGGCTGCCTTAAACCCATCATCTTTCTTTATAAGATTATAGTAGCAAGACAATAAAAATGTAGGCTCACAGACATCTGGACGTTTCCCTTCTACCTTTCCGATGATAGATAAAGCCAAAGCATGGAACGTCTTACATGTCAAACCTGGCACATCAAGTCTTTCTTGAAATTCTTCGGCTGTCTTTCTGTTATAGGAGACCACTAAAATTTCTTCTTTTTTATAATTTTTCTTTTCAAGTAGGTACTTGACCTTTGCAATAGATGTGGAAGTCTTTCCACTTCCTGCACTTGAAATAACAAGACAATTGTCTTCAAGCTTAACAATAGATTCTCGTTGTTGAGCATCTAGAGGATATTTTAAAACTGTGTCAAAAAAGTCCTTATTATCATTAAGTTCCTTTTCGACAACTTCTTTATTATGAACTTGTCGATTTTGCTCTAAATTATGGCAATAATCTATTTTTCTTGGAAAATCATATAAATCTCTTTCCCCAGTCTGTTTATAGATGAAGCTTCTGAATTCATTCTTAACGATATTCTTCATGCTTGCTTCTAATGACGAAGTAGCACCATCGAAACTTTTGCATTCAGAATAGGAGAAATAGTGACTTAATTGAAACATGTTACTTACCGAAAGTGTAAAAGTGTTTGCTTCAATATAGAATTCAACCATTTCTTTAATTACATTCTTGCTTCCAAAAGACAAATACCACTTATCTTTATGTTCATTTAATTCGATAAAACTCGATGAATATTTATTTATATGATGAGACTTATTGCGATAATAAGAAAGTTGGTCACAGTTTTTCATGTACCTCAATTCCGCAACCCTACTAAAAGTCTCAGAGCGTTGTGCCCCAAAACCGC
>ERZ780117.586-NODE-586-length-14629-cov-2.378002_pt1 | contig 14629 bp, 9 predicted proteins | sample MGYA00510985_ERZ780117 | MGnify/ENA primary metagenome ERZ780117 (study PRJEB29588, sample SAMEA2159553) | human gut metagenome | biome: human gut; feature: human-associated habitat; material: faeces | place: Denmark | collected 2008/2010 ...
CTTTTCCGCAAGCGCTGCACAGCCGTCGTTTGCATTGCCTGCAGACACTGATTTTATAAGCTCCTCCACAGATATCTTCTCTCCCTTGTCAAGCCATATCTGGCTTCCCTGCTGAGAGTTGGCATACTCCGACACCACTGACGTGTCGCTCATGGAAAGCTCACCGCTGTCTATCTTTTCTGCTGTGAGCAAAAGCACCATGAGCTTCGCATAGTGACCGCACTCACACTGCTCTTGTGGCTCTTTCTCAAAAAGCACCCTGCCTGTGGTCATCTCCGTCACCACTGCAGACCTAGCCGTAAGCCCCTCTATAATATCACTCACCGCCACAGTATCCGCAGGCACAAAGTTCTCCGCTGACAGCGCACCTGCTTTTTCTTTCCCCTCCGCCAGCGAACACACCATAAACACTGCCACCGCTGCACATAACACTGCCGAGCATATTTTCCTTAATATTTTCACATTTTCCACCTCTCACATATACTATTTTTATATTTATATTCACCCTGTCCCGAAATTAGCATTATGCCCCGAAAAGTTTCCGGAAACTCATTTGTAAATAGTTGCAGGAATTTGTTAAATAACTGTTACAACTCTTGAAATAAATATGGGAGTGTGCTATAATGTATTCTATAGAAATGTGTATTTTATAAGCGAAATATTTATATGAGGTGATTTAACAATGACAGAAATGGAACTTTACAAGCTTTGGTGTGAAAAGGCTGTTGACGATCCTGATCTCCAGACAGAGCTTAAGTCTATCGAGGGCGACGAGGCTGCGATCCAGGACAGATTTTACAGAGATCTTGAATTTGGCACAGGCGGACTCAGAGGAGTTATCGGTGCAGGCGCATACAGACTTAATGTTTACACTATCAGACGTGCAACACAGGGTCTTGCAGACTATGTAAACGGCGCATTTGAAAACGGCAGCGTAGCTATCGCATATGACAGCCGTATCAAGTCTGACAAGTTCGCAAAGGAAGCTGCTGCGGTTTTGGCTGCAAACGGCATAAAGGTATACATCTATTCAGAGCTTATGCCTACACCAATGCTTTCATGGGCTGTAAGAGAGCTTAAATGTCAGGCAGGTATCGTTATAACTGCATCACACAATCCTGCAAAGTACAATGGTTACAAGGTTTACGGCGAGGACGGCTGTCAGATCACTCTGGACGTTGCAAACACTGTTATCGGCAAGATCAACGCAGTTGAGATGTTCGGCGGTGCAAAGGTAATGGACTTTGAGGACGGTATCAAGTCTGGCAAGATAGAATACATCAAGCAGGAAGTTATCGACAAGTATCTTGACAAGGTAGCACAGCAGGGCGTACATACTGACCTCGTAGCAGACAGCGGACTCAAGGTTGTATACACACCGCTCAACGGTACAGGCAACAAGCCTGTAAGAGCTATCCTTAAGAAGATAGGCATAAAGGAAGTAACAGTAGTACCTGAGCAGGAAAATCCTGACGGAAACTTTCCTACCTGCCCATTCCCTAACCCTGAGATCAAAGAGGCACTTGCAAAGGGACTTGAGCTTTGCAAGACAGTAAAGCCTGATCTTCTTCTTGCAACAGACCCAGACTGTGACAGAGTTGGTATCGCAGTACCTGACCCTGACGGAAACTATGTACTGTTCAGCGGAAATGAAGTAGGCGCAATGCTTCTCAAATACATTTGTCAGGAAAGAACAGCTCTTGGCACAATGCCAAAGAACCCTGTAGCTGTTAAGACTATCGTAACAACAGACATCTGCAAGAAGATAGCAGCAGAGTACAATGTAGAGCTTAGAGAAGTTCTCACAGGCTTCAAGTTTATCGGCGAGCAGATCGGATTCCTTGAGAAAGAGGGACAGGACGACAGATATATCTTCGGATTTGAAGAGAGCTATGGTTATCTTGCAGGCTCATATGTAAGAGATAAGGACGCAGTAGTAGGCTCAATGCTCATTTGTGAAATGGCAGCATTCTACAGAACAAAGGGCATCTCACTGCTTCAGGCAAGAGAAGATATGTACAAGAAGTACGGCAACTATCTCCACAGCCAGAAGTCATTCCAGTGCGAGGGTGCAAGCGGAATGGAGAGAATGAAGGAGATCATGACAGATCTGAGAGCTAATCCACCTAAGGCTATTGGCGGACTCAAGGTAGTAGACATAGCAGATTATCTTGCATCTGAGGAAACAAACCTTGAAACAGGCGCAAAGACAGTTCTTACACTTCCAAAGTCAGATGTTATCGCATTCAAGCTTGAGCAGGGTGCAAGTGTAATAATCAGACCTTCAGGCACAGAGCCAAAGATCAAGGCATACTACACAACTATCGGCGACACAAGAGCTGATGCAGAAGCACAGGAAGAAAAGCTTATTGAAGATTTCAAGGGCATTCTTGGTTTCTAATAATTACTGAATATAATGAAAGCAGACGAGTCAGTTTTTTGACTTGCCTGCTTTTTTATTTGCGATATTCACACAATGCTTTGCGTTTCACAAACCATGTAGGAGAGCAGCGCAATTTCTGCAAGCAGAAATGCGACGTCCCGCTTCTCGTTTGCCTGTCCAATTCTACGTTATCCGCACAACGTTCGGCATATTTTTTCAAAACGCTGTACGGCACAACATTTCCGCACACGGCACATCTACACAAATTCATGAATAATCAAACCTTACCGCTTCGAGCGGGCTGTCGAGGGCGCCAGCCCCTACAGTTGCATTATATCCATAAATAACAAAAGGCTATGTGTTTTTTTTCACACATAGCCTTTGTTTTATTTTACAGTCTTTTCAGTATAAGCACCATAATAGTTCACACCATTGTATTTTCTGTATGCCCTTATTCTGAATGTTTTAGTGCCTGACAGATTTTTTGCAGTGTAGCTTTTGCCTGATGTTGTGGTGAGCTTCTTCCAACTGCGTCCTGACTTAACATATATCTCATATCCTGTGGCTTTTGATACCTTGTTCCATGCAAGTGAGATGTTGCTTCCCGAACGCTTTGCCGTTTTGACAGTGACGTTTGCAGGAAGTGTACAGGTGACAAGTTGTGCAGGCTTGCTGTATTGCATAACATTGTCGCTTACATAATATGCCTTTACTCTGTATGTGTACATAGTGCCTGATGACTTGCCTGAGTTGGTGTAGTACGGATAAGCAGTGTCCCCAAGCTCTTTGTAGCTGTCTGATGTTCCTATCCACTGATAAACGCTGTAGCCGGATACTCCATTCACGCTTTCCCATGTGATAGTGTTGGAACTTGATGTGTTCACTGATGAGGAAAGCCCCTTTGGTGTGTTTGCAGGACGAATGGTGATGTCCTTTTCAGTGTAGTCACCATAGTAGTTTATGTAGTTATAATTTCTTATGGCTCTTACTCTGAAACGATAAGCTGTGTTCTGTGAAAGATCGCTTGCAGTGTAGCTCGTTCCCGAAAGGGTGGAGAGAGTTTTCCATGTTCCGTTTGTGTACATCTCTACCTGATAGCCTGTAGCCTTTGATACCTTGTTCCAGTTGAGTGTTATGGAATCAACGTCAGTGGAGCAAAGGGAGAATGATACGTTTGCAGGAAGAGTGCAGGTGGTAAGCTCAGAGGAATATGCACCCTCGATACGCTGTCCGTCGACATTGTTGAATGCCCTTACCTTGTATCCGTACATCGTGCCTGAGCTTTTCTTTGAGTTTGTGAACTTTGTGGACGTGGTCGTGCCTATGAGCTTGTAGCTGTCGGTAGTACCTATCCACTGATAGACCTCATAGCCTTCCGCTTTTTTGGAAGCGTTCCATGTTATGGTGTTTGATGTAGAAGTGTTTGAAGTGCTTCTTATGCCTGTTACTGCACTTGGTATGTCAGTGACCTCAGCGTTTACATATGTGTAGCCACCGTTGTAGTATACGCCACTGTAATTTCTTCTCGCCTTTACCCTGAACTTATTAACGCCGTTCTGTGTGATACCGTTCACCTTGTATGAAAGGCTTGAAGTTGTGCCGACCTGCTTCCATGCACCGTTCACATAATGCTCCACGATGTAGTCGGTCGCCTTTGAAACTTTGTCCCAGCTAATGGTAACAGAAGTTCCCCTTGCAGAAGCGGATATCTTTGAGATGTTCGCAGGAAGAGTGCAGGTGGTGAAAACATCAGAGTAATCGCCGTAAACACGCTTGCCAGAAGCGTCACTGTAGGCTCTCACCATGTATTTGTACATAGTGCCTGTGGACTTGTTGGAGTTTGTAAAATATGTATTTTTTGTATCCCCTATTTTTTTCTTGTGAGGGTCGCTAGGGCTTGTTCCCTGATATACCTCATATCCTGTTGCGTCAGGAGCGCCGTTCCAGGCAAATTTGTTGGAGGTGGAGGTGTTTGCCACTGAGATAAGGTCGGACACATAAAGTGGAAGCTTGCCCGAATACCATACGTTCACGTCAGTGTAGGCTGAAATGCCTGAAACAGTACCGCTTCCTGAATATTGCCACATATCCATGCGTTGGTCATAATTGGTGTTGCTTGTGTAGTGAGCCAGCCATATAGGATATTTCTTGCCAAGCCCTGCTCCGTCAATGTAGTAGTTTAGCCATGTGTAGTTTGCATAAACACCTGCGCTGTAGCCAGACTTTATGATAGTGTCGCAAAAAGCTGTGCAAAGAGCGGTCTTTTGAGCCTTGGAAAGCCCTGCGCTGTCAAGTCTGCCAGTGTCATAGTCAACAGACTCGATATCGTAATAAACAGGCATTTGCAGAGAATATCCCTTTATCCTGTCAAGAACGAACTTAGCCTCTGCCTTAGCCTCGGCTGTGGTTATCGCCTGCGTGTAGAAGTATACGCCAACTTTAAGCCCTGCCTTGGTAGCTCCGTCAAGATGGGTCTTGAACTGGGGGTCTACCACAAGCGTTCCTGCACTGCCATAGCCACGGTAGCCTACTCTTATGATAACAAATTCCACACCGCTGTTTTTGACCTTTTTCCAATCTATGTTGCCTTGATAATAGGAAACGTCAATGCCATAGACCTTTGAAACACCGCTGAATCTGTTTTGATGAGTAAGGCTGTCAGCCCCCCACAGAGCAGACATTGTCATAATGCCGTATGGATCGTTGTTTTCAAGATATTTATGATACTCAGGGTCGTCCTCAGTGACAGGCTCTAAAAGACCATCAGCCTCCATATTGCCTGTAGCATATTCAGGCTTTGATATCTGGATATCATTTGAAAGCTCACTTGACGCAATGCTTTTCTCTGCCGCATACACGAATGGAACAGACTGAGCCATTATTGCCGCTGACAAAACCACACCAGTCAGCTTTGGAATAAATTTCATAATTTCCTCCCGTAGAATTGTAGGCAGAGTTAACATTTTTCCTGCCATTTTACACGATAATTTTTACACACCCTTTATTATAGCCCTTTTTCAGCACGTTGTCAAATTCGCATTTATACAAATAAATACAATTCAGTAATTTTAAAGTTAAATCATTACACTTATTTTGAGATTTATGTAATAATAAGTAAGTAAAGATGTTCATGATACACAAGATTAGGAAAGAAATTTTGTGTATCATGATATGCCTTAAATGGCACTGCAAGGCACAGTTAATGAGAATAATCAGCATTTTAGCTGGCATAATAATGGAGAAAAAAGAAAAGGAGAGCATAAAAAATGGATATATCAAAGCGAAACGCAGTTAGGATAGTGTCTTTCACAGTGGCTGTCGTGGGTGTGCTTGCGGTGAGAAATATACAACTTATGAGCAGCGAAAAAAGGGCGTTGCGTAGTGTGAGCTACACCTATTCAAGAGCCATGGGCGACCTGTGCGACGCAGTAGAGAACGTGAGCGACACTCTTGAAAAGGAACTTTATGCAGGCTCAGGGAAAATGCACCAGTCACTTGCGGTGAAGCTTTACAGAGAAGCGTCCTCGGCAAAGGCGGCTCTGTCACAGCTTCCCATAGAAGAGCTGCAGCTTGAAAACACCTACAAATTTCTCTCACAGGTAGGAAACTACTCCATGGCAGTGAGCGAGAGGCTCATGAACGGCGAGGAGATAACAGACGAGGAGTATGAGAACATATCCTCGCTCTATGACTTTTCCAAAGAACTTTCCGAGGATATGTGGGAGCTTGAAAGCTCAGTGAACAGCGGTGAGATAGCACTCACCCAAACAGGCTCACAGCAGAGCGATCCGCCCACAGTGACAGAGGGCTTCTCAGACTTTGAGGGAAGCTTTGAAAGCTATCCAAGCCTTATTTATGACGGCCCATTCTCAGACAATATCATGGAGCGTACCCCACGCATGACATCTGAGGCAGAGAACGTTTCACAGACCAAAGCCCTTGAACGCTGTTCCCTGGGGCTTAACATGAACTCCACAGTGTTCACAGATATCTCAGAGGTAGAGGGCAAAATGCCATGCTGGAGATTTTCAAACGAGGATAAGACGGTGGCTTGCGAGGTGACAAAGCAGGGTGGATATATCTCATATTTCCTCAAAAGCCGTATCAGCGAAAGCACAGAGCTTACAAACGAGCAGGGAGTAAAGGCAGCAGAGGATTTTCTCGATGACCTCGGCATACTGTCCATGAAAACCACCTACTATGAGAATATCGACAACGTTCTCACAGTGAATTTCGCCTACAACGACCTTGACGTGTGCTGTTACACCGACCTTATAAAGGTATCAGTAGCAATGGACGACGGTGAGATATTAGGCTTTGACGCAAAGGGCTTTTTGGTGAACCATTATGACAGAGATATTCCCGAAGCGGATATATCCCAAAGCCGAGCGAAAGAGAGCGTGTCCCCACGCCTTGAAATAGTATCCGGCAGGCTTGCACTTATCCCTACCGACGGTTTGGAGGAGAAGCTGTGTTATGAGTTCAGGTGCAGGGCGGAAAACGGCAGGAACGTGCTTGTATATATAAATGCACAGACCGCTGAGGAGGAGCAGATACTCATTCTTGTGGAAAGCAAGTCAGGAACACTGACTGTATAAAGTAGGAGGATAAAAAAATGTCAGATTTCAGAAATTCAAAGACAAAAGATAACCTTATGAGAGCCTTTGCAGGGGAAAGTCAGGCACGAAACCGCTACACAATGGCGGAGGAAAAGGCAAGACAGCAGAAGCTTTATGTGCTTGCCGACCTATTCAAATTCACAGCCGATCAGGAGAAAGTTCACGCAAAGATATTCTACGAGCATCTCAAAGAGCTGTCAGGGGAGAGCGTGTTTGTTGACGGCGGTTATCCTGTGGATATTTCGGAGGATATGTGTACCTTGCTTGGTATGGCGGACCACAACGAGCGTCAGGAATCAGACGACGTTTATCCTGCATTTGCGGATATTGCAAGGCAGGAGGGCTATGGAAAGATAGCTCAGGACTTTACGAATATCGCCAAGATAGAGAATGTTCACGGCAAGCGTTTTGCGGCATTTGGCAAGCTTATGAAAGAGGGAAAGCTGTTCTCTTCCTCCCAGTCTGAAACGTGGGTATGCTTGAACTGCGGTTATATCGTGGAGGGCACACAAGCCCCTGAGAGGTGTCCTGTTTGCGGAGAAGCGCAGGGATATTATATCAGGCTTTCAATGGCGTCATGGGGAAGTAATTGTAACTGTGATAAATAGTGCTCTGTGCGGTGCGGCTGAAAATGCCGTGCCGCATTGTGCTATGTAAAAATACATCGCCGCAGGCGATACCATAATTCCTCACTCCTCATTCCTCACTTTCCCGATTTGTTTGCATTATTCACAATTATATGTTATAATAAAAATAATTGCGATAAAACATGAAAGGACTTGTGATAATTGATATATCTTGATAATGCCGCCACCACAAAACCTTGTGATGAAGCTAAAGCGGCTGTAATGAAAGGCTTGGAGGTCTTCGGAAACCCCTCTTCTCTGCACAGAGCAGGTCTTGACGCTGAACTTCTTGTTTCTGACGCTCGTGAGATCATTGCCGACGCTCTCGGTGTTACCCCTGATGAGGTCTATTTCACTTCAGGCGCTACTGAAAGCAACAATACCGCTATTTTCGGGGCTTACAAGGCTCACGGAAAACGTAAAAAGCGTGTTGTCATATCCTCTGTAGAACACCCTGCTGTGAAAAATCCTGCCCAGGAGCTTGAAGATATGGGCTGTGAAGTCATAAAAATATCACCTGATGAGAACGGCGAGATAAACGCCCGTGATATCTTTGCCGCTGTGAACGAGGACACTTTCCTTGTTAGTTGTATGCTTGTGAACAACGAAAACGGCTACATACTCCCTGTGGAAAAAGCTTTTTCTATGATAAAGAAAAAATATCCTCAGGTGATTACTCATTGCGACTGCGTTCAGGGCTTTATGAAAATTCCTGTGAAAGCCAAAAAGCTGAATGCCGATATGATATCCCTCAGCGGTCATAAAATATATGCTCCAAAGGGCATCGGTGTGCTGTATGTAAAAAAGGGCGTTCATATACCGCCTTTTATGCTTGGGGGAGGACAGGAAAAAGGCTTTCGTTCGGGTACTGAGTCAGTGCCGCTCATATGCGGTTTCGGTGCGGCGGTGAAAAAGCTTGCGCCGAATGTTTCTGCGAACTTTGAAAAGGCGGCTGATATCCAAGCCTATCTCATAGAAAAGTGTAACGAAAACGGCGATGTTTTCGTAAATTCACGAAAAGGCGGCTCGCCTTATGTCACAAGCATTGCCGTCAATGGATTAAAGTCCGAAGTACTTCTCCACTATCTTGAAAAGCGTGAGATATATGTTTCAAGCGGCTCAGCCTGCTCAAAGGGCAAGAAAAGCTCTGTGCTAAAAGAGTTCAGATATCCCGAGCAGAGCCTTGACTCCACTATCAGGATAAGCTTTAGCATCGACACCACAAAGGCCGATATCGACGCTCTTATGGAGGGCATAAAGTCTGCGCAGAACGACCTGTGCAAGGTAAGGTAAAACACGCAAACAAATGTTTTGTACTATTTATAAAGGGGAACGGCGAAAAAGGTCGCTTTTGACAGGTTTTTGACGAGGACTTTTTTTGTGCAGTTTTCGTAAAGAAAGGATAAAATTTATGAAAGAAATCATTCTCTGCAAATATGGCGAGATAGCTCTGAAAGGTCTTAACAAATCAAGCTTCGAGAGCATGATGACAAAGAGCGTAAAAAGAAGACTTAAAAGCTGTGGACAGTTCAGCGTATCAAAAGCACAATCTACTTTGTATGTTGAGCCACTTAATGATGACAGCGATGTTGACATGGCGGTGGAAAAGCTGTCGAAAATTTTCGGTATCGTTAAGCTCTGTCGCTGCTGCGTTCTGGAAAAGGATATGGACGAGATACTCACAAAGTCACTTGACTATATCGAGGACGAAATGGAAACTGCAAGAACTTTCAAGGTTGACGCAAAGCGTTCAGATAAGAAGTTCCCATTCAAGTCCCCTGAAATATGTATAGAAATGGGCGGAAAGATACTTGAAAGATTTCCACACCTTAAAGTTGACGTTCACGATCCTGACGTTGTAGTAACAGTGGAGATACGAGCAACCAACGCCTATGTTCACGCAGGCTCTATCGAGGGCGCTGGCGGAATACCTGTCGGTTCAAGCGGAAAGGCAATGCTTCTTCTCTCAGGCGGTATAGATTCGCCTGTTGCAGGCTATATGATGGCAAAGCGTGGTGCGATAATATCTGCTATCCACTTTGAAGCTCCGCCGTATACTTCTGACAGAGCGAAGATGAAAGTTGAAAAGCTTGCCAAGATAATCACTGCTTACTGCGGTGATATCAACTTCTTCTGCGTGCCTTTTACGGAGATCCAGGAGCTTCTGAGAGATAATTGCCCTGAGGAGCTTTTCACTATCCTGATGAGAAGACTTATGATGGAGATAGCACAGAGGATATGCGAGAAAGAGGATATCCAAGCCCTTGTCACAGGAGAGAGCCTTGGTCAGGTAGCGAGCCAGACTATGTATGCAATGGTCTGCACAGACGCCGCTTGCCGTATGCCTGTATTCAGACCATGCGTTGGTATGGACAAATCTGAGATAGTGGAGATAGCAAGAAAGATAGATACTTTTGATACCTCTATCCTCCCTTATGAGGATTGCTGTACGGTTTTCACGCCAAAGCACCCTAAGACAAGACCAAATCTTGCAGACGTTGAAGCCGCTCAGAACGCTTTCGATTGGGAGCCTTATATCCAGAAAGCTATCGAGGGAACAAAGCCTTATCTTATCAAAAACGCATAGCGTATTTTCATGGCGTACACCCGTTGCATGGTGTCTGTGAAAAGGTTACAAACGGGTTAAAACTGTAACAGCTTGTAGCTTAATTGTACGCTTTTTTGTACCCGAATATTGTGTCTTTCCATGGCGAAAAATGCCGAAAAGCCCCGAATTTTCAGGGCTTTTCTTTGCGTCCAAAAGGGTGTTGAACGGGCTTGATAATAATGAAAAATCAGTAATTTGGTAACAAAAGTGTAACATCTGCTTGCAGAATTTGCTATTAACATTGGTTTTTAAAAAACGTCGAATTAACAAAATGGACAAAAAGAGCCGATTTTTTATGTGCAATATATAACTAAAAGGGGTGATTATTACTATGAAATTTGCTGAAGGTGACAAAGTGGTTACAGATAGTATTGACATAGTTACAAAAAGTGTAGTAAAATATATGATAAAGAGCGGTCGGAAGCTGTGTACTGCGGAAAGCTGTACAGGCGGAATGATAAGCCAGACGATCACTTCCGTTTCGGGAGCGTCGGAAATGTTCCTCGGAGGTGCTTGCACCTATACGGAGGAAATAAAGATGAAGCTTCTGAACGTGAAAAAGGAAACGCTGGAGCAGTATACTGTTTATTCTGAGCAGACAGCCAGTGAGATGAGCAAGGGTGCGCTGAAGCTTTTCGGTGCAGATTGTGCAGTGGCTGTTACTGGTATAGCAGGACCAAGCGGCGGTTCTCAGGAAAAGCCTGTGGGAACTGTATATGTTTCAGTGAGAAGTCGTCAGAAAGAAATAGTCAGACGGCTTGAGCTTTATAAAGAATATGAGAATTTGGACAGAAGAAAGATCCGTATGCTTACAACAGAAACAGCACTGAGAATGGTGCTTGAGCTGTATGAACAAAAGGCGGAGGCTTGAAATAAATGTCAATGGCTAATGAAACAATGAATCTGTCCGAAAAGGACGATACAAACTTTTTTGTAAGAGTAGTAAGATATTTTATCCCGTGGAAGGGCGACGGAGCAGGAGAAGTGTTCAGAAAGATAGTGTTCATGTTCTCTATCGTGCTTTTCTGTGTTTCTCTTAATGAGCTTTCTGATTTTCTGAAAGCCGACGAGCAGGATCAGAGCTATATGCAGGAGATCGTAAATTACGAGCCTGACTTTAGCGATGACGTTGACCTGAGCAAGAATAACGGCTCAGACGATATTGACGTTTCTGACCCTGAGGCTTCAACGAAGGACAGAGAAGTTCAGGGTTGGGCTAAGAAGCTTCTGAAAAGGAACAAGGACGTCGTAGGCTGGATAAAGATCCCCGGCTTTAAAAATTCCGCAGGTGATGAATATATAAACTTCCCTGTTCTTAAAGGCAAGGATAATGAATATTATCTTTACAAGAATATAGACAAGCAGTATTACGAATCGGGAAGCATTTATGCAGACGCTTGGTCTACCATAAATAAGGACGGGCAGTCTGACAATATCACGATATATGGTCATAACATGAGATATGTGGGAACTTCTTTTACTCACCTTACTGAGTATAAAAAGGGAGTGGATTTTCTTAAGAAATATCCTGTTATCGAGTTCAATACTATCTATGACAGCAACTGTAAGTATGTTATCGTGGGTGCGTTCGTAACGGGAATACTTGAAAATCAGGACGACGGAAAGCTCTTCAAATACTGGACTACCAGATATTTTGACGACGCTGACTATAAGTTTGACGATTGGATCTCAGAAGTGAGAAAGCGTTCGTGGTATTCAAACGATATCGAGTGTACAGCAGACGATAAGTATATATCGCTCTCAACTTGTACAAACGAAACTTCAAATCTCAGGTGGGTAATCGTGGCAAAGAAAATGACGGCTGACGATAACCTGGATCTTATAATAGATTCCTATAAGGACAAGGCAAATAAGGATATTTATTTTCCTAAATGCTGGAGAAACGTATACGGAAACAATAAGAAGTATTTCGGCTGGGATTATTGATGTTTATTACACCAAATCGGTGTAAAATAAATTTTAGCTGACGTCAAGCTCACGGACGGCAGTGAAGACGGTTTGCGTGCAGACGGTCGGAAAGGGTAATGTGATTAAAATGAAGCAGAAAAAAACTGAAGACAGCATAAAGCGAACAGCTAAGCCGTCGGTCAGGAAAGTAGGAACAATGCTGGGCAGCGGTGCGCTGGCAGTGCTGATGATAGGTACAGTAAGTATCTTTGCACTTACAAGCGGCAACAACGAGGCTCAGAAGGACACAAAAGCTGCAATAACCAACACTAAGACCACTTCTGTGACAGAAGCAGAAACTGAGAGAGATGAGACCTATACTTCAATGAACACCGTTACATGGAGAAAAGCGGGTATCAGCGAGTATAAAATGGCACAGGCAGAGTCTGAGACAACAACTTCCGCCAAAGCCACTACAACAAAAAAGACAGAAACTACTAAAAATGCAGCAAAAGAAACAAAGGTCAATAACGTAACAATGGTCGCAACTGAGATCGTGAACGTCAGAGAAAAGGCTGACAAGAACTCAGAGATAGAAGCTATCGTTGCAACAGACGAGGAAGTTATCGTTACGGCTGAAACAAGCGACGGTTGGTATAAGGTTACATACGGCGACTACAGCGGATATGTAATGAAGGACTATCTTAAAAAGGCAGAAGTAACAACAACTTCCGCTGCGAAGTCCGAAACTACAACAGCAGCTAAGAAGTCTGAAACAAAAAAGACTACGACAACAAAGTCTGAAACAAAAAAGACAGAAACAAAGAAAGCAACAACATCAAGCTCGAACAGTTCTGTTATAAGCTATACAGATGAAGAATTTGATATGCTTTGCTACGTTCTTCAGGGCGAGGTAGGAAACTGCTCAGAGCAGAGCAAGATCGCTGTTGCAAATGTTATTATCAACAGAGTGAAAACAGGCAGATTTGGAAGCTCTATAAGCGACGTTCTTACAGCGCCAAATCAGTTCACTGCAATAAACGGCTATTACAGCGGCAGAAACAAGCCAACTCAGAACACTATTGATTGTGCAAAGAGAGCGCTGAACGGCGAGGATAATTCAAACGGTGCAGTTTATTACTACGCTCCAAAGTATTGCGGTGGAAGCACAGCGTCTTGGTTTGAATCACTCACATTCTGCATGGAGCTTGATGGTCAGAGATACTTCAAGTAATATTTGAAGTTTTTGGCTAAAATGCCGATATTGTAGATACAAAATTGTATATTATGCTGAAAAGTCAGGACGAAACTTAGCTTTGTCTTGACTTTTTTTCAGTATTTGATAAACTATTATTTAGGTATGCAGTGAGTATTTTGCTGCCATTGGGAATGTTTTGCGGTGTGACCGCTTGAAGGTAAGGACAGTGTCTTGACGATGAATTTGATGACAAAAAAGATATGTGCAAATGTCTGCGCAGCAGTAATGAGCATAACTGCCGTTGGTATATGCGGTGAGCTACTGCTGGATAATAAAAGCGTGGGCGCAGAAAAAGCCCCTGCGGTGCAGGTCAAAAACGTTGAAGCTCAAAGCGTTAAAACCACTGCCGCTACTGAGGTCTATGACTTTGTGAAGTTCAAAAAGTCCTCTGTGGATAAGTATGATATGTCTTATGTTCAGCAGAAAAAGCAGACAAAGACCACAAAGAAAAAGGCTTCAGCCAGTGAGTTTACTGTGGAAATGCCTGAGGATAAGGGCGAGTATTACGATATAAAGAACGACCCTGCTAACTTTACAGATACAAGAAGCGTCGCTGATGAGTATTATACTGTCAACGATATAATCTCAGGAAATATCGTTACTCTTAATGGTCATGAACTGCTCTGTCAGATAGTCAACAGCGAGATAGGCGGTGAGTGGGGCGAGGAAGCCATAAAGGCGCAGGCCGTGGCGGCTTATACATGGGTCAGATTTAACGATTCTATCGGTGCTATACCTACGGTGGGGCTTAAAAGCGGTTATTCTTCAAGGATAGAAAGATGTGTAAATGCCGTTGAGGGTCAGACCGTTATGTATAACGGCAATATCATAAATGCAGTTTATTCTGCTTCAACAGCAGGTTATTCTACAACCAGCGAGGATATATGGGGCGTTTCTTACCCGTATCTCAAGCGTGTAAAGAGCGAGTTTGACGATAAAGATCCTAACTGGGGCATTGAAGCTAAATATACAAAAGACGAGGTCAAGGAGCGTATCGAGAGCCAAACTGATATAAAGCTTTCCAACGACGTGAAGAACTGGTTTAAAATAGACTCTGCTTTCAGCGGAAAGTATATAAGCGGAGTGACTATCGACGGTCATACGAGCTGTACCTATGATGGCAGTGAAGCTAGGATAACAGGTATCACACTCTGCAACCTCTTTGATGTGAAATCGAACGCCATGGAGATAAGCTATAAGGACGGTGTGTTCACTTTCAAGTCCTAT
>ERZ780117.587-NODE-587-length-14627-cov-2.898504_pt1 | contig 14627 bp, 16 predicted proteins | sample MGYA00510985_ERZ780117 | MGnify/ENA primary metagenome ERZ780117 (study PRJEB29588, sample SAMEA2159553) | human gut metagenome | biome: human gut; feature: human-associated habitat; material: faeces | place: Denmark | collected 2008/2010 ...
GATTATACAATTATTACTATGCTTAGTGAAAAGGTGACGTTTAGGGCTCTTGAAGGGAATGGTAAGAAGGAAGAATTGAAATTAATTACATTTGATAAGAAAATGCATGAGTTTTCAAAACACAATAATGTGATGTATGATCAAACGATATACAATCAATTTCTGTCAGAAATAGGATAAAAATGGTTGGAATCATGCCTCCAAGTTTCCCAAAGATTCGGAGGCTTTCTTCTCCCCATCTTCATGAGAAGGATTATGTTGTAAACCGTCAACTTTCGTAGTATAATTAGCAAAGGATAACCATAATTTACCAGTAGGTAAGTTGGGCATAATAAGATTGCTCTGTCCAGATAAATGTTTAGTGCATTTATTTGGATTTTTTTATTATGAGTATCGTTATTTTACATGGGGAGGTTACGTATGGAGACAAAAGTGCAGGTACCAAGTGAATGTGAAAGGACACAAAACATTGTAGTAACAAGTGATTTTGTGTAGTGATTAAGAAGGAAGATGACAAGTTGGTTATCGAGAATCCTGGTAGCATTCGCACTGGTAAAAAGCAGATGCTTCGTGGTGGTATTTCAGATCCTAGAAATAAAACTTTAATGAAGATGTTTAATATGATTGGGATTGGTGAAAGAGCCGGCAGTGGTATTCCAGATATTTATCAGGTTTGGGAGAATGAAGGCTGGCCAATGCCTGTTGTAGAGGAAAGTTATAATCCTGACAGGACTCGTTTATCGCTTGAATTTAAGAAACAAGCGAACAAAACAAGCGAACAAAACAAGCGAACAAAACAAGCGAACAAAATAAACATAGAAAAACAGAAGAGAATTATCAGTTGATTAGAAAGTATTTGAAGGAAAATGGATTGTCTAAGACAACGGATATCGCACAAGCTATTGGATTAAGCCCTGCCCGTACAAGAGCTATACTGAAAGAAATGTCAGGGCTTGAATATGAAGGCACAACAAATAATAGAAGATATCGCTTAGCTGATGATAATTAGTATAAATTGTGAGAGTTGTTCATAAAACAAAGAAGGTGACCGTTGGGGTGACTGATAGGGTGACCGATACAGAAAGAATAATTTACGGAGGCACTTTATGGGAGTGATTGATATTGCCAGTAGTAAGTCTGTATGGCGCGGTATGGAATATTATAAACAGAATAAAGTTCTTTCGTATACTGTTAATGAAGATGGAAGCTGCGAAGGTATAGTAGCAGGTAGTGGAGATGGAAATTATCATGTTCATGTTGATATGGAGCATCCGCGAAAGTCCACCTGCGATTGTCCTTTGGCAAATGGAAAGAAAATCATATGCAAACATATTGTAGCTGTTTCACTTTGTCTTGATGAGTCTGAGGCAGATCGCTTTAAAAATGAAAAGACAATATATGTATCAGAGGAAGAGGAACGCAGAGCAAAGAAATATGAAAAGTATATGGGATTTGCCAGAACTATGTCTCCGAGAGAATTGAGAGAAGCATATGTGGAACTGATGATTGAACTGGATGAATATAGGTTGAAAGAAAAGTACGGGAATCCCCATATCACCTCGGCTTTACCAACGAGCCACTGCGAAGCTGTTACGCTCCTGACACGACAGAAGAAGTAACTGATAAGTCAGTTTGGTGTAAATAGTATAAAAACATTGGATTCCGTACAAAAAAGTTCCGAAATCAGGAATTTTTGTACGGAATTTCTTTTATTTGCGTACTTGGCGAAAATAAAGCATTTTTATAAGACAAAATCACCTGCTTTTGTATTTTTTTCACCGATATTGGCGTTTTAAATACAAGAAAATTCGTAGGAATCTGCAAGGCACTTTTACATTAGCTTTTTACAGTCGTTGACAGTCACAGCCTTTTACCATAAAATGAACAGTAAGAATGTATGAAAAGGGAAGAGAAAATGGGAAAATCCGAGAAACAGATGGATAAAGAGCATGAGCGCAACCAGCGGATCATTGATACAGCGTTCCGGCTTTTTGTGGAAAAGAAAATCGAAGCGGTCAGCATGGATGAGGTCGCAAAAGAAGCCGGTGTGGGACGTGCCACATTGTTCCGCTGTTACACCAATAAGACGGAGCTGGCTATTGCGGTCTGCGCATCGAAATGGAAGGATTATCTGGACAAGCTGGATGAGGTAAGACCAATCTCTTCAATACACGATATTCCGGCAATCGACAGATTTACTTTCACTTTGGACAGTTATATCGGAATGTACCAGAACCATAAGGATCTGCTGCAGTATAATGATAACTTTAATAATTATGTGACGCATCAGACTGTGCAGGAAGAGGAACTGGCGAATTTCCACGCATCCCTGAATTCCGTCAACACAAGACTTCATATGATGTATGCGAAGGCAAAAGAGGACAAGACCTTCCGCACGGATATTCCGGAGGAACAGTTCATGCGTGTGACGGTGCATACCATGATGGCAGCGTGTACTCATTACGCAGGTGGTTTTATCTGGGGAGCAACGGACAACAAGGATTATACAGGAGATCTGCTGCTTTTAAAAGAAATGATACTGAACTATGCCCAGAATGGCACCAATCTCTGATTGACATTGCAATTTCAGAAAATCTGTGATATAGTAGCCACAATTGAATATGGAGTATTCAGGTGCCGGAGCAGCCACGTAAGTAGCTGGCTCCGGTGAAAAGGGAAGCAGGTGTAAGTCCTGCACGAACTCGTCACCGTAATTAGGGAGCTGAAGCCGATAGATCACTGGGAGACCGGGAAGATGGCGGATGCAATGATCTTCAAGCCGGGAGACCTGCCTGAGTGCTGTACAGAAACATTTGTTTCAAAGCCACGAGTAACTGGTTGTACGTGTGGAATGCAGAAGCGACAGAAGCTTTTTGCATTCGTTTCTTATGTGTACAAACCCTTTACCTGATACAGGAAAGGGTTTTTGTTTTTGTTGCGAAAAACATGTTTCTGACTTACATATTTAAGAATACCGGGACATCCCCGAAATGAAAAGAGACAGAAAAACTGTCAGAGGAGGAAACATGAAGAAAAGAATCGTAGCAGTAGTACTGGCAACCGTACTGGGTGCTGTATGCATCACCGGATGCGGAAATACCCAGGAGACCGTAGAGAGCACTGCACAGGCAAGCACTGAGGCACAGACCACACAGGCAGTAGAGACAACCACCGCAGCTACCGAGAGCAACGAAGATGCAGATCAGGCAGCAGCCGATGAAGTAGCAGCAATGATCGATGCCATCTATGTGCAGGAGAGAACTGAGAATACCGATAAGCAGTGTGCAGATGCCAAGGCAGCATGGGATGCACTGACCGACGCACAGAAGGAACTGGTAGAGGGAGAAAATGCAGATCCCGATTATTTCGGCAGAGATACCGGAGATGCTTCCAAGGATGATCCCCGCAATCAGGATGAAATCGGTGAGAACGAGATTCTGGTAGTAAGCTTCGGTACTTCCTTTAACGACAGCCGTGTGGCTGATATCAAGGGTATCGAGGATGCGATTGCAGCAGCCAATCCCGACTGGTCTGTAAGAAGAGCATTTACCGCACAGATCATCATCAATCATATACAGGCAAGAGATGATGAGCATATCGACAATATGGATCAGGCATTGGACCGCGCTGTGGCAAATGGTGTTAAGAACCTGGTAGTACAGCCTACCCATCTGATGCACGGGGCAGAGTATGACGAACTGATGCAGGCAGTAGAAGCCTACAAGGATCAGTTCGCATCCGTAAAAGTCGCTGAGCCCCTGTTAGGTGAAGTGGGAGACGATGCAACCGTTGTCAATGTAGATAAGAAGGCAGTAGCAGAAGATCTGACTGCAGAAGCAGTGAAGACCGCTGGGTATGACAGCCTGGATGCTGCAAAGGAAGATGGCGTGGCATTCGTATTCATGGGTCACGGAACCTCCCACACTGCAAAGGTGTCTTACAGCCAGATGCAGACACAGATGAACGAACTGGGATATGAAAATGTATTCATCGGAACCGTAGAAGGTGAGCCGGAAGAGACCGCCTGCGAAGAAGTCATCAAGGCTGTTGCGGAAGCAGGTTACACCAAAGTGGTTCTTCGTCCTTTGATGGTAGTAGCAGGTGATCATGCCAACAATGATATGGCAGGCGAGGATGAGGATTCCTGGTTAAGCCAGTTCAATGCTTCCGGTAAGTTCGACAGTGTGGATACCCAGATTGCAGGTCTCGGTGGGATCAAGGCTATCCAGGATCTGTATGTAGCACATACCGCAGCAGCAATGGCTGAGAAATAAATAAGAATTAAAATAGGAATTAAAATCAGGAATAAAATAAGGATTAAAATAAGTAATGAAAGCAAAGACATTAATGAATAAAATCATAATCGTGGGCGGACTGAGTGCCTGTCTGCTGCTTGGCGGCTGTGGAGCCGGTCAGGCAGCGGATGCAACATCCGCAGAAAGCACGGCTGCCGCACAGGAAAGTACCGTAACACCGACAGAGACCACGGAAGCGGAAAACATCAGCACAGAGACTGCGCAGGACAAAGCACAGCTTCCGGATGGTGTCTACACTGCTGAATTTTCCACGGACAGCTCCATGTTCCATGTCAGTGAGGCCTGTGACGGCAAGGGAACACTGACGGTAAAGGATGGCGTTATGACCATTCACATTTCCTTAGGCTCCAAGAAGATCCTGAATCTCTATCCGGGTCTGGCGGAAGATGCAGCAAAAGATGGCGCAGTGCTGCTTGAGCCCACCACGGATACCGTAACTTACAGCGACGGCATGACGGAAGAAGTCTACGGCTTCGATGTTCCCGTACCTGCGATCGGAGAGGAATTCGATCTGGCACTGATCGGTACCAAGGGAAAATGGTATGACCATAAAGTGAAGGTATCCGATCCGGTAGCGGAAGACAGCCGGGAAGCTGCGAACGGTTCCTTTGCTATGAGTACGTTGGCAGATGGCAGCTACACCATCGAACTGACGATGGAGGGCGGAAGCGGCAGAGCCTCTATCCAGTCTCCCGCACAGCTTGCGGTAGCTGACGGAGCGGCAACGGCGACTCTGGAATGGAGCAGCCCGAACTATGACTATATGCTGGTGAACGGTGAAAAATATCTGCCGGTAAATACGGAAGGCAATTCCGTATTTGAAGTGCCGGTGGAAGCACTGGATGTACCCCTTACCATGATCGGTGATACCGTGGCAATGAGCACACCTCACGAGGTGGAATACACTGTAACTTTCCATTCTGAGACACTTGAGAGTACAGAGAGCGGAAAGTAATACATATGATGCCAGGGTCAAAAGGTCTAAGCCCACATGTTTAGCACGGACCGGAGCGGAGACGTGGGAGTGCGTAGCACGGAGCAATCCGCAGGCACAAATATTGCAGGCTATGAAAGGCATGATAACTTTGAGGTCAGGAAGAAATAGAAGAAAATGGATTTATGTTCTGCTTCTTATGGGACTGCTGGGGCTAACTGGCTGCGGCAGTCCTTCTTCTGCTTCTATGGAGACATCGTCGGAAGCACCATCGGAGGTTACCCAGGCAGCAGAGACTACGCAGGAAGAACAGACAGAATTAGTAAAAACAGGCAGCATGGAGCTGCAATATGCGGAAAATTTTGCGGTGGACTATTACGAAGATGGTTATAAGATGCTGACAACGCTTCCCGATAGTAAACGGTATCTGTTAGTGCCGGAGGGACAGCCGGTGCCAAGGGGACTGGATGAGGATGTCAGTATCTTGCAGGAACCACTTCAAAATATATATCTGGTGGCATCTGGGGTGATGGATATGTTCGCATCCGTGGACGCTGTGGATCAGATCCGGTTCTCCGGGCAGAAGCAGGAGAACTGGTACATTCAGACAGCAAAGGATGCCATGGAGGCAGGGGACATGATCTATGCCGGAAAATACAGTAAACCGGATTATGAATTACTGGTGTCTGAAGGCTGTGATCTGGCGATCGAGAACCGGATGATCACGCACTCGCCGGAGGTGGTGGAAATGCTTCAAAGCTTTGATATTCCGGTGATGATCGAATATTCCAGCTATGAACAGCATCCTTTGGGAAAAGTGGAATGGGTCAAATTTTTCGGAGCCCTGACCGGCAAAGAAGCGGAGGCAGAAGAAGCCTTTGCGGAGCAGACAGAGATTCTGGAAGAGGTAGAAAGCGGGGAAAAAACAGGGAAGACCATAGCATTTTTCTATGTGACTTCCAACGGATTGATCCAGGTACGGCAGAGCACGGATTATATTCCGAAGCTGGTCGAACTGGCAGGTGGAAGATATATTTTTGAGGATCTTGAGGACAGCGGAAGCGGACGCTCTACGCTGAACATGCAGGTCGAAGATTTTTACGCCGGGGCGAAGGACGCAGACATCCTGATCTACAACAGCTCGATCGACGGTGGTGTGACCACGGTGGACGAGCTGATCGGCAAATGCAATATTCTAAAAGACTTTAAGGCGGTACAGGAGGGGCAGGTCTATTGCACCACCAACGATATGTACCAGCAGTCCATGGCAATCGGGTATTTATTGCAGGATATGCATACGGTGTTGACGGACGATGATACCGCTAAGCTGCGTTATCTGTTTCTCTTACAGTAAGATGGAAGACCTAGAAACACAGCGTAAGCATAAGAGCGTTGGAATGAGATTAGAATACGATTGGAATACGAATAGGAAAAGAAGGAGAAAAACATGCAGCAGCGCAGGAAAATCAGATATCTCATAGCGTTTGTTCTATTGACGGCAGGCATTCTCGTGCTGCTGCTTTGCAATATAGGGATCGGAACGGTGAAGATCCCGTTGACAGAAATACTGACTACGGGAAGAACCAAAGAAGGCATGAATGCCAGAATCCTGTGGGAAATCCGATTTCCCCGGACACTGGCGGCGGGGATCCTGGGCGGAGCGCTGGCACTTGCCGGGTATCTGTTGCAGACCTTTTTCCACAATCCCATAGCCGGACCCTTCGTCTTAGGAATTTCTTCCGGAGCGAAAATGGTAGTGGCACTGGTGATGGTATTTTTGCTGGGGAATACGATTCGGGTCAGCTCCGGACTGTTGATCCTGGCGGCATTTTTAGGAGCTATGTTGTCCATGGGATTCGTACTTCTCATGGCAAGAAAGGTAGACAGCATGTCCATGCTGGTGGTCAGCGGCGTGATGATCGGTTACATCTGTTCTGCCCTTACGGAACTGGTGGTGACTTTTGCGGAGGACGCGGATATCGTGAATCTCCACAACTGGTCAAGAGGAAGCTTTTCCGGAATGACCTGGGACAATGTGAAAGTGATGAGTATTGTGGTGGCAGTAACTTTTCTTATGGTGATCCTGTTGGCAAAGCCTCTGGAAGCCTACCAGCTGGGTGAGACGTATGCACAGAATCTGGGAGTGAACATCCGGACATTGCGGATCCTGCTGGTGGTGTTGTCCAGCGTACTTTCGGCATGCATCGTGGCATTTGCGGGACCCATCTCTTTTGTTGGGATCGCCGTGCCGCAGCTCATCCGTAAATTATTCGGCACCACGAAACCGTTACTGATGATACCGGCATGTTTCTTAGGAGGCAGTGTGTTCTGCCTGTTCTGTGATCTGTTGGCAAGAACCTGGATGGCACCCACAGAGCTTGGTATCAGCACAGTGACGGCAATCTTCGGGGCACCGGTGGTATTGTGGATCATGGTATCCAAAAGCAGACGGGAGCGTGGATAACTTACCTATGAAGACGCAGAAGCCTTATTATATTACAACGGAAAAAGTAAGTGTGGGCTACGACGGAAAGCCTCTGATCGAAGAAGTGGAGATCGCACTCAGGAAGGGAGAGATCCTGACGTTACTGGGACCTAACGGTGCCGGGAAATCCACGATCTTAAAAAGCATTGCGAGACAGCTGTCCCTGATCGCGGGAACGGTGCGGCTGGACGGAGAAGATATGCGGACACTCACCGGGGCAGAACTGTCGAAAAAAATGGCAGTGGTAATGACGAAACGTCTGCGGGGGGAACTGATGACCTGCGAGGATGTGGTTGCCACCGGAAGATACCCTTATACCGGACGCTTCGGTGTGCTGCGGGCAGAAGATCATGCAGCGGTTCAAAACGCCATGGAACTGGTGCAGGTGGCGGAGATTGGGGATTCTCTATTTGACCGGATCAGTGACGGACAGAGACAGCGGGTGATGTTAGCAAGAGCCATTTGTCAGGAGCCGGAGATATTGATCCTGGACGAGCCGACTTCTTACCTGGATGTGCGGCATAAACTGGAATTTTTATCAATCCTGCAAAAGCTGTGCAGGGAGAGGGCGCTTACGGTGATCCTGTCCTTACATGAACTGGAGCTGGCGGAGAAGATCTCAGATAGAATCCTGTGTGTGAACGGCAGGGCAGTGGACCGGATCGGAACGCCGGAGGAAGTCATGACAGCCGGCTATATCACCGAACTCTATGGCATCCGGATGGGAAGCTATGATGAGGGCAGCAGTGATATGGAACTGGCGGCGCCGGAAGGAACACCACAGGTCTTCGTGATCGCCGGAGCCGGAAGCGGACGGAAAATTTATCGACGTTTACAGAGAGCGGGAATCCCCTTTGTCACCGGGATCCTGTATGAAAATGACCTGGATTATCCTGTGGCGAAGGTGTTGGCTGCGGAGGTGATCGCAGAGCATCCTTTTGAGCCGGTGTCACAGGAAAAAATACAGGCAGCGAAGAAGCAGCTGGAAAAGTGCAACCGTGTTATCTGCTGCCGGGAGAATTTCGGCAGTTTGGAGACTTATCAGAGAGAGCTTTTAGAGTACGCAGAACAGCTGGGGAAGCAGATAGAAAAGTCAGAAAACCCGGAGCAACGTAGTGGGTGTTAGAAAACACAGAAACGAAATTCCCGGGATGTCGGTGGCATCTGTGGGATGGAGAAAACGATGGCAAAAGTTATTATGATACAGGGCACCATGTCCGGTGCCGGGAAAAGTCTGCTGGTGGCGGGCCTATGCCGGATCTTCCGGCAGGACGGTTATCGGGTCGCCCCTTTTAAATCACAGAATATGGCACTCAATTCCTATATCACGAAAGAAGGACTGGAAATGGGCAGGGCACAGGTCATGCAGGCAGAGGCCGCAGGGATCGAACCGCTGGTGTGCATGAATCCCATTTTGTTAAAGCCAACCAGCCATACCGGATCCCAGGTCATTGTGAACGGGGAAGTACGGGGCAATCTGTCCGCCAGAGACTATTTTGCCCATAAGACAGAACTGATCCCGGATATCAAGGCAGCCTTCCGCAAGCTGGAGACTTATGCGGATATCATTGTCATCGAGGGAGCCGGAAGTCCGGCGGAGATCAATCTGAAACAGAATGACATCGTAAATATGGGAATGGCGGCAATGGTGGATGCACCGGTACTTTTAGTGGGAGACATTGACAGAGGCGGCGTGTTCGCACAGCTTTTGGGAACTCTGATGCTGCTGACCGAAGAGGAACGGGAGCGGGTAAAGGGACTGATCATCAACAAATTCCGTGGAGACAGTACAATTTTAGAGCCCGGCATTCAGATGCTAACAGAACGGGGGCAGGTGCCGGTGCTGGGAACCGTACCTTATATGGAACTCACGCTGGAAGATGAGGACAGTCTGACGGACCGTTTCGATGCAAAACATGTGGGGAAGATTGATCTGGCGGTGATTCACTATCCCAGAATTTCAAATTTTACGGATTTTGATGTGTTTGAGCAGATGCCGGAGGTCAGTGTCCGGTATGTGACGAATGTAAGAGAGCTGGGGACGCCGGATCTGATATTTCTCCCCGGCAGTAAAAATACCATGGGAGATCTGAAATGGATGCGGCAGAACGGACTGGAGGCAGCGGTAAAACGGGCTGCGGGAAAAGTTCCCATTTTCGGGATCTGTGGAGGCTATCAGATGTTAGGCTGTGAGATCGCGGATCCGGCTGGCGTGGAGGAGGGCGGACAGATCCGTGGCATGGAGCTGCTTCCAGTACGGACAGTGTTGCAGAAGGAGAAGCATCGTTGCCAGACGGATGGAAATCTGGATGCGGTGGAGGGTATTTTCTCCGGACTTACGGGATGTAAGTTTGCCGGATATGAGATCCATATGGGACAGACGGTGTATTGCAAAGAGGATGGCAGTGGTGCGAAGGGGACAGAGGACCAGGCAGCCAGACCGGCAAACAGTGCAGAAAGCAATCGGAGCGCTTTCTGTGCAGACGATGCGACGAGAAACACGGAAATCACACAAGCTGTTATCGCTGATTCCACCGGCAGAATCTACGGCTCCTATATCCACGGTCTGTTCGACAAGGGGGAGATCGCAGGGCGTATGATACAGACCCTGGCCCGGGAAAAAGGCATCTCTCTGGAGGACGGCGTCTGGGAGGATTACCGCACAATAAAAGAGAGACAGTACGATCAACTGGCGGATACCCTGCGGGAATATCTGCGTATGGAGGACATCTATGGAATGCTCAGAGAAGCCCGTATTTCATAACTACACCGGACAGGAATTGGCGCAGATCCGGATCACGCCGCCGGACGAAGCAGTGAGAAAGCTTGTGAAAAAGCATTGGGACACTCTGGCAAAGCCGCTGGATGGCATGGGTAGCTTTGAAATCATCACGGCACAGATCGGAGCCATCTTAGGGACGGAAGTGATCGATATCTGTAAAAAGGGTGTGCTGATCTTCTGTGCCGATAACGGCATTGTAGAGGAGGGTGTGACCCAGTCCGGGCAGGAGGTTACGCTGGCGGTGGCAAAGTCCATGGCCAGGAAGGGTTCCTCCGTCTGCAGGATGGCACAGAGCATTGGTGCCGAGACGATCCCTGTGGACATCGGGATAAATAGTGAGGAATCCATTCCCGGAGTACTAGACTGTAAGGTGCGTCCCGGTACCCGGAATTTTCTCAAAGAACCAGCTATGACGGAAGAAGAGACCGTCCGTGCCATTGCCACAGGAACCAGACTGGTACGGGAGTGTAAGGAAAAAGGATACGGTATCCTTGCCACCGGGGAAATGGGAATCGGCAACACCACCACCAGCAGTGCAGTGACAGCCGCCCTATTACAGTGTGGGGCAGAGGAAGTCACCGGCAGAGGTGCGGGACTGACGGATCAGGGACTGGCACGGAAGCAACAGGTGGTGCGCACCGCATTGGAAACATATGATCTGTGGCATGCGGATGCCTTCACGGTATTGCAGACAGTCGGAGGGCTGGATATTGCCGGACTGACCGGCATGTGCATCGGCGGAGCTGTGTGGCATGTGCCCATCGTACTAGATGGCGTGATCAGCATGGCAGCGGCACTGGTGGCGGAGCATCTGTTCCCCGGTGTGCGGGAATATCTGCTCCCTTCCCATCTTGGGAAAGAACCGGCGGCAGTGAAGCTGGCAGATGCTTTGCAGCTGTCTCCGGTGATCCATGCGGGAATGGCACTGGGAGAAGGAACCGGAGCCGTTATGATGTTCACACTGCTGGATATGGCGATGAGCATTTATGGACAGAGCGCTACCTTCTCAGAAATCAAAGTAGAACAATATAGACGTTAATATGTTCATGAGATGAGCGCCGGTCTATGAGCAAGGATAGTTACGAAGTGACGCAAAAGCGTGATAACGCGACCTTGCGAATGACGCGGGCTGAATGTCAGACGAATGGAGAAGCAACATGATGACATTGATCCTGGGAGGCAGTGGCAGCGGAAAATCCGCTTATGCGGAAGATTATCTGCTGCGGGCTGCCGGTGATAAGAAAAAATATTATATCGCCACCATGCAGATCCGGGATGCGGAGATGCAGGCAAAGGTGGACAGGCATCACAGACTGCGACAGGGGAAAGGCTTCACTACCATCGAACAGCCTACGGAGTTGGAGCAGGCGGTCTTACAAATGGAACCGGCAGGAGCTGCACTGCTGGAATGTATGTCAAATCTCACTGCCAACGAAATGTTTTCCGGGGAACAGCCTGTGGATCGTCAGACGGTGATCAAAAAGATTCTGCAAGGCATGGAAGGCTTAAGAAAACAGGCGGATCCGTTAGTCATCGTAACCAACAATGTATTTGAGGATGGAATTATCTACGATGATTCTACGATGGAATACATCGAGGCACTGGGGCGGATCAACGAAAGACTTGCCGCGGAGGCGGACGAGGTTGTGGAAGTTACTGCGGGGATCTCGCAGCGGCTCAAGTTGTACCCGATCATCATAGAAAGGAAACAGACATGCGAATTATCAAATCATTTTTCATAGCGTTTTCCATGTATTCCAAGATTCCCATGCCACAGTTTCAGTGGAAGGACGAGGATATGCGGTACGCACTCTGCTTTTTTCCATGGGTGGGGGCGGTGATCGGTGCTTTGTGGTGTCTGTGGAAATGGTTCTGTGACCGGTTCGCGGTGGGAACCCTGTGCTATGCTGCGGTGGGGACGGCAATACCGCTTTTGGTCACCGGGGGCTTTCATGTGGACGGTTTTTTAGATACCTGTGATGCCCTGCATTCCTACCAGCCAAGAGACCGGAAGCTGGAGATCTTGAAGGACTCTCATATCGGGGCATTTGCGGTGATCATGCTTGCACTGTACGGACTGATTTTTCTGGGAGGATTCTCGGAGATCACGACACTGCGCATGCTTACTGTGACGGGAGCCGGATGCTTCCTGTCCAGAGTATTAAGCGGTATCGCAGTGGTGAGCTTCCCTTCGGCAAAGCAGGAAGGGACACTGTATCTGTTTGCGGATAAAGCCCATAAAAGGGTGGTAAAAAGTACTTTGTACGGACAGGGAATCCTTTGCATTTTATTTATGCTGTGGATATCTGTCGTGGCGGGAGGGCTCGCCGTGGCAGCAGCCCTGCTTAGCTTTGCATATTATTACCGGCGCAGCAAAAAAGAGTTCGGCGGCATCACCGGGGACACCGCGGGATATTTTGTAACACTCTGTGAAGGGTGCGTGGTGGCTGCCGTGGCAATCGCCCAACATCTGGTGCCGGTAGTGTAAGAATTGTAGTGTCGGAGATTTTTACCCAGGAGTGTATTGGAAAAGGGAGAGAGAAATGATATTGATCATTGGCGGATTTGCCCAGGGAAAATTGCATTATGTGAAGCAGCGTTATGTACACTGTGAGGATGGACGGGAAGTGACTGTTTTGGACGGAACACTGGCACTGCCCGCCAAGACAGGTGCAGGGCAGGTGATCGTCAATCATCTGCACCGCTATATCCGGGAGCAGCTGCGACAGGGAACAGACCCGGAGGCGATGATAGAGAATTTTGGCAAGGAACATCCGGACTGCATTCTGATCTGTGACGAGATCGGCAACGGCATCGTCCCCATGGAAGCGGAGGAGAGAACTTACAGAGAGCGCACCGGCAGAATATTGGAACAGCTGGCAGCGCAGGCAGATGAGGTGGTGAGAGTCGTATGCGGAATCGGCCAGAAAATCAAATAGAGATCCGTCTGACCCTGATCCGGCACGGAGCGACTCTTTCCAATAAAGAAGGACGTTATCTTGGAAAAACGGATGAAGCATTGAGCCCGGAAGGAATAGGAATGCTGAAAAAAGCTGTGACGGGAGGAAACTATCCGACTGCTGACCTTCTGTTTTCCGGTCCCATGAAGCGGTGTCTCGAGACAGCACAGATCCTGTATCCAGGGCAGACTCCCATTTTTGTCCCGGAGTGGACGGAGATGGATTTCGGTGCATTCGAAGGACACAATTATCAGGAACTTTCCGGGGATCCGGCATATCAGAGATGGATCGACAGCGGCGGAACACTGCCGTTTCCGGAAGGCGAGAGCAGAGAGGAATTCATTCGCAGAAACGTTGCCGGATATGAAAAAATGTTATACTACATGAAAATGATCTTGGAGAGAAGTGCTGCATCTGAGCAGGGTGATTACAATACAGGATCGGAGAAAACGGAGTTGGAAAGAAGCGATGAAATTGGAGCACAGGACGCCGGGATACAAAGCGTATCCGCAGTCGTCCACGGTGGAACCATCATGGCACTGCTCAGTCATTTTCTGGGAGAGCAATATTTTAATTATCAGGTAAAATGCGGACAGGGTTATAGCGGCAGGCTGGTATTCCCGGCAGGCGGAGGAACCCCGGAGTGGAAAGAATTTCGCCCACTGTCGGAATTTACAAAAGGAGAAACATATTGATGAAATATCATATTCTGGCATTCGGAGCGGGATTTTTACTGGATCAGCTCTTTGGAGATCCCTATTTTCTGCCCCATCCCATCCGGGGAATCGGCTGGCTGATAGCGAAGACAGAAAAGACACTGCGAGCAGGCAATCCACAGGGCAATTCGACCGAGAGAGAGGGGGCGGAGCGCAGACAGGGAAAACTTCTGGTGGTGGTCGTTTTACTGTTTACGGGAATGCTGTCGGCACTGATTTTATTCGGTGCTTATGCGATGCATCTGGGACTGGGAGTGGTCATAGAAGCGGTCATGACTTACCAGATTCTGGCGGCGAGGTGTCTTCAGGTGGAGAGCAGCAAGGTGTGGAAACAATTGAATGCCGGGAGCCTGGAGGAAGCCAGAAAAGCGGTATCCATGATCGTAGGCAGGGACACGGAACATCTGACAGAGGAAGGCGTGGCAAAGGCGGCC
>ERZ780117.589-NODE-589-length-14538-cov-3.362218_pt1 | contig 14538 bp, 15 predicted proteins | sample MGYA00510985_ERZ780117 | MGnify/ENA primary metagenome ERZ780117 (study PRJEB29588, sample SAMEA2159553) | human gut metagenome | biome: human gut; feature: human-associated habitat; material: faeces | place: Denmark | collected 2008/2010 ...
GCTGTTTTTCCTCATCGGACAGGCGCAGACACTGCTTACGATCCTGGGCAATCTCTACTACATTGAGATCCAGTGCCAGCATAAGTTTTTATACTGGCTGGCGGCAGCGGTGGCGAGTGCCGCATTCAGCTGTTTCATGTATTCCGTGACTTTTGCATTCGGTAACGTGGGAGAAGCACTGGCAATCGTGGTCATGGTCATCCAGGTAGCGGGAAGCGGCGGAACTTTTCCTATCGAAGCATTGCCGAAGGTGTTCCGGTGGATCTATCCGTTCCTGCCATTCCAGTTCGGCATGAAAGCCTTCAAGGAATGCATCGCCGGAATGTACGGCGTGGACTATTGGATCAATGTGGGTAAAATGGCATTATTCCTGATCATTGCACTGTTGCTGGGACTGGCGTTGGAGCCGCCGTTCCGTAAATTGAACCATACGATCGAGAAGAGCAAGGAAAAAACAGGACTGATGATATAATGAGCCTCAAGGAAAACCAAGCGGCTGCGAAGCAGACATTTGGTTTTCTGGGCTCATTAGCGAACGAATAATCCTGCGAAGCAGGATGTAGAGTGCGAAAGCACGAATTCGTGAGCTTATGATATAATGAGTGCGAGAAAGGAATCACAATATGAAGTGGGTAAAATTCAGAATAAAGACCGTGACGGAAGCAGAAGATATTATTATCAGCACCCTGTATGATCTGGGACTGGAAGGTGCACAGATCGAGGACAAAGTGCCCCTGACTGCCATGGAGAAGGAGCAGATGTTCGTAGATATCCTGCCGGACGGACCGGAGGATGACGGCATTGCTTATTTGAGCTTTTTTGTAGAGGAAAAAGAGGATGGTAGTCTGGAAGTAGCCGGTGAGAAGACCACTACCGAGGCGGTGCTTGCCGATGTGAAGCGGGAACTGGAAGATTTACGTCAGTTCATGGATATCGGAGAAGGTTCCGTAGCCGTGGATGAGACCGAGGATATTGACTGGATCAACAACTGGAAGCAGTATTTCCATCAGTTCTATATTGATGACATCCTGGTCATTCCTTCCTGGGAAAATATCAAACCGGAAGACACCGATAAAATGGTGCTTCATATTGATCCCGGTACTGCATTCGGCACCGGTATGCATGAGACCACACAGCTGTGTATCCGTCAGCTGCGTAAGTTCATTACTCCCGAGACAGAGCTTCTGGATGTGGGAACCGGCAGCGGTATTCTGGCGATTCTGTCCCTGATGTTCGGTGCAAAGCATGCCGTGGGAACCGACCTGGACATCTGTGCGGTGGAAGCAGTAGCACAGAACTGCGAGGTTAACGGCATCGATCCCGCACAGTTCGACATGATGATCGGCAATATCATTACCGATAAAGAAGTGCAGGACAAGGTGGGCTATGAGTGCTATGATATCGTCGTGGCCAATATTCTCGCAGATGTACTGGTGCCACTGACTCCCGTGATCGTACACCAGTTGAAAAAGGGAGGTATCTACATTACCTCCGGTATCATTGATGACAAGGAACAGACCGTGGTAGAGGCAGTGAAGGCAGCGGGTCTGGAAGTATTGGAAGTAACCTATCAGGGAGAATGGGTCAGCGTTACCGCAAGAAAAAATTAGAGGATTTTTAACAATGTATCAGTTTTTTGTAGAGCCGGATCAGATCGATGTGGCAGGAAAAAGTGTCATTATCCGGGGAACCGATGTCAATCATATCAAAAATGTACTGCGTATGCGCCCCGGCGAGGAAGTGGCGGTCAGCAACGGAATCGACGGGAAAGAATATCGCTGTGGGATCCTTGCGCTGGAGGAGGACTGCGTCCGTCTGGAACTGCGTTTTATCAAAGAGGACGGCGTGGAACTTCCGGCGAAGATCTATCTGTTTCAGGGGCTGCCCAAGGCAGATAAAATGGAACTCATTATTCAAAAAGCAGTGGAACTGGGAGCTTTTCAGGTGATTCCGGTAGCCATGAAGCGGTGCGTGGTAAAGCTGGATGAGAAAAAGGCAGATGTAAAGATCAAGCGCTGGCAGGGAATTGCGGAGGCAGCAGCGAAACAGAGCAAGCGGGGCGTGATCCCAACGGTAGCTCCGGTGATGAGTTACGCTCAGGCAGTGAAAATGGCATCACAAATGGATCTGAAGCTGGTGCCCTACGAACTGGCAGAGGGAATGGAACAGACGAAGCACCTGATCGAAAGCGTGGAGCCGGGGCAGCAGATCGCTATTTTTATCGGTCCGGAAGGCGGCTTCGACCCGGAGGAGATCCGGATCGCCACAGAGGCCGGAATCCAACCCGTTACCCTGGGAAAACGGATCCTGCGGACAGAGACTGCCGGATTTACGACTATCGCATGGCTGATGTATCAGCTGGAAAATTAGCCGGTGGGCGGCACAGAGTATCTGCCTGTGGCATATTTTAATCATAAGAAGAATATAGTAACTATTCAGAGTAAACAAAAAAGCTTTGAAACAGAGAGCTTGCAAATGGAACCTGAGTAGCTGCTGAACAGATAGATAGCAAGGAGAAGAAGAGAATGGAAGTCTATTTGGACAATTCCGCTACCACCAGAACCTTTCCGGAAGTAGCCAAGTTGATGACAAAGATCATGTGTGAAGATTACGGAAATCCCTCCAGCCTGCATATGAAGGGAGTGGAGGCGGAGAAGTACCTCCGTTATGCCAAGGAGACTCTGGCAAGGATCCTGAAGGTGGAGGAGAGAGAGCTGTTGTTCACCTCCGGCGGTACAGAGTCCGATAATATGGCATTGATCGGCTGCGCCCTGGCGAATTGCCGCAGGGGCAACCATCTGATCACAACACAGATAGAGCATCCTGCAATCCTGCAGACCATGCGTTACCTGGAGAGTCAGGGATACCGTGTCACGTATCTGCCGGTGGATTCCTGCGGACGCATTCGCCTGGAAGACCTGCGCAGAGCCATGACACCGGAGACCATTCTGGTATCTATCATGCACACGAATAACGAGATCGGAGCCCTGCAGCCCATTGAGGAAGCCGGAGCGCTGATCAAACAGATGAACCCCGACACTTTATTTCACGTAGATGCGGTACAGGGATTCGGCAAATCCAGGATCTATCCGAAAAAGATGCACATTGACCTGTTGTCCGTCAGCGGACACAAAATCCACGGCCCCAAAGGCGTCGGACTGTTATACGTAGGAGATAAGGTGAAGATCCAGCCTATCGTATTCGGTGGCGGTCAGCAGCAGAACCTTCGATCCGGTACGGAAAATGTCCCGGGAATTGCCGGACTTGCCAAAGCAGCGGAAATGTTGTACAGTCGTTTTGATGAGGATCATGCGAGACTTTGTGCCTGCAAGAGAAGATTTATTGAAGGTGTGGAGAGACTGGATCATGTGAAGGTTAACGGCCTTCTGCCGGATGCTCCTTACGGAGAGGGAACAGCAGCCCATATCGTCAGTGTGTCCTTTGCCGGAGTAAGAAGCGAAGTACTCCTGCATGCGCTGGAGGACAAGGGAATCTATGTCTCCGCAGGAAGTGCCTGCTCTGCGCATAAGCCGCAGCCTTCCGCTACGTTGAAAGCTATCGGAGTGGATAAATCCCTGCTGGATTCCACCATACGCTTCAGCTTTTCGGTATTTACCACGGAAGAAGAGATTGACGTTTGCCTTCAGGCATTGTACAATATAGTACCTATGTTACGCAGATACAGCCGCAGATAAGAAAGGAAAAAAAGTGTTTACATCATTTTTGATAAAGTATGCCGAGATCGGCATTAAGGGAAAAAACCGCTACCTGTTCGAGGATGCTCTGGTACGTCAGATTAAATATGCTCTGAAAAAGTGTGAGGGAGAATTCCTGGTACACAAGACACAGGGACGTATTTTCGTAGATGCAGAGTCAGAATTCGACTATGATGAAGTCGTGGCACATCTGCAGAGAGTCTTCGGTATCTCCGGCATCTGCCCGGTAGTCCATGTACAGGATGAAGGCTTCGAGAAGCTGTGCGAGACTGTGATCGACTACATTGCAAAGGTATATCCGGACTGTAATCAGACTTTCAAGGTGGCAGCAAGACGTGCCCGGAAAAATTACCCCAAGGATTCCATGACCATCAACATGGATATGGGAGAAGCTATCCTGAAGGCTTATCCCAATATGAAGGTGGATGTACACCATCCCGACATCATGTTGAACATCGAGATCCGTGAGGAAATCTATATCTACTCCGTGATCCTGCCCGGTCCCGGAGGAATGCCCGTAGGCACCGGCGGCAAGGGAATGTTATTACTGTCCGGTGGTATCGATTCCCCTGTGGCAGGCTATATGATCGCCAAGAGAGGTGTCAAGATCGATGCGGTATATTTCCATGCACCGCCTTACACCAGTGAGCGTGCGAAGCAGAAAGTAGTGGATCTGGCGAAGATCGTTGCCCGTTACACCGGACCGATCTACCTGCATGTGATCAACTTTACCGATATTCAGTTATATATTTACGAGAAATGTCCTCATGAGGAACTGACCATTATCATGCGCCGCTATATGATGCGTATTGCGGAACAGATCGCAAAGGAGACCGAGTGCCTGGGACTGATCACCGGTGAGAGTATCGGACAGGTGGCATCCCAGACCATGAATTCCCTGATCGCGACCAACGAAGTATGTGAGCTGCCGGTATACCGTCCGCTGATCGGATTCGATAAGCAGGAGATCGTAGAAGTATCCGAGAAGATCGGTACTTACGAGACTTCCATTCTGCCCTATGAAGACTGCTGTACTATCTTTGTGGCAAAGCATCCTGTGACGAAGCCGAATGTAAAGGTGATCCGCAGACATGAGCACAATCTGGATGAGAAGATCGACGAACTGGTGCAGACCGCATTAGAGACCAAAGAACTGATCATTGCGGAAGCATAAGTGCGAATGCAGAGTAACTATTCAGAACCGGAGAAACAGAGGTGCTGAATAGTTACTTTTTTGGAACGGCATATAAAAAACACCTCAAGAGGATTGCGTCTCTCAAGGTGTTCTCTGTCTTACTATGTATTCGGATTCCCGAATCGGTAACTTATACCAGATAAGGCTTTAATACTTCCAGAACCTCATCGGCGCCATCCTCTGCATGGATGTTCAGGTCGATAGGCTTGGAAAGATCCAGGCTGAAGATACCCATGATGGACTTTGCATCAATTACGTATCTGCCGGATACAAGATCGAAATCATAATCGAACTTAGTAATATCGTTTACGAAAGATTTTACCTTATCAATAGAATTTAAAGAAATCTGAACTGTCTTCATGTTGACTACCTCCTTAATGTGTGTCATACCTTCTGACTTCATATTAATGGCTGAACGAGCAAAAGTCAAGACGAAAACAATACAAAAAAAGTGAGGAATCCTATGAAAAGTGTAGCATTACACAACCTTGGATGTAAGGTTAATTCCTATGAAATAGAAGTAATGCAACAAATGTTACAAGAAAAAGGTTATACTATTGTACCATTTGATGAAATCGCGGATATTTACATCGTAAATACCTGCACGGTTACCAATATTGCAGACCGGAAAAGCAGACAGATGCTTCATCGCGCGAAACAGAAAAATCCGGCAGCACTGGTAGTGGCAGTGGGCTGCTATGTGCAGACCGGAAGGGAAGATGTGGAGCAGGATCCCTGCATTGATCTGGCAATCGGCAACAACCGCAAGAAGGATCTGGCATCCATTCTGGAGGAGTATTTACGGGATCTGGAACAGGAGGATGCGGTGGCGGAGAATGCAGAAAATATTGGACATGGAGTGGACAAGACTCTGCATGACACTACTGTCATTGATATTAACCATACCGCAGAATACGAAGAAATGACTCTGAAACAGACGGCAGAGCACACCCGTGCCTATATTAAAATTCAGGACGGATGCAATCAGTTCTGCTCTTACTGCGTTATCCCTTATGCCAGAGGCAGAGTCCGCAGCCGCAGGGCGGAAGATATCATCCGGGAGATCACCGGCATGGCGAAGAACGGTTACCGGGAGATCGTACTGACAGGTATCCATATCAGCTCCTACGGCATTGATTTTGACGAGGAAGCCTGGAAGCGGGGAGAAAGCATCTCCGTATTAAAAGAAGATGAGGAGAGAAGAGATTATTCCGGCAGCAGTAAGCTGATCGATCTGCTGGAACGGATCCATGATATTGAAGGTATTGAGCGGATCCGCATCGGTTCCCTGGAACCCCGCATCGTCACAGAGGAGACCGCAGCAAGAATGGCGGCACTGCCGAAGCTGTGTCCCCATTTCCATCTGTCCTTACAGAGCGGCTGTGATGCGACACTGCGCCGTATGAACCGTAAGTATACTTCCGAAGAATATGCGGAAAGCGTAGCACTGCTCCGCAAGGTATTCGATCATCCGGCGATTACTACGGATGTTATCGTGGGATTCCCCGGGGAGACCGAGGAAGAGTTTGCGCAGACGGTAGGATTTTTAGACCGGATTCAATTCTTCGAGATGCATATTTTCAAGTATTCCAAACGTGCAGGCACCAGAGCGGCCGTGATGCCTCACCAGGTGCCGGATCAGGTAAAGACAGTCAGAAGTGCCGAGCTTCTGGCTATGGAGAAGGAACAGTCGAAGCAGTTTCGGGCACATTACCTGGGGCAGGAGGCGGAAGTGCTGTTGGAAGAGACGAAGGAGATTGATGGAACGGAATATCTGCTGGGACACACGAGAGATTATGTCAAGCTGGCTGTCTCTGTGAAGGAAAATAAAAAAAATGTTGCAAATACCGTGATATGCGGCAGGGTACAGGGCTTTTTGACGGATGAAATCCTATTACTATCACCTCTTGAATTTTCAAAGTAAATGCGGTAATATAAGGCATAACCAAAACGTTTTATTGCAGAAAAAGAGGATCATATGCAGGACTTAGGAAATACACAATACTTCAAGGTAGAGACAGAACCTGAGACCGGCGTAAAGCTGGTGCTTGCTACCGTATATGAGGCACTGACAGAGAAGGGATACAATCCGGTGAACCAGATCGTTGGTTATATTATGAGCGGAGACCCCACTTATATTACCAGCCATAAGAATGCCCGCAGCCTGATCATGAAGGTGGAACGGGATGAATTGGTAGAAGAACTGCTCACGGAGTATATCAGGACCAAACACTGGAAATAATCACAACTATCAGGAGGACCCACATGCGTATCATGGGTTTGGATTTCGGCTCACGTACCGTGGGCGTGGCGATCAGCGACAGTCTGCTCTTAACTGCGCAGGGAGTAGAGATCATTCGCCGCAAGGAAGAGAATAAATTACGGCAGACATTAGCCCGCATCGAGGAACTGATCGTAGAGAATGAAGTGGAAGAGATCGTACTGGGACTTCCCAAGAACATGAACGATACGGAAGGCGTCCGCGTGGAACTGACCAAGGAGTTCAAGGAGAAGCTGGAGCGCAGAACCGGGCTTCCGGTATACTTCTGGGATGAGAGACTGACTACCGTAGCTGCGGACAAGGCAATGATGGAAGCGGGAATCCGTCGCGAGAACCGCAAGGATTATGTGGATATGATCGCAGCAACCCTGATCCTGCAGGGATATCTGGATCGCAGGAACAATGAGAAGAAAAAGGAATCAGAATGAGTAAATTGGAAAAGATCACATTTCGTCCGGAGGGCGAAGAACCTGTAGAATTTTATGTACTGGAACAGACCAGGATCGGTGGACACAATTACATCCTGGTGACTGATGTGGAAGAGGGCGATGGAGATGCCCTGATCCTGAAGGATATGTCTCAGGATGGTGAAGAAGAGAGCATTTATGATGTAGTCTCTGACGATGAAGAACTGGAAGCAGTATCCGGAGTATTTGCGGATATGCTGGAAGACATAGATCTGGTCTAACAATTCAGCTATGAGCAAAGGAAGTCACGAAGTGCCGGAAAGCGCGACAGCGCGGCTTTGTGAATGGCACGGGTTGAATTGTGCGGTTGATTTAGATAAATACAGACAGTCTCAGGAGTGGGACGGTCTTATATTTATATATGATTTGTATGATTGGCAGAGAGGGATAGCGGATGCTTTGCCGGTTTCAACATATAATGGTTTTGTGCTAAAAGTGACAGGGAATACACGATGGGCATGAGAAGTGCCGTTATTTTGATGGAATCGTAAGATCTGGGATGTCTGATCTCCACGGGAGTCTTTGAGAAGAGAGCCGTGAAAACAGGAGGTAAATCACAGGTCTTTGTTTGCAGAGCATAACAATCCGTTCTAACGCCGGGATACATACACTAAGAACAGTTGTATAGACGTATAGAATTTGGAGGTAATTTCGTTGAAAAAGAAAAAAGAGAATAGTAGCGTTTCAGGCCTGAAGATCATTCCTTTAGGAGGCCTGGAACAGATTGGTATGAACATTACTGCCTTCCAGTATGAGGACAGTATTATTGTGGTGGACTGTGGTCTGTCTTTCCCTGCAGATGATATGCTGGGAATCGATCTGGTCATCCCGGATGTGACTTATCTGAAGGACAATATCGACAAGGTAAAGGGTTTTGTCATCACCCACGGACATGAGGATCATATCGGAGCACTGCCTTATGTGCTGCGGGATATTAATGTTCCCATCTACGCTACCCGCCTGACCATGGGTATTATCGAGAACAAGCTGACCGAGCACAATCTCATGAAGAAGACCAAACGTAAAGTGGTGAAGTTCGGACAGTCCATCAATCTGGGTGATTTCCGCGTGGAATTTATCAAGACCAACCACAGTATTGTAGATGCCGCAGCATTGGCAATTTATTCTCCTGCCGGTATCGTGGTGCACACCGGAGACTTCAAGGTGGACTACACACCGGTATACGGTGATGCCATTGACTTACAGCGTTTTGCCGAGATCGGTAAAAAGGGTGTACTGGCACTGATGTGCGACTCCACCAACGCAGAGCGTCCCGGTTTTACTCCTTCCGAGAAGACTGTGGGTAAGACTTTTGATACTTTGTTTGAGGAACATAAGAATACCAGAATCTTCGTGGCAACGTTTGCATCCAATGTAGACCGTGTGCAGCAGATCATCAATACTGCATATAAATTTGGTCGTAAAGTGGCTGTGGAAGGCAGAAGCATGGTGAATATTCTGGATACTGCCATCAAGCTGGAATGCATTAATATTCCGGAAAATACACTGGTGGATCTGGATCAGATGAAGAATTATCCCGATGAGCAGCAGGTCATCATCACCACCGGAAGCCAGGGCGAGAGTATGGCAGCCCTGTCCCGTATGGCAAACAACATGCACCGCAAGATCACCATCGGCGCCGGTGATACCGTAATTTTCTCCTCGAACCCCATTCCGGGCAATGAGAAGTCTGTAACGAAGATCATTAACGAACTGTTACGTAAGGGCGCAGATGTTATTTTCCAGGATGCTCATGTATCCGGACATGCCTGCCAGGAAGAGATCAAGCTGATCTATACCCTGATCCATCCGAAGTACGCAGTACCCGTGCATGGTGAATACAAGCATCTGAAAGCACAGGCGAAGATCGCAGAGAACCTTGGCATCAGCAAGGACAATATTTTCATCCTGTCCTCCGGCGATGTACTGGAAGTCAGCGAGGAGCAGGCAAAGGTCAGCGGCAGAGTACCTGTAGGCGCGATCCTCGTAGACGGTCTGGGTGTTGGTGATGTCGGAAATGTAGTGTTGAGAGATAGACAGCATCTGGCAGAAGATGGTATTATGATCGTGGTTATGAGTCTGGACAGAGCCAGCGGTGAACTGGTAGCCGGTCCCGATATCGTGTCCAGAGGTTTTGTATATGTGAAGGAATCCGACGAATTGATCGAGGAAGCAAGACGTACCGTGGATGATGCGTTGCAGGCATGCCTGGATAAGGGAATCACGGATTGGGGCAAACTGAAGACTACTACCAAGGATGTCCTCGGTGATTATGTATGGAAGAAGACCAAGAGACGTCCCATGATCCTTCCGATCATTATGGAAGTGTAATATTAGCGATTGCTGGAAAGGTCGTAAGCAGATGAAGATTACAGCGGACGAAAATGTGAACGAGGCAGTGAAACAACTGGTCGGCGCAATCCGGAACACGGACGCCTATCTGGAATATCAGAGGCAATTGGCGCGTGTCAAAGAGCAGCCGGAGCTGAAGCGGCAGATCGATGATTTCCGGACCAGAAACTTTGAACTGCAGACCAGTAAGGACACCAATTTTGACAAGATCGATCAGTTCACCAGAGAGAATGAAGCGTTCCGTGAGAATCCGCTGGTATCTGATTTCCTGGCGGCGGAGCTTGCTTTCTGCCGTATGATGCAGGAGATCGGTCTCTATGTTACCGATCAGATGAGGTTCGAGTAGTTCCAGTAGGAAAGGACAACAACATGAAAGCAGCTAATTTAGCAGGCGCCGTTTTGGGCGCAATCTTAAAAGTAGTGTTTGTGGTGATCGTAGTATATATGGTATATACCGGTGTATCCAAATGTTATGATTACGGATATCGTATTTTCACAGAGCCGGCAGTTTCCTCCGGAGAAGGCCGTAAGGTTACGGTGACGCTGACCTCCGATATGTCTGCTACGGAGATCGGGACAGTTATGCAGGAAAAAGGGCTGGTAAGAGATGCGAAATTGTTTGCATTACAGTATCTGCTGTCAGAATACAAAAAAGAGTGGAAGCCCGGTACCTATGAACTAAGCACCGCCATGACCGCAGAAGAGATGATGGAAGTCATGGCCGGACAGACGGAAAGCGCAACGGAAGAGACAGTGGAGACTATAGACAACGGCAGTGCGATTACCGGTGAGACACAGGATACCACTGCAGTTGCACAGTAAAGTGTGAAATGAGGGACAGTATGATCATAGACGAGAGAATGTCCGCGTTTATCGATTCCCTGGACAGCGGGAATCCGGCGTGGCTGAATGAGATTGAAAAATTCGCTCTGGAGACACAGGTTCCCATCATACGCAGATCCATGCAAAGTCTGCTGAAATTTTTGCTGAAATTTACAAAGCCGAAGAGCATCCTGGAAGTTGGGACTGCAATCGGCTTTTCTGCGTTACTGATGAGTGAATATGCGCCTAAAGATTGCCACATCACCACCATAGAAAAATATGAGAAAAGGATCCCCATTGCGAAAGAAAACTTTCGGAAGACGGGACGGGAATACCGGATCACATTGTTAGAGGGAGATGCCACAGAGATTCTCAAGGAACTGGACGGCACATATGACATCATCTTCATGGATGCGGCAAAGGGGCAGTATATTAATTTCCTGCCGGATATTTTACGGCTGTTACCCCCCGGAGGCCTATTGATCTCCGATAATGTATTGCAGGACGGAGACATCATAGAATCCCGTTTCGCCGTCACCAGACGCAACCGCACCATCCACGCGAGAATGCGGGAATATTTATACGAATTAAAACATCATCCGGAACTGGAGACCGTGATATTGCCGGTGGGGGATGGCGTGACGCTGAGTACGAAGAAATAAGGAGAAAGAAAATGACTTATAAAAAACCGGAACTTTTGATTCCTGCCAGCAGTCTGGAAGTATTAAAGACCGCGGTGATGTTCGGAGCAGACGCTGTATACATTGGCGGAGAGGCTTTCGGACTGCGTGCCAAGGCGAAAAATTTCAGCAGCGAAGAGATGGCGGAGGGAGTGGCTTTTGCCCATGCCCATGGTGTGAAAGTCTATGTAACGGCAAACATCCTGGCACACAACTATGATCTCGATGGTGCCAGAAAATATTTTGCTGAGCTGCGGGATATGAAACCGGAACAGCCGGACGCACTGATCATTTCTGATCCCGGAATGTTCATGATCGCCAAGGAAGTATGGCCCCAGGTGGAGGTGCATATTTCGACACAGGCGAATAACACGAATTACGAAACCTATCTGTTCTGGTGGAAACTGGGAGCTAAAAGAGTAGTATCTGCCAGAGAACTTTCCCTGGCAGAGATCAAAGGAATTCGAGAAAAAATCCCTGCGGAGATGGAAATTGAGAGCTTTGTCCATGGGGCAATGTGCATTTCCTATTCCGGCAGATGCCTGCTGAGCAATTTCTTTACCGGAAGAGATGCCAACAGAGGTGCCTGCACCCATCCCTGCCGCTGGAAATATGCGGTGGTGGAAGAGACAAGACCCGGAGAATACCTGCCGGTCTATGAGAACGAGCGGGGAACCTATATTTTCAACTCCAAGGATCTGTGTATGATCGAGCATATTCCGGAGCTGGTGGGAGCGGGGATCGACAGCCTGAAGATCGAAGGCCGCATGAAGACGGCACTATATGTGGCTACCGTTGCCAGAACTTATCGGAAGGCTATTGATGACTATTTTGCCGATCCGGATCTGTATGAGAAAAATATGGGCTGGTATAAGGCGGAAATTTCCAAATGTACTTACAGACAGTTTACGACAGGATTCTATTTCGGCAAGCCGGATGAGAACACCCAGATCTATGATAACAACACTTATGTCAATGAGTACATTTACCTGGGAATTGTAGAAGCGGTAAAAGATTCCCTGTGCCGGATCGAACAGCGGAACAAGTTCTGTGTGGGAGACTCCATAGAGATCATGAAGTCAGACGGCACCAACGTACCGGTCACGGTGGAAGCTATGTACACCGAAGATGGGGAAAGTGTGGACAGCGCGCCCCATCCCAAGCAGGTGTTGTGGATAAAGCTGTCAGAGACACCCGAGAAGTTCGATCTGCTGCGCCAGAGAAACGACGAATGAGAAAAGCCGACCGGAGGTGACACTTTATGAAGAAAAGTGCCCAAATTCATAAAGCATTGACCATTTTTGCCTATACAGTAATGCTGACAGGAATGACGCTTCTGCTCGCCGTGGTATTCCGATATCCGCAGAATCACCTGATCCCCCGGCAGATGATACCGGGGGTGGGCATATGTGTCATAGTCTTATTGGCGGCAGGTGCGTTATGGAATAAGATATATTTTCTGATCGGGAAAAGGACGCCGCTATATCTGCTTGCCCTGGCAATCTTCGGTGTGCTGTTATACATAACATCTCTGAGCCGGCAGGGGAATGAGAACACTTTGGTGGACTACACTTACGTGTACCGGGATGCCATGAACCTGGCGACCGGCGGAACCCTGGAATATACGGATTATTTTGTGACGTATTCCAATAATCTGAAGCCGATGCTTCTGCTCTCGGTATGGTTCCGGGTGGCGGTCTTACTTGGAATATCTCCGTTTCATTTCGTATTGCTGCGAAATGTACTGTTGGTACTGCTGGTGGTATGGGCATGCGGATACCTGACGGAGCAAAAGGGGGACTGCAGATGGAGATTTCCCATACTGCTTACCTTTGCGTTCCTGCTTCCACTGTGGGATATGGTCTCAGTGTTTTATACAGATTCCATGAGCTTCGGGCTGGGAATCCTGGCTTTGGCTCTTCTGAAAAAAGCCGGAAGCACCAAGACAAACAAGGGTAAAACATTGTGGTCAGTGCTTGCCGGAGCGGTAACGGTACTGGCGATTATCTGGAAGATCACGGCGATCATTCCGCTGATCGCCGGTGCCATGATCCTATTGTGGCAGAGAGAAAAAGCAGACCGGCGGGTGCTCATGCAGTATGCAGCAGCTGCGATTGTGTTTGGCGTGGGACTGCAGCTGTGGGCAAATACATATGACGTTACGCGGAAAGCAGCAGTTACAGCGAATCCGGTGATCAGCTGGGTGGCATTGGGAATGAAGGAAGACGGTTCCTGGACCAACAACACAGAGTTTGTGGATCATATGTATGAATTTTCCACCAGACAGGAAAAACAGCAATACAGTATGGAATATATTCGCGAAAACAGATCGGAATTCTGGAATCCCGTACATTTGCGCAAAAAGGCAAGCTATAATTTTGCCAACGGAAATCTGGGGGCCAGTGCATTTTTGAACGTGGAGTACAGCGATGGAACCCTGCTCTGGGAAATGTTTTCGCCCTGGGGAAAATACTACTGGCGCACCTGTCAGTATTGTTTCTGCTATCTGGTGTCCATGTATGTGCTGTTACTGATCGGAATGATCCTCAGCCTTCGCAATATTATCAGAGATCAGGAACCACCTGTAATGTTGATGATCTGTCAGTTGGGATTTATCGGTATCGTTGTTTTTTTAATGTTCTGGGAAGCCAGTGGAAGACAGATGTACAATCAGATGCCAGGAATCCTGCTGGGAAGTGTTCTGAGTATAGAGTATTTTTGGAAAAACTTATCACTAAAACCTCGAAAATAATAATTGACCATTATAACGCACATGTTGTACACTGTATTCGATATTATTCTATAGTATGATGCCAGGGTCAAAAGGTCTAAGCCCACATGAGCTTGCTCATATTGAGTAGGATCGTGAGAGTGCGTAGCACGGAACAATCCGAAGCCATCACAGTATACCGAAGGGAAGTAGGGACATGCGCGAAGAATTGAATGTAGAGGAGCTTTTTGCCAGCAAGGTGTTTACCCTGGGCAAGATGAAAGAGAGGCTCCCAAAGAGTACTTACAAAGAAGT
>ERZ780117.591-NODE-591-length-14482-cov-3.255008_pt1 | contig 14482 bp, 14 predicted proteins | sample MGYA00510985_ERZ780117 | MGnify/ENA primary metagenome ERZ780117 (study PRJEB29588, sample SAMEA2159553) | human gut metagenome | biome: human gut; feature: human-associated habitat; material: faeces | place: Denmark | collected 2008/2010 ...
GTAGTTCAGCATCTTGCTGCCCAGCGCGTACTTTTTGCTCTCCTGATTCTGCGACAGCAGTCCTTCAAATTCCAAACTCTGAATGATACGGTGTACGGAACTGACGGGCAAACCCACCTTGGCGGAGATATCGGAAATACCGATCTCCTGCTGGTCGTCATCGAAACAGTCCAGAATGTCGAACGCCTTCAATAGCGTGGACATGTACAAATTGTTGTTCATGACTTGTTTCCTTTCTTTCTCTTTTTCCTGTTGGTGCCATTATATCACGATAGTTTCCAAAATTCAATATTAAAATTCGGAAAATGGAAAAGCAAAAACGGAAAGTTAAAAATGAAGCAATTCGGAATTGCACATACATATTTAATAACAAAACGAAAATGCCTATAGGGTGAATAGGGATAAAACCGTCGAATTCACCGAAAAAACAGAGAAAACTGGCGAGATGCACAAAAAATTTGAGGAATATTTGTAAAATTACTTTTTTCTGTATATCGGAAAAAGACGTTGCAATGTATTTTATAATCTGATAAGATAGCCACACAAAACGGAAGGGAAAGCAAAACCTGTTTCCGAATTTTCCTGTTGAAGAAAGCAGAAAAAGGAGAATACAAAATGGATTTCACGCTGTCCAAAGAGCATGAGATGCTCCGCAAGATGTACCGCGAGTTCGCGGAGAACGAGGTCAAGCCCCTGGCCACCGAAATCGACGAGGAAGAGCGTTTCCCCATGGAAACCGTCGAGAAGATGGCAAAGCTGGGCATGATGGGTATTTACTTCCCCAAGGAGTACGGCGGCGCTGGTGCCGACGTCCTCAGCTATGCCATGTGCGTTGAGGAGCTGGCCAAGGTCTGCGGCACCACCGCAGTTATCGTGTCCGCTCACACCTCCCTGTGCGCCGCCCCCATCTTTGAGAACGGCACCGAGGAGCAGAAGATGAAGTATCTGCCCGACCTGTGCTCCGGCCGCAAGATCGGCGCCTTCGGTCTGACCGAGCCCGGCGCTGGTACCGATGCTCAGGGCCAGCAGACCACCGCTGTCCTGGACGAGTCCGGCGAGAACTACATCCTGAACGGCTCCAAGTGCTTCATCACCAACGGCAACGTTGCCTCCACCTTCGTCGTCTTCGCCATGACCGACAAGAGCAAGGGCAACCACGGCATTTCCGCCTTCATCGTCGAGAGCACCTTCCCCGGCTTCTCCACCGGCAAGCACGAGAAGAAGATGGGTATCCGCGGCTCCTCCACCTGCGAGCTGATCATGGAAGACTGCCGTATTCCCGCCGACCGTCTGCTGGGCAAGAAGGGCAAGGGCTTCAATATCGCTATGCACACACTCGATGGTGGTCGTATCGGTATCGCTGCTCAGGCACTTGGTATCGCTGAGGGCGCATTAGACAGAGCTATCGCTTATACAAAAGAGAGAAAACAGTTTGGACGTTCAATCGCACAGCAGCAGAATACACAGTTCAAACTTGCTGATATGGCTGCAAGAATCGAAGCTGCACAGCTTTTAGTTTACAAAGCAGCAATGGCAAAAGCTACTCAGAAAGTATATTCTGTAGAAGCTGCAAAAGCAAAATTATTCGCAGCAGAGACTGCAATGGCTGTTACAACTGAGGTTGTTCAGTTATTCGGTGGATACGGATATATCAGAGAGTACGATGTAGAGCGTATGATGCGTGATGCTAAGATCACAGAGATCTACGAGGGAACTTCAGAAGTTCAGCGTATGGTAATCTCTGCAAACTTATTAAAGTAATAGGAGGTACTAATCGTGAAAATTATCGTATGTATTAAGCAGGTACCTGATACAAAGGGTGGCGTACAGTTCAACCCAGATGGTACATTGAATAGAGGAGCAATGCTCACAATTATGAACCCAGATGATAAGGCTGGTCTTGAGGCAGCTCTTAGACTGAAGGATCAGTATGGCGCTGAGGTTACAGTTCTTACAATGGGACTTCCAAAGGCTGCAGATGTTCTTCAGGAAGCAATCGCTATGGGCGCTGACAAGGGTGTTCTTGTAACAGACCGTGTACTTGGTGGTGCTGATACTTGGGCAACATCTACAACAATCGCTGGTGCGATCAGAAAGCTTGACTATGATCTGATCATCACAGGCCGTCAGGCTATCGATGGCGATACAGCTCAGGTTGGTCCTCAGATTTCAGAGCACCTTGGAATTCCTGTAATTTCATATGCTCAGGCAATCAAGATTGATGGTGACAGTGTTATCGTTGAACGTCAGTTCGAAGACAGATACCATGTACTTAAAGCTAAAATGCCATGTCTTATTACAGCTCTTGCAGAACTCAACGAGCCTCGTTACATGACACCGGGCGGAATTTTCGATGCATGGGACAAAGAGATTACAGTTTGGGGAAGAGCAGACCTTAAGGATGTTGATGATTCAAATCTTGGACTTAAGGGTTCACCTACCAAGATTGCCAAGGCTTCTGACAAAGTCCGCAAGGGCGCAGGAGAGAAAGTTGCTTTCGATTCTGCTGAAGAGTCAGTTGACTATATCATGGGCAAATTAAAAGAGAAACACGTAATCTAAATAATAAAGGAAAAGTGGTGAAATAAAATGGCTTTAGAAGAATATAAAGGAGTTTTTATTTTTGCTGAGCAGGTTGATAATAAAATAAGCAACATCGCTTACGAGTTACTCGGCAAAGCAAAAGACCTTGCAAAAGATTTAGGCACAGAAGTTACTGCTGTACTTATCGGCTCAGGTGTTAAAGACCTCGCTGACAGCCTTGCAGTATACGGTGCAGACAGAGTTATCGTAGTAGATGACCCTGAACTTAAAGACTACAGAACTGAACCGTATGCACATGCACTCGCTTCAGTTATTAACGAATTCAAGCCGGAGATCATGCTTGTAGGCGCTACAGCAATCGGCCGTGACCTTGGTCCTCGTGTATCAGCAAGAGTTGCTACAGGTCTTACAGCTGACTGTACTTCACTTGAAATCGGTAACTTCCCGCTTGAGCCGGTTGCAAATCAGGAGCAGCTTCATAATCAGCTTCTCATGACAAGACCTGCATTCGGAGGAAATACAATCGCAACAATCGCCTGCCCATACAACAGACCTCAGATGGCTACAGTAAGACCGGGCGTTATGCAGAAAATAGCTCCTATCGAAGGTGCTAAGGCAAACGTTGTTGAGTTCAATCCGGGATTCACACCTGACAACAAGTATGTTGAGATTCTTGACATCGTTAAGTCAGTAGTTGATACCGTTGATATTTCAGAAGCTAAGATTCTTGTATCAGGCGGACGTGGAGTAGGAAGTGCTGAGAACTTCAAACTTCTCGATGACCTTGCAGAGGTACTCGGCGGAACAGTAAGCTGTTCACGTGCAGTTGTTGATAACGGATGGAAGCCAAAAGACCTTCAGGTTGGTCAGACAGGTAAAACTGTTCGTCCTAATGTATATTTTGCAATCGGTATTTCAGGAGCAATCCAGCATACAGCAGGTATGGAAGAATCCGATATCATCATTGCAATCAATAAAGATGAGTCAGCTCCTATTTTCGATGTAGCTGATTACGGTATCGTAGGAGACCTTAACAAGATCGTTCCTATGCTTACAGCACAGCTTAAAGCAGCAATCAAATAATCTTATAATTAAGGTTACATGGCGGGCGGCAAATATAAATGCAGCCCGCCTTTTAATACAAGGAGGCCGTTATTATGAAGAATATAGAAGAATGTGGTTTTACAAGAATTAATCCGGAAGATGCAGTAAATATGGACTTTAATCCGTTTAAGAAAATAGGTAAAGAATGGATGTTAGTTACTGCTGGTGATGAGCAAAAGTGGAATACAATGACGGCATCATGGGGATTTGCCGGTGTTATGTGGGGAAAAAATATGATTACGACTGTTATACGTCCACAGAGATACACCAAAGAATTCATTGACAGAAATGATTATTTTACGGTAAGCTTTTTTAAGGAAGAATACAGGGATGCATTAACATTCTGCGGAACAAACAGCGGCAGAAAATGTGATAAAGCTGTCGGAACCGGGCTTGTGCCGGTTGTTGTAGGCTTAAATGATGCGCAGACGGTAGGCTTTGATCAGGCATCAATGGTCATTGTATGCAGAAAGAAATATGTTCAGGAAATTAACCCTGCATGTTTTGTTACAGCCGAAGAAGATTCCAGATGGTATCCGGATAAAGATTATCATTTCCAGTACATTGGTGAAATAGTTGATATTTTTGTAAAATAAGAAAAAGGTAACTTCTTATGATAACATTCAAGAAACGAGAGATAATTTACAGACCGTATGAGCCTGTTATGAAATTTATAGTTGATATAGTATTGATAATATGTGCAGCATATCTTTTTGTTATGGCTTTTTTTACAAATGTTAATGTTGTCGGACATTCTATGAATGATACATTAAACGACGGTGATGTTGCATTGATTAACAAAGTTGCATATGATTTTGGCAAGCCTGACAGATATGATGTAATTGCTTTTGAACCCAAGGTCGCCAATGTTTCAGAATACTATATCAAGAGGATTATAGGACTGCCGGGCGAAACTGTCCAGATTAAGGACGGCAGAGTATATATTGACGGCAGCCTGCTTAAAAATGACGTTATAGATATGCAGATATATAATGCAGGTATTGCATCGGAACCGGTCAAGCTGGGTGCCAATGAGTATTTTGTACTTGGTGACAATCGCAATAACAGTGATGACAGCCGTTTTTCCAATGCCGGACTGGTATCTCTTGATTCAATAATTGGTAAAATATGGCTTGTGGCATATCCATTCAGGAATTTCGGAGGAACCAAGGCACATCAGATACAGGAAGAGACCACGCCGGAGGAAACTACAAGAGCTGAGTAAAGGAAATCAAAACATGAAAAATACTAACAATAATCCAAAGGCAGAATCTTTTGCCAATACAACAATTAACTGGTATCCGGGACATATGACCAAGGCGAAGAGAATGATGGTCGAGGATATCAAACTTATAGATCTTGTTATTGAACTTGTGGATGCCAGAGTACCTATGTCAAGCCGTAACCCTGATATTGACAGCCTTGCCCAAGGCAAATCCAGAGTTATCTTATTAAATAAAGCAGATCTCGCAGATGACAGAATAACGGGACAGTGGTTCGATTTTTTCTCCGCCAAAGGATATCATGTGGTCAAAATAGATTCGCGTGACCGTGGAAAAATGAAGAATGTCAAGTCAATAATAGATAACGCATGTAAAGAAAAGAAGGAACGTGACCGTAAGCGCGGTATCATAAACAGACCTGTAAGGGCAATGGTTGCCGGAATTCCCAATGTTGGAAAGTCAACTTTTATCAATTCTTTTGCGGGTAAAGCATGCGCGCAGACAGGTAATAAGCCGGGCGTAACCAAAGGAAAACAATGGATACGTCTTAATAAAGATGTTGAATTACTGGACACACCGGGAATCCTCTGGCCTAAATTTGAAGATAATACAGTAGGAATAAGACTTGCTTTTATCGGTTCGGTTAATGACCAGGTAATTAATATGCATGAACTGGCGGGAGAGCTGGTTGCATATATAACAAGACTTTACCCGGGAAGACTTAACGAAAGGTATAAAGCAGACGAGAACCTTCAGATTGCAGATATATTAAGATGTATCGCCACATCAAGAGGCTGCCTGAAGAAAGGCGGCGAAATTGACTACGATAAAGCAGTTTCAATTCTTTTTGATGATTTCAGGAGCGGGAAATTAGGAAAAGTAAGTCTCGAGAGTCCGGAGGAATATTTGTAATGACCAAAGAAGAACGGCTTAATGCTGAAATAGAACGCACCCGCCTGATGGGTGAATTTGAAAAAGAATATATAATGTATGCCAATGTGTGCGGAATTGACGAGGCGGGAAGGGGTCCATTGTGCGGCCCTGTTGTTGCCGGTGCAGTCATTCTGCCCAAAGAATGTAATATACTATATATAAATGATTCCAAAAAACTTACAGAGAAAATGCGTGATAAGGTCTATGACGAAATAGCGGCAAATGCTGTTGCCTGGGCAATAGGCATGGCATCGCCGGAGCGCATAGACGAAATCAATATTTTGCAGGCAACTTACGAAGCTATGCGGGAAGCTATTGGGAAATTAAAGGTTACACCCGATATATTACTTAACGATGCAGTTACAATTCCCGGTGTGGACATTAAGCAGATTCCGATCATCAAGGGCGATGCAAAGAGCCGTTCGATAGCAGCTGCCAGCATTATGGCAAAAGTTACGAGGGATCGGATGATGGAGCAGTATGATGCGCTTTATCCGGAATACGGTTTTGCCAAGCACAAAGGCTACGGAACTAAAGCACATATCGAAGCTCTTAAAGAATACGGTCCGTGTCCGATTCACAGGCGGACATTTATAAAGAATTTTTTCAAATAACATAGTTTACGCAGGCTGCATCATATCACAGAAGGGTGGTACCCATGAATATTAATGTTACCGGTATTAATAAAACAACAGGAATAGATAATGGAGCCGTGCAGGGCCAGACTACGGCCGGTAATTCCGCAGCAGGAAGATTACAGGCTCCGGTCACGCCACAAGCTGCTAGGGAGGCCGGGCTGCGTCTGCTTATGAATCTTGATTCCGGAGATGTCTTTACCGGAGAAATCACCAATATTACCAATAATGAAATAACAATCGCATTATCTGACAGTGCCAATGTAACGGCACTTTTGTCGGATGCGCTTTCATATAATATAGGAGACGTTGCATCATTTGCCATCAAAGATAATTCGGGTGAACGCATAATTCTTAAATCACTTGATAATCCCGGCATGAAAAATCTTATGAATGACCAGACAATAAGAAGCGCACTTCAGAACGCGGGGCTCTCGATGAATGAAACAACAGTTTCACTTGTACATAATCTTATGAAGCAGGGACAGCCTATTGATGCAGCAACACTTAATAATTATGTAAAACTCCTTGACAGTGTTCCGGATGCATCACCTGAAGACGTTGTTCTTATGACACGCATGGGAATTCCGGTTACCGAAGAGAATGTGGCTGCACTTCACGATTACTATGATTTCAGTGAAGGAATAACCGCCAAAGCTGATACTATATCTTCAGAACTATATCACCTTATTGCAGAAATGTCCGATGAAAATCCGACTCAGGCAAGCGTGTTTTTAAAAGATTTTATTAATACTTTCAGTGAGCCCGTATCGTCGGCCGAACCATTTGTCAATCTGTTTAATCCGGATGAACTGGAAAGCATCACTGATAATATAATACAATTTGAATCTGCTGAAAATATAGATAGTGACAATGTGATTTCCGATATCACAAGAAACATTATAGAAGAATTTACACAAAAAATTACTGACGGAAATATTACGGCCAAAGAATTCATCAATGAATTTGCACAGCTTTCAGCCAGACCTGATATTAATAAACATGAGCTTTCTCATTTCATTAAATCAGAGGAATTTACCAAAATCATTAATGAAGCAATACATGAACAGTATTTCATAAAACCTGAGGATATTACTAATGTCAATATTAAAAAACTTTATGCCAAAATAATTAATGATGCTTCATCTATGAATGGACAGTTTGGCAACAATTCAGGCATGACGGCGATGCTTGACAGTATGAATAACGCTTCATCTGATGCGCAGTTTCTTAACAATCTCAATCAGTTTATGAATTTTGTACAGCTTCCCGTAAGGATGGCGGGCAAAAATGCGCACGGAGATTTATATGTATACAGCAGACGTGGTTCTAAGACTGCATCACCGGATGAAATCAAAGCACTTCTACATCTGGACATGGATAACCTCGGTCCGATGGATGTTCTTGTCAAATTAAAGCAGAAAAATGTAACGACCAATTTCAAGGTTGCAGATGATAAAATATTACAGTATGTTGAAGAGCATATGGATGAACTCACGGCAAGGCTGAACAAATTGGGATATAATGTTGACAATGTAATTGAACTTAATACGACTCCTTATACTTTCAAATCTTCGGTAATAGAAAATGAGCTGCCGCCGGCGCAGATAAAGCGGTTCAGCTTCGATGTAAGGGCATAGGTGATGTTATGGCAGATGAAAATAAAAAGAAACAGGCGATAGCCCTTCAATACAATCCGGGGGATGAGGCACCAACAATAGTTGCTTCCGGAATGGGTATTGTTGCAGACAAGATAATTGAAAAAGCAAAAGAAAGCGATGTTCCGCTTTATGAGGATTCCAAACTTGCCAACACACTTTCCAAGCTTGAAATAGGCGATATGATTCCGCCGGAATTATATGGTGTTGTTGCCGAAATACTTGTATTTGTGGATAATCTTGACAGACTGAAAGGAAAGATAAACGGTAAATAATGAATAATAAGGAAAAAGGTTACCGGTATGAAGATATCGCAATAAGTTATCTTATACGCAAAGGACATAAGATAATCAGGCGTAATTACCACAGCCGTCATGGTGAGATTGATATCATATCTCTTGACGGGGATACACTTGTATTTACCGAATGCAAATTCAGGAGCAGTGATAATTTTGGCAGTCCGCTTGAGGCAGTCACAATAACCAAACAGCGCAGAATATGTCACACGGCAATGTGTTTTTATGCGGCATCTCCGTATAATGAAGATAAGAACTGCCGCTTCGATGTGATTGCGGTTCACGGCGACGGTACAGTGGACCATATAGAAAATGCATTTCAATACAGAGGTTAGATATGAACATTAATTATATTGATTTTAGTAATACTACCAGATTTCATGATGACGGTGATGTGCCATACATTACATTCCGCAAATTTGACGGACTGGATTTTATTAAACACGGTTTTTCCACAAGGCTCGGCGGCGTCAGCAAGGGCATATACGAGAGCATGGATCTTACCTTTACAAGAGGGGATGACCCCGATGCGGTGCGCGAAAATTTCATGCTTATCGGAAGAGCTCTTGATATCAGGCCGGAAGATATGGTCTATGCAATGCAGACGCACACAACCAACGTAATAGAAGCCACCAAATCGGAGTGCGGAATGGGTGTTATTAAGGACCGCTGTTTTTCGGATATCGACGGTTTTGTAACGAACACACCCGGAGTAGCGCTTGTGACAACTTACGCCGACTGCGTCCCGATATTTCTGGCGGATCCGGTTAAGCGTGCAATCGGTCTGTCACATTCGGGCTGGCGTGGAACCGTAAATAACATTGCGGATGTAACCGTGAAAAAAATGACTTCACTCTACGGCAGTAACCCGGCGGATATAATTGCGTTTGTCGGCCCGTCAATCTGCCGCAACTGCTACGAAGTAGGCTCTGACGTAGCGGATGTGTTTGCAGCCAGATACGGTGAGAAAGTTTTTGACGGCATACTTTATCCTGCCGCACCGGACAGACCGTTTGACGGCAAATTCAGGCTTGACCTGCATCGTGCCAATGTTGTCAATCTGCTTGCTGCCGGACTCCTTGAAGAAAATATCGGAGTGACGGATATATGCACATGCTGCAATCCGGGGCTGCTTTTTTCGCACAGGGCAAGCAAAGGCCAGCGCGGAGGATTGTGCGGATTTATGGAAATAAGGTGATTATATGAAGAAATATTTCTGGAATTAAAAAATGCCCCGACAGTTACCGGCTGGCGGGGGCTTTACTTTTATATTCTTGTGGCTTTGTTGTATTCTTCAAGCAGAACACGCATTTTTTCGGTAGGATCCATTATGCTGCCGATTGAAATGTCATGGTTGAGATAATCGATGATCATTCCGAGGAATGAACTCATGTCAGCCTCGTAATAATAAGGCTTGGTAAGAAGAGCCGGGTCGCGGTAAGTCAAATTGGTAGTGATAACTCCGTTAAAATATCCACGCTCGTAGTATTCGTCGAATTTTTCAAAACCATCCGTGAAAAGACCGAATGTTGTACAGATGAATACCCGGCCGGCTTTGCGGTCCTTAAGTTCCCTTGCGGTGTCAAGCATGCTTTCTCCCGATGAAATCATATCATCCATGATAATTACATCCTTGCCGGCAACATTGTCTCCGAGAAATTCATGAGCAACAATAGGGTTACGTCCGTCAACTACCTTGGAGTAATCACGGCGCTTATAGAACATACCCATGTCAACGCCGAGAACATTGGCAAAATATACCGCACGGTGCATTGCACCTTCATCCGGTGATATTACCATGAGATGATCTTTATCTATAAGAAGGTCTTTGTTTTTGTCAAGGAGAGCCCTTATAAACTGATATGGAGGAAGAAAGTTATCAAAACCGTTAAGCGGTATCGAATTATTGATTCTTGGATCATGTGCATCAAAGGTAATGATGTTGTTTACACCGTATTGAACAAGCTCGTTGAGAGCAAGTGAGCTGTCGAGTGATTCAAGTTTGTCACGCTTATGCTGTCTGCTTTCGTATAAGAAAGGCATGATTACAGTGATACGCTTGGCCGAACATGCGGCTGCGGAGATTATTCTCTTAATATCCTGAAAATGGTCATCCGGTGACATGTGATTGGTATGTCCGGTCACCTTATAAGTGAGAGAGTGGTTCATAACATCAGTCATAACGAACAGATCCGTACCTCTTACGGAAGTTCCGATCATTCCTTTGGCCTCGCCGGAGCCAAAGCGCGGGCAGCATACTTTAACCTTGTATGTGTCCTCCTCGTAACCCTTGAATGCAATGCTTGCCGCCTCATTGTGTTTTCTTATGCGGCGGATATTGGATATATAGCTGTCAACATCATTGCCCAACTGTTCGCAGCTTGGCATAACGGCTAATTTAAGCGGTGCGACCGGAATCGCATTTTCAAATAAATTCTTACTCATAACAGTTTCCTTATATCATATTGTATTTGACAGTTAGTCTTTACTTACTGCCATATTCTATTCAAGTATAATTGTCTTAAAAAACATAGTCAAGTGAATCTTTACAAAGTGGGAAAATATTGTTATATTATTAAGAAGATGTGACATTAAACAGATTGAAAGGATTAAATACAGATATGAGTAAACCTGTAGTAGCCATAGTCGGACGTCCGAATGTCGGTAAGTCGACTCTTTTTAACGCGCTCGCCGGTGAACAGATATCCATAGTAAAGGATACACCGGGTGTTACAAGAGACCGGATTTATGCGGATGTTTCATGGCTTAATTATAATTTTACGTTAATAGATACCGGAGGAATAGAACCGGATTCCAAGGATATAATACTTTCGCAGATGCGTGAACAGGCAGAGATAGCCATTGCGACTGCTGATGTGATCATGTTTATGACTGATGTCAGACAGGGTCTTGTGGATTCGGATTCCAAGGTTGCGGACATGTTAAGACGCAGCGGCAAGCCGGTTGTTCTTGTCGTAAATAAGGTCGATAATTTTGATAAGATGATGGCCGATGTATATGAATTCTATAATCTCGGAATCGGCGATCCGTTCCCGATATCATCAGTAGGTAAGCTCGGGCTTGGAGATATGCTTGACGAAGTGGTAAGCCATTTTGATGAGAGTGCGCTTGAGGATGCGCTTGATGACAGACCGCGTATCGCAATCGTAGGTAAACCTAACGTTGGCAAGTCTTCAATCATCAACAGATTAAGCGGAGAGAACCGGGTTATCGTATCGGATATTGCCGGCACCACAAGGGATGCCATTGATACCGAGATTCGTTACAATGGAAGAGATTATGTATTTATTGATACAGCAGGACTCCGCCGCAAGAATAAGATTAAGGAAGAAATCGAACGTTACAGCATAATACGTGCAGTAACGGCTGTTGAGCGTGCTGATGTTGTTCTTGTTGTCATCGATGCTACGGAAGGCGTAACCGAGCAGGATGCCAAGATTGCCGGAATTGCACATGAACGCGGCAAGGGTATAATAGTTGTCGTCAATAAATGGGATGCGGTGGCCAAGAACGATAAGACAATATATGAGCATACAAAGCGCATCAAGGATGTACTTTCATTTATACCGTATGCCGAGATCATGTTCGTATCAGCTTTGAGCGGCCAGCGTCTTGTGAAATTGTATGATATGATAGACATGGTCGTTGAGAACCAGAATATGCGTGTACAGACGGGTGTTCTCAATGAAATCTTAAGTGAAGCTGTTGCTTTGCAGCAGCCGCCTTCGGATAAAGGACGCAGGCTTAAGATATTCTATATGACACAAGTAGCGGTTAAACCGCCTACATTTATTGTGTTTGTAAATGACAAGAAACTTATGCATTTCTCGTATACCCGTTATATCGAGAACAAAATACGCGAGGCATTCGGTTTTCGCGGAACATCACTCAGGTTCATTATAAGAGAACGCGGAGAAAAGGAATAAAGGAGCAATTTACATCATGGAAAGACTGTTGTGTCTTATAATCGGATATGTGTTTGGTATGTTTCAGACCGGTTTTATATACGGTAAAATTAATCATATAGACATAAGAGAGCACGGAAGCGGCAATGCCGGAACAACCAATGCTCTCAGGACTCTTGGCTGGAAAGCAGGATTTATAACTTTTGCGGGAGATATATTAAAGGCGGTTCTGGCATCACTTGTCGTAAGGCTTATTTTCCGTAATACACATACGGACAGTATGACATTATTGGTACTTTATACCGGAATCGGTACGGTTCTCGGTCATAATTTTCCTTTTTACTTACATTTTAAAGGCGGTAAAGGAATTGCGGCAACTGCGGGCGTTATCGTATCGCTCGGATGCTGGCAGCTCGATCTGCTCGGATTTGCGGCATTCATGCTCACACTTTTTATAACAAGATATGTATCGGCAGGATCACTTGTCATGGTACTTTCCGTGTTTGCCGGATTTGTTGTGTTTGACCACATCGGTCTTATCGGAGGCCTGTTATCAAAAGCCACAACGATCGAAGCAACAATTGTAATGCTTGTATTTGTTATACTTGCATTCGTACGTCATAAAGCTAACATAAAGCGTCTTCTTCATGGCGAGGAGAACGAGTTCAAACTCAAAAAGAATATGGTGGAGGAAGAAAAGTAATGGCTAAATTAAGTATACTCGGAGCCGGCGGATGGGCTCTCGGACTTGCAATACTTCTTAACAATAACGGACATGATGTAACAGTCTGGTCCAAAGTAAAGGCAGAACTTGACGGAATACGTGAAGAAGGCGAAAACAAAAAATCGCTTCCGGGAGTGAAGATTCCTAAGGAAATCAAACTCTGTGAAGATTTGAAAACAGTAGTGGCTGACGCTGATATCGTGGTTATGGCGGTGGCTTCACCTTTTGTAAGAAGCACGGCAAAAGAAGTCGCTTCGCTCGGTATAAATAACATACAGATGGTTAATGTTGCTAAGGGTATCGAAGAAGATTCACTTATGACAATGACTGCAATCATCAGAGAAGAAATACCTGATGTCAGGATCGCAATTTTATCAGGTCCGAGCCATGCAGAGGAGGTAAGCCGGGGAATTCCCACAACATGTGTAATCGGTGCGGATTCCAAAGAATATGCTGAATATCTTCAGAATATTTTTATGAGCGAAGTTTTCCGTGTATATATCAGTCCTGATGTATTAGGTATTGAGCTCGGTGGTTCTCTTAAGAATGTAATTGCACTTGCTGCCGGAATCGCAGACGGTCTCGGATACGGCGATAATACCAAAGCTGCACTTATCACAAGGGGAATCCATGAAATTGCAAGACTCGGAGTCGCTATGGGTGGAAAGCTCCAGACTTTTTACGGATTATCCGGAATGGGCGACCTTATCGTTACATGTGCAAGCATGCACAGCCGCAACAGACGTGCCGGCATCCTTATGGGACAGGGAAAGAGCATGAAAGAAGCTATGGATGAAGTCCATATGGTTGTGGAAGGTGTATATTCGGCTAAAGCTGCGCATGAACTCTCGGTTAAATACAATATAGAAATGCCTATTGTTGACAGTGTCAACAGTGTACTTTTTGATAACGCAAACGCATCAGAGTGCGTTAAAGAGCTTATGCTTCGCGACCGCAAGATTGAGAATCCAGATCTGCCTTGGTAATTCCGGGAAAGAGGATATTGAAGTGGGAAACAGAGAGGATAAATACAATACAATTCATATTAACGACCGGCTTTCCTACAAACTTTCGATGATACCGGATTATCCGGTAGTCGTAATTGATGCGCCGGCCGGTTATGGAAAGACAACTGCAATACGTGAATATGCACAGACATCCACTGGCAGATTCATATGGATCAATGTCAGTAATCCTTCCAGAGATATATTCTGGTCGGATTTTTGTGATGCTTTCCTTGCGGTTAACAAAGACGCGCAGAAACTCCTTAAGACTTTGGATTATCCCCAAAGTGAAAAAACTGTTGCAGAAGTCAGAAGTATCATTAAACATGTTGCCGTAACAGAACCGACATATATAGTAATTGATAACTGTCATCTGATTACGGATGAATTTCATAATCTTTTTATAAGTTCCATACCTTATATTCTGCCGGATGA
>ERZ780117.599-NODE-599-length-14352-cov-3.953976_pt1 | contig 14352 bp, 11 predicted proteins | sample MGYA00510985_ERZ780117 | MGnify/ENA primary metagenome ERZ780117 (study PRJEB29588, sample SAMEA2159553) | human gut metagenome | biome: human gut; feature: human-associated habitat; material: faeces | place: Denmark | collected 2008/2010 ...
TACTTTGCTCCTTTCTTATTTATAAAAAACAGGTTATATTTATTATAACCTGTTTTTCTTTTATTTTCAAGATGAAGTTTTTCCTATTAAGATAATTTTTCTGATTTGTTTTTTTCTTCCGATTTTGATTTTTTGTGAGCCAGATATTTTTCACAAAGAAGGTTTGCAGGTTTTGTTACCACAACCGGTACAAAGTAACGGTAGACAAAACCAAATACAAGCATTGATCTTAAAAGTCCCATGCCTTTTATTCTCGAAGACAACTCTTTTGACAATTCAGGGATTTTTTTATCTTTTACCAGCCTGTCAATGAATTTATCCAGCGGGAATTTAGGTATTGATTTTACGGAGCCATCGCTGTTTTGAACTGCCTTTTTAATGTTTCTGTCAAAAAGTGTTGATGCTGTTTCTGACATCTTCAATTCGCTTTTGGCAGTTTCTGCTAATTTGTTTACATTTGCTTTTGCATCATTTTTAAGCCCTTTGTTTACTTTATTAATTGCGGCTTTTATATCTTTATAATCTTTTTCAAAATTCTTATCTTGAAGTTGAAGCCCTACATATTTAGCAGTAACATCATCCCACCAGATTTTTAGATACTTATCCAGTGAATATGCACCCGCAGTAGAGACTAAGAATGTCAGACCCTGATTTACCGCAAGTGTATTTTTTCTATCCTTTTCAAGTTTGTCATTGGTCAAAGTTTTTTGCATATACAGACCGCTTGTAATCATTGAGCCTATTGTCATACAGTGCTGGAATAGGTTATTGCTGTTTTTAAGTTTATCTGCGACATATCCAAGCGGTTTGCTGTCAACTAATTTTGATGTAAAATGTTTTGCTATACCGTCTGTAAAATTATTGTAAAATTTAGAAAACGGCGCAAAGAAACTTGACTTATCTTTGGCTGCCTGTTCTACTACCTGTTCGGCAGCATCAGCAAGTGCGGATGCCGGATTTGCGGTAAATGCCGTTTTTTGACGGTTTAAATTATAGTAATTTTGTTTATTTGAATTTAAAGAATTTGTGTTAAATGTTACGTTCATTATTTAACACCTCCTTTAAATTTCTGAAAAACAGGTTTTTCAAGAAAATCCATTTTTAAGTTCATATTATCATTATCCTTTTGCGGGGTCTGTGGTGCTGATTTTTTCTTTTCAACACCGAATACGTATTTCAGAATAGGAGGAATTAAAGCAATTGTAAGAATCGATCTTGGAATAGCTATAATCCAGTCAGGAAGATTTTTGGCAAAAGTTTCCAGACTGCCTTTATGTTTGTTCATAGCCTTGAACAATTCTCTAGATTTCCTGTTAATGATTTCTCCGGCAGAATTTCTCATATCTGCACGTTTTTCAAGACTTGCAGAAATTCTTTTTATTTTTGCCAATTTCTTACTTCCAAATTTTTCCGGATCCTCAAACAATTTTTTTATACCTGTATCAAGAGGACTTGTGATAATAGTAGAGGCAACAAAACCTAAAATTGCCGATGCCAGAGAATGACCAGAAGCATAAATTTTATCTTCCTTATCTTTTTTCCCCGGAAGAGCCATAATTGTTGCCGGTCTCATTACACCTGCCAGACCTAATGCAACAAGCGCACTAGTTGCAATGTTGTGGTGGTAAGTCTGTTCCAAAAACTTATTGAACCAGTTTTTGGTTAAGATTCCTCCCTTTTTAATAGCAGTTGCGGCAGTCCCACTTTTCCCCGAAAAACTGCCGCAATAATTTGTACTATATCCTGTGTTTTCATACATGCTCTCCTTATTCTTCTCCCGTAAGCTTTGGGAGTACGAAGAGAGCCCTAAATTACCCTGCTTGAGGGTCATATCATGTTGTACTGAGTTTATTTTCATTTTTTCACCAAATTAATTAAATGTCTTCTACAATTATTTTAAAACAAAGGAAAAAATTTTTTGCTATATAATTTAAGAAACTTTACATTCTGCAATAAGCCTGACATCTTGCCATCTGTTCCTCTGTTCTTTCTGCTTGCACTCCACCCTAACCATCACATTCGGGTAGTGCATGAAAAACTATTACTACATATCCAGTGCCAGATCCAGTGTCGGGGCTTTTGCAACAATTGCACTGGATGAAATTATATCGACACCTGTTGAGGCAATTTCGTTAACTGTTTGAAGATTAACGTTTCCGCTTGCTTCAACAATTGCATGGTGATTAATAATTTCAACAGCCTGTTTCATAATATTTACAGGCATATTATCAAGCATAATTATATCCACATTCAAATTTACGGCTTCTTTTACCTGTTCAAGCGTGTCGCATTCAACTTCTATTTTATGTGCGTGGGAAAGATTTTTACGCAGTTTATTAACAGCGTTTGTAATTGAGCCTGCAAGACGGATATGATTATCTTTAATCATGGCGCAATCAGACAAATTAAATCTGTGCAAAGAGCCTCCGCCTGTTTTTACGGCATATTTTTCAAATGCTCTGAAATTCGGAGTGGTTTTGCGCGTATCAACAATTTTTGCAGGATAAGGATTTATTGCATCCTGATATTTACGTGTCTCAGAAGCAATTCCTGACATTCTTTGAATATAATTCAATGCGACACGTTCTCCCATAAGCAAATCTCTTGCAGGGCCTGAGATATCAGCAATTTTATCTCCTTTTTTGATTATATCGCCGTCTTTAAAATAAAATTTAATTTCAACTTTATCAGAAAGAGTTTCAAATACGGTTCTAAACACATCACACCCGCAAAGCACACCGTTGCTTCTGGTATTAAACGCACCCTTCAGAAAATCACTCTTATCTGCAAGATTTTCCGTTGTAATATCACCGTATCCGATATCTTCAAGAAGTGCGTTTTTTACGTGGTCTTTTACATAAAGCTTATTTAACATAATCAGGAACCTTATAATCTTTTGTTATAATACTGTGAACACACTCTTCGTTAGTATCAGGGAAATCCGTGCGGCAATGTGCCCCGCGGGATTCTTTTCTCATAAGAGCAGAATTTACTATCAATTTTGCAACCGTCAGCATATTTCTAAACTCATATTCATCCCTGTTTGCGCATTTCTCAGAACGCGGGAATTCGGATTTAAGCACATCCAATTCAGTAATTGCTTTTAGCAGAGAATGCTCATCTCTGAAAATTCCAGCATCATTCCACATAATTTCCTGCAGTTTCTTTTTCAGCTGAGGGATATCAAGCTCATCGAGAATAATTTCTTCATCTGTATATCTGTCAATGGTTGATTTTATATTTTCATCAATCTGTTTCGGAGTTTTAAGCTGAATAGTTTTAAGATATTCAGCAACGGAATAAGCGCATACAACACATTCCAGCAAAGAATTGCTTGCAAGCCTGTTTCCACCGTGAAGACCTGTCGATGCGACTTCTCCTATAGCATAAAGCCCGCTGACAGATGTTTCACCTTTAAGATTTGTTTTAACACCGCCCATATAATAGTGAGCGGCAGGCGCTACAGGGATAAAATCATGTGCAATATCAATACCGTTTTCAAGACATTTTTTAGAAATATTTGGAAATCGTTTTGCAAGCTTTTTCGAATCAATACATGAAGCATTCAGATAAACATTATCAGCGCCGTTTTTCTTCATTTCGTTGAATATTGCGCGTGTAACAATGTCTCTCGGAGCAAGCTCTTTACGCTCATCATATTTAGCCATAAATTCAACACCGTCTGCATCACAGAGTTTAGCCCCCTCGCCTCTTACAGCTTCCGAAATTAAAAACCTGTTTTCTCCGCAATCAATAGCCAGTGCTGTCGGATGAAACTGTACAAATTCCATATCCTGCATTACAGCTCCAGCTTTATAAGCAATTGCAAGCCCGTCGCCTGTTGCCCCTGCAGGATTTGTCGTATATTTGTATAATTGTCCGATTCCGCCGGTTGCAAGAATTATTGCAGACGAATAAATCGTTTCATATTCCTGTGTTTCATCATTATAGACGAGAGCCCCCTTGCATTCGTTAGAACTTACAAGAAGCTCAACAGCATCGGTTTGCTCATAGACTTCTATATTTTCATTTTCCTGAACTTTACGGCAAAGAGCATGTTCAATCATTTTGCCTGTTGCATCTCCGCCTGAGTGGAGAATTCTTCTTACACTGTGTGCTGCTTCTCTTGTAAAGCAAAGATTATCATTTTCATCGCGGTCAAATTCCACGCCAAATTTTAACAAATCTTTTATAACAGCATCTGAATGTTCGGAAATAAATTTAACAGTATTAAATTCACTCAACCCCGCGCCTGCTTTTATTGTATCAGATATATGAGAGGCTGTTGAATCGTCTTTGTTTTCTTTCATAACTCCGACCATACCGCCCTGAGCATATCTCGAGTTGCTCTCACCGAGTTTGGATTTGGTAATCAAAAGTAATCCGTCAGGCAGATTTACCTGCTGTTCTATTTTTAAAGCAGCATATAAGCCCGCGATACCGCTCCCTATTATTATTGTTGAATATTTTGAATATTTCATTTTAATACACCTTATGTATATTTACCAATTATATAATAATCCAAAATAATTTATTTTGCTATACAAAAATATTAAAATTTAAATTCGTGAATTAATGAATGAAAAAAAAGACCGCCTTTGAGGCGGTCTTTTTAAAGTTATTAATCTTTATCTTTTTGCGGAGCTTTTTTAGCCGGAGCTTTAAAGTCTTTTTTCTTCGCATTCATTTTATGCTTTTTGTAAGGACAATCAGGCTGAAAATCCCCGTTTCCGTAATAATACATCGATGCATCATATCTTGGCATCGGGCAGTAAGGTCTTTCAGGCGGTCTGATTACAGCACTGAACAAACATAGAGCTACAAGACATCCTACAAATGATGCGACAATTGTTAATAAAAATTTTGCAAAATCAGGGCTGATAGACCACTGAGAATTAATCTGTGTTTCCTGTTTAGTTTCTTCTGTCATAATCTCTCCTTTTCAGTATCTTATAACACTTTATATAACGATGCATATAAAATCTGGTTCATTTTTATCATAAATATTATAAACAATATTTTGTATATAAGTCAATAGTACATAATATTACCATAATTTATTCTTAAAAAAGGGATTAAATAGCTGCGGAAAAATTTTATAAGTAATACAGGGGGAAATTATCATGACTATAAATGTATTACTTGTAGAAGATCAAAAGCTTATACGTGTAGGTTTAAAATCACTTTTTGAAGGACAGGATGAAATAACAGTTTCCTCAGAAGCTCAAAGCGGTAAAGAAGCCGTGGAAAAATTCAGAACCAACCATCCCGATGTTGTTGTAATGGATATCGGCCTGCCTGATATATCAGGGATAGAAGCTACAAAACGCATCCTTGAAATTGACAATAAAGCAAAGGTTATAATTTTGACATCGCATTTAAGCGAACAGGAAATTATTGATGCGCTTCATGCAGGTGCCTGCGCTTATGTTATGAAAGATATAAGCACTGATGCTTTAAAAATGATTATAAAGACAGTAGAACAGGGAGCCATGTGGCTTGATCCCCAGGTAGTTCCCATTTTACGCGAGAAAAACTGCGGGGTAATTCCGCCGAGACAAATGTCCAGAGCTATGTTTAAAGAACAGCATGCAAACCTTACCCATAGAGAATATGAAGTATTAAAGCTCGTAGTTGACGGACTTTCAAATCATGAAATAGCAGAGGAGCTGACAATTTCAGAGCACACTGCAAAAGCGCATGTATGCAACATTATTCAAAAACTCGTAGTAGATGACAGAACGCAGGCCGCCGTAAAAGCACTAAAAGAAGGGCTTGTGTAACAAATATACGTATGTCCCCTTGTAAAAATTCAAAGATTCTGTTATATAATATTTGAGAGATTATACGGGGATTTATATTATGAAAACAGGGATATTATCAAACTTTAAGGGAGATTTACTCGGCGGAATAACGGCAGGAGTTATTGCTTTACCTCTTGCAATTGCTTTCGGCGTTTCCAGCGGACTCGGAGCAGCAGCCGGTATATACGGATCAATTATAGTCGGAATGCTCGCTTCAATTTTCGGGGGGACACCAACACAAATTACAGGTCCGACAGGCCCTTTGACTGTTGTAATTGCATCTGTCATTGCGCTGCACTCAAATAATCCTAATTTAATTTTTGCCGCAATATTCTTATCAGGATTGTTTCAAATTGTTCTTGGAATTTTCAAAGTCGGCAAACTCGTTAACTTTATTCCTTACCCTGTAATTTCGGGATTTATGAGCGGTATCGGAGCTATTATAATCTTACTCCAGATTAATCCGTTTTTAGGGTTGGAATTTTCAGGAACACCTGTTGAAGGATTATTGCATGCTTTAAAATCTCTCGGGAATTCTGATATTAACAGTATAATAATAGCTGTTTTAACTCTTGCAATAGTATTTTTTACTCCGAAAAAAATTGCAAAAATCATACCTCCGCCTTTAGTTGCATTGATTTTAGGAACGCTTGCCGCAATAGTATTTAATTTTGATGTTAAAACAATAGGAGAAATACCGTCAGGTTTCCCTGCATTTACATTTCCATCATTCAAACTGTCGGAAATTGAGATAATAATTCCTATAGCTTTGACTCTTGCCGTTGTCGGCTCTATAGATACTCTTTTAACTTCGCTTGTTGCTGATTCGCTTACAAAAACAAAACATAAATCAGACAAAGAATTAATCGGACAGGGAATAGGCAATATGACAGGGGCATTGTTCGGAGGACTTGTATCCTGCGGTGCTATGATGAGAACTGCCGTTAATATCAAAAGCGGAGGCAGAACGAAATTATCGGGAATTATACATTCCTTCTTTCTTATTCTCGCAATAATTTTTCTTGCACCTGCCGTATCAAAGATTCCTCTTGCCGTTCTTGCAGGTATATTGATAAAAGTCGGGATAGGAATTATTGATTACAAATTCCTGAGACTTTTGAAAGCTGCGCCGAGAAATGATCTCCTTGTAATGCTTCTGGTATTTTTAATAACGATTTTTGATGATTTAATTCTTGCAGTAGGTGTAGGTGTAATACTTTCATCAATTCTTTTTGCCGCCAATGTTGCAAGGCAGACGGATATAAAAGTTGTCGGACTTTCTGACTATGCGGATGAAAATTATATTGACGAAGATTTAAAAAACCATACAATGATTATGCACATTGACGGTACTTTGTTTTTCGGCTCTGCATCACTTATAGCCGCAAGAATCGATGATGTTCTGGATAATAAAACGGTTATAATAGACTGCTCAAATATTAAAAGTATGGATATTTCTGCTGTATTTGCACTTGAAGATCTTGTTTTGACTTTGAAAGGCAAAAATGTAAGAGTTATTATTATATTTAACAACAGAAATGTTGCTGTGTCATCGTTAAAATTAGGTCTGAGAAAACTTATCGGCAGGAAAGATATAACTTTTTCAACAGAACAGGCTTTAAGCAGTGTACAAAATTAAAAAAAAATGCTATTATAATTTTAACCGGATAAGGAGGGAAAATTATGAAAAAGATTGTTGTGTTATTTTGTATGTTATTAGCTGTACAATCAGCGGTTTTTGCAGACGCAGAAACTGATTTGCATCAGGCATATATTGCAAAAATTCAAGCGCAGGATATAACTTACAATACATATAATTTCTTTAAGGCAATAAATGACGGAAATGTTCAGCTTGTTGATTTATTCCTGAAAGCAGGGATGAGTCCTGAATCTACATTTATGAAAACACCTGCCATTTATATGGCAATAGCAAGCAACCAAAATGAAGTGGTGAAATTACTGCTTGATAACAAAGTTGATCCGAATAAAGGAACAGCAGGACTTACACCTTTAATTATGGCAATAAGAGAAAAAGACAGCAAAATTGTAGAAACTCTTATATCATACGGAGCTGATGTTAACCAGATTGCAGGAAATACAAAACCGCTTACTTATGCAATTAAGAAAAAACAGCCTAAAATCGTAGAATTATTAATTAATGCAGGCGCAAAACCCGATAACGAAGTTTTGCTTAACGCCTTAAAATCAGATGACAATTACATAAAAGATACTGTCTTAAGACGCTATAAAACCATGGAATAAATCTATCTAATTAAATCGTTCGCTGCATAATTTGAAGATTTGATTGACAACTGCAGGTATAATATTTTACTATAAAAACAGAAGTTTTTTACCGGAAAATAAGCGGAGAGAAGTATGAAATACAGTTTGACCAGAAAACAATGGGGAATATTAATTTTACTTGTAATTATCGTTCCGATAATTTATAATAAAACATCAGGTTTTATAACCGGAATGATTCAAAAACAGGCGATGAAAATGCCTAAAGAAGTAGAGGTTGACACCCCGCATATAGAATCAGTTAATGTATCTGCAGAAGCAACAGGCAGGGTAGAAGCAAAATATTCTGTTGATCTGGTTGCAAGGGTACCGGGATTTTTGATAAAAAAATACTTTAAAGAAGGTGATTTTGTAAAAAAAGGCCAGCTTCTTTTCCAGATAGACCCGAGAGAATATCAGATTGAGGTAAATAATTCTCTTGCAAATGTTAATCAATACAGCGCGCTTTTAAAAAATGCCCAGCAGGAATTAAACAGAGCAAACGCACTTATAAAAGAGGATTTAATCAGCCGTTCCGATGTTGACCAGAGTCTGGCTGTAAGAAACCAGAATAAAGCTCTTTATGATGCGGCAAGACAGCAGCTTGAACTTGCAAGGGTTAATCTTGGCTACACATCGATAAAATCTCCGATAGACGGAAGAATAGGTAAAGTTAATATAACTGAAGGAAACTATGTAACTGCAACTTCAGGAGCACTCGTAAATATTTCCAGCGTTAATCCTGTTTATGTAACATTCAGTCTCAAAAGCGATGATTTTGTAAAACTTTTGAGAGGAAGCAACAGATTTAAAGATGCACAGGTTAAAGTTCAGTTCAACGATGGAACATGGTACGACAAAATAGGAACAGTTAATTTTGTAGACAACAAGATTGATAAAGATTCAGGTTCTATAAGTCTCAGAGCTACTTTTGACAATTCAAAAATGTGGCTTACTCCGGGAGATTACATGAAAGTAGAAATTGTAGCCCCGAAACTTGTAAAATATATGACAGTCCCGCAGGCATGTACTAAAGGAGATGCTATGAGCGGGTATTATGTATGGGCAGTTGAAGATAATAAAGCTGTCAGAAAAAATATTAAAGTATCCGATGTAATTAACAATAACTGGGTAGTTGATGGCGGATTAAATCTTGATGATGTAATCGTTGTTTCCGGTATACAAAATATTGCTTCGGAAGGACAAAAATTAAAACCTGTCCAAAAAACTAATGATACAACTAAATAGCAGGAAACTCAAATGAAAAAGATATTAGATAAAGACCAGCTTTTCTTCTTTATAAGAAAACCCAGATTTGCGTTAGTAATATCCGTTTGTATAGTTATTTTAGGCTTAATATCGCTTTTAAGCCTGAAACAGGAAAGCTATCCTGATGTAACCCCGCCACAGGTCAGAGTTTCCGCATCATATCAGGGCGCGAGTGCTGAAGTTATAGAATCTTCCGTTGCTACCGTTCTGGAAAATAAGCTAAATGGTGTTGAAAATATGTCTTACATGACATCAACTTCAACAGACGGAAGCTACAGTTTGACTATATATTTCAAAGTCGGAACCGATAAAAACATAAACCTTATGAATGTTCAAAACTTAATTCAAAGGGTTCAATCACAGCTTCCTGAAGAAGTACAGAGAACAGGTGTTACGGCAATCAGCCGCACATCAGGTTCTGGTGCGATAATTCTTACGCTTTATCCGGAATCAGGCGAATGGTCTCAGCTGGATTTAACCAACTATGGATCTATATATATTAAAGATGAATTAAAACGTGTTGAAGGTGTTGCAGATGTAAGCGTATTCGGGGGCGGTAATTACTCTATGAGAATATGGCTTGATCCGCAGAAAATGGCAGGTCTGCATATTTCAGCAGGAGAAGTTCAAAGTGCCATAAAAAATCAAAACACACAGGTAGCAACAGGTGCACTCGGCGCTCTTCCTACAGATGACCCGCAGGCACTTCAAATTACTCTAAAAACTCCCGGCAGACTTGATGAAGTTGAGCAGTTTGAAAATATTGTAATCCGGTCCAATATGGACGGCTCAAATGTCAAAATCAAAGATATAGCCCGCGTAGAACTCGGTGCCGAATCATACTCAAATCTCGGTCTTGTTAACGGTAAACCGTCAGCCGTTGTTGTCATATCACAGCTGCCTGACGCAAATATTATTAACCTTTCTAAAGCTGTTAAAGAAAAAGTAAATGAAATAAACGGACGTTTAACAAACGGAATTAAAATTCTGTATGTTAAAGATGATGCGGACTTCATTCATGAATCAATGAAAGAAGTTGAATTTACAATACTTATGACAGGTTTAATTGTTGTTATAATCATCTTTCTTTTCCTCGGAGACGGTATGGCAACACTTGTTCCGTGTGCTACAATTCCCGTATCTCTTATAGGTACATTTTTTGCGCTGAATGCAATGGGGATGACAATTAACCTTCTTTCGTTATTCGCCCTTGTGCTTGCGGTCGGCGTTGTTGTAGATGATGCGATTGTTGTAATTGAAAACGTTAAACGTCATATTGAAGAAGGTAAATCTGCAATAATCGCAACACAGCTGACAATGCAGGAAGTAGGTTTTGCACTTGTTGCAATGGCGCTTGTATTAATGGCAGTATTTGTGCCGATTATATTTATGACAGGAATGACAGGTGTTATGTATAAACAGTTTGCGGTTTGTATTGCTGTTTCAATCGCGATTTCTGCAATATGCGCACTGACTCTCTCGCCTGCAATGTGCTCGCATTTCCTCGGACAGGAAAAGAAACAGCACGATTTCAGCAATCATCCTCTCATTGAACATTTAGATCATATTAAAGACAGAATAAACAAAAGAACTTCCGTACTTGTTGTCAAATTTAACGAACTTTTCAGCAAGGTAGAAGATTTTTATATTGAATACGTTAAGAAATTCGTTTATAACAAAAAACTTGTTGCAATTTTTTATGCGGGAATTGTTCTTTTAACCTTGATTTCATTCAAAACCATATCAACAGGTTTTATACCTGATGAAGATCAGGGGGTATTGATTGCAAGTATTACACTTCCTGACGGTGCTTCTTTGTCAAGAACAGAAGAAGTTGCAAGAAAGTTTGTAGATCAAATAAGAGATATTCCCGGGGTTAACCCTGAAAAATTAACCGTATTTGGCGGGGATGGCGTAAATCAGGCAAACGTTATCATACAGCTTCTGGATTACAGTGAAAGAAAGATGAATCCGGTTAAATGGATTTCAAGGAAGTTTAAAGGTGAAGCAACAGACTTATCACACGTTGCAGTGCTGAACAAAGTACGAGTTGTTGCCTCAAATACAAAAGAAGCACAAATTCAGGCATTTTCCCCGCCGGCTATTAACGGTATGAGTATGATGGGCGGATTTGAATTCCAGATGCTGTCGCAGGGCGAATATACCCCGCAGGAAATGGAAAGCTGGGCGACAAAACTCGTTGCTGCCGCTAACCAGAACCCTTCACTGTCAAATGTTAATACAACATTTCAGGCTAACGTGCCTCAATATATTGTTGAAATCGACTATGAAAAAGCACTTGCACAAAATGTTGATCTGCAGGAACTTTATTCAACACTTTCTTCAATGCTCGGAACATATTATGTTAACGACTTTAACAAATATGACAGGGTATTTAAAGTACAGATGCAGGCTGAAAGCCGTTTCAGAGATAAAGCAACTGACCTTTCCGGCATATATGTCAAAAATAACAATGGTGTAATGGTTCCGATTATGTCCATTGTAAAACTGAAACAAACAGTAGGAACAGCCTCAATTACAAGGTATAACCAGTATAAATCAGTACAAATTCAAGGTCAGCAGGCACCGGGCAAAAGCTCGGGAGATGCAATGAACGCAATGGAACAGGTTGCAAAGCAGACCTTGCCTTCTGATATGACATTTGACTGGTCAGGTACGTCAGCTCAGGAACGCGAAGCTTCAGGACAAACTTTGATGATTGTTGGTATGGCATTAATATTTGTATATCTTTTCCTTGTAGCTCTTTATGAAAGTTATACAATACCTGTTGCAGTTCTTTTGATATCACCTATTGCGGCACTTGGTGCTTTAATATTCCAGATGATGATTAACCAGTCATTTGATATTTATTCACAGGTTGGTATGATTACGCTGATAGGGCTTGCCGCAAAACAATCCATTCTGATTGTTGAGTTTGCAAAAGAAGAACATGAAAAATACGGCCTTTCTGTTAAAGATGCCGCTATAAAAGCAGCCAAACTTAGATTCAGGGCAATTATGATGACAGAACTTGCATTCATTATCGGTGTTCTGCCTATGCTGTTTGCAGCTGGTGCAGGTGCTAATTCAAGAATATCTGTAGGTTCTACCGTATTTGGCGGTATGATTGCGGCTGCAACGCTCGGAGCTGTCCTAACTCCGGCATTCTATGTTATAGTTCAGGAATTTGTGGATTTGTTTCCGAAAAAAGAAATTACCGAAAAAGATTTGGAGATGTAAAATATAATGAAAAAGATTATAAATCTGGTTTTAATATGTTCAATTCTAACGCTGAATACAATACCTGCTTCGGCTATAAGCTGGTTTGGCAAAAATAAATCACAGGACAAAACAGAAAAGAAAGAAAAAGTTGAAATCGTAAAACCTGACAAAAAAAAGACAAACATTAAACGGGAAATAAAAAAAGACACGGAAAATGCAAAACATAAATGGGAATCTTCCAAAGAAGCGGAAGGCATGTACGAAACAAAATTCCCGGTAATCAACAGCCAGATAGAATACTCTGATATGAACGGAGAAGTTACTCTGAGCGACTGTATAAAACTTGCAATCACACATCATCCGACAATAATGTCAGCCATAAGCAATGCCGAAATCTATAAAACTATGATAGGGCAGGCATGGTCAAACTACTTCCCGACATTAAGCGCAGGTGTCAGCTACTCAAGAAATGATACCCTTATGACTATGAACAGTTCTTATGCCAGAATGATGTCGCAAAAATACAATATGTATTATATGCCGACAATTTCTGCAAATCTTCTTTTATTTGACTTTGGAAAAACCAAATCCATCGCAGATACGGCGTCAAAGACTTACGAATCTTCAAGATATGACGCAGAAACTAGCATTGAACTTGTTATATATAATGTAAAAGTTGCATATTACAATCTGGTTTTTGCAGAAATTCAAAAAAAAGTTTATGAAGATACCGTCAAAGACTTTGAACTTCAATATAAACAGGCAAAAGCCCAGTACGATATAGGAAGAAAAGCAAAAATTGATGTAACAACAGCAGAGTACAACCTCGGGAACGCCAAAGTCAACTTAATCAAAGCTAAAAATACCCTAGAACTTGCAGCTGCCGAACTTGCAAATGCCGTAGGTATTCCAGAACTTGAAAATGTAATTTTAAAAGACAAGCTCAATTCAAAAGCTTATGACGTGAATTTCCCTGATCTTCTAAAGACTGCTCAGGCTTCAAGACCTGCGCTTTTGTCTGCAAAAAAACTTATGGACGCCGCTGAATTGAATATCAGAAGTGCAAAACGAGCTTTTACTCCTGACGTATCGGCATTCGGCTCTTACAATCAGGGCGGGCGCCAGATTGACAGCGATTACGGATACCAGTTCGGAGTTCAGCTGAATTATAATGCCCTAAACCTTATGCTTCTGAAAAAACAGGTTGATCAGGCCAAAGCTGAATATAAAAAAGCCGTTGCCGATTACGAACAGCAGAAGCAGAATGTTTATCTCGAAGTAAAAAGCGCATACATAAGCCTTTTAAATTCGCATGACAGTATTGAAGTATCAAAACTCGCACTGCAGCAGGCAAAAGAACGTCAATATCAAGCATTCAGACGATATCAGGTAGGACTCGGCGATGCAATCGAATTTAAGGATGCTGAAAACAGCTACTTAAATGCCCAGCTTGATTACTACTCAAATCTGTTGAACTATAACATTAACGCTGCGGAATTAGAGCGGGTAATAGGCGCCCCTATAAAAGAATCCGAGCAAGATTTATAAGCGGACTATTAATCCCCTGTAATAAGGGGATTAATAGTCGATTAATAGTCATAATATTTATGCTTTATCTTCTTTTTTGTCTTTATGTTCTTCTATTTTTTCAGCAACTTTTTCTTTAACATCTTTTGCTTTTTCTTTAATGTCTTCTTTTACTTCGTGCGCTTTTTCTTTTACTTTTTCAGCTCCTTCTTTAATATTTTCTTTCATATCATACATTAAATCTGTTCTT
>ERZ780117.601-NODE-601-length-14338-cov-6.954701_pt1 | contig 14338 bp, 12 predicted proteins | sample MGYA00510985_ERZ780117 | MGnify/ENA primary metagenome ERZ780117 (study PRJEB29588, sample SAMEA2159553) | human gut metagenome | biome: human gut; feature: human-associated habitat; material: faeces | place: Denmark | collected 2008/2010 ...
AGCACGCCCGTGTCGGTTGACAGGCTCCAGTTGTTGTGCTTGCCCGAACCGTTGATGCCTGCGAAGGGCTTTTCGTGCAGCAGCACGCGGAAGCCGTGCTTCCTTGCCACTTTCTTCATAAGCGACATCAGGAGCATGTTGTGGTCGTTGGCTATGTTGGTCTCCTCGAATATCGGGGCTATCTCAAACTGGTTCGGCGCTACTTCGTTGTGGCGCGTCTTACATGGAATGGAAAGCTCAAGAGCCTGTATCTCAAGGTCTTTCATGAACGCCTGCACGCGGTCGGGGATGGTTCCGAAGTAGTGGTCGTCCATCTGCTGGTTCTTCGCCGAGTCGTGACCCATCAGCGTGCGGCCTGTCAGCATGAGGTCGGGACGCGCCGAATAAAGTCCTTCGTCAACGAGGAAGTACTCCTGTTCCCAGCCGAGGTTGCAGGTAACTTTCTTCACGTTGGGGTCGAAGTAGTGGCAAACGTCCGTGGCGGCCACGTTCACTGCGTGCAGCGCGCGCAGCAGCGGAGCTTTGTAGTCGAGCGCCTCGCCCGTGTATGAGATGAAGATTGTCGGGATGCAGAGCGTGTCGTCCATGATGAACACGGGCGACGTGGGGTCCCATGCGGAGTAACCGCGCGCCTCGAAGGTGTTTCTGATGCCGCCGTTGGGGAACGAGCTTGCGTCAGGCTCCTGCTGTACGAGCAGCTTGCCCGAGAACTCCTCTATCATGCCGCCCTTGCCGTCGTGCTCTATGAAGGCGTCGTGCTTCTCGGCAGTGCCTTCTGTAAGCGGCTGAAACCAGTGAGTGTAGTGTGTAACGCCGTTCTCCTCGGCCCACTGCTTCATGCCGGCAGCCACTGCATCGGCTATAGAGCGGTCGAGTCGCGAACCGTTGTCAATGACATCAATGAGCTTGTCATATACATCTGCAGGCAGGTACTTATACATCTTTGCCCTATTGAAGACATACTTGCCGAAGTATTCTGACGGGCGTTCCAGCGGAACCATTACTTCCAGCGGCTTTTTCTTGAAAGCCTCTTCAACAACCTGAAATCTTAAGTTTGTCATTGTTAAAAAGTTTTATTTATTATACTTATGCCTATTCTTTATCTGAAAACATATGCAAAGATAATGCTAAATTTCATTATGACACCTTTTTATGAGATAAATGTTGCTTTTTTTTACATTCATAGCGCAATTTATAATACAAAGTAAGTCTTTCGCAGACTTAAATTGGCATAACATGCGCCACACGCCACCACTCACCCACATGTCAATGACGCCACGTCGCCCGGTGTGTACTTACGCCCGTCAAGCAGAAACCTTACGGCCCGGCGCCCTGCCGCATTCTACTTCTGCATCCACAGACTTATGCGGCGCATGGCCTCCTTGCAGTCTTCACGCTCACCGAAGGCCGTAAGTCTTACGAAACCTTCGCCGCTCGGACCGAAGCCTACGCCCGGCGTGCATACCACCTGCGCTCCATAGAGCATCTGCTCAAAGAACTTCCAGCTGTCAATGTTGCCCGGAGTCTTCACCCAGAGATACGGAGCGTTTACGCCACCATACACCTTCAGTCCTAAAGATGTCAGCGTCTCACGCATTATCTTGGCGTTGTCCATATAGTATTTTATAGTCTCCCTTACCTGCTCCTTGCCTTCGGGGGTATATATAGCCTCGGCTGCGCGCTGGCTTATATTGCTTGTGCCGTTAAACTTGGTGCACTGCCTGCGATACCACATCGGATTCAGCGGATAGCGTTCCTTGCCGTCTATGCTGGCAGCCGTAAGTTCCTTGGGCACAACCGTATAGCCGCATCTCACGCCGGTGAATCCTGCCGTCTTCGAGAAGCTTCTGAACTCTATCGCAACCTTGCGCGCCCCTTTTATCTCATAGATCGAATGGGGAATGTCGTCGTCCTGAATATAAGCCTCGTATGCAGCGTCATAGAATATCAGAGTGTCGTTTTTCAGCGCATAGTTCACCCACTTGCGCAGTTCTTCCTTCGTTATAACGGTTCCCGTAGGGTTGTTCGGATAACACAGGTATATTATGTCTACACGCTGGTCGGGTATCTGTGGCACAAAGTTGTTCTCTTCCGTGCATGGTATGTAGGTAACGTTGCTCCACTTGCCGTCAACAAGCGCACCAGCCCTGCCGCACATCACGTTAGAGTCGACATATACGGGATATACCGGATCGGTAACGCCGAAGTTGTTGTCCCAGCGCACCAGCTCGCCAATGTTGCCCGTGTCGCTCTTTGCACCGTCGTTGACGAACACCTCACTCGGGTCGATATGTATGCCGCGCGAAAGATAGTCGTTCTTCACGATAGCCTCACGCAGGAACATGTATCCCTGTTCAGGACCGTATCCGTGAAAGCCTTCCCTGGTGCTCATCTCGTCAACGGCCTTGTGCATGGCCTTGATAACAGCAGGACACAGCGGACGCGTAACGTCGCCGATGCCAAGGCTTATCACGTTGGCCTTCTGATGCGACACCTTAAAGGCATTCACCTTTTTCGCAATGTCGGCAAACAGATAGTTTTTTGTCAGTTTTAGATAATGTTCGTTTATTAATGCCATATTTATTTTTATTGATGTTTAAGTTATTTTCTTTTCTATGTTGTGACTGTTCCTAATTCCGGCCTCTGCCTGTTTCTAAAAATTCCTGATACAATCTTTTGTCTTTAAAAAACTCACCTAATCTGATTTATGCTTATATCCGCAACCTTATCAGGGAAGCGGTATCTCACCGTCAAACACAAATTCGGCACCGCCAGTAAGATAAACATGATTGTCAGTTTCTCGCCATTCAATTTCGAGCGTGCCTCCGTCCATCACGACCTTACTGCTGCAGCCTGCCACTCCGAGCTTTGCCGCCGCAACAGCCGTGGCACATGCCCCGGTGCCGCATGCCATCGTTATGCCGCTTCCACGCTCCCACACCCTTGTACGCAGCGTGTCTTTCTCAACGAGATGGGCAAACTCTATATTACAGCGTGCAGGGAAAGCCTCGTGATGCTCCAGCAAGCGCCCGTAGGTATCTACGTCGGCAAGGCCTTCAGCGTCCGTGAATATCACGAAATGCGGATTACCCATCGACACAAACATGCCTTTAAAGAGTTTGCCGCCGGCTTCAAGCATGCCTCCCGCCTCGGTGTCTGTCCTAGGCACAAACTGTCCGGCCACATCAAAGCGCGGCTCAAGCATATCTACGGTTACGCTGTCAACCTTCTGTCCGCAGACATGCAGGTTCAGAGTTTTTATTCCTGAAAGAGTTTCGAGGCGTATAGTACGACTCGACGTCATGCCTTTTTCATAAAGATACTTTCCAATGCATCTTGAGGCATTGCCGCACATCATTGCTTCAGAACCGTCGGCATTGAATATGCGCATGGAAAAGTCGGCATCGGCAGACACAGGACGCCCTATCAGCACCAGTCCGTCGCTGCCTATGCCCTTATGGCGCGAACTCCACTTTATGGCAGCCTCAACAGGAGAAGGAATATTATACAGCAACGTATTAACATAAATATAATCATTCCCGGCTCCGTGCATCTTCGTAAATCTAATCATTGTTGGTGTCATTATGATTATCTTTTCACGTTAATGTTTTCTTTTTGCATGATCTTCAATGCAAATTTACAACATCTTGTGCAACATAATAACACTTTCATCAATTTATTACATTACTTTATACAAAATATTACGTTTTATCGATAAATATGCAATATTTATTATAAATCATTACAACAAATAACCATATTCAATACAAATCGTCAGCAAAGCAAAAAGTTTAGATTACCGAAAAAACAACATCAAAAATCCAAAAATATCCATTAAAATTAATGGGTTATAATAACAAGGTTACACGAACAGGCTTATTGACAAAAAACCGGCTCTTGTCTCGCTTTGGACAAGAGCCGGTTGTATCTTATAATAACGCTATATTACAAAGGCGTTAAACGTACGGAAATTATCAGTTTTCTTTACTTTTTCATCCGCATGTTGAGCTGATAGATGGCGGGCAGGAATATGAACATAGAGAATATCAGCGACAGCACCACACTCTTCTGATTGCCGCCGAAAAGTCCGTCGAGACTGCTCATCGAGGCTATATGCGGGAACAGCGTGCACAAGACATACACCACGGTGTTGTTGACCCAATGGACGGCCACACCGGGCAGGATGCTCCCCGTGCGGTAATACATCCAGCCGAGCAACAGACTAATGAGGAAGGCATGGGGCATCTGGGCTGGATTTAGATGGATGACGGCAAACACGGCGGCTGATATCAATATGGCCACCCACGGACGCGAGAAGCTGCCGAGAAGCGACTTGAGGATGGCACCGCGGAACACGGTCTCCTCTACAAACGGAACCAGCAGGCAGAGCACAAAATAGCCATACTGGCTGCTCATGAGCTGGCGGAATGTTTCTTCTGACGTGTTGGCCAGGTCAGGCATAAGGCTCTGAAGCCACACCGAAGGCAGCAGAGTGCCGAGCGAGGCTATGCCGCTCCAGAAGAATATGCCCCACTTGCCTGAACGCAGATAGGCAGGCGAGAGCACGGCCCACTTGCGCCAGACAAACAGCGCAAGCGTGAGGGCACTGTAAACGGCGCACGAAAGTATCTGCATGGGGGCGGTTATCAGCTCAAGCTTCTGACCGTTAAGCACGGCGAGCACGTCTGACGAGGAATGGCCGGCGGCGAGAAGCCACACGGCAAACACCGCCCACGACACGAAATACTGTATGCAGATGAATGCAAACAGATATAATAATGCTTTCTTCATTTCTTGAATTTATGTGATAAAACTATGTTTTAACAGGAAAAATATGTGCGAATGGGCGCATCGCACTTAGCAATCACGCCCTTTCGAGTATCTTTTCGGCAGCTTCGCGGTCGAGCCACAGCTGGTCTACGAGCTTTTTTATTGAGCAGAACTTCTGCTCGTCGCGCAGGCGGTGATAGAACAGCACGTCTACCTGCCGGCCGTAGATATCTTCCTCAAAGTCGAAGATGTTAACCTCGAGCGTGGTTTCATGGCCGTCAAAGGTTGGCCTTGTGCCGATGTTCATCATGCCGTTGAGCAGACCGTCGCAGCCCTCCACCCTTACTTTCACGGCATAAACGCCATGCTCGGGTATCAGCTTCTGCGCATCGTCCACCTCAATGTTGGCCGTAGGAAAACCCAGTTTGCGTCCCTCACGGTAGCCGCCCTTCACCTTACCTGAAAAGAAGTAAGGATAGCCAAGGCACATGGCAGCCATGTCGGCCTCGCCTCCGGAAAGGAATGTGCGTATAACCGAGGAGCTTACGTTGACTCCGTTGAGCACGAAAGCATTGCCGCGCACCACCTCGATGCCTATCTCGCGGCCGTAGCCCACATAGTCGTCAAAGCCTTCTGTGCGGCTGTGGCCGAAGCGGTTGTCGTAGCCCATGATGAGTTTTCTTACGTTCAGGCGGTCGCGCAGCACGTCGTGCATAAAGTCGTAGGCCGTCATGGCAGCCATTTCGCGGTCGAAGTGGAGCACTACGCAGTTGTCGGCACCGGTTTTTGACAGCAGTGCCAGCTTCTCGTCGAGTGTAGACAGCAGCTTGGGCTGAAACTCCATGTTGAGCACCTGGCGCGGATGTCGGTCGAAGGTTATCACCGTCGACTGCAGTTCTGGGCTGGCCGCCGCGCAGTCGGTTACAGACTTTATGAGATACCGGTGCCCGCGGTGAACGCCGTCGAAGAATCCGATGGTGGCCACGCAGGGCGCCATCTCAGCGCTGTCGGTATCTGTAAATATAGTTCTCATAAGCTACTTTACGGTTATTATTTCACACACGGTCGAGCCATTCGTCGCCCGTAAGGTTAAGGCTCATCATGCCCAGCTGGCTTGCAGCAGCACAGTTTACGGGCGAGTCGTCGATAAACAGAGTCTCATAGGCAGCCATGCCCGAGTCCATGAGCACCTTGCCGAATATCTGCGGGTCGGGCTTCAGCATGTGCATGCGGTACGACAGATATGTTTTCTCAAAATAGTCGTCAACATCCATGCCGTCATTCCTGAACATGCCGTCCAGGGCCTTCTGCCAGTGTATGGGGTTGGTGTTGCTCAGCAGCACCATGCGGTAGCGCCCCTTGAGACTTGTCAGTTTCTCGAGCCGCTGGCGGGGTATACCTGTCAGCAGCGCATTCCATGCCTCGCAGATGTCTGCATCGTCAGCATTGCAGCCGGTGCAGATGCGTCTCACCTCGTTGCAGAACTCCTCAACGCCGGTGTTACCCACCTCAAGGTCGTGAAACAGGTTTTCCTGACGGCACTCGTCAACGTACCTTACTATCTCGTGTGCTCCAATCTTGTCGAAAGCCTCGATGCAGCGATGCTTGTCAAGATTGACAAGCACGCCGCCGAAGTCGAATATTATGTTCTTTATTTCTTGCATCTCAGCCTCTTTATTCCGCGCCATATCTCACCTACCCACATTACTATGGATGTTGCGCCGATTATGGTTATCCATTCCATGGCCGACAGCGGTTCCGTGCGGAACATCTTGCCGCCGAAGGTTACGATGAGCCACTGGCCTGCAAGGATGAACAGCAGGACGAGCAGCAGACCGTTGTCGTGCTTGAAGTCGTGGAATGCCGAATGGTTAGAGCCGAACGACTTGGCGTTGAACAGATTCCAGAACTGCAGCATGACGAACGTGGTGAAGAATATCGAGAGTTCATGTATATGAAGGTCGGCACCGCTCGACAGACTGTGCAAGAGCAATGCGAACAGCACGGCAAAGAATGCCAGGCCACAGAACACGATACCCTTGGCCATGCCGCGTGTGATGATAAAGTCGGTGCGCTTACGCGGTTTCTCCTTCATCACCTCCTCCGACGGCGGCAAAGATGCCAGAGCCAGTGCGGCAAAGGTATCCATTATGATGTTAACCCACAATATCTGTGTAACAGTGAGCGGCATCTCTGTTCCTATCACTGAGCCGCAAAGCACGAGCAGCAGAGCCGTAACGTTTACTACGAGCTGGAAGAACAGGAAGCGCTGTATGTTGCGGTAGAGCGAGCGGCCCCACATAACGGCGTTGACAATGCTGCGGAACGAGTCGTCTATCAGCGTCATGTCGCTGGCCTCCTTGGCAACCGACGTTCCCGAACCGAGCGACAGACCCACATGGGCGTGATTGAGCGCAGGAGCATCGTTGGTTCCGTCGCCTGTAACGGCCACCACGGCGTCGTGCTTCTGCAACAGGTTCACAAGGCGCTGCTTGTCGGTCGGCCTTGCACGGCTCATCACTTTCAGCTTCATCACACGGTTGAAAGCCTCATCGTCGCTCAAAGCGGCAAAGTCGGGACCTGTTATCTGAGCCTCGGCAGGCGTATCGGCATCCCAGATGCCTATCTGGCGGGCTATCTCGATAGCTGTGGCCGATGTGTCGCCGGTTACTATCTTAACGGTTATACCTGCGTCGATACATTCCTTCACGGCTGCGGGCACGTCGGGACGTATCGGGTCGCTTATGGCAGCCACGGCCTGGAACGTAAGGTGGGCGTCGGGCGTCAGCTTGGCAGTATCGATGTCGTCGCCGTTGCCGAGCACCTTATATGCAAACGCCAGTGTACGCATGGCCTGGTTCTGATATCCCGTAAGGCGCTCGCGTATCTCGTTGCGGCGCGCGTCGTCTATGTCGCAGAACTTGGCGACAATCTCGGGCGCACCTTTCACGAAGAGCACTCGCTCAGAGCCGCGTTTAACTATTGTTGCCATATACTTGCGTTCGGTAGAGAACGGTAGCTGATGCTCTATGTTGTCTGCCTGGCGCAGCGCCTTATAGTCAGTCTTGTTCTTCTCGAGCCACAGCAGCAGGGCAACCTCTGTAGGGTTACCAATGCCCTTGCCGCCTTCTTCGTCGAGATGTGCGGTTGTGTTGTATGCTATTGCTTCGTTAAACAGAGCAGCGTCGTCGGCATACATTGCCATGTCGGCCACCTGCATCTTGTTTTGCGTCAGCGTACCCGTCTTGTCGGTGCATATCACCGTAACGGCACCCATTGTCTCGCAGGCATGCAGCTTGCGCACAAGGTTGTTGTTCTTGAGCATGCGGCGCATGTTGAGAGCCAAGCTGAGCGTAACGGCCATAGGCATACCCTCGGGCACTGACATCACGATGAGCGTAACGGCCATCATGAAGTATTCGAGCACCACCTTCACCATGCCGAGATAGTTGTCCGAATGCCACAGGTTGTGCGGATCGGTCAGTATGTCGCGGCCGAGGAATATCACAAATGCTGCCACTGATATGCCCACACCAAACTTGCTTATCATCTTGGCAAGCTTGTCGAGCTGCATGTTCAGCGGAGTCTTAACCGAAGTCATCTCCGTACTTGAGCGTGCCACCTTGCCTATTTCAGTAGCATCGCCAACCTCAGTAACCTGATACACGCCGCGGCCGTTCATCACCATAGTGCTGCGCAGCACCTTCGACGAGGGATAAGTGGCCTCCTTGTCGTTCTTGTCGGGATCGGCATGCTTTGTTATTATAGGCTCGCCGGTGAGCGACGACTCGTCTATCTGCAGGTCGGTCGACTCGATAAGCGTTCCGTCGGCAGGTATCTCGTCGCCGACTTCTATTATAACAATGTCGCCCACGACAATGTCCTTGCGTGCCACCTGCACCACCTTGCCGTTGCGGCGCACCTTTACGGGCGACTCCTCGCCGAGAGCCGTAAGCACATTAAACTTCTTGGCTGCGTCCATCTCGAAGTAAAAGCCGATGGTGGTGGCAAGGATTATGGCAAGGATAATGCCGATAGACTCAATGTAGTTGTTCTCGATTACGGCAAGACCGAGCGAGATAACAGCTGCAAAAAGTAAGATTTTGATTATCGGATCCTTGTATTTTTCAAGATAAAGTTTCCACAAGGGTGTCCTCTCCGGGGGTGTAAGCACATTCTCGCCATGCGCCGAACGGCTCTTTTCCACTTCATTATCCGTCAGCCCGGGCTGATTGGTGAATAATGGGTTAAATTCGTTACTCATTTAAGACGTATAAATAATGAATTGATATTATAATCCGACTTGAACATCACAGACCCGTCAAGACCCGTAAGCCTCATTATGAGTCCGTTAATTTTACATTCTGCAAAGTTAACATAATTCGCTGAATTGTATCAACGAGATGCCCACAATCATGGTTTTTTAACGAATATTTTACCGCAAAACAACTTTTCTTCGTCATTTAAAGCATATTTTGCAAAAAATATTTGGTTATTTGAATAAATAGCTATACCTTTGCACACGAAAACTTAACACCGCAAGGTTTAAGAGGGCTTTTAGCTCAGTTGGTTAGAGCAACAGACTCATAATCTGGAGGTCCCAGGTTCAAGCCCTGGATGGCCCACGTTGAAAATCAAGCACTTACAGACTTTCTGTAGGTGCTTTTTCTTTTATTGGTGACCTTCAGGTGACCTTTTTGACGCGAAACTTTGTAAAAGTGACCCTCTGAAATTTCATAGAATTGCAGTAAATCTTTATGGATTTTTAATAAAAGATGATGGTAAAAATCGGTTGTTTTTATACTAATTTATTTTTGCTGGAAGCAATATTTCCGAAAGAGGCTCACAACACAATTATATTTCGACGTGTGAACATACAGGTGGTTCCAACCTTTGTGCCATATTGCAGACTTGCCATGATTTTTCGGTTTGGACCAACTTAGACCAATATTTAGCAAGCAGTTTGTGCCATTATACATAATTTTGCAAAAAGCGCCCATAGAGAATGAATAAAATGAAAGGGGAATACACAAAAAGTTCTGTCAAATGTTTGGAGATTGCGAAAAGATTCCTAACTTTGGCGAATTTGAGCTTTACTTTTAATAAAGTGAGTGAGACAAGACATTTGTGTGCACGCACAGACAGTGACGTTCAGGAAGTAGAATCTGGCAGTTCAACCCTGATGATGACGGAACGAGGTCTGAGCGAGTTCGCATCGTGTTACGGTGTGGATTCCTCTTTCATGTTTTCTTCATCATCGGGTTTTGCCAGAACCTTACTTTCAGAAAATGTGGATGACAGTCCACACCGTCCTTTCATTCCCCAAGCTGTGCGTCAACACGAAAAACAACATATTCTTAACATTAACTTTATAATCATGAAAAAGAGTCTTGCTTTATTATTCCTGATGTTTTTTGCCATAACGGTTTACGGGCAGACTGATACGGTACAGAGTCGTTCATTGCCAGTGGGTGAGAAGGTTTTTGATGTTGTGGAAGAACAACCGTCGTTCCCTGGTGGACAAGGAGCACTTATAAGCTGGCTTGCCGAAAATATCAAATATCCCGTTGAGGCGGCCAAGGCCGGAATTCAGGGGCGTGTCATTGTACAATTTGTTGTTACTGCCACAGGCTCCATTGCCGATGTAAAGGTGGTGCGTGGCGTAGAGCCATCATTAGACAAAGAGGCTGTCCGCGTTATAAGCAGTATGCCGAAATGGACACCCGGCAAGCAGAACGGCACAGCCGTTAATGTAAGGTATACTTACCCTGTAACATTTAGACTTCAATAAGATCCTTATTATCTTTATAAATTAAAGATTAGTAATCATGAAACAAAACGATTTTTACGCTCATCTAAATGAGCAAAAACGGAAATATAAGGAAAAATACTTACCTTATTATAAGGAATATGGAGAACATCTTCCAACAGAAATTTTGCTTAGCTTGAAAGAATACAGGCAGTCTCTGGGAATGACGGCATTAGATGTAGACGATGTTATTGACAAAGTAAAAAATCCTGGATTAGAAGTTCGGCGAATTATATCAAAACAAGATAAAGATCCTACCGTTGATATATCAGCGGTGAAAGAAGAGGCGTCAATGCTTGGTGGCCAATATAGTGATTTGATAGATAAATTGGCAGAATTTGAAGAATATGTTCAAGGGGTGTTAAAAATGACATCGCAATTATCTGACAGGTGTAAAGCCGTGACGAAAAACTTATCTGATTTTGGAACGAGTTTGGCTCAAATGGGATTCAAACGAATGAGAAAACAAAAGTCAGGTGGTGGTGCTGCTATGGGTCTCGGTTTTGCTATTTCTGCCCTTGCTGAGATTGGGGAACAATACGAAAAGAAGCGAATACAACAACAAGAGGAACAGCGTTTGCAGACATTGCTTGAGAAAAAACAAGCATACGCAAATGCAAGTTATGATACGATGAACAGAGTTTTCGAACAGTCACAAAAGACGTTGGGAAAGTATGATGAACTTTTCACAGACCAATCTACGAATTTGATAGATTGGAAAGATAAGTCACGTGATAAACAATTCAAGATGTTTGAATTCGCATTCTTTTGCAAGTTAAAATTCCAATATTTGGTAGAACTGTTGGATTTTACATTGCAGGAAATGGAGGCTTGGATGAAAGGTTATCAGAATTCAGATGCTCCTTATCCGTCATTGAAAGGACTTCTTGATGAAGAGGTGTGTTCATGGGCAATGTTCCTGTCTGATTCAACAGATTTTTATGACGGGAAATGGACTCATTATTTAGAGTCGCTGATAACAGAGAATAAAGATTTATATTTCCCTATAGAAGTTATATTATTTACAAAGCCGTATTTCTTAAGGAATTATGTTGGTGTTGCTCTATGGGAAACGGATTTATACTTTTTATGTCTTCGTCGTCGGGCAACACCTGTTTTAACAGAATTAGCGGATGATGCAAGAGAAGAAATGGGTTATTTAACGGATGTAAAACAGCAAGTCTGTAGCAATGTTAAGGAGATGCTAAGTAAAAACGATTATTATAAAGATTGCAAACAACTCATCACATCCAATTTAAAAAGTCCTGCCAAATTTGACTTCTTTGATGTCTGTGTATTGATAATTATGTTTCTTGTGTTTTTCGTTGGAACATTTTTTGTGATGGCAATATGTGCTGGAATGGTTAAAGGCGGCGGCAATGCAGGTTATGTCATGTCAATACTTCTAATAGCTGGTTTATTTTTATTATTGTATAGCAAACATGAAAAACTAATAAACCTAATGCCATGTATTCGGAAAAATAATGATTATTTTATGCTTTTAGATAGTAATTTAAGAGACCAAGAGGAAGAAATCGCAAACAAATATAATGACATAAAACTATAAAATTATGGAAAAAGAAAATCAACTTGACAGAATTGATGCATCTGTAAACAATTTTGGCAATACAATGATGCAAACGACTGAGTGTTTCAATAGTCTCAATGAACTTACTGGCAATTTGGTGTCAGCAGCAAATAATTATATTGATTTGCAACGTGATATGCATAAAATGGATGTACAATTCAACGCATACGTTGCAACTTTGGATGCTGAATTGGAACGGCATAAAGGAAATCTTCCTGTCGTAGAAAGGCAATTAAACCAAATCAATCAAATGATGGACAAAGTGTTGGACAAGGTATTGTCAATGGATGCCAATACTGACATAGAAATGGATATGAAGATGAAGTATATGGAAACTTTGCAAACATTTACAGACAAGATAGCAACAATGATGATAAAACTTTTATGATTATGGAAGAATTAGAAGCTAAAGTTAAAAAAATAGTAGATATAGTGGTTGGTATCGCAATTCTTTTAGGCGTTCTTTCAGGTTTACCATTCATTACAGGAGCAGCTTAATATGTTTTTGTTATTATGAAAACATTACTTTCTTGGCTCATTGCCAACATTGAGGTGTTCACCACGGTGGTGTTGCTCATTGTCTTCGAGGCGTACATATTTACTGCCGACATAACCACGGTCGCCGGCGGTGACCAGTGGATGCTTGCCGTAGGCGGGGCTATGGGCATAGTAGCGGCGAAAACTGTGATAGGCGGAGTGCCGACGAAGAACACCGTAGGCGACATCGTCAATCTCGGCGTAGTCGTGGTTGCGTATGTCCTAATCTGGGTCATTACGTCTGACGACGACGCGTATCACGTGTTTTATGCGCCATCTATAACCGTGCTGTGCGTGTCGTTGGCTGTGGCCGCCGTTGCCGCGGTGTTCACGTTCATGAATTTCGACGAGGTAGTGTCGCGCCGTTTGCTTTACATTAACAGCAACGCCAGCCTATTCGGCATCGCCGCTATGTACACGTTTAATAGGTTCGTGGCGACGTTCGCCAGTGTAAGCACGTTCGGCCTGATATTAGCGTTGGTGAATTTAATAATTAGATAGTTAACTGGTTATGGGAACGGATGATTTAAAAATAGATAAGTTATATCGTCCGACATGGACGTGTGGGCGGTATAATGAAAGAAGTAAAACTGCGATATATTTCAACCTCTTGTCGGGTTTGAGCTTTTTGTTTGAAGGAAATTCTGCATTGGTATTAGGATATATACTTTCTATAAAAAAGGAGAGTCTTGCTCTTTAGAGGCAATAAGTACCCAGACGTGTATACCTGAAAGTAAAGTAAGACCATTTATATTTCAGTTAGTGTCAAACGGTCTCTTGTCTATGATGCCAATGACAAAGGATGTTGTTGATAAATACCGTAAAACGCTAAAGGAAAAACGCAAAAATGGGAACACAAATGTTGCAACGGAAACAATCAATGACAATGACAGTGTAGAGAAATCTTATGCCAAACTAACAAACAGTCGTGTTGTTACGGTAATGTTTGAACTAACATATAATTGTAGTGAGAAATGTGTGCATTGTTATAATCCAGGTGCCGTTAGAAACGATGAAGAAATAAATTTGCGTGGCAAATATAATGCTTTGCATTGGCCAGATTTTAAGCGTATAATTGATGAACTATATGATGAAGGTTTGGTAAAAGTTTGTTTATCAGGTGGTGATCCTTTCTCAAACAACTATGTTTGGGAAATTATTGATTATTTGTATAAAAGAGACATCGCTTTTGAGATATACACAAATGGACTGAAACTATATGGACAAGAAGAACGTTTAGCAGGCTATTTCCCATGTAATGTTGGCATCTCAATTTACAGTGATAAACCTGAAATTCATGATGCAGTAACACGGGTCAAGGGTTCTTTTAATAAGTCTGTTAATGTTATAGAACGTCTTTCCAGTTTATCTGTACCGTTAGAGATAAAGTGTTGCTTGATGAAAATCAATGTAAAATATTATTTAGGCGTTGCTGATATAGCAAAGCAATATGGTGCAGTGTTCCAGCTTGAATGTGCAATATTTGATTCTGTTGACGGTGATACTTGTGTGAGTAAATATTTACGTTTATCTGAAGAACAGATGAGCATAGTCCTTAGAGATAAGAATAATCCTTTATATGAATGTCCGCATGTTACCAAATTAGCAAAGTTTAAACTGCCAAGTTGCTCCAC
>ERZ780117.606-NODE-606-length-14174-cov-8.513988_pt1 | contig 14174 bp, 9 predicted proteins | sample MGYA00510985_ERZ780117 | MGnify/ENA primary metagenome ERZ780117 (study PRJEB29588, sample SAMEA2159553) | human gut metagenome | biome: human gut; feature: human-associated habitat; material: faeces | place: Denmark | collected 2008/2010 ...
AGAAAACTATTTGGAAAACCATCATCCAGACGCTGGTCACCATCCTGACCGCCATCGGAACCACGCTGGGCGTCACCAGCTGCATGATGTAGCCCTGCGCTGCATGCCGACAACACAGACACTAAATGAAACACCCGCCGCCTCAGAGAAGAATGAGGGGCGGGTGATTTGTTTTTGTATCCCTAACAGCCGAAAGCAGCTTTTTCGCATGTCAAAAAGAAAAAACTTCTTTTTCGCTTCTTACTATGCCGTTATGTTTTATATCTTTGTCATAGTATAAACAAAAATATATATGGCTAAGACAAACAATACAGCAGAGATAGGTTTTGAGAAAGAAATATGGAAAGCGGCAGACTTGCTGCGTGGAAATCTCGACGCTTCGGAGTACAAATCCGTGGTGCTGGGACTGATTTTCCTGAAATACATATCGGACCGCTTCGAGGTGAAATACAACGAACTGGTGGACGAAGGCGACGGCTTCGAGGAAGACAAGGACGAATATACGGCCGAAAACATCTTCTTCGTGCCGCAGGAAGCCCGCTGGCAAGTCGTGGCCGAAGCGGCTCACACACCCGAAGTGGGCACTACGATAGACAACGCCATGCGCCTGATCGAGAAAGAAAACCCGCGCCTGAAGGGCATCCTGCCCAAGAATTTTGCCCGCCCCGAGCTGGACAAACGGAGGCTGGGCGACGTGGTAGTTCTCTTCACCAACATTCAGATGAAGGAGCATGGCGACACGAAAGACATCTTGGGCCGCACCTACGAATACTGCCTGTCCAAGTTTGCCGAAGCCGAAGGCAAGCTGGCCGGCGAATTCTACACGCCTGCCTGCATTGTGCGCACGCTGGTCGAGGTGCTTCAGCCCTTCAGCGGCCGTGTGTACGACCCCTGCTGCGGTTCGGGCGGCATGTTTGTGCAGTCGGCCCGATTCATCGGCGAACATCAGGGCAACCTCAACGACATCTCCGTCTTCGGGCAGGACAGCAACCCCACGACGTGGAAAATGGCGCAGATGAACCTGGCCATCCGCGGCATCGAGGCCGACTTGGGCAAGTTTGCTGCCGACACGTTCTTCGACGACCAGCACCCCACGCTGAAAGCCGACTTCATCCTGGCCAATCCGCCCTTCAACTTGAGCGACTGGGGTGCCGACAAGCTGCAGGACGACCCGCGCTGGTGCTACGGCATTCCACCCTCGGGCAATGCCAACTTTGCCTGGTTGCAGCACATGATTTATCACCTCTCGCCCCGTGGCCGCATCGGCATGGTGCTGGCCAACGGTTCGCTCTCTTCGCAGTCGGGCGGCGAGGGCAGCATCCGCGAAAACATCATCAAGGCCGACCTCGTGGAAGGCATCGTGGCCCTGCCCTCGCAGCTGTTCTATACGACAGGCATCCCCGTTTCGCTGTGGTTCCTGAGCCGCAACAAGAAGCAGCCGGGCAAGATTCTTTTCATCGACGCCCGCCAGATGGGCACAATGGTCACCCGCAAGCTGCGCGAGCTGGACGAGGAAAAAGACATTCAGCGCATAGCCCGCACCTTCGAGGACTTCGAGGCAGGTACGCTGGAGCCTGAAAAGGGATATTGCGCCGTGGCTACGCTCGATGATGTGGCCAAGCAGGACTATATCCTCACGCCCGGCCGCTACGTGGGTATCGCAGAGGCCGAAGACGACGGCGAGCCTTTCGAGGAGAAAATGACACGGCTCACTTCGGAGTTGTCCGAGATGTTCGAGAAATCGCATCAGCTGGAGGAGGAGATTCGGAAGCAGTTGGGGAGTATTGGGTTTAGGATTTAATAGGGCGTTGGTTATGGAAGAATGGAAAGAGTATAGATTAGGAGATGTTATAGAATTTAAGACAGGAAAGCTGAATTCAAATGCAGCTATATCAAAAGGCAAGTATCCTTTCTTTACTTGCTCTCCTGAGGTACTTAGTATAAACGAATATGCTTTTGATCAAAAAGCAATATTGCTTGCAGGTAACAATGCTGAAGGTAATTTCAATATAAAATATTACGAAGGTAAATTTAATGCTTATCAAAGAACATATGTGATTAATCCTACAACCGAGAATGTTGATATAAAGTATCTCTATTATTGTTTGGGATTAAGTTTGAAGTCATTAAAGTCTATATCACAAGGTACATCCACAAAATTTTTGACTGCAACTATTATAAACAAGCTTCCGATCAAATTACCAGCAATAAGAAGTCAAAAACAAATAATCTCTATTCTTTCCTCTCTCGACAACAAAATCGAACTAAACCGTCGCATCAATGAAAATTTGGAGCAGCAGGCACAAGCCTTATTCAAGTCTTGGTTTGTAGATTTTGAACCATTCAAGGACGGCAAGTTTGTGGATTCGGAGTTGGGGAGGATTCCAGAAGGATGGAAAGTTGGCACTTTTAAAGATATTATTCATTCAACTCTTAGTGGTGATTGGGGAAAAGAATGCAAACAGGGAAATCATATTCAAAAGGTTTTTTGTATAAGAGGAGCAGATATTCCAAATATCAAGAGAGGAGATAAAGGGAATATGCCAACCCGATTTATCATTGAAAAGAACTTTCAATCAAAGGCTTTAATGGATGGAGATATGGTAATTGAAGTTTCAGGTGGAAGCCCAACTCAAGCTACAGGAAGAGCTTGTAGGATTTCGTGTGGATTGTTGGATAAGTATAATCATTCAATAGTTTGCACTAATTTTTGTAGAGCCATTAAACCATTATCTCAGTATTCTTCTTTTTTGTATTATATGTGGGAAATGTTTTATAACCAAGGAATAATGTTTTCGTATGAGAATGGAACGACAGGCATTAAGAATCTTGATATAAATAGATTGATTCAAAAAGAGCCTATTATAATTCCTCCTGTTGAAATCGCTTTAGAATTTGAAAAGATAACTCAAATATATTATGAAAAGATTCAATCTAATGGAGTAGAATCAGAAAAGCTTTCCCAACTCCGCGACACCCTCCTCCCCCGCCTTATGTCGGGCGAACTTGCAATCACCGATGTGGACAACAGGAGTATTTTTCAATAAGCCAATAGCCCAGCCATTCACAGAAAATTGCTATCTTTGCGATAGCCCCTACTAACAACAGCAGACTATGGACAAAATAGAAATAAAAGGATATAAATCGTTCAAGGAACTCAAGCTCGACCTGCTCCCCATCAATATACTGATAGGGGCCAACGGGTCGGGGAAAAGCAACTTCTTGTCTTTCTTTGAATTCCTCAACCGCCTGTACGAACAGAAGCTGACGGAATATGTGGCGCTGAACGGAGGTATGGACAAATACTTTTTTCAGGGCAGCAAGACGACGGATGCCATCGAAGCCACAATCTGTTTCAAGAACAACTCCTACTCGTTTGAGCTGAAAGAAGGAGACAACAGGTTTGTGTTCTCAAAAGAGAAACTGGGTTACCATAGCTCATACTCCGACATTGCCAGCTTCGGCAACGAGGCCTGCATCAAGTCGTACAGCGGATTGTCGAGGGGCGGATACATCCAAAAATATCTGTCTGAAATAAAGAAATATCATTTTCACGACACGGGCAAAAGTTCTCCGTTCACCAAGGAAAGTCACATCGTGAACGACGCCTATTATCTGTATGAGAAAGGGGAAAATCTGGCCGCTTTTCTGTATGCTGTCCGAGAGAATTCGCCCATTACCTACAAGCGGATTGTGCGCGTCGTCCAGAGCATCGCGCCCTACTTCAGCGATTTCTACTTCAACGTGAGTGCTGCCGACACGGTCCGCCTGCAATGGACAGACAAGTTCAGTTCTACTGTATATGGCCCGACAGACCTCTCCGACGGAACCGTGCGCTTCATCGCACTGACCACGCTGTTTCTGCAACCCGTTCCCCCAAAAGTCATCATCATCGACGAGCCCGAACTGGGGCTTCACCCCCTGGCCATACAGAAGCTGGCCGGCCTGATAAAGTCGGTGGCGTCCAGAGGTACCCAAGTGATCATTGCTACCCAAAGCGCTGACCTGATAACGAACTTCAACGCCGAAGACGTGATTACCGTCAACCAGACAGAAAGCGCCTCGGTAATGAAAAGACATTCTTCGGAAGAACTGAACGCCTGGTTAAACGATTATACATTAGGCGATTTGTGGAAACAAAATATCCTGAAAGGAGCCAAAATAAATTCACAAACTTGCTAACAACCAATTAATATTATGCCATGTCGTTCATAGAAGACAATTATGAAAAAGCGGTGATAACCCTCTTCGAACAGATAGGCTACCGACATCTGTATGGCCCCGACATAGAGCGCGACTATTACGTGCCGTTCTATGAAGAGCAGCTCCTGCTGAGCCTTGCCAACCTGAACAGAGGTAAACCACAAGCGGCCTTGCAGGAGGCTGTGGGCAAGCTGAAGGACATCGATACAGGAAGCCTGGCGCAGAAGAACGAACGCTTTATGGACTACCTGCAACATGGTATCGAGGTGTCGTACTTCGACGGCAGGGAGCAGCGCAACGACTTGGTGTATCTGATAGACTACGCACACACGGAACGCAATGATTTTCAGATTGTCAACCAGTGGACGTTCGTCGAGCATTCGGAAAAGCGGGCGGACCTGGTTGTGTTTGTCAACGGCCTGCCGCTGGTGGTGATGGAGCTGAAGTCGCCCTCGCGCGAAGAGACCGACGCTTCGGAAGCCTATCGGCAGCTGCGCAACTACATGCAGGAGATTCCGTCGCTGTTTGTGTACAACGTTTTCTGCGTGATGAGCGACATGGCTTGCTCGAAGGCCGGAACCATTACCAGCAAGGAAGACCGCTACATGGAATGGAAAACCAGGGACGGCGATTATGAAAGTACGGACTTTGCCGACTATGATACGTTCTTTGAAGGCATCTTCCAACGGGGACGGTTGCTGGACATCGTCCGCAACTTTGTCTGCTTCTCGAAAGACGAAGCGGGGGCAGCCAAGATACTGGCGGCCTACCATCAGTATTTTGCTGTGAAGAAGGCCATCGAGCGGACGAAAACAGCAGTACAGAATGACGGCAAGATTGGCGTCTTCTGGCACACGCAGGGCAGCGGAAAATCGCTTTCGATGGTGTTTTATGCCCATCTGTTGCAGGACGAGCTTTCGCAACCCACCATCGTGGTGATTACCGACCGCAACGACCTCGACGACCAGCTGTACACACAATTTGCCAAGTGTAAGGATTTCTTGCGGCAGGTGCCTGTTCAGGCAAAGAGCCGCGACGACCTGAAAGCACTGCTGGCAGGACGCGAGGCCAACGGCATCATCTTCACCACCATGCAGAAGTTCGAGGAGTCGGCCGAGCCATTGTCGCTCCGAAAGAATATCGTGGTGATGACCGACGAAGCCCATCGGGGGCAATATGGTTTCGAAGAGAAGATACGCATGACCCGAAACGAGCAGGGTGAAGAAGTGGCCAAACGCGTGGTGGGAACGGCACGAATCATCCATGACTGCCTGCCCAACGCCTCGTACATTGGCTTTACAGGAACGCCCATCTCTACGAAAGACAGGGATACGGTCGAAGTGTTTGGCAACTACATCGACGTGTACGACATGACCCAGGCAGTGGCCGACGGGGCTACTTGCCCTGTCTATTACGAATCGCGTGTGGTCAATCTGAATCTGGACGAGGCTACGCTGAAGGCCATCGACGACGAATACGACCTGCTGGCTGAAGAAGGGGCTACCGAAGAGCAGATCGAAAAAAGCAAAAAGGAAATGTCGCACCTGGAAGAAATTTTGGGTGCGCCTGCCACCATCGATTCCTTGTGCCGCGACATCGTGAAACATTACGAAGAGAACCGGCAGTATGAACTGACGGGCAAGGCCATGATTGTGGCCTATTCGCGCACGATAGCCATGAGCATCTATGACAAGCTGCTGGAACTGCGCCCCGAGTGGAGGGAAAAGGTGAAAGTGGTGATGACGGCCAGCAACAAAGATCCTGAAGAATGGCACGCCGTCATAGGTAACAAGCAATACAAAAAAGAGCTGGCCAAACGCTTCAAGGACAACAATGACCCGATGAAGATTGCCATTGTGGTGGACATGTGGCTGACGGGGTTCGATGTGCCGTCGCTGGCCACGATGTATGTGTACAAACCGATGAGCGGACACAACCTGATGCAGGCCATCGCACGCGTGAACCGGGTGTTCAACGGCAAGGCGGGCGGATTGGTCGTGGACTATATCGGCATTGCCAAGGCACTGAAGGAAGCCATGCACGACTATACCCGACGCGACTGCAAGAACTTTGGCAATCCTGACATCAAAGAAACAGCCCTGCTCAAGTTCAGGGAAAAGCTGGAGGTGTGTCAGAATCTGTTCCACAACTACGATTACAGCCGTTTCAGCACGGCATCGGACGCTGAATGCGCTCAAATCATCAAAGGGGGTGTAAACTTCATCCTGTCAGCCGACAAGCAGGAGCAACGGCAGGTATTCCTGAAGGAGGCCATGCTGCTGCATAACTCCATCACGTTGTGCCGCAGCCTGCTGAACGAACAGCAGCGCCATGAGGCTGCTTTCTTTGAAGCTGTTCGCACGCTACTCTCGCGGATGACAGGAAAAGGACGGGTTACCAAACACGAAATCAATGCAAGAATAGGCGAATTGCTCAAACAAAGCGTCAGGAGTAATGGCGTCATCAATCTCTTCTCGGACGTGAAAGCGGAATTTTCGTTGTTCGATGCTGCTTTTTTGGACGAAATTTCCAAGATGAAGGAAAAGAATATTGCGGTTGAATTATTGAAAAGATTGTTGGCCGAGCGCGTCTCGTTGTATCAAAAAACGAATATTGTACAGGCGGAAAAATTCTCAGACCTGCTGCACCGTTCTCTGTCCAATTATTTGAAAGGATTGCTTACCAACGAAGAGGTGATACAGGAACTTTTGGACCTGGCAAAAGAAATCTCGTCCTCCGAATCGGCAGGGAATGATTTGGGACTTACGAGGGAGGAGAAGTCTTTCTATGATGCCCTGACTAAGCCGCAGGCTGTTCAAGACATCTACACCAACGAGCAACTGGTGGCTATGACAAAAGAACTGACAGAAATTCTTCGTAAGAATCGTACGATAGACTGGCAGAAGAAAGAGTCTGCTCGTGCAGGTATGCGCAAGATGGTGAAACGTCTGCTGAAGAAATATCACTACCCGCCAGAAGAAGCAGCAAATGCACTCGAAACAGTAATCCGCCAATGCGAGCAATGGACGGATAATGAAGGCATGGCCAGTGAACCGAAAACGTATAGCATGCAAACGGTTTCCTATTCGACAGCTGCAAATTCAAGAACAGAATATGGAGAAAATGTGTAAGGAATAGTGACTATTTCCTCCGCAATTACAAATTACAATTACAGTTAGCCGAAAGTGATTTTTGAGATTCTTCGTTTCTGCTCAGAATGACAGCGGGGATAGAATAATACAGGATGCGCCTCGGCATAGTCAAATTAAAAAACTACGTTTTTCATTTGCCTCTGCTCTCGGCTTTCACTATATTTGCCTTGCTCATTTGGAGCAAAACAAAAGAAGGATTACCCCGTTGTGAAAAACAGCGGATAAACTTAGCTGTTAAAACAAGTAGGATTTTTAAGCAGAGTACCATGACTGATTTTGAAGAATATATCAGACAAAATGAGCCTGACAGCCGGCAGAAAGCCTATGCCTGGCGAACAGCGATCGGACTTCAGGCCGTCGATGGCTTGAAGCCCTCGGAATATCTGATAGATACGGCACGCAAGCATATTGAGGGAGAGATTGATATTGACGAAGCGCAAAAGCTGATCAAGTCGTACTATCAGTCGAAGACGACCAGAACTTCCGTAGACGACGACCTGGAAGAGGCCGATGTGGTTTCTGCTCATATAGCCAAACTGTTGGGGGAACAGTCTTTTGCTTTTTCTGTGGTGGGCATTACTTCTATTCACCGCCGGTTATTTGAAGGTGTTTTCAAGTTTGCCGGTAGAATTCGTGATTATGACATCACGAAAAAAGAATGGGTGCTCAGAGGTGATACCGTGCTATACGTCAATTCGGAAGACATAAGAAGAGCTTTGGAATATGACCTGGAGCAGGAAAGGAACTTTGTATATGCCGGACTTGCACACGGCCAAATGGTGGAGCATATCGCAAAATTCGTATCGGGATTGTGGCAAATACATCCGTTTGGCGAAGGAAATACGCGCACGGTAGCTGTGTTTACCATCAAATACCTCCGTTCCATCGGATTCTATGTAGAAAACGACTTGTTTGCCAACTATTCGTGGTATTTCCGCAATGCGTTGGTGCGTGCCAATTATCGCAATGCGGTGAAAGGAGTAGAGCCGGATATGAAATACCTCGTCCGCTTCTTCCGCAACTTGCTCTTGGGAGAAAACAATGAATTGCGCAACCGATACATGGTAATTGATGCTCCTGAAGAATGGAAGGAACCGATGGATGATGGTACCCCCACAAGTACCCCCACAAGTACCCCCACAAGTCAGACCAACCAACTGTATACAGACAATGTCAATGTTCAGAAGCTGGTATCGGTGATAGGGGAAAACAAACGGAGCATAAAAGAGATTTTGGACCTGTTGAATCTTAAAGATCGGAAAAACCTGCTTGAATATTACGTCATGCCGGCACAAGCCAATGGATTTGTGACGTTGCTCTATCCTGACAAGCCCCGCCACCCGCGTCAAAAATATGTGTTGACCGTCAAAGGTCTGGCCTTGCTTGCTTCGATGAATGACAAATGACAATTACAGTTAGCCGAAAGTGATTTTGAGATTCTTCGCTCCGCTCAGCATGACAGAGGGGAAGGCGGGCGGAGAATGACAAACGGGCAGGCACGAACGAAGCGCCTCTCCGCTCCTGCCCTCTTTATCCTCAGAACTTCAGATAGAAGTCGCCCGTGAGGCGGCGGTAGTCGTCGGAGTAGTCGCCGCCCGCCTGGTGGATGTAGAGCGCGTCCTCGTCCACAGGGCCCAGACGGCGGCTGTAGGCGACCAGCACGCGGCGGGCGGGCTTGCCTGCCTTGGTGTAGACACGCGTGCGGCGGCAGGGATAGAGGCCCTGCATCCAGGCGGCGTCTTCGGCCGCACGCTCCACCTCGCTGGGGATGACGATGCTCACCACTCCGCCCTCGTCCAGCAGCCGGGCCGAACGGCGGAAGAGCACGTCGTAGACCAGGGCGCCGGGCTGGCGGGGGGGGTTGCGCTGGCGGTCGGGACAGGGAAGCGCGTCGATGAAGTAAGGAGGGTTGGAGACGATGAGGTCGTAGCGCGCGGCGGGCTCGAAGTCGCGGAAATCTGTACAGACCACACGGATGCGGTCGGCCCAGGGCGAGGCGGAAACGTTCTCGGACGCCTGCGAGGCGGCATCGGCATCGACCTCGACGGCCGTCACCTGAAGCTGGGGGTTGCGCTGGGCCAACTGCAAGGCTATGAGGCCCGTACCTGTGCCTACGTCGAGCGCTGTGCGGACGCCTTCCACAGGAGCCCACGCGCCCAGCAGCACGCCGTCGGTGCCCACCTTCATGGCGCAGCGGTCGTGGCGGACAATGAATTGTTTGAACAAAAAGGATGATTCGGACATATCGCTCTGATGGATTGCTGTCGCAAAAGTAAGGAAATCCGCCCGAAAAAAAGTCCCCAAAATGCCCGTTTTTTGTCTTTTTAAAGAATTGGGGGCCGATTAATACAAAGAAATAGCGTAAATTTGCATCTGCATTGTGAACTCCCACAAGAGAGTACTAACTTAACATGACAGAAATGAAGAAAAGATTTTATATGGGCGATGACGAATCGCAGGCCGGAAGAGGCTTCTCCGTCATTGCCGACTACGAAGGAGGCGACGAACAGCAGCTGATGGACGTGGAGATAGACAACGTGCTGCCCATACTGCCCCTTCGCAACATGGTGTTGTTTCCGGGCGTGCTGATGCCGGTATCCGTAGGGCGGAAGTCGTCGCTGCGGCTCATCAAGGACGCCGAGCGCAAGGGACTGTACATCGGCGTGGTGTGCCAGAAGGTGGCCGACACGGAGGCGCCGCTGGCCGAGGACCTGCACGACATGGGTACCGTGGCCAAGGTGATACGCGTGCTCGAGATGCCCGACCAGACCACAACCGCCATCCTGCAGGGCACCAAGCGCATGCAGCTGAAGGAAATCGTGGAGACCACGCCCTACCTGAAGGGACACGTGACCACCATCGACGAGGAACTGCCCGACAAGAACGACAAGGAATTCCAGGCGCTGGTGGAGGCCTGCAAGGACCTCATCGTGCGCTACATGCGTACGTCGGAGATGTTCTCGCAAGATCCCTCGTTTGCCATCAAGAACATCAGCAACCCCATCTTCCTCATCAACTTCATCTGCACCAACCTGCAGCTCAAGAAGGACGAAAAAATAGAACTGCTGCGGCTGACCTCCATGCGCGACCGCGCCTACCACCTGCTGGAGATACTGAACCGCGAGGTGCAGCTGGCCGAAATCAAGGCTTCCATCCAGATGAGGGCCCGCGAGGACATCGACCAGCAGCAGCGCGAATACTTCCTGCAACAGCAGATCAAGACCATTCAGGACGAGCTGGGCGGAAGCACGCAGGAACAGGAGATAGCCGAGATGCGCCGCAAGGCGGACACGATGAAGTGGAGCGCCGAGGTGAAGGCCACCTTCCTGAAGGAGGTGGACAAGCTGGAGCGCACGCACCCGCAGTCGCCCGACTACAGCGTGCAGCTGAACTACCTGCAGACGATGCTGAGCCTGCCCTGGGGCATCTATACCACGGACAACTTCAACCTGAAGAACGCCGAAAAGACGCTGAACAAGGACCACTACGGACTGGAGAAGGTGAAGGAACGCATCCTGGAGCACCTGGCCGTGCTGAAGCTGAAGCACGACATGAAGTCGCCCATCATCTGCCTCTATGGCCCTCCGGGCGTGGGAAAGACGTCGCTGGGACGCTCGATAGCCGCCGCGCTGAAGCGCAAGTACGTGCGCATGTCGCTGGGCGGCGTGCACGACGAGGCCGAGATACGCGGACACCGCCGCACGTACATCGGCGCCATGCCGGGGCGCATCATCAAGAACCTCATCAAGGCGGGCTCGTCGAACCCCGTCTTCATCCTCGACGAGATAGACAAGGTGAGCGCCGACCGTCAGGGCGACCCGTCGTCGGCCCTGCTCGAAGTGCTCGACCCTGAGCAGAACTCGACCTTCCACGACAACTTCCTCGACGTGGACTACGACCTGTCGAAGGTGATGTTCATCGCCACGGCCAACAACCTGAACACCATCCCCGCCCCCCTGCTGGACCGCATGGAGCTGATCGAGGTGAGCGGATACATCACGGAGGAGAAGATCGAGATTGCCCGACGCCACCTGGTGCCCAAGGAACTGGAGGCCAACGGACTGAAGAAGACCGACGTGAAGCTGCCCAAACAGACGCTGGAGGCCATCATCGAGCAGTACACCCGCGAGAGCGGCGTGCGCGAGCTGGAGAAGAAGATAGGCAAGATATTGCGCAAGGTGGCCCGCCAGTATGCTACCGACGGAACGCTGCCAAAGGCGGAAATCAAGCCCGAGGACCTGTACGACTACCTGGGCGTGGCCGAATACACGCGCGACAAGTATCAGGGCAACGACTATGCGGGCGTGGTGACAGGCTTGGCATGGACGGCCGTGGGCGGCGAAATCCTCTTCGTGGAGACGAGCCTGAGCCGTGGCAAGGGCGGACGGCTGACGCTGACAGGCAACCTGGGCGACGTGATGAAGGAGTCGGCCATGCTGGCGCTGGAGTACATCAAGGCGCACGCCTCGCTGCTGGGGCTGGACGAGGAAATCTTTGACAACTGGAACATACACATCCACGTGCCCGAAGGGGCCATCCCAAAGGACGGACCGTCGGCGGGCATCACGATGGCCACTTCGCTGGCTTCGGCCCTGACGCAGCGCAAGGTGAAGGCCAATCTGGCCATGACGGGTGAAATCACGCTGCGCGGCAGGGTATTGCCCGTGGGAGGCATCAAGGAGAAGATTCTGGCGGCCAAGCGCGCGGGCATCAAGGAAATCATCCTGAGCGAGGACAACCGCAAGGACATCGACGAGATTCAGGACATCTACCTCAAGGGACTCACCTTCCACTACGTGAAGGACGTGAAGGAGGTGTTTGCCATCGCGCTGACCGACGAGAAGGTGGCCGACGCCATCGACCTGACCGTCAAGAAAGACAAGGAAAAGGAACAAAAGGAAGAAGCATGAAATTCGAATTACAGTATACCGACAGCAAGACCAACGCCCGCGCCGGCCTGATAACGACCGACCACGGGCAGATTGAGACTCCCATCTTCATGCCCGTAGGTACCCTGGGCACCGTCAAGGGCGTACACCTGACGGAGCTGAAGGACGACATCAAGGCGCAGATCATTCTGGGCAACACCTACCACCTGTACCTCCGTCCGGGCCTCGACGTGCTGGAGAAGGCGGGCGGCCTGCACAAGTTCAACGGCTTCGACCGCCCGATGCTGACCGACAGCGGTGGTTTCCAGGTGTTCTCCCTCGCCGGCATCCGCAAGCTGCGCGAGGAGGGTGCCGAGTTCCGCTCGCACATCGACGGCAGCAAGCACATCTTCACGCCCGAACGCGTGATGGACATCGAGCGCACCATCGGGGCGGACATCATGATGGCCTTCGACGAGTGTACGCCGGGCGATGCCGACTACAACTACGCCAAGAAGTCGATGGAACTGACCCACCGCTGGCTGGACCGCTGCATCGCGCGCTTCAACGAGACGGAGCCGAAGTATGGCTACCACCAGTCGCTCTTCCCCATCGTGCAGGGCTGTGTGTATCCCGACCTGCGCACGCGCTCGGCCGAGTACATCGCCTCGAAGGGGGCCGAAGGAAATGCCATCGGCGGACTGGCCGTGGGCGAGCCTGTGGAGAAGATGTATGAGATGATAGAGCTGGTGAACGGCATCCTGCCCAAGGACAAGCCCCGCTACCTGATGGGTGTGGGTACGCCGGTCAACATACTGGAGGGCATCGAGCGTGGCGTGGACATGTTCGACTGCGTGATGCCTACCCGCAACGGCCGCAACGGCATGCTCTTCACGAAGGACGGCATCATCAACATGCGCAACAAGAAGTGGGAGACGGACTTCTCGCCCATCGAGGCCGACGGAGCCTCGTACGTGGACACGCTCTACTCGAAGGCCTACCTGCGCCACCTGTTCCACGCACAGGAACTGCTGGCCATGCAGATAGCCTCCATACACAACCTGGCCTTCTACCTGTGGCTGGTGGGCGAGGCGCGCAAGCACATCATCGCAGGTGACTTTGCCACCTGGAAGCCCATGATGGTAAAACGAGTATCTACAAGATTATGAAAAAACTAAGAAGCATACGAATACCGAAACTGAATGTCGGCATATCCAAGCTGACAGGCGGATTCTTGAAGCGGCTGGACATGTACATCATCAAGAAGTTCCTGGGGACGTACGTCTTTGCCATCGCCCTCATCATCTCCATTGCCGTGGTGTTCGACTTCAACGAGAAGCAGGACAAGTTCATGTCGCACAACGCGCCCTGGAGCGCCATTGTCTTCGACTACTACATGAACTTCATCCCCTACTTCGCCAACCTGTTCAGCCCGCTGTTCGTGTTCATCGCCGTCATCTTCTTCACCTCGAAGCTGGCGGAAAATTCGGAAATCATCGCCATGTTCTCTACGGGCATGAGCTTCAAGCGCATGTTGCGCCCTTATATGGTTTCTGCCGCCATCATTGCCGTGGCGACCTTCTGGCTGGGCGGCTATGTGATACCTAAAGGCAGCGTGACCCGCATCAACTTCGAGGACAAGTATTACAAGCCGCGAAAAGCCAACTCGGCCCGCAACATCCAGCTGGAAGTGGATTCGGGCGTCATCGCCTACATTGACCGCTTTGAGAATTATCGCCAGACGGGCTACCGCTTCTCGTTGGACAAGTTCAAGGACAAGCAGCTGGTGTCCCATCTGACGGCCCGCAGCATTACCTACGACACGACAGGCTATCACCGCTGGACCATCAAGGACTACATGATACGCGAAATGGACGGGATGAAAGAAACAATCACGCACGGCGAGCGCATCGACACGACGCGCTGAATGGAGCCAGCCGAGTTACCTATC
>ERZ780117.624-NODE-624-length-13918-cov-3.573253_pt1 | contig 13918 bp, 11 predicted proteins | sample MGYA00510985_ERZ780117 | MGnify/ENA primary metagenome ERZ780117 (study PRJEB29588, sample SAMEA2159553) | human gut metagenome | biome: human gut; feature: human-associated habitat; material: faeces | place: Denmark | collected 2008/2010 ...
AAGGCTGTCCGAAACGGTGAATTCGTTTTCCATGGCTACGGTGATATCGTTCAGTTGCCGGCGTTCCTGCTCGTTGAGGGTGAAGCGGACAAGGTGGGACGAACCGTTGAAGAGGAAACCGCTGCACGACACCTCATGGTCATTGCCGTAGATGCAATAGAAATTACTGTTGAACAGTAAAGTTGTATATTCCCCGTCGATTGATTTGAACTCAAGATGTTGCAGGTGTGTCAGTGAAATCACATCATCCTGCGACATCAGCATTTCCTGGTGGTCGATTTCCACCGTGATACTTCCCTTGCGCACCCATATAAACTTGTAGAGTCCTTTTTCTTTTTGCAAAGCTTTCTCTGTCGGATAATATGTACCTTTGAATAACGATATACCGGCTTTCCGTGTCTGTCAAACAGACAAACTGTGTTTCTGGGCTTTGGCTCATGTTTTTCTAATAATGTTACCGCTATCGCCATATCAAGTTCAACGGCGATTTCCGAAAACATCTTAACATACTCACTTTCCAATGAAACAGAGTTTTGCTCCAGCCACTCTCTGTTATGAGGAAAAACATACCCGCTGCTCCACATTTCGGGAAACAACGCTATATCCGCGCCCTCCGCCTTGGCTTTGCGGCACGCTTTTATTCCCTTTTCAATGTTATCTTCTATGTTTACACCGGGAATTAATTGCAAAAATGCTATCTTCAATTTCATAAATTCTACTCCATGCGCAGGATTGGGTGATATTACACGGACAAGCAGGAATCTGTCAATGTCACTATTCGACAATATAACGAGCCAATTCAAGAGCTATATCAAAATGTCCCGAATCATGCTGTGTATGCTTAACTTGGTTTTTCTTCATCCTTTCATCCCACTTAGGTGCGTCTAATAAATCACCACAAGTAAAAAAGAAGTAGGCATTGAGCTCTCTATAATCGCACATAGCCTGAATAGCAGCACACTCCATTTCAACAGAAATGCAGCCATCCGCTTTGCGTTTTTCAAAATTCCCCCTTGTTTCTCTATGCACTGCATCCGTTGTCCATGTTTTCCCCTTCACATACGGCAAACCAACTTTTTCCATAAACTTCGCTACTACGTCTGCATTTTGAATTTTAATATAATCTGAAGCAGGTGCATAATGATATGAAGTCCCTTCATCACGATAGGCCTCAGTAGGCACCATAACCTTTCCACGTGCAATCTCCTTATTCAAGCATCCCGCCCCACCAAAAACAACATATTTATCTGTATCAATAATGGACATTGTATCTTCTATGTCTGCCACACACGCAGGGGCCCCAACATAAGACATATATACGGCAAAATGCCGGTTCTCATACTCGAACCCATAAACATGATTTACACCATTAGAAGAAAATAAATCTCCGATTTTATAGCACTCAAAATTTTCCAGCACATATTTTAAAATAACATGAGAAAAAGTGAGAATACAGGCATCTACCTTAACCGCATTCTCGCTACGGCCAACCTTAATTATTTCTTCCGATAAATTATCAAATGTATCCGTTATCATTCTAAAACCTCCATATTCGACAGTTTAAAATCTACCTATCCCGTTCTTCAATAATATGAATTATTTTTCTCTCACTAATGATATTACTTATGTTCTCCTTCATCCGTTCTGCTCTTACACGATTTTAAATCTTCATCCAAAATTTTCATATACTAAACTATTTTGTATATTTTTACCCCATTGTATGCCCTCAATCACAGCCATACTTCCATCTCCCCAGAATCACCAAATCCTAATTTTTCGTATAAATGCCGTCCTGCCGATGATGGCTTTAGTTTAATATTGTGTACTCCCTTATCTTGCAGCCATTTAATCAGTTCATCCATTATCTTTGATGCATAACCGTTTCTCCTCTTTTCCGGGACACAATATACATCAATTATGTAGCCATACATAGGAGTCTTGAAAAAACAAAATGGAACATCCTCTTTTATCACAGCGCCTCCACACGCAATAACTTTATCTTTTTCATATATTAAATAATGACAACCTTTCCCATTCTGATATAATTCTTTATATTTTTCATATATCTTTTTTTCAGCATCATCTTGTAAAAAAGATACTGAACCCACTTCTGTAAACATTTCCATTTTCATTTTGACTACGATATCTAAATCCTTGATTTCAGCTTTCTTTATTTCCATAACACTTCTCCATTTAACAGTTCTTCCGTAGCAGCTTTTAAGCTTCTTGATGCGCTGTTTCTTATCCGTAAGGGAGGATTTCAGGCTGCTAGCGGTTTCAGTATGCCCAGCGATTTAGCTCTCCCTTGTCGGTGTGGATGCCCTTTGCCTCCATCGCCCGAATGGTGGGACCTTCGTGCTGGGTGGGTATCTGCTCCATTCCTTGACGGGCAAAGCTGCGGTAGCCGATGCGGCATGACAAGCCTTTCTCGGCAAACTTGACATTGCACATCTCAGCGCATGCCTGCCGCCACGATTCCAGCGTTTCCGGCTTGCCCCAATCCGTCATGGGAACGGCGTTGAACACATAATTGCCCACCTCGTCCAGAACGCGTGCCATTGTTACCAAGGGATTATTTGATGGAAATCTGCTCACCATCAACAATAATGCAATCACTTAGCACATTCAGTGCAGCATCCATCGCCTCATTGATGGCTTTGCCAACACGTGTCACTCCACATTGAGCAGCCAAAGAACGGTACAGCCCGCTTTTATCGGCAGTTACATTTTGTTTCAGAATCTCAAACATTCCGGCAGCTAATTCCTCTGGCGCAATTTGTTTGATGTCACGCTCAACATCGCCCGGACCTCTGAACCGAATCTCTTTTCCGTTATCCAGATACAAGAATCCATTTCTGCGGATAATACCGTAACGCTGGTAGCCGTACATCTGCTGTTCGTAGGCTCTCTGTACGACATTCGTAACCTTTTCACGGTCAAAATACCATACGATGCGCCTTAAAAACAAATCTTCTGATAGAGGTGCCTCCACTTCCAAAATTTCCTTAACGATTGCCTTGAAATCGCTGTAATGATGACGTTGACAAACCTCAAAAAAATCTGCCGCCTTATACGCAGGAAATTCAAAATGCTTTTCAACTGCAACCTCTTCAAATGTTTCTGTTGGCTGACTGTCGATTTGTTTTACTTCTACTTTTGTTGGATTTTTGACTGCATTCGCAGCCGCCTCCAAAAGCCGAAGTTGTTCAACCGATTTGTTTCTGAACCAGTCCGTAGACCAGATGCGATAGAATTTCCAACCCATGCGCTCCAAAATCTCCTGCCGTAGACGGTCGCGGTCACGCGCATTTTTGGATGAGTGATACGTTGCACCATCGCACTCAATCGCAAGCACATAATCAGAACTATCCGGTAGCTTCAAGCCGAGATCAATACGAAATCCAGAACAGCCGACTTGTGTATCTACTGCAAATCCTTTGGATCTCAGATAGTCGCATACCTCAAGTTCAAAATCGGAATCGAATTGCTCAAACGGACTGACGGAAATTGCCCGGTCCAGCGCAACGCTGCCATTCTCGGCATAATCGAGGTATTCACGAAGCAACTTTGCCCCTTCTGCGGATCTAGGCTTCAAGTCAATGTCCGTATAGTGCATGGAAGAAACCAGTTGGACATTGCATTTTGCACGGGTAACGGCAACATTCAGCCTTCGTTCACCGCCGACACGGTTCAAAGGACCGAAATTATGCAGCAAACGGCCTTGTGCATCAATGCCATAGGCAATACTGAAAATGATCGTATCTCTTTCGTCACCCTGCACAGTTTCAAGGTTCTTTATAAAGAACGGCTCGTTCCCATCGTTCTTGAAGAAATATTCTTTTTCTGGCGTGCTTTGCCGCCGCTTAGAAAGCAGCTTATCAATCAAGTCCTGTTGTGCTACGCTGAACGCAACCACACCAAGACTGCGGTTCGGGTATTTCTCAATATTCTGATAAATCAGGTCAACAATGAACTCCGCTTCCTTACGGTTGGTATGAACTTTGCGGTCAAATACGCCATCCACGTGATAATAGTCTACACCAATACCCGGAGCGTCGACCTTAGAAGATGGGAACGTCACAAGATCGCTGTCATAGAAATTCTTGTTGGAGAAAGTAATAAGCTGTTCGTAACGACTGCGATAATGCCAGCGCAGCCTAAGCTGCTGCATGGATGTCGAACACAAATCCAAAATGGATTCAAAATCTGTTACATCTCCGGTTTCCTCATCGCTGTCCTCCGCTTCAATGGTTGCATTGAAGAAATTGCTGGGCGGCATCTGCTTAGAGTCACCCACAACAATCAACTGCTCTGCCCGATAGATTGCGCCGATTGCATCCTGCGGGAAAATCTGTGATGCCTCATCGAATACAACTACATCAAAATGAACAGAATCCGGAGCGAGAAAGGTGCTGACACTCAACGGAGACATCAGAAAGCACGGCTTGACTCGCTGAACAAGTTCACCTGTTTCGGCAAGCAGAGAACGGATGCTTTTTTGTTTGCGCTTTTTCTCGCCTTCGCGAAGCAAGATTGCCAATGCGCTTCCGGATGCAATCATATCAAGCGATGGGCGCATAGACGAAAGCTCAGCGCGAATCTTTGCCTTGTTGATTTCAAATTGCTCAGTATCTTTCTCGGCAAAAGTGCGGATTGCTTTATCCTGAGAAATCCGATTGAATGCAGACAAAGTTGGATCCCCTGATAAAATCGAATCGATCCATTGATAGTAGAATTGCTTCTGAAACGCGCCGACAATATGCTTTGGCTCTATATTCTGACCAATAGCAGCATTTATATAAGGCACGACCTGCCTATCATCCAGTTTGGAAAGAAGTCTCCGAAAATGGCACCAGTTATCCAATTTGTCCATTTCATTTAGGCAATCCGTTAATCTCGCCAATACCAAATCGCACGGCGCAGAGTGGATGTTCAGAATCGCTTGGTCAAAGTACCCACCAGCTCGATTGAATGTATCAGCACTACAAACTGCGAAAGTTTCGTCAAATTTCTGGTGATAATCTGCAAATATACCTCGTTCAGAGGTGAAATCGTCATAGTGTTCCAAAGTGCCGAACGCAATGCTGCTGGAGAATATTGCTTCCATCTCAGACATTTGTTCCGTCACATAATTCCATTCAGTTTCGACACCATGATAGGCTTCGCCAAGAAAAACTTTGATAGACGCTTCTGCTTCGGAAAATTCCGTATTCCTTTGCTGATAATAGGCAAGTCTTTCTGTCATGGCGACAGCTTCACTATAGGATAGTTTCTTCCCGTCTTTCTTGCACAAACGCAGGTCGGTTATAAGCTGTTTGTACTCGGCATTAAAAAGTCTGGAGAAAGCCCCGCTAAACTGCTTTGTCAGCTTCTTATGATATGCTGCTCCATCCAGTTTATAAATATCATCATCAAACACCGCACTCAAAACTGAGCGGTCAGCAAGAATATCCGCGCTCTGCCCTTGCAACGTGCGAAGGACAGAATTTACCGTGGCAAAATGCTCCCGATTCAAGAGTGACGGTGTAATCAGCTTGGATGCCACTGCAAAACCGAAGAAGCTGTTCCAAAGCTGTGCATCCTCTACGCTGATACACTGTATTTCATACTTCTCAGAGATTTCCTGCTGTAAGGAGATCAATGTCTGCAAGAATTGTGAAACGGTAGAAAGATCACTCTTTACCTCGTTTTTTAACTGGTAAGATGTGTCCTGATTGATATAGCCGTACCACGGATTCTTTCTATAATCATACCCGATGGATGGGATATAGTCTACATACTGCTCCAAAAGAGCAGCCGTTTCTGTTAAGTACGCTTCGCCTTTGGATGATAACTGTGGGATGGGATACTCAACATCTGGTGTGGAGCGAAATGCAGCATAAGACTCATATAACTGATACAGGCTTTTTTCAATGACCGGGCGCAGCTTGTGAAGCTCAACTACATAGGCATCCAGCTGATGCTGTGCCTTTTCCTTCATAGCAATTTCAGTATCCGCTTTTGAGGAAACCGCACTTTTTCCTGTACGCAGGGTATGACAAATGTCCGCGATGACATCCTTTTTATTTGCCTTATGACTGTGGAGCTGTAAGCAAAACTCAGCAAGTCCCGCTTGCTTCAACTTGTCATAAACCACATTCAGGGCTGCCAGCTTTTCAGAAACAAACAGCACTTTTTTACCATCGCTGAGGCATTCTGCAATGATGTTTGTAATCGTCTGGCTTTTTCCAGTTCCCGGAGGTCCTTGCAAAACGAAGCTCTTTCCTGACTTTGCCATCTCAATCGCTTCGATCTGGCTGGAGTCTGCATCAACCACACTATGTAGCTCAATCAATGGATCAGCAACAGAACCAGCAGTTCCCTCATCGCCGTATAATTTTTCTGTGCTGGTTGACTCGCCTAAAAGCTGACGAACATTCCGATTTGCAAGAATCGCCTTCGCATTGTCCTTCAAATCCCGGTACATATTGATTTTGAGAAATGAGAAAATACCGATCTTGCATTCAGTCGTGACCGTCCATTGGAGTTTTGCCACAAGACGCCTTACTTTCTCAAGGTACGCAGTCAGCCCCTCATCATTATACTCAGGGAGCTTTACCCCGTGTTCTGCGTCCATTTTATAGGAAAAGGTCGGATTAACAATGATGTCATCTTCTGCCGATTTGATAAAATAGGGTTCTACTGTGGATGCTTGTTCCAGCTGAATCGGCACAAGCAAAATAGGCGCACGAAAAACATAGTTCGAGGAGGCGCTTTCCTTCCAGTGGACGAAACCAAATACCATGTACGCAACATTGACGCCGGTTTCTTCGATGAACTCCCGTGCTTTCTTATCAATGTTTTTTACAGCAGTAAGTGGATTCGTAGCAACGTTATAAAGCAGGATTTGATTCTGCCGTTTGATTTTTCCGGAGTATTGTATCAAAAACGCGTTTTTTTCACCGGAAGCGTCGTACTCTTCTGGTGGCGAAATATGCAACTGCTCCGGTTCAGATGACTCTCCCAGCGTCTCAATTTGCAGCTGCTCTGTCGCAGATGATTCTTCCGGATCATCGTCCTCGATAATTTTTGGATCAAAGACCTCAAAAGATGCTGTCCCATCTACTTTCTCAAATAGCACGTCAGAAGACGGGAGCAAAACCTCCACAGTTGAAGCTCTCATATCCTTAAAATTGATTAGATTATTGCGCTTTCCCGTATCCAGCAGCAAATCAGCCCACTTATCCAGCTTCTTTGTATCCACCGCTCAGCTCGCCTCCACACTTCAGTTATTAGAGCAATCCGTAATCTCCATGATGTCGCCAATATCACATTGCAGTGCTGTGCAAATCTTTACTAACACATCTGTGGTGACATTTTCATTCTTTCCGAGTTTTGCCATTGACGCATGACTGATTCCCGCCGCAGCACATAAGTCTTTTTTTCTCATATCACGGTCAATCAATAGTTTCCAAAGTTTTTTATAACTAACAGTCACAGACTACACCTCTGTTAAAACATTAAATCAAAGCTTTGTGTTCACATTTTGCTTAATAAAATTCTGCAAACGCTGAATTTAGTATAACACAAAGTACGTCTATGCTCAAGTGTGTAATTGTAAATCCTTGGTGACTTACTTAAAACCGCTTTGTCTTGCGTATTCACTTACCGCCCTGCGCCGTTTCTCACTATACGGCACGGTCAGACAAAAATTCAAATGTTATCCAGAGGTATTGCAAATTGCTGTTAGGATACGTTCATCTTCATGATTATCGCTCTCTTTTCTGCCACACAATGTCATACCCCAGCGCGTCTGCCATCTCCACCGCCTCGGTCATGGTCATGCTGGTGCGGGCATTGATTATGACAAGCTCTCGAAAGAGCAGTTTGTCACATTAATTGAAATACTTAAGCTGTCCAAGCACATGAAAAGCCCAATTAACCAACGTGGGAAAGCACGACCGTAGCTACCACACGGAAAAGGCAAAAAGAAACCATACCCAGCCCATGCGGGCGGGTATGGTTTCCTGTTTCAGATATGATTTTCTGCAAAGTGTTCTGTAAGCGTGAGTTTGGGTTGTTGTAGAAGTATCCTTAATTGAGGGAAAGCCCGGACTCCCACCTCGCTACAGTCTGTCTGGATACATCCAGTTTTCCCACCAGTTTTTCTTGGATCAAACCTTTATTCTTACGAATTAATTGTAGTTTTTGTGAAAAAATCATTGCATATCACCTTCACAATCATCGTACTATATTTTGAGCATTTATTACATAAACCGCTAATTGCTATTTTGCTACTATTATTATACATTACATATTCACTTATGGTATGGTTCTCCGTTTATTATCCTGTAACTTCTGTACACCTGTTCAAGCAGTATGACCCTCATAAGCTGGTGCGGAAAAGTCATGTCAGAAAAGCTGAGCAGCATATCGCTTTGCTTTAATACACGCGGGTCAAGTCCAAGCGAACCTCCGATTATAAAAGCTATATGGCTTGTACCGCCGATACCCAGTTTATCTATCATTCCTGCCAGCTGCTCGGAATTTAATTTTTTACCTTCTATTGCAAGCGAAATTACATATTCGTCACCTTTAAGCGCACCGATTATACGCTCGCCCTCTTTGGCCTTAATCTGGTCACACACAGTCTGCGAACAGCCCTCCGGGGTCTTTTCGTCAGGCAGTTCAACAACAAAAGGCTTACAGTATCTTGTAAGCCTTTTCATATATTCATCCACGGCCTGTGAATAGAATTTCTCTTTTATTTTACCAACACAGATAATTGAAATTTTCATCGCAGCAGACACACATCTCCATCAAGTAATTTCTCGAACTCGTTCATCGGCATAGGTTTGGCATAATAATAACCCTGTGCAATATCGCATCCGATATTGGTAAGGAACTCGACCTGTTCTGCAGTCTCTACGCCCTCACACACTATCTTTATGCCAAGTCCGTGCGCCAGATTTACAATTGATTTAATAATATATCTGCTCTTCTCGGATTCGTCATCCAGAAACTGCTTGTCCAGCTTAAGTTCACTAATCGGGAGCAGATTCAGCATGTTAAGTGAAGAATATCCACAGCCGAAATCATCCATCGATATATTGTACCCAAGCTTTGACATTCGTCTTATTAAATCAATCATATCATCCGTATTCTCCGTGAAAGCACTCTCCGTCAACTCGAATACGATATTATTCTTATTGATGCCGTATTTATCAAAAGTATTGATAAGCTTATTAATATAAACCGTGTCATACACATGCATTCTTGACTGGTTTACCGAAATAGGCACAGTATATCTGCCCCATTCGCTGCGCTTTTTGATCATGGCACAGATACGCTCAAGCATATAGAAATCGACCTTATTGACGAATCCGTTCTGCTCAAAAAGTGGGATAAAATCATTCGGTGCAATCATTCCGTCCTCCGGTGACATCCAACGCACAAGCGCCTCTCCACCGACAATATGTCCGTCCCTGAAACTCACCTTAGGCTGGATATAAGGAACAAATTCATGATTGTTCAGCGCCTTACTCATCTTATATGTAAGTTTCTGTTTTCTAGCAATATCATAATTGATATTATTATCCAGAATGGTTACCATCTTGGATATGGATTTCTTGGAAAGCTTACTTGCTATTGCTGCCTTGTCAATCATCATATTGACATCTTCTCCGTAATCCTCGATGATATACATACCACAGTTGCAATTTATTTTAATAACTTCTCTAAGTTCCTCGATTTCAAATTCAATATCTTCCAGATATGTCTCAATAATGTATTTAAGACTGTTAATATCAAGAAAATTAATCATAAAAACAAATCTGTCCGCAAACATTCTTGTAAAAATGCCATCCGGCATAATAATGTCATGAATCCTGTCTGCTACAGATTTAAGTATTCTATCACCCTGGTTACGTCCATAATAATCATTAATCGCTTTAAAATTACTTATGTCTATCACACCGACAACATAATTAACGTCCTTATATTTAAGCATTATTTCGGCATCATCAACAAACCTTGCAAAATTACCGTACCCTGATATCGGATCAATATTAATATGTTCGTCAATTAACTTCTGGGTATTCCTCTTTCCCATCCATAATGAATAGCCTACAAGCACTAATATAAGTCCGACAAGAACTATAAGCAGATATACGTTGACCTGAATAGTGGCTGCATCTATCTCCATCTCAAGCAAAATCAATTGTGTAATCCTCACTCAACCAATAATATAATTCATTCCGGCATGCCTTACGGCACGCCGGATAATAATGCGCTGATTAATTCTTAGCGCTTAAGTACTCATCAATACCTTTTGCTGCAGCTTTTCCGGCTCCCATTGCAAGAATAACCGTAGCAGCTCCCGTTACGGCATCGCCACCGGCAAATACACCAATCTTGGATGTCTGTCCGGTTGTCTCATCAGCAACGATACACTTACGCTTATTGATCTCAAGACCCTTAGTGGTCGATGATATAAGCGGGTTCGGTGATGTTCCGAGAGACATGATAACTGTGTCAAGATCCATTTCAAATTCAGAACCCGGAATTTCCACAGGGCTTCTTCTGCCTGATGCATCAGGCTCGCCAAGTTCCATTCTCACGCACTTAATTCCCTTAACCCAGCCCTTGTCATCGACAAGAATCTCTGTAGGATTGGTAAGAAGATCAAAAATAATTCCTTCTTCCTTAGCGTGATGTACCTCTTCAACTCTGGCAGGAAGTTCTTCCTCACTTCTTCTGTAAATGATATGAACCTCAGCTCCGAGTCTCAATGCCGTTCTCGCAGCATCCATCGCAACGTTACCGCCGCCGACAACAGCAACCTTTGTTCCTGCTGCAATCGGGGTATCATAACCATCCTCAAAAGCCTTCATGAGGTTATTTCTTGTGAGATACTCGTTAGCTGAAAATACTCCGTTGGCATTCTCTCCCGGTATTCCCATAAATCTAGGAAGACCTGCACCCGAACCGATAAATACGGCTTCAAAGCCCTCTTCTTTAAGGTCATCAATCTTGACAGCCTTACCTACAACAACATTCGTCTCTATTTTAACGCCAAGCTTCTTAACGTTCTCAACTTCTGCCTGAACTACCTTGTCCTTCGGAAGACGGAACTCAGGAATTCCGTATACAAGAACTCCGCCGGCCTTGTGTAATGCTTCAAAAATAGTAACATCATAACCAAGTTTGGCAAGGTCTCCTGCACATGTAAGTCCTGACGGGCCTGAACCGATTACCGCAACCTTCTTGTTCTTTTTCTCTTTGGCCGGTTCCGGTGTGATTCCGTTCTCTCTTGCCCAGTCGGCAACAAATCTCTCAAGCTTACCTATTGATACCGGCTCACCCTTGATTCCTCTGATACATTTACCTTCACACTGTGATTCCTGTGGACATACACGTCCGCACACAGCCGGAAGAGCTGATGACTGGCTGATAATCTTATAAGCCTCAGCAAAATTACCTTCCTTAACTTCATGTATAAATGCCGGAATATTGATAGATACCGGACATCCCTTCATACACATTGCATTCTTACAGTTAAGACATCTGGAAGCCTCTTCCATAGCCTCTTTCTCATTATATCCAAGGCAAACCTCTTCAAAATTGGTTGCTCTTACTTTCGGATCCTGTTCTCTTACAGGCACTCTCTTCATAACATCCATTATTTGTCACCTCCGCAGCCGCATCCGCCGTTCTTGTGAGTTGCACCCTCTGTAAGTGCCAGCATTGCGCGACCTTCCTGTGTCTTATACATCTGCTGTCTCTTCATAGCCTGATCGAAATCAACAAGATGTCCGTCAAATTCAGGTCCGTCAACACACGCGAACTTAACTTCATTACCAACCTGCACACGGCACGCTCCACACATACCGGTTCCGTCAACCATGATAGGGTTGACACTGACAACCGTATGTATTCCGAGTTCTTTGGTAAGAAGGCATACAAACTTCATCATGATCATCGGTCCTATAGCTACGCAGTGGTCATACTCTTTACCAAGATCGTTTACGAGATATTTAATCGTATCCGTAACCATTCCGCCTCTGCCGTAACTTCCGTCATCTGTTGTTATATAGAGATTGCCGGCAACTTCCTGCATCTCCTTCTCAAGAATAACAAGATCCTTTGTCTTGGCACCAACAATAACATCAGCGGCAATACCGTGTTCATGGAGCCATTTAACCTGCGGGTAAACCGGAGCAGTTCCAAGACCGCCCGCAACAAAAAGAATCTTTTTCTTCTTAACGTCTTCAATATCGTCTGTAACAAGATCGGAAGGACATCCAAGCGGTCCTACGAAATCTTCAAGATAATCTCCTGTCTTAAGCTCTGACATCTTCTTAGTGGATGCTCCGATAACCTGAACAACTATCTGAACCATTCCTCTTTCTCTGTCATAGTCTGAAATCGTAAGTGGAATACGCTCACCATTCTCGTCAATCTTAGCAATAATAAACTGGCCCGGCTCGCATGATTTAGCCACACGCGGAGCTTCTATTTCCATAAGGAAAATATTGCTGGCCAGAAACTCAGCCTTAAGTATCTTGTACATAAAGCACCTCCTATATTTATCTAATTACCATTTTATACAATAGAATCAAGTAATGCAATACAAATATACTGGAAAATTGTAAAAAAATAGCGTGAAACCGATAAAAGTCCCACGCTATGATTGTATTATTTAACTGATGAAAGTTTATAACTTCCCTTTGAGCCTGTTACCTTATATACATCTCCGGTATTGGCATCAGCACCGTACCAATAATCCTGTGCATCATGTCCAATGTTGTAATAGAACATATATATCTGTTTATCATCGACTGTCTTTAATGAATAATAATCCATTGAACATTCATTATCATCTTTGTCAATATGTTTCTTATTGACAATTTTCTTGTCTATCAATGCACTCCATATGAAATCCTCTGCCTCTGTCTGAGTATATTTGGATTCATACGTTACCTTATATGTCTTGGATGCCATGGTGCTCTTTCCATGTCCGTCAACAACCATCACGGTAACAACCGTAGTTCCTGCCGGAAGTTCAAAAGGCTTGCTGTACTCTGTGCTGTCTGTAGTAGGTGCCGTTCCGTCAAGTGTATAATATGCCTTACTGCCTGACGCAATTCCGGTAACCGTAACCATTACTTTGGACGACTGTGAAATTGTCGTGTCTGACGGTGTTATTTCAGGTGTCGCCGGTCCTGAATACTGTATATTATAGGTCTTGGTTATAACATCGCTCTTAATTCCGTAATCGTTAACCGCATAGAATTTAACAGTGGTCTGGCCCTCTTTAAGTTCTATTCTGTTAGAAAAAACCTGTGCATTGTCCTTAGGATCTGAGCCGTCTATTGTGTAATATATCTTACATCCGTTATCAGCTGAAAGGAATACCTTCTGATCGTCGCTGTAACTGCCTTCATCCGGTGTCGCCACTGGATCCTGAGGCACATATTTCTTAAACAATGCAATAATATCATCATCTTCAGTGGCAGCTGCCTGTTCATACAGGTCGCCGAGCTTGGTATAATCTTTACCATTCAGATAAACTGACATAAGATTATAATATGCATTCTTGTTATCACTGTCACGGTCAAGCACATCAAGCAATATCTCTTCTGCCTTATCATCCTGGGAAGTATTCTTATAACATTCAAACAGGTAAAGCATCATATTGATATTGGTATCACTGTCGCCCTTGCCTTCATCATAGGTAAGTGCTTTCTCAAAATCAGATATAGCGGTATCGTAATCTTTATCATCATAGGCCTTATATCCAAGTTCATTATAATATCCGTAATTATCTTTGCTCTTATTAAAAGCAGCCCTGACCACAAGAAATGCCGTTATTCCTATTATAAGAACCGCTACTACAACAGATGCTACGATAATAATGATCTTCTTCTTATCCGGCTTA
>ERZ780117.631-NODE-631-length-13821-cov-3.228970_pt1 | contig 13821 bp, 9 predicted proteins | sample MGYA00510985_ERZ780117 | MGnify/ENA primary metagenome ERZ780117 (study PRJEB29588, sample SAMEA2159553) | human gut metagenome | biome: human gut; feature: human-associated habitat; material: faeces | place: Denmark | collected 2008/2010 ...
GTTGTTCCAGGGAGACCCGGTGCCTTTTGTAATGGAACTGCCGAACTACCGTCTGCCGGGAGCCAAAAATGTTGGGCAGCTGTTGTGGGAAAAGGCGAAAGATTTTTTACAGAAGGCATTTACTGTGATCTTCATTGCAACGATTGTAGTATGGTTTTTACAGAGTTTTGATCTGAAACTGAATCTGGTAGAGAATTCAGCCAACAGTATGCTGGCAATGCTATCAGGTCTGTTGGTTCCGGTGTTCCGGCCGCTGGGATTGGGAGACTGGCGGATCTGTACGTCTCTGATCAGCGGATTTATGGCAAAAGAAAGTGTGGTAGCAACCCTGGAAGTATTGTTCGGCAGCAGCATTGCCATGGTACTTACCCCGCTGGCAGCCGCGTCGTTACTGGTATTCAGTCTGCTGTATACTCCCTGCGTGGCAGCCATCGCTTCTGTACGCAGAGAACTGGGCGGAAAATGGGCCATTGCCGTGGTACTCTGGCAGTGTTTTGTAGCATGGGTGGCAGCCTTCCTGGTACATAGTATCGGCTTGCTGATGGGATTCTAGAAATTTCAGATGATAAGATGACAAAATAGAAAACCTGCAGGGGATTATTCCTCCTGCAGGTATTTTATTACACATTTCAGTTCCGGAGAGATCCATTTGTTCCGGTGATACAGAAGCTGCCGCCAGATATCCGGATGAATCTCTGTCATGGGGAGACTGACGAGATTTCCTTTTGCCAGATCTTCTGCTATAACGAACTCCGGCAGATAGGAGATACCGAGACCCTGACACAGAAGATTGCGGATCAGCTGGGTATCACCCACCTCCATGATAGGCATTGTCTCCTTGCCGTTTTGGGAGAGCAGATCATCCAGTGCAGCCCGGTAACTCATGTTTTTCTCTGTCAGGATCAGCGGATATTCCAGAATCTGTTCCAGGGTGATCTGAGTCTGTCCGGCTAAGGGGTGACCGGCACCGGTGACGAAGTGAATATCCACCGGAGCTTCGAAAGCGGTCACATAATTGTGATTAAAAATACGGCGGTCCAGCGTGTATACAATGTCCACTTGATTCTGCCCCAGCATCTGGAACATTTCGTCAGTACTGGTAGCAATGATCTTCAGGCGGATGCCCGGATATTTTTCATGAAAATCCTTGAAGCGGCTGTGAAATTCCCAGCTGGCCAGGGACTCTGCAATGGCGATCCGCACCAGACCCTCCGGAGCGGTGTTGCCACTGATGTGGGTGGCTTCCGCAGCGAGACGCAGGATCTGCTGGGCCAGGGGTAACAGTTTCTCCCCTTCGTTGGTCAGGGTTACGGTATGCCCGATCCGCTCAAACAGAGGGATGGACAGCTCCTTTTCCAATTGTTTGATCTGAAAGGATACGGTGGACTGGGTATAACCCAGACGTCCGGCCGCCAGCGTAAAGCTCTTCAGTTCGTTCACCATAACAAAGGTTTCCAGATTTTTGACATCCATAGAGTAGATACACTTTCTATATTGTAAATTCAATTCTTCGATCAATGCAATGTAAATAATTTGTTTTTCAAATATTTAAGAAAATTATATAATGAGAAAATAGGGCTGTCAATGTGAAAAGATGGCGAAAATGTGGGAAAACAGCAAAAATATATGCCGTATCCCGTGTTTAGAATAAGTAGTTTTGGGAAGGATCAGAGGTATGGAAAACAGAGAGAGACTGGGGAGTCGTTTGGGATTTATCATGCTGTCGGCGGGGTGCGCCATCGGCTGCGGAAATGTGTGGAAATTTCCGTGGATGTGCGGGCAGAACGGTGGCGGAAGCTTCATGCTGATCTACGTGATCTGCCTGATCGTGCTTGGCCTGCCTACCATGATCATGGAATTCTCCGTGGGGCGTGCGGCGCAGACGAGTCCCCTTTATATGTATCGGAAATTATCCGGCGGCAGAGGCAAATGGAATCTGTGGGGCATCGTTTGTCTCATCGGAAACATTGCGCTGATCGCTTTCTATGCGGTGGTGTCCGGATGGATCCTCTATTATTTTGTAAAATTTCTGACAGGGCAGAATCAGGATTTCGGTTTTGAAAAAATGATCACGACGCCCTCGGTGAATGTGACATATCTGTTAGTCACCTTGCTGATCGCTTTTGTCATTTTAAGCTTCAACCTGCAGGGCGGTCTGGAACGTATTACTAAATATATGATGTCAGCATTGATCGTGCTGATGTTGGTGCTGGCGGTGCACAGCTTTACACTTCCGGGAGCAGGAGAGGGATTGAGCTTCTATCTGATCCCTCATTTTTCCAAGATCACCGGTTCTGTGGTCGTGGGCGCCATGAATCAGGCATTTTTCACCTTATCCGTGGGAATGGGCGGTATGGCGATCTTTGGAAGCTATATCGGCAAGGACCGTTCTCTCATGGGTGAGTCTATCCATATTATTATCCTGGATACACTGGTGGCAGTGATCGCCGGTATCATTATATTTCCGGCATGCTTTACTTATGATGTGGAAGTGACGGCGGGTCCCAGCCTTCTGTTCGATACTATGGCGACAGTATTTAACAACATGGCAGGCGGCAGATGGTGGGGAACTTTATTTTTCCTGTTCATGGTGTTTGCAGCCATGTCCACAGTGCTGGGCGTATGTGAAAATATTCTGGCAATGGTCCGGGAACTGACTGGATGGTCCAGACCGGCAGGGTGCGTGGCGTGTGGTGTCGGATGTTTCCTGTTGGCTCTGACGACAGCACTGGGCTTCAGTGTATTTCATTTTCAGCCGTTTGCAGCGGGGACGACCTGGCTCGATTTCTGGGATTTCCTGGTGTCGAATAACATCATGCCCATAGGTTCTATCCTGCTGGCGGTATTTTGTTGTTATAAGGTCGGCTGGGGCTGGGACAAATTCCTGGAGGAAGCAAATGCCGGCAAAGGCTTAAAGGTCCAGCCGTGGATGAAACCGGTGTTTAAATATTTTGTGCCGGCGGCAGTGCTGTTCATCTATGTGTACGGAATGGTAAATTTTGCATGGAAATAGGAGAAATGAGATCAAGATAGGAAGAGACAAACGACGGTGGGGTGAGAACTCTGCCGTTTTTGTGTATAGGATGAGCAGGGAAGCGGTTGCACCGAGACTCAAAATTGGGTAGTATGTAATTATTCAGAGGTGGTTTTGTGAATAGGGTTCTGAATAGTTATGGCAGTATAAAGAATAGAAGCAGGAGGCATCTATGACAGAGCAGGAGATCCGGACGATATTACGCAGGCAAAGAGAATATTTTGCTACGGGAGCTACGCTTTCCCGGGAATTCCGGGCAAAACAGCTGGGAAAGTTAAAGACTTCCCTGCAGCGCCATGAAACAGAATTGAACGATGCACTGCAACAGGATCTTGGGAAAAGCCGGATGGAAAGCTACATGTGCGAGATCGGACTGACGCTCTCGGAGCTGACCTGGATGCAGAAACACCTGCGTGGGCTGATGCGGGATAAGAGAGTGCTGACACCGTTATCGCAGTTCGCGGCGAGGAGCTTCCGGTCTCCGTCACCCTATGGCACCGTGCTGATCATGAGTCCGTGGAATTATCCGGTGCTATTGACGCTGGATCCGTTGATCGATGCTATTGCCGCAGGGAATACCGCAGTGGTAAAACCCAGTGCCTATGCTCCGGCGACGGCAGCAGTGTTAAAAATGATTTTGGAAGAATGCTTCCAGGCGGAATATGTGGCTGTGATCACCGGCGGCAGAGCAGAGAATCAGGCATTGTTACAGCAGCGGTTTGATATGATATTTTTCACCGGAGGCAAGACCGTGGGACGGGAGGTGCTTAGAAGTGCTGCGGAATATTTGACCCCGGTGACGCTGGAGCTGGGCGGGAAAAGTCCCTGTATCGTGGATGCTACAGCGAAGCTTCCGCTGGCGGCGAGGAGGATCGTATTCGGAAAATATCTAAACTGCGGGCAGACATGTGTGGCACCGGATTATGTGTTGTGTGATGTCAGGATCCGCGACCGATTGGTGGAAGCCATCCGGGCGGAGATCACGAGGCAGTTTGGAGCAGATCCCCTGCAGAATCCGGATTACGGGAAAATCATTAATGAGAAGCATTTTTACAGACTGTTGGGTTTGATGGATGCGGAAAAAATCGTCTGCGGTGGACAGTATGACGAGAAGACGTTGCGCATTGCGCCTACGGTGATGGCGGATGTGGACTGGTCGGATGACGTGATGGGAGAAGAAATCTTCGGACCGATCCTGCCGGTGGTGACTTATAATGCGTATGATACGGAGAAAAGCATTGCACAAAATGATTTTAGCGAGGAGGTTTCTGGAACCCATGCTGCCGCGGGAGATTTTGTGGATTGGGCGATCCGCTGTGTGGAGGAACATCCCCATCCGTTGGCACTGTATTTCTTCAGTGAAGATAAAAAAGCCCAGAGACGGATCTTGGATCACTGCCATTTTGGCGGCGGCTGCATCAACGATACCATCATTCATCTCGCCACCAGTGCCATGCCCTTCGGAGGTGTGGGCGAGAGCGGCATGGGCGGGTATCACGGGCGCACCGGATTCGAGACCTTTAGCCATTATCGGAGTATCGTTGACAAAAAGACATGGATGGATCTTCCGATACGGTATCAGAGGTATGATGAGAAAAAAGAGAAGTTGTTGCGGCGGTTTTTGAAGTAACATCCTGAAAAGTGTAACAAATTACAGAAATAAGTCCTTAAAAGTGTATCACATATACAGTTTTAAGGACTTATTTCTGTTGACAAGGCAATTTTACTGAGATAGAGTAGAAATAGATAACTATTGTGAATAGTACAAGGGAGGCAGAGATGCGACGGTTTGCATTGGAACGATTAAAAGAATGGAAAGAAAAAAAGAACCGGAAGCCGTTGATCATTCGCGGAGCCAGGCAGGTAGGAAAGACTTGGCTTATGAAGGAATTCGGAGCAAGCTGTTTTGAGAAAACAGCGTATGTCAATTTTGACAGTAATCCCCGTATGCAACAGGTGTTTGATGGAGAGATCAATGTAGAAAGAATTCTTCTGGCGATCAGCGTGGAGACAGGTGTTTCGGTCAAAAGTGAAGATACCTTACTTATTTTTGATGAAATCCAGGAAGTACCGAAGGCACTATCCTCTTTAAAGTATTTTTGCGAAAATGCTCCGGAATATGCCATTGTAGCTGCCGGCTCTCTGCTGGGTGTGGCGATGCACAAGGGCACCTCTTTCCCGGTAGGCAAGGTAGATTTCATGGATCTGTATCCGCTTAATTTTCAGGAATTTTTGTGCGCCTTGGGAGAAGAACGATTTGCAGAGCTTCTGCAGTCTGGGGATACGCAGATGATCAATACCTTCGCTTCCAAATACAAGGATCGTCTGAGAGAGTACTATTATGTCGGTGGTATGCCGGAAGTGGTCCAGTCCTATGTGAATGATAAAGATTTCGGGCGGGTCAGAGAGATTCAGAAAGATCTGCTGAATTATTACCGCCAGGATTTTTCCAAGCATGCGGAGAATTCTCTGGTTCCCCGATTGAACCTGGTGTGGGATTCCATTCCGATGCAGCTGGCAAAAGAAAATAAAAAATACATCTACGGACAGGTGAGAGAGGGCGCCAGGGCAAAAGATTTTGAACTGGCAATCCAGTGGCTTTTGGATTGTGGACTGATCCATAAAGTAAACCGTGTGAGCAAACCGGCGTTACCATTAAAAGCTTATCTGAATCTGGATGCATTTAAAATATACCTGCTGGATATCGGATTGCTGATTGCCATGACGGATCTGGATGCCAGGGTGATTATCGACGGAAACCGGATATTTACAGAATTTAAGGGAGCTTTAACAGAACAGTACGTGCTCCAGCAGTTGATCTCTGAAGTGGGAGTGATCCCCTATTATTACAGCACGGAAAATTCTTCCGGAGAGATTGATTTCATGGTGCAGGGGAAAACATCTGTAATTCCCATAGAGGTAAAGGCGGAGGAAAATCTCAGAGCGAAGAGCCTGAAGATGTTCTGCGAAAAATATCAGCCTAAAATTGCGATCCGGACGTCAATGTCGGATTACAGAGAGCAGGAATGGATGACGAATATTCCGCTTTATCATATAGATTATGTTAAAAAATATGTTGAAGAATAAATAAAAGGAGAAAAAAATGGCAGAGTTAGAAAACAGTAAGGATTTAATCAGTGTGTTATGGAGTGGAGCGGATATTCTTCGTTCTAAAATGGATGCTAATGAGTATAAGGACTACTTATTAGGAATTGTTTTTTATAAGTATCTTTCGGATTCGTTTTTAATCAAGGTGTATGATTTGATCTATGATGAAAAGCCGGAGAACTTAAAGGTTGCTTTAGAGGCATACAAAGAAGCTCTGGAAGATAGCAGCGCAGAAGAATTAAAAGAACAAATCAAGTCAGAATGTCATTACGTAATTGAACCGGAACTTACATATACATGTTTTGCTGATGCGGCAAGGAACAACTCATTTAATCGAGAGCAGTTGCAGAAAGCCTTTAATAATATTGAACAAAGCGACCCTTTGTTTGCAGATTTATTTACGGATATTGACTTATATTCTAATCGTTTGGGGACTGGAGATCAAAAACAGAGTGATACTATTTCAAATTTGATTAAGGAAATTGATAAAGCAGATTTATTGAATTCAGATGCAGAGATTTTAGGAAATGCTTACGAGTACCTTATCGGTCAATTCGCATCGGAAACAGGAAAGAAAGCGGGAGAGTTCTATACGCCGCAGGCAGTATCAAAGATTTTGACAAGAATAGCGATCGCAGGACAGGAAGAAAGAAAAGGATTATCTGTATATGATCCTTGCATGGGTTCGGGATCTCTTCTGTTAAATGCAAAGAAATATGCGAAAGAACCTAATTATATTAAATATTATGGACAGGAACTGAACACTTCAACATATAATCTGGCCAGAATGAATATGTTTTTGCACGGAATAGTACCGGAAAATCAAGTTCTTCGAAATGGTGACACTCTTGACGGAGACTGGCCGACTGGCGAAGAAACGGATTTCAATATGGTGTTGATGAATCCACCGTATTCCGCAAAATGGAGTGCTGCTGCAGGATTTTTGCAAGATGAGAGATTTAGCGATTATGGTGTGCTTGCACCCAAGTCAAAAGCCGATTATGCCTTTTTACTGCATGGCTTGTATCATTTGAAAAGTAATGGAACAATGGCAATTGTGTTACCACATGGTGTACTTTTCCGTGGCGCGGCAGAAGGTAAGATAAGAGAAAAATTACTTCGCTCCGGTAATATTTATGCGGTTATTGGATTGCCGGCAAACCTTTTCTACAATACATCAATTCCTACATGTATTGTTGTTTTGAAAAAACACAGAGAAGGTCGAGATGTTCTCTTCATTGACGCTTCACAAAAGTTTGAAAAAGGTAAAAAACAGAATGCCATGACTGATGGACATATTGATTCAGTTATGAAACTTTATAACGAAAGAGTAACAGTAGATAAAGAAGCATACCTTGCAAGTTTTGAAGACATTGAACGAAATGATTTCAATTTGAATATTCCTCGATATGTAGATAATTTTGAGAAGGAAGAAGAGATTGATCTAAATGAACTTTTGGTAAGTATGACAAACACGGATAAGGAATTGGAACAGGCACAAGGAGACTTTTTGTTACTTATGAAAGAATTGACGTCACCGGATGAAGATGTCATGTTTGCTTTGAATGAGTTAATTAGAAAGATGGAGGGGTGATGGACATGGCAAAACCTAAAATTAGATTTAAAGGATACACAGACGATTGGGAACAGCGTAAGTTTTCAGAATTTGTCAAAAATGTAGCTGTAAGAAATAAAGCAGGTGTTGAGTTAGAGTGTTATGCAGTAACCAATGATAGAGGTTTTATATCCCAAAAGGAAGCACATGACGCCTTTGGTTATATGGCAGATGCTGATACAACAGCCTACAATATTGTTCCGCCCAGTTCATTTGCATATAATCCCGCTAGAATAAATGTTGGTTCGATTGGGTACTATACAGGTATTGAAAATGTAATAGTTAGCTCACTTTATGAAGTATTTCAGACCGCGGATTATGTTGATGATAGATTCATGTGGCATTGGTTTAAATCAGATCATTTTCCAAAATGGATTGAAAGACTACAGGAAGGAAGCGTGCGTCTTTACTTCTATTATGACAAGCTTATTCAGTGTGAAATGAAAATGCCATCCTTAGAGGAGCAGAAGAAGATGGGAGCATTTTTTGATCAGCTAGATCACCTCATCACTCTTCACCATCGCAAGTACATTTATATATTAAAATCACCATAAAACGATGTAAACAATCGTAAGCCAAATTAAAATATAGAATAAACAAAAAAGTAGTAAGATATGGTATACTAAAATAGAAATTGCTTATACAAATTAAGGCATCAGACAAGATATATGTGGTAAAACTACACGTTGAAAAATCCAAGTTAATTGTGTTGGGAGGCTACTATGGCGGAATTAGAAGCAGTAATAGAACAAAAACTTATTGAACAGTTGATTTATGGGGATTCACAATGGATTTACCGGAATGATTTAAAAACAGAGGAAGATCTTTGGAATAATTTTAAATATATTCTAGAACAGAATAATAAAGAGAGATTAAATGGAGAACATTTGTCGGATTCTGAATTTGAACAGGTGAAAAATCAGTTACAGTTTTCTTCATTCTATAAAGCAGGAGAATGGCTGGTTGGCGAAAATGGAAAGGTTATGGTTCATGTACAGCGAGATATTGAGAGACTTCATTTGGTTGTGATGAACCATGAACATATTGCTGGCGGTAGTAGTGTCTATGAGGTGATTAATCAGTATAGAGCATTAGCTGATGAGGATAGCAGGCAAAACAGAAGATTTGATGTCACCCTTATGATCAACGGTCTGCCTCTGATACATATAGAGCTAAAGAACAAGCAACACTCTTACATGGATGGATTTTGGCAGATTAAAAAGTACATTGGTGAAGGCAAATTTACAGGTATTTTTTCAGCTGTGCAAATGTTTGTTATCAGCAATGGCGTAGATACGAAATATTTCTCAGCGGCAAGTGATGCAGAGTTGAATTCAAAATTTATTAGTGGATGGCTGGATAGAGACAATAATCCGGTTTCAGATTATCTTGATTTTGCCAAGAGCGTACTCCGAATCCCGGAAGCACATGAGATGATAGCAAGATATACAGTCTTGGATGAAGATGCAAAGCGACTGATTTTGCTCCGCCCCTATCAGATACACGCAATAGAGGCTATTCGTGATGCGTCCAAAACAGGACAGTCCGGTTATGTATGGCATACAACAGGCTCGGGAAAAACTTTGACGTCTTATAAAGCAACCAGAAATTTGTTGATGGATATTCCAACGATTGATAAAACTATTTTCTTGATTGATCGAAAAGATTTAGATACACAGACCACAATGGCGTTTCAGGCATATGCGAATAATGACATTATTGATGTGGATGAAACGGACAATGTTTTCGATCTGAAAAGGAAATTAAAATCAGATGATCGTCAGGTAATTGTGACAACGATTCAAAAATTACAGAGACTTATTACGAAAAAATTGGAGGAAGGATCGTCAGAATATAATAAAATAAAAAATCTCAAAATTGCATTTGTTGTAGATGAGTGTCACAGAGCGGTGACGCCTGGAACGAAAAGAGAGATAGAAAGATTTTTTAGAAATTCATTATGGTATGGATTTACCGGGACACCAAGATTCGCAGAAAATGCATATCCTCAAATGGGAGATTTGCCACGTACCACTGAAGAATTATATGGAAAACAGTTACATAAATATACGATTCAGAATGCAATCCATGATAATGCGGTATTGGGATTTCAGGTAGAGCATAATGGACCGAAAAATATGGCAGATGAGACTGATAGTAGCATATATGAAAGTGAAGCACATATGCTCAGCGTGCTGGATGTGATTTTAAACAAATCATATCACAAATTAGGATTCCAAAACGGGAAAGGAAAAACATATGAAGGACTATTAACAACCAGTTCTATTCAGATGGCGCAAAAATATTATGATTTGCTCAAAAGGGTAAAAAATGGAGAAACAGAATTACAGATAGATGAAAGAATAAAGCAGGTTTTGCCGGATTTTCCTAAATTTGCAATAACGTATTCCGTTACGGAAAATGAAGAAGGTTCTCATGTGAACCAGCAGAAGATGCAGGAATCTTTAGATGATTATAATGAAATGTTTGGTACGAAATACGAACTTGCTCAAATACAAGGTTATAATGGAAATTTAAATAAGCGTTTGGCAAGAAAGGATCCAAAATTTCAGAGTAGAAATGAACAATTGGATCTGGTAATTGTTGTAGACAGATTATTAACAGGTTTTGATGCGCCGTGCATGTCTACTATATATATTGATAGACAGCCTATGGGTCCGCACGATTTGATTCAGGCATTTTCCAGGACGAATCGTATCCTTGATAATAATAAGACGTATGGTCAAATTGTTACATTTCAGGCACCAAAGCTGTTTAAAGAAAGTGTAGATAATGCAGTAAAACTCTATTCTGCAGGAAGTACGGAATCGGCATTAGTGGCAGAGTGGGATGAAATAGAACCGGCATTTCGTAAAGCATTGAAGGCACTTAGAGTTTCGGCAGAGACTCCGGAAGAGATTCCCGGAATGTCAAGGAAAGAAAAGATTGTATTTATAAAGATGTTCCAGAATTTTGACAAGCTGTTTGCACAGTTGAAATCCTTTACACAGTATGATGACAGCATGTTAGAAGAATATGGTATAACGCAAGACGAATATGAAGATTATGTGGCGCATTATTTGAATGTAAAAGAAGAATTGAAGCCAGAACCCGGAGATCCGCAGGATGGTGGTGATGAACCGACGATTAATATGGATTATGAGCTTATGGCATATAGTCATACCAAGATTGACTATGAGTACATTATTAATTTGATCCAGAACATTGTAACACCCAGTGACGATGAAGAAGTTGCACCTGAACAGCGTCAGAAACAAATTGAGGAAGTGAAGCAATATATAGGGGATTTGAGCAAAGAGAATCCTAAGGTAGCAGCACTTATGTCTGACTTGGTATGTGATATTGAAGTGGATGAAGACAGATATAAAGGGAAATCTATTCGTAATGTCATAGAAAATATGAAGCATAACTGTATAGAAAAAGTAGTATCTGAATTTTGTATTACATGGTGCGTTTCAAAAGATGATGTTATGTACGCAGCAACACATTATCGCAACGGAGAGATTCCAAATGAGAATGCTATTAAAGTAACAGCTGATTTTCCCCGTTACAAGGCTGCGCAGGAGCAGGCAATTCCTAAGTTTAAATATTATGCAATGCTAATTGCAGATTTAAAAAAGACTTTGGATGAAGAGGTAAACCCCTTACTGAACAATTAATATTCTGTACTGTTCATATCAGCGTAAGTAGTACAAGAAATGGAGGCAGCTTATGCTTAATGATATGAACAGTACAGAACTGTTTTGCGAATATTATAAACAATGGATTGAAGTGTACAAAAGAGATGCCATCAGGGAAGCAACTTTGGCAAAATATCAGATGACACATAAGTGGGTGGAGAAGCTTGTTCCAGAGTTGAAAGTATCAGAATTAACAAGAAATGCCTATCAACAGCTTTTAAATGATTATGCAAAGGAGCATGAAAGACAGACAACTTTGGATTTTCATCATCAACTTAAGGGAGCAATTCTTGATGCTGTGGACGAAGGATTGATTGAAAGGGACCCTACCAGAAAAGCAATCATTAAAGGAAAGACACCAAAAGTAAAGAAAATTAAGTATTTGAACCAATTTGAACTTCATACCTTGATTGCACATCTTGATATAAAAGAGGTTCCGAATTGGGACTGGTTCATTCTTCTCGTATCAAAAACAGGTATGCGATTTTCAGAAGCATTGGCAATTACACCGGCGGATTTCGACTTTGCAAGGCAGACACTGTCTGTAAGTAAGACATGGGATTATAAGGGGGACGGAGGATTCCTGCCCACTAAAAATAAATCATCCGTAAGAAAAATACAGATAGACTGGCAAATAGTAGTGAAATTTTCAGAACTGGTTAAAAATTTACCGGAGGATAAACCTATTTTTGTGGGTGAAGAAAAAATATATAATTCCACAGTAAATGATGTACTTGCCAGACACTGTAAAGAGTGTGGAATCTCGGTAATCTCTATTCATGGTCTTCGTCATACGCATGCGTCGCTACTTTTATTTGCGGGTGTATCCATTGCCAGTGTAGCCAGAAGACTGGGACATGCAAGTATGACAACTACGCAGAAAACATATCTACATATTATTCAGGAATTGGAGAACAAAGATGTAGATTTGGTAATGAGAACATTATCAGGACTGTAAAATAATGTAACCGTTAATACTTACGCTGATTTGTTGAAAAAATATTCGGAGATAAAATAGAACACAGGGAGGTTCAAACGTGAAAAATAATTTTGAATATAAAAAAAGTATCATAGCAGTGATCTTATTACTGGTTGCCATTTTATCCATAACGGTTGTAGGAAAATACGCCTCCGCACCGGAGAATCATCAGAAGACCATCGCCTCTCTGGATGAGAAAAAACAGACTGTCATGGAACTGACGGCGGCATCCACGGTGACTTCGGCGTTGATCACCTTGCTTCCGGGCGACACGGCAACACCCATCGCGGAGAAAATGGCAGATGTCAGCGGATACCTGCTGGTGGTCCTCTGCGCTATCTATCTGGAAAAATATCTTGTGACCATCACCGGTTATGTGGCATTTACATATCTCATTCCGATTGCCTGTGGATTGTGGATACTGAACTTGGTCTTTGAAAATGCTACGGTGCGGAAACTGGCAGCAAAGCTTGCGGTATTCGGTATTGCCATTTCCCTTGTGGTTCCCGCCAGTGTAAAAATCTCCGACCTCATCGGAGACACCTATCAGGCCCAGATCGATGCCACCATCGAGGATGCCAAGAACACACAGAATATACTGGAAAACAGTGACCTGGTGAATGATACCAGCGCAACGGAAACCGAAACCGGTACGACAGGAGCGGTTACAGCACACACACAGGAGAAAAACAACAGCGAATCAGGCTCTGCTTCGAATATCTTTGACTGGGCTAAGGATGCCATTTCCAGTGCCAAGGATTCGGTGGCAAATGTCGTGGAAAATGTGACGATTTCTACCGAAGATCTGGTACAGAAGGTGGAGAATTCCCTGAATCACTTTATCGAGGCGGTTGCCGTGATGATCATTACTTCCTGCGTGATCCCTATGCTGGTATTGTTGCTGTTCTTCTGGATGGTGAAGATTGTGCTGGATGTGGACCTGAGTGGGATAAAGATTAGGGGGATGCTGCCGGAACATAAGTAAAATGATATAATTAAATGTTAGAAGGAATTAAGTTAAAAAGGGGATTTCCTTTATATCTATATATTAAAGTTAAAAGCATTAAAAACTAAGTGTACATGACTGGAAATAGGATATACAGGAAGAAAAAAATTATGAATTCAAAATATATTGAGTTAATAAAGAAGCATATTTCTACACATACGGAGCAATCATCGGAAGACCGTTCTGCAGTTAGCTATTTGGAGAGTGTTTTAAGTCCAGATGGAAGGATAAATACTTCATTTGCAAGTGATGATAAGTGGCCTAATCATGACGGTATGTTTGAATATGTTCCTAATCCAGATGTATCTAGACATCCCGTGCAAAATTTTGTTGTACAAATTAAGGGGACAAATAATTATACAGAAAATAATGGTGTCA
>ERZ780117.637-NODE-637-length-13686-cov-3.905656_pt1 | contig 13686 bp, 11 predicted proteins | sample MGYA00510985_ERZ780117 | MGnify/ENA primary metagenome ERZ780117 (study PRJEB29588, sample SAMEA2159553) | human gut metagenome | biome: human gut; feature: human-associated habitat; material: faeces | place: Denmark | collected 2008/2010 ...
TTCAGCACAATCTAAGACACAAATATTTACTTTAGGCGCATTAATGAACAATTTTTGGGTTAATAATGCAGGTGCAACGTTTAACAGAATAAGAAATACTGCGGTTTACGGTAAAGTTGATATAAACGTAAAAGATTATAAAGATCACGCTTTTGAATCAGTATTGAAAAATAACGGTATATCTTATGAAAAGAAGAGCACTACTGGTATAAACTATAAAGTTTAAATTTTTGAATACTGGTGTCGTTCAAGCATTACCATTAAAATTGAAATATCAGCAGGCTTTACTCCACCGATACGAGATGCCTGAGCGAGTGTTTTCGGACGAATTTTAGAAAGTTTATCTTTTGTTTCCGATGAAATATGATCAATTGAAGAGTAATCTATATCATCAGGAATTTTGAACTTATCCAGTTTGGAAGCCTGTTCAACCTGAAATTCCTGACGTTTCAAATAACCGTCATATTTAACTAGAATTTCAACCTGCTCCGTAACATCAAACGGTATATTTAATTCATATGTTACGGAATCAATTTCTTTTATAACGTTATAGTCAATATCGGGACGCTTCAAAAGCTCAGCAATTTTCATACCGCGTTCCATGTGCTCGCCATATTTTGAAAGTATAGCGTTAACATCCTCCGTAGCAGAAATCTTAGCTTCCTTGATTCTCGATAATTCTTTCTCTATTGCTTCCTGTTTATACGCATAAACTTTATACTGAGAATCATCAATAAGCCCATATTTTCTGCCGATAGGTGTAAGTCTGACATCAGCATTATCCTGACGCAGTAAAAGTCTGTATTCAGAGCGTGAAGTAAGCATTCTGTAAGGATCTTGAATATCTTTTGTAACAAGATCATCAATCAGAGTTCCGATATAAGACGAACTTCTTGAAAGTTCTAGCATTTCAGAATTATTTAGATAATTAAAAGCATTAATTCCTGCAACTAACCCTTGTGCAGCAGCTTCTTCATACCCGCTCGTGCCGTTAATCTGACCGGCAAAAAACAAACCTTTGATACTTTTTGACATCAGTGAATGAGTTGTTTGAACAGCAGGAACATAATCATATTCAACTGCATAAGCGGGTTTTATTACATGAGCCTTCTCTAGCCCCGGCAATGTTCTGAGCATCTGCACCTGAACATCAGCAGGCAGACTGCTTGAAAACCCTTGAATATAAACTTCATAAGTCCCTAACCCTTCCGGTTCAATAAATATATGGTGAGACGGATTTTCACTGAATCTTACGACTTTATCCTCTATTGACGGGCAGTAACGCGGGCCTACCCCCTGAATTAATCCTTGAAACATAGGAGATTTATCTAAATTAGCTTTAATAATCTCATGAGTTTTTTCATTTGTTCTCGTCAAATAGCACGGGTACTGTTTTCTTATTGGTCTGTCAGGTTTGAAAGAATAAAAATGCAGTGTTTCATCACCCGGCTGAATAGTCATTTTTGAATAATCAATAGTACGTTTATCAACTCTGGGCGGAGTTCCTGTTTTCAATTTTTTAATTTCTATTCCATGTTTAATTAAAGATTCAGAAAGCCCGTAAGCTGCTTTTTCGCCTAATCTTCCTGCACTGTAGAAGCGAAGTCCGACAAAAATTTTACCGTTTAAAGAAGTTCCTGTTGTCAGAATAATTGCACGCGCAGAATATTCTATACCATATTCATCTATTGCACCCGTAATTTCACCGTCTTTAACAAGTAAATCCGTAATGCAAGCCTGACGCAAATAAATATTTTCGTTATTCTCAATAATACTGCGCATATAATCCATATATTGCTTTTTATCTGATTGAGCGCGGAGAGCTCTAACAGCAGGCCCTTTTGAAGAATTCAACATCTTCATTTGAATATATGTAGCATCGGCAGCTTCCCCCATAACACCGCCCAGTGCATCAATTTCTCTGACTAAAGTAGATTTTGCAGGACCGCCGATAGCCGGATTACAGGGCATTAAAGCTATATGATCAACATCTAAAGTCGCAAGCAAAACTTTTGCACCTAATTTTGCACAGGAAATAGCAGCCTCACATCCTGCATGGCCTGCGCCAACAACTATTACATCATATTTATTATTGAGATAATCCATAACCATATTCCTAATCGGCTATACATAAATTATAATACAAATAAAAAAATTTTAATTAAAAGATAAAAATATCATATCTGACCGTCTACTCCAAATGGATGATATTAATTTAAACTACTAAAGTTTAATATTATTTATATCGATATAAGAAAAGACAAACAGAATATACATCTTATTGGAGCTCATTGATGTCAGAACAGATTTTACTACAGCCGATAAAGGCGGCTAACACGGAAAAAGCCAGAGAATCATTAGAAAAAGCACGAATAGCACATGAAAACTATCTTATTCGCCAACAAAACAGCGATCTGCAAGAAGCTATCGAATATTACATTGATGCTGTTAAATATGATCCTGCTATGCCTGAGGCTTATTACAGACTTGCGACCTTAATGTGGGAACAGGGCCAGATTAGCCTTGACACCGCTATAGAACAGTGTAAAACAGCGGTTTCTCTTGCTCCTAAAAATATCAACGCTCACCTTTATACCGGATTTTTCATGAAAATGGCGCAGGATTTCAAATCTGCAGAACAGGAATTCAAGTCAGCCATTAAAATGGATAAATTAAAGTCGGCCCGCCCGAGATTAATTCTCTCCCAATCAATTTTACAAAAAATTAATACGCAAAACGGAAGCGTTAAAGACTATTTGAGCTTTTTATACTATTTTCTATCCGGCAGTCTTATGCTTGCATGGGACAGACCGTCAATGAAAATGTTTTACAAAAACATGTCAGATGATTTTTCCGTATTTACATACAACACTGTCGGTAAATTCTTAGAGAAATTCAAATTTTATCCGACTGCTGAAAATGTTTACAGGCAGGCTGTTACTGCAACAAATCACGGCGAAATATTCTATGCTAAAATGGGAGATTTAGCATTAAAGAATAAAGAAATGGACTTAACAGTCGACTGTTACAGGAAAGTTCTTGAAGCAAATCCTTTGAACAGAGAAGTATTAATAAAACTTGCAACGGTTTTACAGACTTATTTTCCTGAAAATACAGATGAAGCAATCGACTGCTACGAAAAACTCCTTGAATTTGATATAGATGTTCCGCAAATTTATTACGAATTAGGGCATCTCTATCTTAGAAAAGAAGACAAAATAAATTCAATAAGTGCATTTAAACTTGCACTGGAAAGAGATCCCGAAAATCCTTTTTACAATAATTCACTTGCATATGCATATTCAAAAGCCGAATTATTTGACGACGCAATAGAACATTACCAGAAAGCTATTCAACTCAACCCCGATAATGAGTGGACATCAGTTGTATGCGAGGCTTTAGGTTCAATTTATGCGGAAGTTAAAGGCAATATTGATGCAGCGGTTTCAACATATCAGGCAGGAATTATTCTTGATCCCAATAACTATAATCTTTATTTGTCATTAGGGGATATACACATGGCTGCATATGATTTAGATAACGCTATAAGAGCATACTGTGATGCCATAACACTTAATCCTGACGATTACAGAGGCTATTCTAAAGCAGGAATAGCACTGTGGGAAAAAGATTATCTTGAAGAAGCTCTTGTTTCTTTCCACAAGGCAATTGATATTAACCCTGATAATGAATACGCTCAAAATAATCTCGGCATCTTGTATCTTGACGGACTTGGAGATGCAGAAGAAGCGCTGGAATACTTTGAAACTGCAGTAGAGTTAAACCCAAGCTACACTCTTGCCTACTTTAATGCAGGACGCGCATCGCAGGCAATGGGATTTATAAATGACGCGGCAAATTATTATCAGATGGCAATTGATTTGAATAAAATTACTCAGGATCTGGATGAAGAAGATATTACAAACAGGCTTCACAGATTATTTGATATATAAGCCTTGACAAATATAGAAAAATAATAAATAATAAAGAAAAAGTCAGGAGGATGAAATATGTTGAATAGAGAAGCTTTGAGTTGCCCCCCCCCCGACAGGATAAAATTGTAGAGAGGGTTTACGGACATTATAAGATACTAGGATACTATGGCACCAGGGCAGTAAGAAGTATCGTAAAAATTTTCCATCTCTTGGAAGAGGTAGTAAACACAGGTCATTCTGTGCCGTCAGCCGAAAAAATCCGGCGTGTTCAGAATAACCGAAACGGTGGGAACGCTATGCTTATCCCACCCTACGTACTTGAATTTGTCGTAAAAAGATCGCGCAAAATGTGCGCGATGACAGGTCTTAATATTCTTTTCCTCGCCCTTTGGGGAGAGGGTGTCCGAAGGACAGGAGAGGGGGTTGTTGGATGTCAATCTAACGTTCAGCATGACGCGAACTCCCTGAAACGAACTTATTCACATATTCACTTATTTACTTATTCACTTCACAAAAAAGCTGCGTTTACATTGGCCGAGGTCTTAATAACATTAGGAATTATAGGAGTAGTTGCGGCAATGACCATGCCGTCTTTGATTCAGAATTACAAATATATGGTGCTTGAAAATCAGCTAAAAACGGCTTATTCTGACCTTAATCAGGCAGCTAAAATGTTTCAGTTGCATAATGGCTTGTCTATGAGTGATTATGCATCAAATGTTTCAGCACAAGATGCTTTAAAAGCATTCCTAAAAGAATTTAAGGCTGTATTGAAATATAATAGTTTAACAGAAGGACAAAAAGATGACGAAGGGAATACAATTCTTGCAAGCCCGTATAATTTATATACTATAGATGGAAGTACGCTTGTAAAATCTACATGCGACAGGAGCGGTTTCATTTGGGATACGCAAGGAAGGACTATTTCATTTGATGATACACCACAAGCAGGCAAAAACGGCCCTAAAGTATGTATTGACATAAACGGAGAAAAAGCTCCTAACAGATACGGCGTTGATTATTTTGTTTTCATGTTTACAACTGACGGATATGTTATACCGTGGGGACAGGTACATAAAGATAATCCGGATTGTACTAATGTTGCCGGGAATTGTACTATTCCGTTTGATAGTTGTAAATATACCAGTAATACACCTGATTCTTACTCCTGTGCGAATTACGCACTGATAAATCAGCACCCGACAGATTCAGGTAAAGATTACTGGCATGATTTTGTAAGAGGGAGATAAATTATCATTATTTTTCTTGTTTGAGGTATAATAAAAGAGAACAATGGAAGTGTATAACTAAATGCGCCAGAAAAGCGCAAAGCCCGCGGAAAGTTCGCCACGGGCAGGAAAGGAAAATTATGGTACCTGAAACAAAGAAATTTGAAATTGAAATCGGCGGTAAAACGGTTACCGTTGAAACAGGGAAATATGCACAATCCGCAAACGGTTCAGTTACAGTAAGATGCGGTGATACAATGCTTTTTGTTCACTGCTGTGTTTCAAAAGAACCGAGAGTCGGAATTGATTTTTTCCCGCTGTTAATTGATTATGAAGAAAGAATGTCATCTATTGGCCGTATACCCGGAGGTTACAACCGTTCGGAAGGCAAAGCCGGAGATAAAGCAATTCTTATTTCAAGACTTATCGACAGACCAATAAGACCGCTGTTTCCTAAAGGTTACAGAAACGATATACAAATCGTAGCCCAGTTATTCAGTTACGATCAGCAAAATCAACCGGATACTCTTGCAATGCTGGGTGCATCTTGCGCTTTAATGCTTTCAGGAGCTCCTTTTGAAGGCCCTATAGGTGCAGTCAGAGTATCTCGAGATGAAAACGGTAATATGATTGCCAACCCGACACACCAGCAGGCTGACAAATCAGATTTAGACATTGTAGTTGCAGGTACGCATGATTCTGTAATTATGGTTGAAGCAGGATGTAAATTCGTTACGGAAGACGATATTATGAATGCAGTAGAATTTGCACAAGCTGAAATCAGAAAACAATGCGATGCTCAGGTTGCATTTATGAAAGAATGCGGAGTTGAAAAAGAAGAATTTGTAAATCCTTACGATACTTCGGAAATCAAAAAAATTATTGATGAAACAGCTCACGATATGATTTTTGACGCTTACCACAATTTTGACAGAGAATACAGACAGAATAAGCTTGAAGAAGCTAAAAAACTTGTTAAAGAAAAAATTGATGCTCTTCCTGAAGATGACTACATCAAAAAAATTATGGAAGAAACAGGCATCGACTTTGTTGCAGAAGAATTCAAAAACGCTGAAAAACACATTATGCGTTCAATGATTCTTGACGAAGGCGTCAGAGCTGACGGCAGAAAACCTAATGAAGTACGTCCTATCTGGTGCGAAGTAGGTGTATTGCCGAGAGCTCATGGTTCTGCAGTATTTACAAGAGGACAAACTCAGGTATTATCTGTAGCTACTCTTGCAGGCCCCGGTATGAAACAGGAGCTTGACGGAGTTGACCCGCAGACTGAAAAAACTTATATGCACAAATACATATTCCCGGGATTTTCAGTAGGTGAAGTAAAACCCTTAAGAGGCCCCGGCAGACGTGAAGTCGGACACGGGAATTTAGCTGAAAGAGCAAATATACCAGCACTTCCGTCTCAAGAAGAATTCGGCTATACAATCCGTGTAACATCAGATGTTCTTGAATCAAACGGTTCAACATCAATGGCATCAACCTGCGGTTCTTCTATGGCATTGATGAACGCAGGCGTTCCCGTAAAATGCATGATTGGCGGTGTTGCAATGGGTATGATAACCGAAGAAGGCAAAGAACCCGTTGTCTTAACCGATATTCAAGGCATTGAAGACTTTTTGGGCGATATGGACTTTAAAGTTACAGGAAACGATACCGGAATTACAGCTCTTCAAATGGATATGAAAGCAAAAGGTATTGCAAACGAAACACTCCGTCGCGCATTAGCACAGGCAAAAGAAGGCAGACTTCATATCTTAGGCAAGATGAGAGAAGTAATATCTGCACCTGCAGATCACTTGTCTCCGTATGCTCCAAGTATTACAACAATGACAATTCCTGTTGAAGATATCGGAACTGTAATCGGACCCGGCGGAAAACAAATCAGAGCAATCATTGATGCTTCTGGCGCCGAAATTGATATTCAGGATTCAGGTGTTGTTACAATTACCTCTAACGATCAGGAAGGAGCAGAAATAGCTCAAAGAATGATTAAAGAATTAACATTCAAAGCAGAACCCGGAATGGTTGTAAAAGGCAAAGTTGTAAGAATTATACCTATCGGCGCATTTGTAGAACTCGCACCGGGCAAAGACGGCATGGTTCATATTTCTCAAGTTTGCAATGAGAGAATAGACACAATTGAACCGCATCTTCATATCGGAGATGAAGTTATCGTTAAAGTAATCAAAATTGACGATAAAGGCAGAGTTAACCTTACAATCAAAGGGGTAACTGAAGAAGAAAAAGCTCAATTTAACTAAATAAACTAAATAGAAACAAAAGAATACCAGTTTGACATGTTAAACTTTGCGGAATTTCCGACAAGTTTCTGAAACCAGTTCAGAACGACAATTTAGACAAACTGGTATTTTTTTATATTCTTTTGTGCTAAGCTGAAATCAACCGGAGGAATTAAAAATGTGCGATGTTATAACTATTGGAAGTGCTACAATGGATGTATTTGTTGAAAGCGATGATGCCAATATAGTTTCTGTTTCAACTAAAAACAAAAAGTCCGAATTTATGAGCTATCCGTATGGCGCAAAAGTAGAAATTACCGACTTTACCTCACAGGTTGGCGGCGGCGGGATCAATACCGCATGCAATTTTGCAAATCTGGGATTTAAAACAAGTGCTATATTCAAAATCGGGAATGACATTTATTCAGAAGGAATTCTTGAATCTTTTAAAAATAAAAACGTTGATTTATCAAATATAATTCAAAATCCACAAGAAAGCACAGGTTTTTCAATAATTCTTGTAAGCTTTCAGGGAGATAGAACCGTTCTTGCACACCGTGGAGCAAATGCTTCAATAAAAAAAGAAGATATAAATTTTGACGCAATAAAAAAAGCTAAATTTCTATATATTGCACCTCTCAACGGCGACAGCACAAAAGTTCTTGACGATATTGTAAATTTTGCAAAAGAAAATCATGTAAAAGTATGCTTTAATGCCGGCTCTTCAAGCCTTAAAAAAGGTTTTAACTACCTTAAACAAATACTTGAAGATGCTCATATTGTTGTAATGAACAAAGAAGAAGCATCTATGGCTACACAAATTCAGGTCAGACCTGACACAAGAGAGGAAAAATTTTCTGAAGCCCTTATCCACCCTGATATTAAAGATATGTTCAAAAAATTGAAAGTCAGAGATTATCAGGTAATTGTAATAACAGACGGCGGACGGGGAGCTTATGCGTATGACGGCAAAAAATATTATTACTGTCCTGTTTTTGATGGGCCTGTTGTATCAACATTAGGTGCCGGTGATGCATTTGCTTCAACATTTTGTGCGGCACTCGGCAAAACTAAATTAGATATAGGCAGAGCTTTGATGTACGCATCTGTAAACTCGGCAGGAGTGGTATCTGCTTTTGGCGCAACTCAGGGACTTTTAACTTTTGAAGAAATAGAAAAAAGATTACAGGCAAAACCTGAATACACTTATAAAATTGACGAATAAAAATTTAATTCAGATACTTTAAAATTTTACATGGTGTTCCTGCGGCAAGAACGTTTGCAGGAACATTTTTACTTACAACACTTCCTGCACCTATCACAGAATTATCACCGATTGCAACACCGGGCAGTATTGTAACATTCCCGCATATCCATACATTGTTACCTATAGAAACAGGCTTTGTATAAATCACTCCTTTTTCTCTTAATTCCGAATTAAACGGATGTGTGCTTGTATAAATCGCACAATTTGGACCGATTAAAACATTATCGCCTATTATAACTTTATCAGCATCAAGAATTATAAGATTATGATTTGAATAAAAATTTTCACCTATCTCAATATTGTAGCCATAGTCGCACATAAACGGCTGTTCCAATAAAAATACAGATTTTGTTTTGGCAAGAATTTGTTTTAACAATTCAAGACGCACACCCAGCATATCAGGCGAAATTGAATTATATTTATGACATAAAGCTTTACATCTTGTTCGCTCATAATATAATTTCATACTATCAACTGTAGATTTAAAATTTGCATTTGAATTTTCCATATTTCACCTTGATAAATTTTACGGGAAATACCCGATAATAAAGTAATATAATTTTATAAAAATTACCTTATCTTGATAACCGATTTCCCTTAGCATATTAATTTTTTATAACTATTTTAATTTTCACATTTTATAGTATAATATTTTGTATAAGAAGGAGAAAATTATGGGATATAAAATTTTATCAAAAAAAGAACTTTGTCCCAATCAGTTTGAAATTACGGTAGATGCGCCTTATGTTGTAAGAAATGCAAAAGCCGGGCAATTTATAATATTCAGAGCAAATGCAGACAGTGAACGTGTTCCGCTCACTATTGCCGATGTTAACAAAGAGAAAGGCGAACTTACTCTAGTATTTATGGCAGTCGGATATTCAACAAAGCAGCTTGCATCATTAAATGTTGGAGATGAAATCCATGATGTTGTCGGTCCTCTCGGACAGCCGACACATATAAAAAAATACGGGACTGTCGTATGTCTTGCAGGCGGATACGGTGCAGCTCCCTGCTATTTGATTGCAAAAGCTTTTAAAGAAGCAGGCAACAAAGTTTATATGATTATGGGTGCAAGAAATAAAGACTTAATATTCTGGCAGGATAAGATGAAAGATGCCTGTACTGAACTTTTCATAACTACAGATGACGGGACTCTTGGCGAAAAAGGGTTTGTAACTCAGGTATTAGATAGAATTATTAAACAGGAAAAAGTAGATTACGCAATAGCTGTTGGGCCAATGCCTATGATGCGCGCAGTGGCGGATTTAACCAGAGATAAAGGGATTTATACTGAAGCAAGTATGAACCCGATTATGGTAGATGGCACAGGAATGTGCGGAGCCTGCCGAATTACAGTCGGCGGAGAGACTAAATTTGCTTGTGTTGACGGACCTGATTTTGATGCTCATAAAATCGACTTTGATGAAGTTATCAACAGAACAAAAATCTATAAAGATCAGGAAAGAAAACGCGATGAAAACTGTAATCTGTTAAAAAAGGCAGCAGAAATAACAAATAAATAGAGTAAGGAGATAAAAATGGCAAAAGACATACCATATTGTCCGCTAATGAGCGCAGGCTCTGATATCGATAAAGTTTGTACACTGGAAAGCTGTGCCTGGTATCTTCCAAGCGTTAGGAAATGTGCAATGTATATGCTTGCTTATAACGCTTTGATTGAAACAAATGCAAGACAAAAAGCTTCACAACAGCACAGATAGGATTTTTTATGAAAATAATTGTCTGCATAAAACAGGTTCCTGATACTACAGATATCAAATGGACAGAAAATAATACTATCCAGAGAGAAGGCGTTGAAAGCGTCATAAACCCTTTTGATTTATACGCAATTGAGGAAGCCTTACAGCTGAAAAAAACTCTTGAAAATGTTGAAATTACAGTTCTTACAATGGGACCTTTGCAGGCTGAAGAAATGCTTAAAAAAGCAATAGCTGTCGGATGCGATAATGCGGTTCTAATTTCAGATAAAAAATTTGCAGGCGCAGATACTTATGCTACAGGAAAAACTATAGCTGCAGCAATTAAGAATAAATTACCTGATTATGATTTAATTTTATGCGGTCAATTCGCTGTTGACGGTGATACTGCTCAAACAGGTCCGAGCATTGCAAATCAGCTCGGAATTCCACAGGTTACTTATGCAAGAGAACTGAAAAAATGCGACGGCAAATGCATCTACGCAGTACGAGAAATTGAAGAAGGTCTTGAAACAGTTAAAGCCGAATTCCCTGCACTCATTTGCGTATTAAAAGGAATAGAAGAACCAACCCGACCGAAAATTAACGGAATTATAAAGGCACAAAATACTGAAATTACAATATATTCTATGGAAGATATCGGATTAACTCCTGAAGAAACAGGCATTAAAGGCTCCCCGACATACGTAAGCCGCGCATTCCGCCCTGAACATAACAGGGGAGAATGTGAAATATGCCAAGATTACAATTCTTTAGCAGAAAAAATAAAAGAATTCGGAGGAATTTCAAATGAGTAATATTATGTTATATGCAGAGGTTACAAAAGAGAATTACCTCCATACAGTAGTGTTTGAGCTTGCATATAAAGCGCAGGAACTAGCCAAAAAACTTGATAATGCATCTGTTTCAGCTCTTTTAATATGTAAAACGGGATTGGCGGAAAATTTTAAAGAAGCATTTATAAATTCAGGTTTTGATTTTGTCTATATTGCAGAAAGCAATAGGCTGACCCATTATTCGACAGAATTGTATTCAAAGATTGCTGTTGACATTATAAGAGAAGCCAAACCCGATATTATACTTGTCGGAGCAACAACTCAAGGAAGAGATCTGGCACCGAGAATTTCATCATCTCTACATACAGGCTTAACAGCAGACTGCATAGGGCTTGATATTAACGAAAAAGGACAGCTGGCAGCAACACGTCCGACATTCGGCGGGAAATTAATGGCTACGATTTTATGCAAAACTTTACCTCAAATGGCAACTGTAAGACCGAAAGTTTTTAAACCCGCGCCTGAAAACATTGTAAAAGATACTAAATTTATTTATATAAAGCCCGAAATTGACAATATTCAAAAAAAGGTAGAATTTATTGAATTTGTAAAAGGTCTGAATACCGCAATCAATGAACTTGACAGTGCAGAAATTATTGTAGCAGGCGGCAAGGGAATGAAAAATGAAGCAGGATTTGAACTTTTGAAAAATTTTGCCGAATGTCTGGGCGGCTGTGTCGGAGCCAGCAGAGGTGCTGTTGATATGGGGCTTGCATCACCTGATATTCAAATAGGGCAAACAGGTAAAACAGTTACCCCTAAATTATATATTGCCTGCGGAATTTCAGGCGCAATCCAGCACATTGTCGGAATGCAGGACAGCGATAAAATTATTGCAATAAATAACGATGAAAAAGCTCCGATATTTGAAGTCAGCGACTGCGGAATTGTCGGCGATGTATTTGAAGTAATTCCCGAATTAATTAAAATAATCAAAAATTCCAGCGGAAACGAAACTCCTGATGTTAATATGATTTAGTTACAAACATTTTTGTGCTAAAATAAATAAGTAATTGACCTGTTTTTCAAAGAAAGGATAAGAGGGATATGAATAAGGTTGTAGTAGGCGCTCAATGGGGCGATGAAGGAAAAGCTAAAATTACGGATTTACTTGCACAGGATGCTGATTTGATTATCAGATATCAGGGCGGATGTAATGCAGGACATACAGTTGTAGCGCATAACAAAACCTTTAAATTTCACCTTATACCATCAGGAATTTTGTATAAAGGCAAAACCTGTTTTATTGGTGCAGGAACCGTTATCTTGCCCGAATACTTTGAAGAAGAAATTAATGGGCTTATAAAAGAAGGCATTGACGTAACAGGACTTAAAATCAATCCGCTTGCGTCTATTACAATGCCTTATCATACAGAAATTGACGGATATTCCGAAGACACTGCATCCAAAGGCAAAATCGGAACAACCAAAAAAGGCATAGGTCCGACTTACACGGATAAAATGGCAAGAATTGGATTAAAGGTTCAGGACTTGTATTCAGAAGATGCACTGTCTGAAAAATTAGATATAATACTCCCTTTGAAAAATAAAACTTTAAAAGAAGTGTACGGGCTGAAAATATACACAAAAGAAGAAATTTTAGCTTTATGCAGAAAATATGCTGAAATTTTCAGACCCTATGTCTGTTTTGACTGGCAAAAAGTTCTTGAAGATGCAAAACGCGATAAAAAAGCAATTCTTTTTGAAGGCGCGCAGGGTGTAATGCTTGATATAGACTACGGAACTTATCCTTTTGTAACCTCATCAAATCCTATAGGCGGAGGAGCTGCAACAGGCTCAGGCTATGGCCCGACAATGATAGATGAAGTTATCGGTGTTGCAAAAGCTTATGTAACCAGAGTCGGAGAAGGGCCTTTTGTAACAGAATTGACAGATGAAACAGGAGATAAAATCCGTGAAACAGGTCATGAATACGGTGTTACAACAGGCAGACCCCGACGCTGCGGCTGGTTTGATACGGTTACTATGAAATATGCCGTTTTAGTCGGCGGTTTAACATCTGTTGCGCTCACGAAAATCGATGTATTTGATACTTTTGATGAAATAAAAATCTGTACAGCTTACAAAGATAAACGAAACGGCAGACTTTACACAAGCTACCCTACGGATGTATTTATACACAAATACTTAGAGCCTGTTTATGAAATTCATAAAGGCTGGGGGCAAGATATTACAGGGATTACTGATTTTAACGAACTCCCTGAAAATGCTAAAAAATATCTTGCAAGACTGGAAGAATTACTTGAAGTCCCAATTTCTATCGTAAGCGTAGGACCTGACAGGGATCAAACTATTGTCAAGAAATAATCTTGACAAACTCAAAAAAATCGTAAATAATAAAGAAAAAGTCAGGAGTATTAATATGTTGAATAGTAAAGCTTTTAAGTGCCCCCCCCCCGACAGGATAATGTTGCAG
>ERZ780117.653-NODE-653-length-13423-cov-3.720078_pt1 | contig 13423 bp, 9 predicted proteins | sample MGYA00510985_ERZ780117 | MGnify/ENA primary metagenome ERZ780117 (study PRJEB29588, sample SAMEA2159553) | human gut metagenome | biome: human gut; feature: human-associated habitat; material: faeces | place: Denmark | collected 2008/2010 ...
CCCCGGCGCGGCCGACACCGCCGGCCGTTCCGGCAGCAGCAGCACCGGCGCCGCCCCGCGCTCCCCCTCCGAATACGGAAGCGGCATTCCCGCCTCCGCCTCTGGAGAAGCCGGTCAGCACCCGGGCAGCCATCAGCATCTCCATGCCCATACTGCTGCCCGTCTGGGCCACAGACAGGCCAAGTGCCGCCAGATAGCTGTCGCATTTCTGGGCAATCTTCAGCAGCGCCAGGGCACAAAAGAGCCATAGGAAGATATTGCCTTGGCCATTGGTCAGCGCGCCGCCGTTGGCAATGAACTGGCCGACCGACGAGTTGAAGGCGCGCAGGAACCACACATTGAGCACCAGGAGCAGCAGTTGGGAGCCGACCATCCGGCACCAGCTCTGGAAGACCCGCGAGGTGGCTTTAGACGCGCCCATGGCGTAGGCAAGCGGCGAGGTATAGCAGAGAACGCCCACGAGCACATACCGCTCCACAGTTTCCAGAAGCAATTTGAAGTAGTTCCAGGCCAGGGCGATCATCAGGATAATCAAAAGGATCAGGCCGACCACCGTGGATACTGAGACGAGGGTGGTCAGCCCATTGGTGAGCGCCTGCTCGATCCCCGCGAAGGTAAAATCGCCGGGATCCAGCGTGGAGTCCATGAGCGCCGTGTACGGCGCCCGCGCGATGTCCAGGGCGAGGCTGAAGATGGGTTTTGCATAGGCGATTAAAAAGCCGAAAATCGCGCCCCGCGCCAGAATTGCAAGAGGGTTCTCCGTCTCCGCCAGCGGGCCGCTGAAGGCGCGGAAGATCTGCCAGACCGCCACCAGAAAGAGCAGCGCCCAGGCCGTGTACTGGATGATGGTGTAGGCACTGACAGCGAATGGGAAGTATTCCTCCATCGCGGTCATGTCCGTGCCCAGTGCCCCGATGAACACCCCGGAGATGGCATCCATGATCTGGGTCATCACGCTGGCCACCCAGGTCGCTATGCCCTCAAAGATCCAATCTAACATGGTTTCGTTTCCTCAACATGGATGGGGGCGGCACAGAGGCCGCCCCCATCATCGGTCGGTTGTGCTTAGTCGCCGGTTCGGGGCAGGGTCGGGACCGGGCCGCCGCGGTAGCTGATGGTCACCCACCGGTCAGTCGCCTGGATCCACTGATTCCGCCACATACCGCCCACATCGCACTTGTTGGCGAAGCGGTATTCGTGGGGCAGGTCGGACAGGACATCACAATAAATATACGGAGTCTCCACCTGCCGGAAGCCGCCGGGGACACGGCCGAACAGGAAGGTGACCTGGGTCACATACTCGTTGGAGGCCAGCCCAAGCGCCGCCGGGGAGGCGTCCAGGGTATAGTTCTGCAAGGTGTTCAGATTATCGGCCAGCACCCGCTGGGTGTTGGAGAGGTTTGTCTGGAACACGACTTTGTAGTTCAGCCGGGCCGAATAGGTGCCAGTGATGATCTTATCCAGCCGCACGGCATCGGTCGGCAGCGTGTCGCGCCAGTAGAAGCTGTCCAGCGGCACGGTGGAGTTGTTGGCGATGTCCTTGAAGGTGTAGCGGATCTCCTGGCCGGGCACGACTTCTGTGTAGCCGCTCTTGCCGATGGACACATTGGTGTAGACGCTCTCGTTGAGGAACTCAATCTGAACGATCTGGCCTTCATGCTCCAGATACACCGTCACTTCTTCGTCGCTGACGGAGTAATACTGGGGACTGGACACCTCTTTCACAATGTACCGGCCCAAAGGCAACGGCTTGGAGACTGCCAGGCCTCTGCTGTCGCTCTCGATGGTATCTACAAGGGCATTGGCCTTGTTATAAATCTCAAATACCGCGCCTTCCAGCGGTGTGCCAGCTGGGAATCCATTGATGGCATTGTCGTCCGCGGACTTCTTCCAGATCTGGATCTGGGCTGTGATGGGCGTGTTCTCCCACTCGATCTCGGTGGTAGCCCCGTCCCGGATATAGACGGTCTTCAGCTCATCATCCACCAGGTAGCCTTCGTTGTCCAACTCTCGGACATAGTAGCGCCCGCTGGAGAGTCCCTCAACATAGACATAGCCCCGGTCATCGCTGACGTATTCGCCGATGGGGTTTTTACTGCTGTCATACACCAAGAAATGCGCGCCATAGATCCCTTCTCCGGTGGTTGAATCGACCTTATGGATGAGAAGACCGCTGAACGCCTCATTCTCAATGCGGATAGAGGTGGTCTTGCCGTTTTCAACCTCGAAATAATGCGGCGTATCGTCTAAGCGATACCCCTCCCCTGCCTCGATCTCAACGGCGTAGTAGGCGCCGTTCTCAAGAGCGCAGAACACACGGCCATTTTTATCCGTCGTGACGGTGTCGATCAGTTCATCGTCGATCTTTCTAATTTCAAAGGTCGTGTTCGGGATCCGCTTGCTGGTTCGGTTGGCATCAACCTTCAGGATCTCCACGCCGCCGATGGGATCGTTATACACCGTGATCGTCTGGGTGTCCTCGGGGTTGACCTCCACCGTCTGGATGCGGGTTGCCTCGTCGATGGTGTACCCCTCAATCGTCTTGGTCTCCTTGATCACGATAGTTCCAGTCACGCCACTGATGCGGATCTCGCCGTTCTGGTCGGTCGTGTAGAGGCCCTTGCTGGAAAGGTGCCCGTTGGCGTCGTCCACATAGCCCCCGTCCGCATAGGTCAGTTCAAACTCCACCCCGGCCAGAGGCTCATGGGTTTCGGAGTCCAGTTTCCGGATGACGAGGGTGCCCTGCTTGCTGTTGTAAAACCGGAGGATCTGCACCTCGCCGGCCTTGATTTTAATCGACTTCGGGGCGCCGTCCAGGACGTAGCCCTCCAGCGTTTTGATCTCCCGGGCGGTGACAGTGGTACCGGGCTCCAGATCGTCGATCACGATTCGGCCCGCCTCGTCAGTGATATATTCGCCGTTGGATGGACCGACCACCGCGCCGGAGCTGTCGGTCACCAGGAAGGTAACGCCCTCCAGAGGCGTAGTAGTGCCTTCGATGTACTTCTCAATGACGAGGGTCGTCGAGGGGGTATTGGTAAAGTAGAGCGTCTGTGTGTCGTTGGGATTGACCTGGACGGTCTGCGTCTGATGGGCCGGGTCGATGGTGTAGCCGGGGATGGTCTCCACCTCCGTCACCACCAGGGTACCCACCACCCCGTCGATCTGGATATTGCCGTCCTTGTCCGTCTTGTAGAGGCCATTACTTGAAATGTAGCCGTTCTCGTCGGGGACAAATTCGCCGGTAGAAGTAGTGACCTTGAACGTTACTCCCTCCAGCGGCTCCCCTGTCATAGAATCCCGCTTGTCGATGACCAGGGACCCGGCCTTGGAGTTGGTAATGACCACCGTCTGAGTATCGCCGCCCTCTCCAATGACCACATTGGTGGAGGGGGCGTCCATCACATAGCCGGACGGGCTGCGGATCTCAGAAATGACGTATGCCCCGGGGGCCAGATTAGTGATGCGGATTTCTCCATTGCTGTCGGTCGTAAAAATACCGTTCTGGGTGAGGGTGGAATCACCGATTACCCCATCCAAGCCCACCTCGCAGCCGGCGGCGGTTGTAACTCTGAACTCCGCACCGGGGAGAGGCTGCTTTGTGGCGCTATCCCGTTTCTGGATGATCAGCTCGCCCTTGGGCTGGTTCTTAAAGGTTAATGTGACAGTTCTGCCCTCTTTAATCTGCACCGTCTGACTCTGTGTGTCGATGATATAGCCCGGCGGCGCGGAGACCTCCGTGACGATGACGCTCTTGCCGGGGGCCAGACCCTCAATTCGGATCTCACCGTTTTCATCTGTCCTAAAAATGCCGTTGCTGTCGCCGATGAGGGTGCCGTCCGCATAGGTGACTTTGAACTCGGCATTGGGCAGGGTAACGCTGGGGTTGGTGGCGCAGACCTTGCGGACGAGCAAAATCCCGTCCGGCATATTCTGGAACCTCACGGTGATTACGGACTGCTCGCCGCTGTCGGCCAGGTAGACCGTCTCAGAGGACTGGATAATGCTGTATCCATCCGCCGGATCCACTTCTTCCAAAATATAGGTGCCCGCGGTGAGGCCGGTCCAGATGGCGGTGCCGTTTTGCCCGGTCACTTTCTGCCCGATGATGGTTCCTCCGGTGCCCGAGGTACCACCCAAAAATCTCAGTTGGAAGGTGGCCCCGGCCAGAGCCTCGCCGGTGACGCTGTCATATTTCTCCACAATGATGGCGTTGAGAGGCACATTCTCAAAGGTCACGGTCCTGCTCTCGCCGCCGTGGAGGATGACTGTCTGGCGGGTGGGCTCCTTCATCTGGAACCCAGGGGCAGGCTCAACTTCCTCGATGGTAAACTCGCCGGGGTACAGTCGCTGGCCCTGCTCGTGGAGCTTGATCTCGCCGTTGGCATCGGTGACGATCTCGCCATAGTCGATGGTGGCAGGTGCATCCGCGGCTTCGCCATTGCTGGCATAGGTCACGTGAAAACGCGCCCCCTCAACAGGAGCGCCTGTAATACTGTCCACCTTATAAATGGTGAGTTCCGGGGCCTTGTGGTCCTTGAACGTCACCTCTTTATCATCGCCGGCATTGAGCGTGATCGTCTGCTCCCGGTCTGCGTCCTTATCGGGGAGGTAGTAGGGGGCCGGGACGGACAGCTCTGTGATTTTGTATGTGCCCGGCTGAACCCGCAGGGTGACGGTGCCATCCTGGCCGGTGGTCACATCATGCTGATAATCGCCGTCGATTGCCTCGATCCGAAAGACGGTGCCGGGGATCGGGGTGGTAGAGTCCGCGGCGTCTACTTTTGCAATCGTCAGCTCCGGCTGCTTGAGGTTATCAAAAATCAACTGACGGTCATCGCCGGGGCCCAGCCAGATGGTCTGAGTCGGCTCCGCCGCCACCACATAGGGGTCCGGGACAGAGATCTCCGTCACCTCGTAGCTGTCAACAGGAAGGCCGGTCAGGGTCGCGGTGCCATCCGGCCCGGTGGTCACATCCATGTGGTAGCCGTAGTGAATGCCAGTGATTTCAAACACCGCGCCGGGGACTACCTCACCCGTCTGTCCGTCCCGCTTGAGGATGGTGAGGGTCGGAAGCATCTGATCCACCGCTGTGACAGTGACGGTGCCGCCGCCGTCCACAGTGGCCTGATCCACATGGGCGATGACCGGCTGCTGCAGTTTAGCGTAAGGGGCCGGGACGGATACCTCGAAAAAGGCGTACATCCCCTCGGTGACATTAGGAACGATGATGCTGCCGTCCGCGTCGGTGGCCTCCGTGGCAACCACCTGGCCGTCTTTGACCACATTGAACACGGCGCCCTCAATGGGGTTGTCCGAGTCATCCAGCTTGATCAGCTGAACTTTGACCTTGGCGTCGTTTTCAAAAATCAAATCGACATCATGCTTGCCGTCCCAGTAGAACTCCTGGCGGACCTTGTCAGGATCACTGCTGGTGGTGTACCCATTCGGCGGGGTCACCTCAGACGCGACAAAAGAACCAATAGGCATGGCGTCCCAGGGCACGTCCTCCAGGTAGCCCCCTGCGCCGGTGATGTACGTGCCCACGAACTCATTGTCCACGCCCTCGATCTTGATGACCGCGCCGGCCAGGCCCTTGGTGGGATCATCGGCATCGACTTTGCGGATGCTGCCTTCGCCCGTACGGATAGGGGTGTCAGTGAAGGTCACAGTTGCAGTCGTTTCACCAGTAGCGCTGGGTAGAACGACATACTGAGGGCCGGCATTGTCGATTTGGTAATTATCCGGCGGATCCAGTTCCGTCACAGAGTAAGTCGAGGCCTCCAGATTGGTGAGCGTCACAGTTCCATCACTTCCGGTGACGACTTCCTGGCTAAAAGTGCCGTTGGCATTCTGCACCAGGAACCGGGCGCCGGGGAGCGCAAGGTTGGGATTGGTCGCATCCACCTTTTTGACGGTCATCTGGTACCGCTCCCGTGTGACGGTCAAGTCGCCAATGATGATGCTCTGAACATCATAGGCCGGATGCTGGGCGGAGCCGGGGCCGGCGTAGTCGTACTCGTAGACTTTACAGTCGCCCCAGACGCCCTGGGCTCCCAGATCCAAAATATACTGCGCCCGGTCGCGCAGAGTGGTCCCGTCTACAACGTCATCAATACTGGTGTAGTTGGTGTGCTCCAGATTGTTATAAACGTATAGCAGCTCCTCGGCGCAGGCAGCTACCGGATCGGAGAAGAGATTCTCCTGATAGCGCCACACCACCGCCTGCACCCAGGCGTTCATGGTCCAGGTGTAGTCAGAACTCCAGACATCATCGACGCCGAGGGCTTTCGCCTGGTCGGTAAAGATACCTCGGGAATGGGCGTAGAAATACGCCATCATGGTTTTTACGGTGGGATCGGTAATCTCCCTGGGATTATTCCATTCATGGCCCTCAAGTGACCAGCCCATGCCGCCTCCGTGATCGGCACAAAATCCCATGACGGTGTCACCGTTGTAGTCGAATTTCATCTGGTGCAGCCAACAGGTGCTAAGGGCAGCAGACTCATAATAGACACCGTTATGCGTGCAATCCTCCATAACGATGGTATTTGGGCCGGCCGCGAAAGCGGTGCTGGGCAGGAGTCCAAGCATGCAGATCAGCGCCAGCAGGATACAAACGAGGCGCTTTTGCGCAGCAGGAAATTGTTTCAGTTTTTCCATGCAGATAAACTCCTTTTCTCGAAAATTGTGTAAGAAAAAAGCCTCCCAGCTGCTGCTGGAAGGCTTTCCGCGTTTGAGGTATTATGCGTATGGATTGATGGTGCCGGACATTCCGACAAATAAATAGCAGTAGGTCACCCCCTCATACCGCACCACACCGACGCCCAGACTGTCCGCCTTTGGGTCGAGCATTGCTCGCAGATGCCCAGGGGAGTTTACCCAGTTTTTCACTGCGGTTTTGGGAACATCCTCCGCGGACACGCTGGTGAATACTGTTAAATTGCAGCTGAACCCATAGGGATATCCATGAGCGAGGACAAGCTCACACTCCTCCTGGCTGTCGTGCCAGGTGTTCCGGCGCGTGGCATAGTCCTGTGCCGCGTCCATGAGCGACTGATCGGCCGGGGCTGCGGACTGGCCGTATTCCTGACGGACCTGATTGACAAGGGCAAGGATCTCTGTTCGGATCTCCAGGTTATCTGCGTAATCAGTTCCTGCTGCCGGCCGACCTTCGTCAACATCGGATACCGTGATCGTAAGACGGACCTGTTCGCCGTCTGCCGCAACTACGAAAATGCTTGCAGTACCGGGCGACTTTGCGACTGCGACCCAATTCCCGGCGATCTGCTCTACCGTAAGGATTTCCGGATTGCTGGATACCAGCTCAAGTTGCGCGTCCGACGGATAGACCAGCAGGCCGCTTCGTGTACCCGCCTTCAGGATGTTCCCCTTGTAGCTGCTGATGGAAACAGATGCTCCGGCCGCTCCAGCGGAGGTCCCCTGGAAGTTTCCGGTCAGTGCGCGGTATAGCATGACCGCAAGATCACCGCGGGATATGGTTCCCTGAGCCGTCATAGCAGGCTCACTTAGGCCAAGATTACAGGCGGTGCTACAGGCGCTGTTGTAATCCCACACCAGGTCTGGCAGAGCCAGATACCGCAGAATCACGGTGCAGGCTGCCGTGGGCGTCACAGGATCCTCCGCGCCAAACAGGCCATCGCCATAGCCGACCATGAGGCCGTGGTAGGCGCAGTAACCGGCATATTGCCGGGCCCAGTCTGGAACGTCCTGAAATTGGCACTGGGCGGTATAGAAGTCTCGGTGTTCCTCCACCTGTCCGAATCCGCCGTGCAGTCGGGCAAGAATCGTGGCCAGATGGGCGCGGGTCAGCGGGGCGCTGAGGTTCATATTCCCCTCCCCGTCCCCGACCATGATCCCATGACTGTTCAGGTACTGCGAAGCGGCTTTCAGTTCTTTGTTGCTGCTTTCCGCCGCATACGCCGGCAGGGCCAAAGAAAGCGAAAAGACGGCAGTAAACAGCAGGATGGGCAGTTTACGCATACTGATTCCCCCTTTTCTTGATATTTGACTTAATTACATCGAAAAGAGGTCAGTTTTGCAAAAATATTGTCAGGTGATCTCCCGGGCCTGCACACACCAGCGCAGTTCCGGCACATTCCGGACGCATGTGATGAGTGTGATCAGGTTCTCGTCGCTCCGTCCAAGCCGGGAGAAATCCGTCTCCTCGATCTGTCCAACAAAGAATACTTCGTAGGTGCGGGTACCGAGTTTCGTGGTGTAGGTAATCCGGTCTCCCTTTTCCAAGGTATGGATTTGACCGAAGTGGTTGGCCACTCCCCTGTTGTGCGCCGCGATCCCAACATTTCCAGCCCAGCAGGATGTGGACTTAAAGTGGCCGGCGCCTTTTGCAAGGCTTTCCAGGCTCTCGTCCTCATACACCTTTACGGAAAGCCCAAGAGCGGGAATCTTCAGCGTTCCAAGACTGCCGTCATTGTAAAATAGCCCGTCTGGCAGCGTGAACTTATTGCTGCTCAGGCTGGTATCCGCGGCCGGAGTGCTTTCATCGTAGGACGCCGGCGGCAGGTAGATTGTTTCACCGCTGATGGTGCTGCTGCCAGTTGATGTTCCGGACTGGGGGATCAGTGTCGTGCCGGCACCGGGCAGGTAGGACTCCGGACTGCCGAAGGGCGGCGCAATGACGGCGGTATTCTTGCTGCGGTCGATGTTGCTGCTCTCCGTTACCCCTCCGCCAACCACTATCACCTGGTCAACGGAGGTGGGCGGAGCATACATGGGGCCGTCCGAGTCGTCAAACTCATACTCCGCCGCCAGCGCCGGGGTCGCCATCATCGCTGTGACGGCCAGCAGCAGCATCGTTGCTTTCAGCCAGTTCCTCATACATCTTTCGCTCCTTCCGTTTCATGAAAAAGTATGTTCCTCCGGTGCCGGCACCGAGAGCCGCCAGCACGGGCAGGGCCACCATGAGCCAGTTGAGACCGCCGCTTTGGGACTGCTCCTCCGCAACAGGCTCCATCGGGGTGCCGGTGAAAATGACGGTGTAGCGGATCACTGTGACCCCAGTGCGGTAGACCTCACCTGAGTAGTTGGCTGTGGTGGTATAGCCCGTCACATAACTGACTGTTTTGCTCCCGCCGTAGGTGCAGACAGCAGTAAAACGATCCCCGATCTCATAGTCATCGGCGTTGTAGGTATTGTCCGTCTGCCACTGGACATCCTGGAGCGTCAGGGTCCGTCCGCCCTCAGTGATGCTTTTCGGCAGATGGTTGAGGTCCTGGTTTGCAAGATTGGGGTAGGTCCTGGTGGCTGTAACCGGCTGGGGGCTGCTGCCATACCCGGCCGCTTCGGTCTTGATGCTGTCCAGATCCAGCGTGAGGGTGCCGGTAAACCCCTCTTCCGTGGTGACCTCTTTCTCCTGGGGCAGCAGGGACAAAATCGTGTCCATGTCCTTTTTGTCGCTGTCCACCTTCTCTTCCTGGGTGATGACCTGCGTCTCACTGCCGATGATGACCTCTCGCAGCACATCGGTGCAGTCGTACAGGAGGCCATCCCGCTCAAACTGCCCCATGGGGAGCGTGGAGGGGTCGGTGTTGGGCGAGAGATCATACACCTTGCGGATCTCCTTGTTGTCCTGGTCGAGGATGATATCGACCGGGAGCATGGCGTCAGGATCCGTCACGTCCAAGCTGACCGCGCCCGCAGGCAGCGTCAGCATGGTCAAAAGCAGGAGCGATGCGGTGAGAGATAAGATTTTGTTCTTCACTGACATATCCTCCTCAGGTTTGATTTTGCTCTTTCTGGAATCAGGGAGTAGTCGACGGCGTGTACTGTCCGCCCTGGATCAGCGGCTGCAGGTAGGCGACCACAAAGCCCAGGGTATTGAGTACGATCCAGGTCACGACGATTCTCTTCAGCCAACTGGTCGCCTCTGCGACGGCCCGCTCATTGCGGGAGATCATCCGCACCAACAGCGCCACCGCAGCCGCAGTCACTGCCACGATGGTGGAGATGCCCACCAACTCGCCATAGACATCTGCGATAATCGTGCTGAACCGTGTCCACATGGTGTCCGCAGCAGCCGCCGGCTGGGCGAACAGCACCATCATGTAACAGGATACCGCCGCCATCTGGAAAGCGTTGCGCAGCCGCTGGGACGCCTTCACCCAGCGATCCCTCCTGCTCTCGTCCTTTGCCATTTGCTTCCCTCCTTTTCGTCATATTTGCAGCAAAGAGCCGCCTCGAAGCGACTGTTCTCAATCACTTCAAGGCGGCTCCCTGCCGTTAGGTCCAGTTTTGGACGATAACAGGATAGCACATCTGCACTCCCCTTGTCATCCGCACCGACCTTGCCAATTTTCTGCCATTTTTCTGCCGCAGAGTAGGACATCACCCCTCCAGCAGCGTCAAAAGCTCCAGCCAGGCATCCAGACAGCCGGCCGGGGCCGTCCACAGCCGGATGGATAAGATGTTGACCGCCTGCTGGCGGAGCCGGTAATAGTGCCGCTCCGAGATATCCAGCCGGTACAGGATATCCGTATGGCTGGGCTTGTCCGGCGTGATGAACGTCTGGAAGATGATGTTATACATCAGCTCCCCGTTGCCCGGCTTATGGCGCAGGACCGTCAGGGCCTCATTGATCCGGTCCAGCAGCAGGCGGGACTTCCGAATGCTGAGCAGGCGGTGCTCCAACTTCGCGTTCCCCAGCGCCACCTGCGTGTCCACTACGCTGAGCAGCGCGTCCAGATCCTTCAGCGGCTGATCCAGCTCCTGTGCGACTTCACTGGGGAAGCATTCCAAGGCCCAGACGATGTCCCGGTAGTGCTTGAGCATGACTTGGGTGTTATGGTACATATTCCGGCGAAGCTCCTGCTCCGCAAGCCGGGCTTTCGCATTGGGGATGTCAGGATCTCCCACGATCCCCCTGCGCTCCAGCAAGGCGCGCAGCTGCTCCTGGGGGATCGCACTATCCTGATTCGGCATTTCACCACAGAGGGATGCCTTCAAATCTGCCATTTTCAATACCTCCATCATCCTGATCCGCAGGCCCGGCCCGTGGCAAGGTTCCGCGGAATAATTCAAAATTTGGCGTCGCTGGAGATATCCCTTGGCAGTCCTCCCTAACATACTCTAAAATCTTACCCAGAGAAAAATACGCGCGCGTAATATAGCAGTCCTCAGATGCAACACGGCGCTCCTCTTGTTCCCGGGGCAGCACTGCACGACTGTACCAAGCGACCAGTTTGCAGATGCGAGCATGGTCGCTCTGCTGGTTTTCGTGCGTATTCCCGTCTTTTGTGCGTATTTCTCTCAAAATGCGCTCGACTTTGTCCTGGGACGGCAAGGTGAATTGTTCTCCAGTCGGATAGACTGCATTGAAGATGAGGCAGCCGAAAGCGCCTGGCAGCTTATACAGCGGGAAGGCATCCGCATGTTTTCTGAAAAAGCGCCAGACCTTCGTCTTTTCCCATCCCCAACGCCTGCCAAGGGATTCCAATGTCAAAACAGCGCCGTACTGCCCAAACTGAACAGCCGGCGCCGAGAAGGAAAACGCATTGCTGGACTCCTGCCAAACTGTGTGGCACCAGAGGTCGAGCCATGCGTCTGCCTCAGCAAATTGATAATGCCGCTCTGCAAGCCTCTGTGTGACGTTTCTGGGCAGGCAGAGGAATCCATACCCCTCTGTCGCATAAACCGCCTCACGGCCCATACAGGGCTCGCCAGAGCATCTTACGACCCAATCTGTGACTTGATAGGTCAGTTTCTTTGTTTTTGTGTCCAGTGAGTAGGTAATATAACCGAGGTCAGCCAGAGTGTCCATATGTTCAAGGGCCTGCCGCCGACGTTTGATTGCCAGGATACTCTTCAGACCGACGATGCCGCCTGCCCAGCCCCCGGCACTCACTTTGTTGGTGTAACCGCAGTACCGGGCCTGCCCAGTCCTAAAGGCTGCACGGGAGGCCAATCGAGCCCAAGAGCCCATAATGCCCTTGCCGGGCGGAAGCTGATTGCGGGGTAGTTTGACCCATTGATATTTGAGCAGGCACTTCATCTCGCCGGCCTCCCTCCTGATAGATTGAAAAAAGCCCCGCTCCGTGCTACACTGGTAAACACGAAAGCGAGGCCTGATTGAAATGCTATACACTAACGTCCAGGGAGTGAATGCTCCCTGGGTATTTCCGTACTCCGCATCTTTGCTTTGAAATAATGCTGATATAGATTATTCTCTCATTAAAATAGTTAGTCACGAAATTTTTTGATAGTTCGCCTCCAACATTCGCAAAATCGTCTCTTCCATCTGTTTAACAGTATAACTCTTTGGAAAATACTTCCTCAATCGGCTCACTTCAATACGGATGCGCTCTTTTTGATTTGCCTTCTCCTCACTCATAATCTCAAATATACGCTCTGGATCCAGCTGGCCTACCTGGGATAGTTTTTTCAGTCGGATAGCCTGAGATAGAGACGGGGTGCAGTCCTCCGCTTGCATAATGTCTAACAGTATGGTCTGCTCCTGACTATTAAGAAATGACAACTCCACAGCAGGAGAAAAAGCAATTCGGCCATCGTCAACTAAGTCTAAAATAGACGTCTCAAGATAGGTCAAGCGAATATAACGCTGCACAGTTCTTGCGCTTTCGTTGAGATTGCTGGCTATGATATGGTCTGAACGCACTCCAATCAAATTCGTGCCAACTTGGCACAGATTATCCTTCGGTGGTCGGCCCGCCTTTCTCTTAATCGCCTCCAATTTCATTTTGTAAGCAAAGGCCTTTTCACTTGGCAGCAGGTTTTCTCTCTGGATATTGCTGTCTACCAGCAAAATGACAGCATCGTCATCAGACATAACCCGCACCAGCGACGGCAATTCCTGAAGGCCCAATATTATTGCGGCCATTCTTCTGCGGTGACCTGACACTACCTGAAACCCTTCTTCAAATGGTCGGACAATCAGAGGGGAAAGAACGCCATAATCTCGTAAGGAGGCGCAAAGCTCAGCCATAGCGTCATCATTCCTAACCTTGAAAGGGCGATTAGGAAAAGGGTACAGTTGAGAGACGGGAATGTTTCTCACTTGCTCATTCATTTGTCTGCACCTCTTTTTCTGAAGTTTCGGTAATCAGGTATGGCCAGGCAAACATCTATTTGCCAAATAGGCTTGATTTTTCGCCTGGTTCCATCTTGTTCAAGATTCATGGAAAAAAGATATCCAGGTATCGGATCAGTTATATTCTGCGCTTGATAAATTGCCGGAATCCGTTGCGGCACATAGGTTTTGCGCTTTGGGTGCCATTTTTGTTCCTCTGTAGGTACAGAGGAACTGGGGCATCTGGAGATGATCGGTACCATCGTCCACCAGCTGACCCGCAATCTTAACGAGGACGATATCAAAACCGCCGGATTTGATGCCTACTTCGTGGATCACACCGCCAGTGTCTACCCG
>ERZ780117.665-NODE-665-length-13295-cov-2.412689_pt1 | contig 13295 bp, 7 predicted proteins | sample MGYA00510985_ERZ780117 | MGnify/ENA primary metagenome ERZ780117 (study PRJEB29588, sample SAMEA2159553) | human gut metagenome | biome: human gut; feature: human-associated habitat; material: faeces | place: Denmark | collected 2008/2010 ...
TCCTGCTCATTCAGATAGTTGGTAGGCGCATCACACAACATGGTAAAAGGAGAATCGTGTACAATATAGGCAGCCAGCTGATGACACCGGGTTCCCATGCTGGCCGGTGTGTAATACATAGCGCGCCAATCTGCCTTCGTGGCATTGCGCATAGCTCCCGGCGTATAATCCACCGGTCCCGCCATCATACGGATATAGGGGAAAGTAACATCATAAAGAGGCATATTATTCTTGATATCCGTCCATTTCACCTCTTCCATGCCGAACACGCTTTCAAAATTGATAATATGGGGGTAGGTACGGTTGATACCTGTCGGTTTGTAAATGCCGTGCAGATCAAGGGTTAATTTATACCGGGCCGTCATCTCAGCGATGCGATACACCATTTCGACGGCAGTCTGATCATCACGATCCAGGAAATCCACCTTAAAACCTTTGATTCCCATATCCGCATATTTCTTACAAGCTGCTTCCAATTGGCTGTCGAGTACATTAAACACCGTCCAAAGCACTATTTCCACCCCTTTGGATTTGCCGTATGCTATCAGCTCCGTCAAATCAAGTTCGGGAATAACGGTCAGCATATCCCCGCTCTTCGGATCATACCATCCTTCATCCAACACAATAAACTCCAATCCGTTCCGGCTGGCGAAATCGATATAATATTTATACGTATCCATGTTGATACCGGCTTTAAACGGCACTCCTTTCAGATTCCAGTCATTCCACCAATCCCATGCCACTTTGCCTGTCTTTATCCATGAGGTATCACCGATACGGTTGGGAGAAGCCAGAGCATAGACCAGGTTGTTGACCGGCATATCCGTATCCTTCTCCGTAATGGCCAACACACGCCACGGATAGGAACGGGAGCCACGGCTACGGGATATAAAATCGGTAGTTTCAGTTACATATTCCTGCTTCCGCCAAGGATAAAAGTCTGTTTTAGCCGGATAAGGAGCAAAGACACCTTTCAATCCATACTTTCCCTGCTGTGACTGCACAAACATGCCCGGATAAGCTTCGAGGTCGGACTCCAACAGGGTCAGTTTTACGCTGCCGCAATCCACGGTAACCGGAAGAAAAGCCAGTTTAGGCTGTGCTTTTGACAGAGGAGTGATGTCATATACATTCTGATAAGCCATCACCATCGGTTTTTTATCATTGGTGGTATAAGGAAGATAAGCCGTATAATCTTCCTTAAAATTAAACTCGGCCTGTTCCTCCTTTATAATGATATCCGAAGATTGTGTGGTATAGAATCGATAGGCGACTCCCTCATTGTATGCACGGAAGATGATTCCGAACCCGCCTTTCAGCTTCAAGTCGAGTTCGTTGCCTGTTGCAACGAACTCCTTGAAACGGTAAAAAGGTGATTCTATGTTATCCTTTATCTTTCTCCTTCTTTCCCCTGTGATACGGGGAGTTTTACCTACTATAGTTCCGTTTTCCAGAACCAAACCTATATTAGAGTGTGAGAGAATTGTATCATTTCCATGCATCACTTGGTAGGCCAGTTCGTTTCCGGCGCTGATTTCCACTTTCAATGTTCCATCGGGTGAAGAGAGTACATATTTCTTTTCCTTGGCTGCAAATGAAGCATTTCCAATCAATAAAAGCAAAGATAAAATTGCAAGACAGAGTTTCTTGTTGTTTTTCATAATCTATCGGTTGTATACGTTGTTCACTTGCAAAGTAAAATAAAAAAATTACAAGAAAGGGAAGATATAATATAATGTAATGGCAGAATCGTCCAATAAATCTCATTTTATGGATTTGACAGTTAGGCGGTTGTACTATTCTTCCATTCGTTTAGACTATTTTTTTATCCTCTTGGAGGTGTACGGTGTAAACAGCTATTAAAATTGCATATTCAACACAATAGTCGCTTTATACTGTACACCATTTCTGGTATATATCAGAGTAGGTTTCAACATATATTTCTGGCCGGCAACACTTACTCCTTTCCGGTGTCCGTATGTCATGGTCAGTCCACTGAATTCTACATAGACCGGTGCCGTATCACCCCAGTTGCCTACGTTGCCATTGGCTTCACACCAAAATCCGTTATTGGCAGTAGAAGTGTAAGCAAAAGTGCCGTCAGTCGGACCGAGTGCGATAACCACTTTGTCCTCGGCAGGTTCTGTACCTACACTGGCCAGTTTACTTTCCAACACGGCAGGCTTCATGACAAACGCCTGTGCCAAATCTTTATTTGTTTTCAGGTCCACCGTTCCTTGTGGATAATCCTCGGAACCGGCATTGCACTTCACATCGAATGTCAATGTAATATCTTTAGGCATAGCCGTCTCGTCAATAGAGAAATTGCCAAGCAAGTCCGTTCCTTCAAACTTTACTTTGTAAGGCCATTGCTCATCGTCAGTCTCATCATCATTCCATGGATGTGACTTATACTGAACGGGAGCGCCCATTACCACTAGGCATAATTTTTCTGTTCCGATCGGTATCGTATAAGAAACCACTCCTGCATTTTCCTTATTCATAGATGCGTATTGTGGAGCCCCATTAAAAATAGCCACAAATCCATATCGCCATCCGGCTGCCGTATTGCCACCATTATTGTTGTAAGCGGTAGCCGTACCTGCCACATTGCCGTCGGCATCCAATGTCGTTCCCGGATCCTCTTCTGCCAAAGCACATCCCACAGCCAGTCCGGCAAAATTCGCCTTGACCGTTGTTCCGGCTTCGGGAACGTTCAATAGAATGATATTGAATCCAGTAGTGCCCGGACAGCTGGCATAGCCTACCTGATAATATCCTCCGGCTGCATCATACATTTTCGTTGTATAATTGCAAGCGGTCTCTGTGACATAATTCCGCACCACGTCCATATCATAAGTCACCATACGGGTAGCGTAGCCATAAAGTTCCGTATAAAGTGTTTGCAAGTCATTGTTACAGTACAGACGCTGATAAGTCATGAGCGGATCTTCCGGATAGCGCGACTGTGTCCAGACATTCCCTACCACATCGACTCCATGTTTCTGCGCCCAGTAATATTGCAACCAATAACTGGCATAACGCATCCATTCATGATTGAAATGGCGATGGTAATTGGCTTTCCACACATCTACATGGTAACCGAACAGCTCCGCCGGATAATCTTGGAACGACTGCCATTGCGCACATTGTTCCCAAAAGCCATTTCCACCTTCACCACTCGACCCATAACCGTATCTGAATCCTACTTGCGAAAAGTCCGCCTCTCCGTTCAACATCTTGTCACAACTTACCTGATACTGGAAACTATGTCCTACCTCATGTGCTATTGTAGAACCAACAGGCTGGCATGTACTGGGATTGACCCATAACGCACCAATAATATCATCATAACCGGAACCTGTTGCAAGCCATTCTGATTGATATTTCAGGAAAATCATCATACGATATTTATCTGTATTTGATTTTCCCGTCTCAACAAACTTCAATTTATTAACGTTCACATCATAAAAAAGCTCTGCTTTTTCCAACAAGTCTTTAATATCTACCCTCAAAGCTTGATCTGTCACTGTAAAAGGGTTGCTGCCGAAACCTTTCTCCCAGAAAACGATAAAATTATCCGAATAATCCATACGATAATAGCTCCACTGACTTTCCTCCTTCGTAAAATCATTGCTCTGTAACTCATCAGGAATATATATCAATTTTCCTGTCGGCAAAGTGTATTTTGGCACAGGAGTAGGATTGGGGATGGGTTCAGGCAGTAGTGCCTCTCCTTTTCCATCAGAACATGCAAACATATTCACACAAAAACCGACAAACAACACAATATAGACTAACTTATTTTTCATTGAAGTATTCTACTATTTAAAGAAAAAGGAACGTTTTTTCCATACGCTCCTTTTTCATGAATTCAAATTATCATTTAAATTACCAGCCGTAATTTTGTACCAGATTCAAATTTTTATTAATATCACCCTGCGGAATAGGGAACAGGTACATCTTATCAGAAAATACACAATTCACATCAACCGTACGTTTATAATATATTTGTAATCCGACATCTCTCGAATTCCAAACCCGATCCCACCAATAATCGGGATTATTGGCATTATCCGTCATAGACGTATAGCCCAGTTCATTGGCTTTTGCCATAATCTCCGCTTCTGTCGGTTGTGCATTCATCCGATAGTTAGGAATTCCAAAACACTTATCACCAATCTTCCAACGACGTACATCCCAAAAACGATGCCCTTCAAAGAAAAGTTCCACACGCCGTTCATTACGAATACGTTTACGCATGCCAATTTTTGTATTATCTTCCGAAACAATAGGAAGATCAGGCATTTCTACACGAGAACGAACTTCATTAATGGCATCATATACATCTTGATTGGGACTTTCATAATATTCATTCAGAGCTTCAGCTTTAATAAGATAAAGTTCAGCTAAACGGAACAATGGATAATTAGAACTTGTACCGATCCAATTCTTAATATCTGCTACCGGATTCATGAACTTACGTAAACCGTATCCAGTTTCGTTATTCGTATTGACGTTAGGATAACCGTCTACCCACCAATATGTATAATATTCCAGATTTCTCCAATAAGCAAAATGATAGCAACGTTCCAGCCCCTCAGTAGCATTTCTGAATTTCGCTCCCTGAAAAGTTAATGAAGCATAGAAACGAGGATCACGATTCACATACATATTGTATAAATCATATTTTCCCATATCATTGACCACCGCTCCATTTAAATCCTTATAGACATTGGTGCAAGGTTGCCAACTTGTTCCATCCCACAACTCATCAACATGTGTAAAACCGGATTCTGAATAATTAGATTCTGGATTAACCGTAGGCTGTCCATTTGAATCATAAATAATACAACCGTCATCATCCATCAAGAAGGGTAAATGACCATCAGCGGTTTCATAAGCATCTACTTGATTTTGCATGATAGAGAATCGTCCCCAACCACCTTTGTCTTCAGAGTGTGAATTACAACTCACGTCTTCATAAATACCATAAGTTTGAATACTTGCCAAAATGAATTCCGGATTAGAAGTATTACTATAAAACATCTTCTCATATTTATTAATAGAGTTTTCTCCCGACAAAGACATTTGGATGCCAGCTCCTAAACAGCAGTTTATTGCAGCATCAGCTGCATCCGCCGCTCTCTTCCACAATTCTTTATCATAAGTTTGCGGGAAAAGCTGAGTACCATCAAGATTCTTGACATCTTTATACATCGTATTTCCATTGTAAAGCGGGCTAGCAGCATAGAGTAAGGTACGTGCTTTCAGCGCCAAACATGCCGCTTTAGATATACGTCCATAGTTGGTATCATCCGACCATGTATCAGGCAATACTGAAGCCGCCTCATCTAATTCACTACAAATAAAATCTACTATTTTATTAACCGGGTCACGAGGAACCTGTGCTCCGGAAATATCAGCAATATCTTGAACCTCAGTAATCAAAGGGACAGCACCGTATTGGCGAAGCAAATCAAAATACATATACGCACGCAAAAAACGGGCCTCCTGCTTAAACTGTTTAACTTTCGTACCATAAGTTTGTTGTTGGCTCTGTGTCAGAGGTACACCCTCTATTTTATTAATAAAGTTAGTAGCCTTACGAACAAGTGCATAGTTCCAACTCCAGTCTCCTAACGGATTATAACCAGTAGTCAGACCACCCAATTTAAAATAGGTAGTAGGAGCAGTTGTTCCCCAATGGTCAATTGATTCATCACCAGCACACCCGGTCCAAGTGAACGGACCATCTCGAAGAAGACGGTCATCGCTATTTAATGCTGTCCATTTTATAATATCATGATACATAGAGCCCAAATCTTGTTGTGCAAGAGTTATATCTTGGAAAATTTTATCTTCCGTCATGATTTCAGCCGGAGCAATATCCAGATAATCACAAGAACCTAAAACAGAGCCAGCTAATAATAAAAGCGCAAAAGCTTTCAGTTTATAATTTTTCAACATAATCTTTTTCTTTTAGAATGAAACATGAACACCAAAATTAAATACCTTCATCTGCGGATAATTAACGGCACCATTCGGAGATTCCGGATCGAAAATTTTCATATGGTCCCAAGTAATCAGATTCACCGCATTGGCATAAAAGCGAAGCTCTTCAACTCCAAGAAACTTGTTAACCGATTTTGGCAGGCGATAACCAATTTCCACATTCTTTAGACGAAGATAGTCACTGGACTTCAACCAATAGGTTGACTCTATATAATTATTATCACTATGGTCAGAAGATAAACGAGGATAAAATACATTTGCATTCTGTTCTGCGGTATTATTTGTAGACCAATAGTTATTCAATACATCTTGTGATACAGATGCTTTAGATTCGAAAGGCCAAATAGCAGAACCTGTAAACCACGTATTACCACCCAATGCAGCCTGAAATAACACACTGAAATCAAAATTCTTCCAGTTACCGGACAAAGCTAAACCTACAATCTTATCAGGTGTTGAATTCTTACCAAGATACCCACGATCATCATCATTAATCACACCATCACCATTTAAATCTTTATAGCGAATATCACCCGGTTGTAAATTAGAAGCTGTTGTTTTCGCAATATCAGGATCATTTATTTCATCCCAAGTTTGGAACAGCCCTTCTGCTATATAACCATACATCTCGTCAATACTAGTTCCGGCACGGCGTTGCCAAGGTTTATCAACATTATCAGGTTCGTCCGCTGATATAATTTTATTCTTTGCATATGAAAAGTTACCTTTAACAGAATATCCCCAATTACGGAAATTCTTGCGATGCTCCAATTCTATTTCAAAACCCTTATTAGTAACAATACCTGCATTGATAGAAGGTAAAGAAGTAACACCGATAGTACTCGGTATCGTACCCGGAGTACAAAGAATATCAGTACGTCTTTCATGAAATACGTCTACGGTCAGATGAATAGCACTCTTCCACAAATCCAAATCCAAACCAATATTCAATTTCTTTGCTTTTTCCCAAGTGACACTTTCATTGCCTGTTGAATAAACTCCAGCTCCCCCTAAATTCAATCCATTACCTGTATGACCAAATGTATAAGTCTTCCAACCTGTAGTCCACTGACTTTGATACAAAAAACGCGAACCATTGTCATCATTACCAACTAAACCATAAGAGAAACGGAATTTCAATAAATCAAGCCATGAAGTATTCTTTAAAAAATTCTCTTCAGATAGTACGTAACTCAAAGATACAGCTGGGAAAAAGCCCATACGATGCCCTTGTATAAAATTTTCAGAACCATTATACCCCATATTAAACTCACCGAAATACTTACCGGCATAATTATAGGTTACACGTCCCACAATACCTTGTTTACGAAAAGGAAGTCCTTTGATTGCATCTGTAGCATCTATTAATTTACTACTTTGATTATACATCAACAACCCTGTCACATTATGCTCGCCAAAACTACGAGAATAGTTCAACATGGCTTCCAGCAGAGTGTAACGTGTACCGTTAGCTGTGACTCCATACCCCAAAGCTTCACTACCAGTTCTCACATTTGCATAAGTACCTTTTGACAAGTCTGTTTCAGTCTCAGCAATAGAAAATTTATAAGCATTATATCCTCTACTACGACTAACATTACGATAGTTATCCGCATCAAAAGATAAACGTGCCGTCAAACTTAATCCTTGAGTGATAAGCCTGCTCATATCCCACGTCACGCCTGCCGTAGCATTCAATGTAGTACTTTTATTAGCTGCATATCCTGTTTTTGTCAGCATTGCGTAAGGATTACCCTCAGAATTAGCATATTCTGCAATAGATCCGTCAGGATTGGTCATCGGATAATAATAAGGCAAACGAGTTTTGATAGCATAGAACAAATCACTGGCACTGGTTCCCGGAAAGTTTAAATCTTGAATAATACCTCCCAAATTCAACATCAACTTCACATCTTTACGAATATCAACATCAATATTGGTACGAAAGTTATATCGTTCCATTTTTGCATTAGTATTGTACTCTGACATATCAGAATATTTATAAATACCATCCTGATTCATATAGCCTACTGATACAAAATAGCGGAATAAAGAGCCACCACCCGAAACATTCACGTTTGCTTGCATCTGCCCAGTATTATCTTTCAGTAATTCTTCTGTCCAGTCAACATTAGGATATAAATATTGATAAGTAGGATTGCTACGGTCGCGATACTTGGCAATGGTCTCCGGAGTATATTGACTAGACTTTCCGTCATTTGAAAGCCCTTCTTCAAACAATGTCAACACATCATAAGAATCGCAATATTTAGTCAAACGAGTTGGAGTTTGGACACCGTAAGAATAGGTCAAGGAGACTTTTGGTGCCCCCACTTCACCTCGTTTAGTAGTGACCAATACAACACCGTTCGCACCACGTACACCATATACCGCTGTGGCCGAAGCATCTTTCAATATAGAAACGCTTTCGATTTCATTAGCATCAATATCGCCAAACGAACGTTCCACACCATCTACCAGAATCAAAGGATTTGTACTTCCCGTAAAAGTCGCTTTACCGCGAACAAATATAGTAGCACCATCATAGCCCGGTTCACCGGATTGCTGAATGGCTGTAAGCCCCGTCACTTTACCCACCAAAGCATTCGTAATATTGGCTACAGGAGTTTGTTTTAAAACTTTCTGATTAACAGAAGTAATCGCGCCTGTGACACTCTCCTTTTTCTGAGTGCCATACCCCACAACTACAACTTCTTCCAGAGTTTGTTCGCTTGTTTTTAAAACAATATCCACTATCGTCTTCCCTTGAACGCTCACAGTCTGATCCTCATATCCTACATAAGAGACTGACAATTGAGCATTTTTCTTAGATACTTTAATGGTGTATTTACCATTGAAGTCCGTAATAGTACCATTGTTGTTATCCCCTACCTCACGGATAGTGGCTCCAATCAATGTTTCTCCCGTTTGATCCATTACTGTACCAGATACCTGGTATTGTGCCCTGGCATATACACCGATAAAGCAGAGCAACAGTGTTAATAGGCATTTTTGCATACTACATTGTTTTTTACTTAATTATTAGATTTTGATTAACTATTAGATTTTGATTAACTATTAGTTTACTTTCCATTCAATAACCCCACCCGATGCACCTTTCTGCAATTGGGCAGCTATTTTCAGTCCTGTCGTTTTCACCGGTTTGAAATCAAGGCTGTTGTAGCAGTCTTTCTTTACCGTATATTCATTCAAAGCTTCTACTTCTTTCCAGCTTTTACCATCTTTATAGTAGAGTTTCCAACTTTTCGGCACCCGGAAATCCCCGTCATAATGATCGAAATCCAACCAGTACACTTCTACGTTTGAAATCGTATAAGGTTGATCAAATTGATAAGCCAAAGTTTCCTGTGTTCCATTTCTCAACCACCAGTAGTGATAAGGTTTGGAAATATCCGATGAGCGCTTTGGTTCCCACTGGTCATTCACACCCCATGCCCAGGTTTCAACCGAAGCAGATTCAGGAGCATCTTTCTGGATAGGTGCTTGTATCATCAGTGTATGTGCCTTGCTGGCGATTGTTGGCTCTGGAGTAGGACGGGCATACTCTGCAGCTTCAGGAATCCATATCGCCATCTGGTCTGCACCACGATTGTTCCAAGTGGAATAAGGAATGGCTTTGAAAGGAACCTCTTTCATACTACCATCTTTTTCTATTTCCTTAGCTGTACCAGTCAACACCATGACACCGTTTAATAAATCAGCATCGTAAGTTGCCTCCATTGAAGTTCCGTCAGGAATAAACTTATTAAAGACAATGCTGTCAACCTGATCTTTACCTTCCAGGCAGAACATAATTGGGCCACGCTCAATAGCAAGCTTACCACGGTCATCTTCTACATTATCATTCGCTTTCACACGGCGGACATCCATCGGGAAATTAATTTCCACAATATCTCCAGTCTTCCAGTCATGGAGAATCGTAGCATAACCATCCAGTTGCGTGGCATTTACTTTCTTGCCATTAATAGAGATAGTGTAAGCCTTTGCCTTATCAGTAAACGAATAAAGGTCCGTAGGTACAGGAGCATCCTGTGCCCATCCCGGAATACGAACGCGCAAAGCAAACTCCTGTTCTTTTTCGGGATTAACGGAAATGCTGACTTTGCCATCCCACGGATAGGTTGTGATCTGTTCCAATTTTACATTGTTAGTTTCCGTATTCAATTCAGCTTTACTCTGGATATAAAGATTGACATAAATATCATTGCCCTGAGTAGCATACATGTAAAAAGGTACGGAAGCCATGAAACGCGTTACATTACCCGGACAGCAAGCACAACCAAACCATTGCTGGCGTTCATGTTGCCCCATAGACTCAAGCGGATTATCATAGAAAAATTTATCGCCACTGAGTGAAACACCCGAAATAACTCCATTATAAAGAGCACGCTCCAGTACATCGGCATACTTGGCATTACCCGTAGCTAGGAACATACGGTGATTCCAATATACATTGGCAATGGCAGCACAAGTCTCACAGTATGCGGTATGGTTATTCAATTCATAGTTAGGACCAAATCCTTCACCTTGCGGACGTGAGCCGATACCACCGGTGATGAAGAGCTTCTTACTTGCCATATTTTCCCAGATACGACTTAAAGCATTGAAATAAGCAGTATCCTGAGTTAATGAAGCTACATCGGCAACACCGGAATAAAGATATCCTGCACGTACGGCATGACCTACTATTTCATCTTGTTGCAAAATGGGTTTGTGGTCTTGGCTGTATTCGCTGAGACGATGTCCGTCTGTTCCGCGACCGGTTTCCTCTACAAAGTATTTAGCCATTTTCAAATACTTTTCATCACCTGTCACCTTATATAACTTAGCAAGGGCCATTTCAGCGATAGGATGCCCGGAAGGAACATGCTTCTGTCCTTCATTCGGACCAAAGACCTCACATACCAAGTCGGCATTCTTGATAGCCACATCAAGGAGATTACGCTTCCCTGTTGCACGATAATGAGCAACGGCAGCTTCATACAAATGACCGCTATTATAAAGTTCATGACTATTAATCTTTTCCCAACGACTCTTTCCCCACCAACCGGAAAGGCGATAGCATTTATTAGTAACACAAGTGGTAAGATAGCCATCCGGTTCCTGAGCTGTAGCAATCAAGGTAATAACGCTATCCAGATAAGCATCCAGCGCTTTATCATATTTCACAGCCAGCGAATAAGAGGCTCCTTCTATAATCTTATAAGGATCAGTATCATCAAAAGAAAAGTCACCGCGATGTTCTCCCTTCATCAGACCACCGGCTATGGCGAAGTTATCAAAGCGTCCATTCTTCTCACATTCCTTAAATGCTGAAGGTATGGAAACAGTACGATTGGTTTCAATGCGTGGAGTCCAGAAGTTATCATCCAAGTGGACTTGAGTAAAGGGAACTTCTTTTATCGGTGCATCGGGCTGAACATACGAGTTGTTACAAGCACTCATACTAAAAAGGGCAACACTACCGAAAAGGTATTTAGTTATTCTATTCATAATATGTAATAAAGATATGGATTTCATAATTCTTCTTGCAATTAGCGTATTACAAATTAATGGATTTGTGTGCATTAATGGTGAAAAGGATGTGGTAAACAAAAAAAGAATAAAACAGTCTTCGTTTAAAAAAGATCATATAAATATCAGGCATGACTTTAAGACAGACTTTCGTCTGTCTCTAAAATAGTGTATACTAGATTTGGCAGCTACTCCAGGTTATACAAAACGGTAAGAGAAGCTTGCTGGTTTTTGGACTCTATGCTGGCGGGCATAGTTCCTATCAGGCCTGATAGGTAGGATATACTTACTTATCAGGCTTTCTACATTTGGTGGTGCGACTCCTCTTAGAAAATCAAAACAGATTTTCATTGCGAGAGAAAAGTTGACTTGGTACTCATGTTTGCGATTTCTACTTTTTACCGGGACATGTAAAATAATTATGGAACAGAAATTGTACAAAATGAGCCTGCTCCACAGTTCAAATGCAACATACTCTGTTTTTTTAGAGTGTAAATTAATGGCTCCAATGGTATGCTTTAAGTCGCGAAAAGAAGTTTCAATGCCCCAGCGGAGATTGTAACAGTATTTTATATCGTCCGGTGTAAAGTCTTCTTCGGAAAGTGTAGTGATGATATTTTCAAAAACACCATCGGACACTTCAACGCGGACGATTCTTAGTTTAAGCAGATATTCATCGGAAATATCAGCCGGATTAAGATAGTCGAAAGCTATGTTTTTACAAATATAGCGGTATTGTGATTCTTTTTCGGGATGTTTATGTTTCTTTTTTGATTGTGTTCTGGTTAGAATCAGTTCTATGGTTGTATCCAGTTTGTCAGGAAGAGTCTCGACTCCAAGAAAACGCTGTACATTCAAATCCTTGGCACGAATCAAAAAATCAACGTTATTTTCGATTGCATGGGCAAAAACGTTGTAACTGGAAAATCCTCTGTCAGCAATGAAAATCGGGGAACCCCCATAGGTATACCGATCCATAAGATTGCAGATAGCCTGAAACTCATTTTTAAGGCGCCCAGGCTGAACTTCTAAATCAAGATACCGCTTAGAACATAGCTCATATAAAGAGATGGTATGAACCATATTAAAACCGGATACAGATTTGCCATTAGGCTCGTGGAAGGTGTCTGGATCGTCAGGATTTCTGGCAATGTTAAATTCAGAACCATCACATGCAATAAGATAGTATTTTCCGCGAAATTTTTCTAAGGGGAATTTAAGGTTAAATTCCTTGAGAAGGTGACGGAATGCAGAAACGGAAAGTTTGGAACGTTGTTGATAAAAAGCAGAGTTCGTAGGAACTGAGGAATCATACTCAAAAAATTTGAGAAGTTCATGATTTAGACTTCCGCTTTCCATGGAAATGATCAGATGCATCATTTTCTTAAAATCAAGTTTGCGTTTGCGTAAAAAATCTTTATCTGGATTTTTTACAAAAGAAGAAAGTGAGTGGGACATCTCGTCAATAATGTCCCAAAGTGTAGTTTTGACAATTTCAGGAAATGTCATAGGTAAACCTCCTTGAATCAGAATGAAATATAGTTCTAATTCAAGGGCCGCTCTCGTTACCTTAAAAAATATCAGCAACGAGAGCGGCCGCACATTTTGATTGATGTGTCAACAATAATTTATAAATTTTTGTTAGAGGTTTACCTTATAGTGAACCAATAAGCTTAACTAAGTGACATTGGTTCAGTACCTTCACAGTTACGATGCAAAATCCATTCCAAATCGGCTTCGCCGAT
>ERZ780117.667-NODE-667-length-13262-cov-4.683425_pt1 | contig 13262 bp, 3 predicted proteins | sample MGYA00510985_ERZ780117 | MGnify/ENA primary metagenome ERZ780117 (study PRJEB29588, sample SAMEA2159553) | human gut metagenome | biome: human gut; feature: human-associated habitat; material: faeces | place: Denmark | collected 2008/2010 ...
CTCTTCCGATCTATTACCCAAAGTGAATATATGCGCCGTATGAAAGAAATGGCCAATATCCAGGCAGGTATGAGTTTCTATGGAGAAATGCCGGATATGTTTAACTTGGTTCTGAATGTCGACCACAAACTGGTGAAACAAGTTTTGAATGATGCGGACAACTCTTGCAAAGCTGCTCTTGAACCTATTGAAGCTGAAATGACCAGTCTGAATAAACGTCACGACGAACTTCACAAAGCACAGGAAGGTAAAAAAGCTGATGAAATACCTCAAGCAGAAAAAGATGAATTAAGTAATGTTGAGAAAAAGTTGGCCGATGAAAAGACCAAGAAAGAAGCTGTTTTAGGTGAATACGCAGGTGGTAACAAAGTAATCCGCCAATTGATTGACCTTGCTCTGTTACAAAACAACATGTTGAAAGGTGAAGCTTTGACAAACTTTGTAAAACGCAGTATCGAACTGATTTAACAAATCTATCACATTTTGCTATCAAAAGCGTCGGGAAGTTCATTTCCGGCGCTTTTTTATTCTAAAAAACGATTGGAAACGAAGATTTCTTTCTATATTTGGAGCGACACATACAAAGATTCGACATCCATGAAACATTATCTATATATACTTTTTCTTCTCTTTTTACTACTTCTGCTCCTGCTCTTTGTGCCCATACTTCTAACTGCTCTACTGCTGCTGCTCTAAATGTATCAGCAGCAGCAACTATTACTTTTTTTCCATCTCTTGCTAATCTTGCTGCCATTTTTCCTATTGATGTTGTTTTTCCAACTCCATTTACTCCAACTACTAGGATTACTGATGGTTTTGTGTTTAGATGTAATTCGATGTCTGTAACATCTAGTATTTTTTGCATTTCTTCTCTTAATGCTTGTTTTACTTCTTCTTCGTCTTGGATTTTTTCTTTTTTGATTTTTTCTCTTAAATTTGATATTATTTTGATTGATGTGTCCATACCTATGGCAGTTACAATTCCCACTCCGTTTCCTAAAGTTACATTTGAATCCATATATGCTTCTTCTTTTGGAGATTTTTCAACAGGTGCAGATTCTCCGGTCAAATTTGATTCGTCAACTTTCAGTCTGTTGGTTTCAATAAGTACTAAATCTGCAGGAATCTTGTCTCCCTCTTCAAGAATTACAATATCTCCAATGGTCAATTCTTTTGCATCAATTTTTTGCACCTGCCCATCTCTTCTAACAACTGCATATGATGTTGTAACGCTTTTAAGCATTTCAATTGCTTTTTCTGAACGGTATTCCTGTATGAATCCGATTACTGTATTTAAAAGTACAGCTATTAAAATTACACATGAGTCGATAACGTCTCCAACAAAATATGCTGCAATGGCTGCAACAATAAGGAGAGCTATTAAAACATCAATGAACTGTTCTAAAAAGAGCATAACCGCACTTTTTTTCTTTTTTTCTTTTAGTTTTCTATCATTTTTGACGCAAATAAGCGGCATACGTCTCTTCATCAAGACATACACCGCTTGTCATGTTTATACTGTTACACCCTTTGCCAGTACGCTCCCACATTCCCACTTTTATTCAATTACTATGTCAGATACTTATTCTTCCTCAGAACCACTCTTTTTTCTTACATAGAATACGGCTCCAAAAACAATCAGTATAATACAGATACCTATAATAATGATTATCGTATTATTCCATGCATATTTTGAAGTGCTGTCATCTGTCTTAGGTGCAGGAATGGTTTCATCAGATTTGTTGTCTGCCTGACCGTTATCACTCATAATCTTGGCATCAACAACAATCGTGTAATCTGATGCATGGGTAAATACAAGTTCCACATTTCCATCCGGATCAATCTGTCCGGCGCTGATAAATTCCAGTTCTCCGGTCTGTTCATTGTAGTAGAACAGGTTCGCATACAGTCCTGCATTCTTTGATTCCATGTTGACGGTCAGTGTGGCTGTAAATCCAAACTCTCCGTCATAAGCAAGAGTCAGATTCAGGGAAGAATGTTCCCCGGTCACGTTATTGATCACATCCACAGGAATGGATTTTCCGGCGTCGGCTCCGACTGTCACATCAAAATCAATATCTCCAGCTGCATCAGTAATATCCTTTCCATAAATCTTCCAGGAAAGGCCATTTCCCATATCCAGAACAAGTGTTGTATCTTTGCCCTTGATACTGTCAATTACATCCTTCGGTACTACAGTCGTTCCGTTCATGGCAACTGTTACCGTATCGCCTGACTTAGCTTCTTCAAGCTGTGGCTTGATAACATCCCAGCCTTCCTTGCCGCTGTCGTCCTTGATGTATGGCTTAATTGAATCTCCTTTTTCCTTACCATTATCCGTATCAGGCTGTGGCTTCTGATTCTGATTACCATTGTCTGTGCCAGACTGCGGTTTCTGGTTTTGGCTGCCATTATCCTTGCTGCTGTCATCGGACTTAATCTTAGTGATCGGCTGTGTGTAACTGTGTCCGCACTTGGAGCAGGTGTAGGTCATGATGCCTTCCTCTGTTGTCGTTGCAGCCTTCGTCACTTTTGATACATAGCTGTGTCCTGTTGCCGGAATATTCTCCGTGTAGCTGTTTCCACAAGAACAGGTATACGTCCTTACCCCTGCCTCTGTACAGGTTGCCTCCTTCGTAATGCTTCCCGTATAGTTGTGAGTGTGCTGTTCCTCCGGCAGCTTCGCAATGCTCTCTGTGTAGCTGCTGTTGCATCTGGTGCAGGTGTAGGTTCTGATGCCTTCCTCGGTTGTCGTTGGCTGCTTTGTCACGGTTGCTTTATAATCATGTCCCAATGCTGCCAGCTCTTTTCCGGTACTCAGAAGTTTATCACAGTCCGTACAATAGGTATCTCCTGCGTATCCGGTCTGCGTACAGGTTGCTTCCTTTCGGTTCTTCACGGTTGTATGCACATGGTTCGTGGCATCCACTTCACCAAAGGTTTCACTACAAACACTGCATACTGCTTTTGATACGCAGGTAGCCGGTGTTCCGACCTTGTGCGGTTTTTTCTCGATTGTTGTACCAGCGGCAAGCTTTTCACCACAATCCTTACAGTAAGTATCTCCGGTATAGCCCTCCTTTTTGCAGGTTGCTTCCCACTGATTCCGTATTTCAGTATGTGTGTGATCACATTCGCTTCTTGTAATCGTAATGCTTACACTTTCTGTCTCGTAGTTGCCCTTGTCAGCTCCTGTATAAAATGCATTCGCTGTCACTGCCATACCAACTACAAGTGCCGTGTCCTTATTATCCTCCTGCCAGCTCCATCCATCCGGAAGCATAATATCGCCAACCTTCTTTGTGCTGTGCGCCGGAGCCATTTCAGCTTGCGGCATGTTCGGTGCCTGAGCTGCCTTATTTACAGTAAGTGCAAGCTTCGTATCAACTGCATTATAATTATCCTTATCGGATGGTGTAAATGTTACATCATACTCTGTCTTTTGGCTGTCTGCTGCTGTAGGCTTGATACTGCTGTTCTTCCATGCAAATGCTCCTGTGATTTCAGTTCCATCTGCTGTCTGATAAGCAGCTTTTCCTCCGGTCAGGGTACTGTCTGAAAGTTCCTGTCCGTAGGTAAGTGCGCCTGCTGTCGGCTTTTCTGCAATTACCGGTGTTGCTTTAGTTACTTTAACAGTTATTGTTCTGGTTACTGTACTGTAATTGTTTGCGTCATCAGGTGTGAATACTGCCTGATAGCCTTTGTTATTTACAGTCGGAATGATATTCTTTCCTGTAAAGCTCCAGGTTCCGGCAAGTGAATTGCCATCTGCCCCGGTCACACTGCCGCCTGTCATATCAGGACCGGTAAGCGCAGCATCCGGATTGTATTCACGCTCTGCAACGGTTGGTACTGTTACCACTATCGGTGTTGCCTTGGCTACTGTGATGGCTGCTGTTCCGGTAAGTTCCTCGTAATGTTTGCTGTCAGCCGGCTTGAATACCCAACCTGCCTGTGTGGTTCCGGCTGCCGGTATCTCGTCCGGATTGCTCCATGAAAGAATACCTTCTATCGCATCATCTGTACCGGCTTCCACAAAAACAGTATTTCCGAGTGTCAGCTTTGAAATCTTTTCACCATAGATCAGCACGTTGCTTCCATCTACGGATACGGTGTTTCCACGCTTAATCTCTATCGTCTTCTTATCTGTAATACTAATCGTCAGCGTGTATCCAGCATTCGCATAGTTCTCCATCGAAGCTGTTACTGTGATAATTGCTGTCTTTCCAACCTTGGACGAATCTACCTGATTTACTTTATAGGTCAGATTTCCGGCTGTATCGACTGTTACCTCACTTAAAAACTGCTCTGTATCTGTCTTTGCAACCGCATATGTTGTAGTTCCCCTATCTGTCGGGAGCTTTCCTGCAATATCCACACTAATTGCCTTGTCATCTGAACCGGCTACATACGAATAACTCTTTTCCTCATCACCAATGCTCGGTGAAGCTGCTTTGTTAATTGTAAATACGACCGGATCACTTGCAAGTCCTGCATAGTTCTCTGTCTCTGCAATATAAGCCTTTACGGCATAGATTCCTGCATTTACAGGTATGGCATCTGTATATGCAGATTCATCCGAAGGTGCCTTATATGCAGTACCATCTGAAGCTGCTGTTGCATACTTATAAGTTACTGTACCGAATTTTGCTGTTGCATTTGGTTCTGGTGTCTCATCCTTCGCATAAGTATAATCAGAACAGCTAAGTTCTGTAGTAAAACTATTTGCTGCCTGTTTTACTGTAAGAATACCACTCTTGCCATCTGAACCGTTTCCAATAAAGGATACTTCATAATTGGCACTATCTGATGAGCCTGTAATTGCATAGGTTCCAACATCTGAATTGTCTTTCGCAGTAGTTGATAAGCTGATGACAAGTGCTTCTTCGGTATCATCTGCTACCAAAACATTGTCCTGGTAGGCATCACCTGAGGCAAGACTCCATGTAAGTGCAGGGTTTGTCTCTCCATAGAATTTTTCTTTATCAGCAATCACTACGGTAATCTGCTTCTTGGAAACTTCCGGTGTCACTTCACAGGTCACAGAATCATAAGTATCTGCATCACTTCCTGTTGGTGTAAAGACAAGCGAGTATTTCTCACTTGTGCCGACTGTCGGAAGCTTATCTGCATCCTCAGCTGCCAGAGTCCATGTACCCTCAACCTTCGTGTCACTGTTTAGTCCTGCTGTCACAACTGCCTTTGTCATATCTGCCTTTTCAAACATGGCAGATACCGTATTACCATAAGTACCGGAAAAAACCGGTGCAGTCTTTACATACGGAGTCGGCTTTGCAGTGGTAAATTCAATAGCAGGCTCCGTTAATGCCGTTATATTGCCTGCCTTGTCAATGGCTGCTATCCAGACTGCAGTTTTCTTACTTGGATACAATGGAAAATAAACGTCCGGCTTTCCAAAATTACCTATTTCAATTTTATTATCACCTTTTGTTCCTGTCGTTTTGAAGATTGAAGGTGTCCAACTCGCAACAAAGTTTTGGTTAGCATTACTATACTTAAGTCCCTCCGTACGAACTTCCCATTGTCCACAATAAAGATTTTCGTCCGGTTTAAAATTCCACCCATTGCGGGGCGCCCATTTTCCATCGTTTTCGACAGCGAACTGTGGGTACTTTGGCTCACCTTTCATATAATTTTCAATATCTCTTTTGCAGTCGTCGTAGGTGTAGTCAGTAACCCCGTCAAATACTCCTTCGGATACAAAGAACCACATCAGCGTTGCATCCTCGCTTAAATTAACCTTGAGTATCGCCTCTGTATCCTTCAGGGTACCGTCTTCTTTTTTCGGATCAGCTATTTTTACTACAGGAGCCTGTGCATCCACCACAATGCCATCGGTACAGATATAATCACTCTGATTTCCCGCACCATCCACTGCATAGGCATAGACCACGTAATTTCCTTCGCTGCTCAGGCTGCCCGAAATGGTTGCGCCGTCTGATGATGGAAGAATAGTGCCTGTTCCTGCGGCTGCTTCCAAAAACTGACCTGTTTCTGCCAGCGCATCCAGTTCATCCTTTGTCTTTACTGATGCCAACGCCGTATCTGAAACCTTCTCAACATAATAGTAATACCTGGAAATGCCGCTGACCTCAGCCACATCGGCTTTCTTATCATTTGCCTGTATCTTAATATCCAGTGTTGCATCATTATAAAGATAGCCAAAGCTGATGGTGTTCAAAAGCGACCGGAACCAGTTTTCCTTAATCTGGATACCATAACCATCCGCCACGCCATCCTTATCCGCCCAGGTCGGCGCGCTCTTATCAATGCAGATGGTTACCTCCACAGGCTCGGAAAGACAGCCCTTTGCCGTATCCTTTCCATAGAGCGTTACCGTATTTTTACCCTCCTGCGTGAAGGTATAGCCCGGATTTTCGCCTGCAACCGCCGCCTCAAGACCTTCATAAATCTCCACGCTGCCGTTTAGACAGGAATCTGAAGCAGCAGCTTTACTGCTTCTGTATAAAATCTGAGTTGCGTCATTTTGGTCATCAATCGCAAAGCTTACAGGCACATCCGCCCTGTACCATTTATCAGTGCCAGAAACTAAAGTCTGCGCCAGCGTAAAGGCATACGGAATCTCAAAGCGTATCGCCGCATTTCCCGTATAATTGCCCTTGCCGGTAAGGTTAAGTTTTGCCGGCTTTGCACCTGTAGCAGGTCCGGTCGCATCTTCCTCCGTTACCGTAAAGTCTGTATCCTTTACCAGAACATAGCTGCCGCCATCCGCACCTGTAACGCCGCTGTCTGTCAGGAGCTTTTTAAGGTCCGCAGCTTTCCAGTCAAGGTCATCAAAAGAATACGGCTTTCCGGTGTAGTAAGCACAGCCACTAAGTGGAGTAGAAGGAATTGATAACATACTTAAATCTCTCGGCGTAATCTTCGCTGTCAGCGGTATCTCAACAGACGGACAACTATTATTTTCCGCCATGACCATAATCGTAAAAGGATAGCTGCCTGCATTGGTAACCATATAGGTATTCGCGTCCTCATACGCCTTTCCATCTGCTCCTTTGCAAGTTATTTGCAGCGGAAATGTATCCATATACTCACTGTCAAATCCATTCGTTGCAAGCTTCTTACCCAGACAGGGCGCAATATAGCCTTCTGTTACCGGAATATGTGCATTCGCATCATACTTATCCGCTTTAAGCGTTACGCTTATCGCATCACTGTCAGCCAATGCCGTATGCGCCTTTCCATCATACTCTGTCGCAGCTGCCGTAGCGCCTGCTACCTGCATCTCACCCTGTCTGATTGCAAACTTAAATGCAACCGTACCATAGTAAGCGCCGCATCCGGTAATTATCGCTGTAGGCGCATCAGATGACTCTTTATTTTCATTACATTTAATGTTGTTTTCATAGACTACCGTATAATCTGCATTTGTAATGTCTGCATTGGCAGAGTCTGTGGAGTCCTGTGCCAGCTCTTTTCCAGATTTGTATTTTGGTCCGGTAAGCTTTACATCTCCGTTTGCAGTCATCAGTGTAATGCCCGTCATTACCTGCGGATAGCCATCGTAAATACGTCCCTCCAGACCCTCAATTATCAGTCTGCTTTTCTTATAGGCTTCCGCAAGGTCAGTCCTTTTGCAGTTGCTGCAATAGCCATAGTCATCCTTCGTATGTGCCTTAAGGGTTACTTTAGAAGACGGCATCGTGAAGGAAAGGTCTGTCGTATCTATCGTTACTGCATTGCCGCCATAAGGCTCATAAGAGCAGACTTCGCCCGTGACCTTAATCTTCTGACCTGTCGTACCTCCATTGCTGTACAGTCCGTAGGTTACACCGTCCCTCTGTGTGACATTCGTGTCATTTTCTCCACCTGTAGGCAGAGCGATACCACTCAGCTCTATCGGGAACCATATCTTAAATGCGCCAGCTCCCTGCGTTATTTTGCTGGAAAAATCAGCAGAGTCATGATTACAGTAGATGCTGGCATTCAGATTACCTCCACCTCCTGTAAACGTTTTAGGTATTTCTGCTCCCTTCTCTATAACTATCTCAGCCTTGCCAGAAGGAACCGTTACATTCTCTAGTCCAGCTACACCCTCGCCCAGCCGCAGTACAGCGGTATCACCAGGAAAGCTTATGTTTCCGACCACGTTTATATTTTCTATGATAACATCCTGCCCACCTGTTATAAACAGGTAGTTTTCATTACTACTCTTCAAGGTATGTGGCTTATTACCCTCTGAACGCAGTGTTATCTCAGCCGGCAAATATACTTTATCGAGTATCTTGTTTATACTCTTACCTGCTATCGTATCCTTTAGCAGCAGGATTTCCAGCTTCTTCCATAACTTGTATTCTTTATTCTTTTTATGCTCTTTCGATTCTTCCAGATAGAACATGGCTGCATCCCATGTCAGGAAATACATCGTTTTTGTCTCACCGCTATTTTTTTCTATCTGAAACTTTACAACGGCCTGAGATGTATCCTCCGGCGTGTCAGCGCGAAGCACTTTTACACTGCCCTGACTTCTATCCGTTCTGCTTATATCGGTCTTAATATTGGCTGAATAAAAAGCATAGCCTTCTTCCAGCGTATCCGCAATAGCATAACCCTGTGTTTTATCAAGCAGAGAATCATCATTTTTACCAAAATTGCTCAGAGCAATCTCTTCATACTCACCACCTGAAAGCATTACTTTTGCACGTTTTATCTGGCTAAACTCTCTGTGGTCTATATGCAGAGCCTTTATCTTTGCAGTATCTCCGGATACGCTAAGGGTGGCACCTCCACATACCAGAACCTCTTCTCCCTCATACGTACCTCCGGTAATTGTACAGGAAATATCAGTATTGTTCATCTCACTAGCTTTTCCAATATAAATACTGTTGCTGTAATAACCATCTTTTAGCTTTGCAGCCGCACCACCCAAAAACCTCAAGACACCCTTATAATTACCATTCTCTACCGTAAGCTTTGCTTTGTTCTGAATAGAAACTGGGGCGATCAGTGTTCCATTCTGTCCCGTGCCTGCGTCTTTAAAGACTGCCTCCACACCTTCGCCAGTGATATAAAGACCCTTTCCTGTAACGGTACAGCCATTAAGATCCATACAAAAGCTGACCTTTTTTGTACCCCCATCTATTTTCCACTCGCTTTCTGGCTCAGAAATATTTTTCAGGATTTTCAACGTAATTTCAAGGTCTGCATCAGCAGCATCTACTGCATCTTTCATTGCAGCTATTGCTTTCGTAAGTGTTGCATAACGTGTTGTATTCCCACCTACCGTAACTTCCGCAACACCTTCTTCTACCGTAAAGACAGCCTTTTTGGAGGTCGCCGTATATTCACCGCAGGTCGCTACACAGTAGTATTGATAGGTGCCTGCCAAAAGTCCTGTAGGAATCCTGTAGGTCGCAGTTTTTGCACCCTGCCCCGTTTGTTCTACTTTGGTTGTTGTTCCATTTATGGTTTTATCAGCATACCACTGGTAGGAGATACTGCCACTGCTATCACTGCCAGATACCGCTTTTACGGTTAGCGCAGGCGCCTCGGCAGCGGTATAGTTTTCCATCACAATTTCCGCTCCGCTTGAAATCGTTGGATGCGTTGTGAAATAGAGCGGACTTTTAACAGCCGTTACCTTTTTCCCTTTTTCTGTCCACCTGGCTGTTAGGTTTGCATAGGTACCACCATCATACTGTAAGGTATAGCCGACCTTCAGAAGGTCCTGCAGGGTTTTCTTAGAATTATTAACCCAAATCGCATTGCCTGAGGCTGAGGCAGGGGTAAAGGTTCCCCCTGCAATCTGGCTGTTGTCGGGCAGAAAAAGACGTCCATTAAAGGTTCCACCCTCGATGACTACAGCTACCTTACCATAGCTGGTATTCATTATAGTACCGCTGCCAGTATTCGCCGTTAAAGTAGCGTCTTTCTCAACTGTAATTTTAACGTTATAATTACCATTGACTTTGACGCAGTAACCCCCACTGTTCTCATTTTTAATAACTGCGCCATCACCAATGGTACAGTCGGAGCAGCTGTCCATAAACATAATAGCGCCATAGCCAGACGCAACATTTCCGGTCACCTCCGTATTGGTAATTGTACAGGCGTTACTGTCACAAATAGTAATGACGCCTTCCTGACTACCATTACTTCCACTAATATTTGCTTTGTCAATGGTACAGGTCGCACCACTCCACATCGCAACTGCGGAACCCTTTCCAGCATTTTTGATTGTGACATGCTCAATTGTCAGCACATTCCTCTCTACAGTTATCAGTCCATCTCCTTTTAATCTATCTTGCCCATATTGATAGCTGCCTGTAATTGTTCCCTCATTCGAGCCGGACGAGGTAATTGTTATATTTGCTCTTTTAAAATATAAACGTGCATTGCCCCCCTGTAGTGTCAATGTATGGCCATTCAAATCCAGCTCTATCTCTTTTGCCAAACCTGTATCAATAGTAAACTCCTTTGTTATGGAGGCATCATCATTCAACAGTTTAATGGAAACTTTTTCCAGGCTTGCACTTCCATGCTCGTCAATCCATGTTGCAAGGTTCTGAGCGGTATAAGGGGCTTTCGTTCCGTCAGCATTCGTTTCTGTTATCTGGACTGTACCACTCCCAGCCAGCAGCGCAATCCCATACTCGCCTACGAGCACATAGATGGTCGGAAGCTCCACGTCTTTACCCAATACGAGCTGGTTGCCGTCTCCATCCTCATCCGGCAGTACCGGCGTATAGGCATAGCAGAAGCCGTTTGACGCTTCACTGCTGTCAAATTCTTCTGCGTCGCTCTCTTCCACATTCAGCTCCCACTTGATGTTTTTCAGACGGATTTTCTCCGTCGTTGTCTCGGTATCAGAGGAAGCTGCTGCGTCAGAGCTGCCTGTCGTCTTTACACTGTCTGCATTATCGGATGTAGATGCTGTGTCGGTTTTCTTTGCATTGTCTGCACCGTCGGATGTGGCTGCTGTGTCAGAGGCATCGTCCTTCTCTGCCGCGTGTACTATGAGTTTATGCGGCAGAAGGGCATCCGCCATCTGGCCAATAAGCGCACCAAAAGCAGAGGGTAGGTCGGCACGTGCCTGTGTATCCTCTGTATCAGAGCTGCTAGAGCCATTTGGGTTGTTTGATTTGTCAGAATTTCCAGAATCCTTTGATGTATCCGAATCCTTTGTATCTGCATTTCCATTGTCAGAAGTACCAGACTTATCGGAAGCATCCGCATTGCCGGAATCGCCATCCTTTTCATCTGAGGATTCTGTATCCTTCTTATCATCAGAGGACGCAGTATCTCCATTACTGTCATCCTTCTGCGCATCGTCCTTCTCTGTATCTCCCGTCTCGGAAGCATCTTCTTCATCGTCGGCTTCCTTTTCATCCGCCTGCGTGGTCTTTTCTACCGTAACGGTCAGGCTGGTCGGAAACTTGATGTCGCTCTCAAGCGCACCGATGGGCAGGGTCTGCTCCGTGATGTCCTTTGAAAGCTCCTCAAAGGAAACAATAGTCGTTTTACCTGTCTCACTTTCATCGGTCTTTGCAGAAACCGAGAGTGCGGACAGGTCTACAGTATTGGCAACCATCGCAACGGTCAAGCCCATCACAAGTATGCGCTTACGCAGCTCCCTCCACCTGATTTTTTCATGGGTCTGCTGCCAATCCCTCTCTGGCATGGTGTTTTTCTTTTTCATGTAAACTCCTCTCTTTTACCATAATCTCTCGGAATCTCTAAACCAGTAAATACAAGGCTTTCAAATTCCTTTTTTATTAAAATCCTCCACTTTTTGCCCAAAACACTTGACAACTTCATCGAAAAATGCGGCGCTCCGCGCCTATTGATTAATAAGAACCGTCGCTTGCGGCGGCAGATATTTTTCGATTGGAGGCGATTTTTATGTTACCTGTTAACTGTGGCAGTCATGCAGACTACCAAAACTTTGTTGTTACTAATCTTCGTAAATATTATCCTGACCCAAGTGCTCTTGCTCGTTCCACCTGGGATATCATTGAGCGGTTTTGGAATCTCGATTTATCTTTTACCGATACTTTTATGGCTGATAAATATTCTAAATTCGGCTCTGCACCAAGAACCCCTTCCTCTATGCAGCGTTCTTATCTGCTTTCCATTGACTTTAAAGTTACCTCGATAACAGAATGGGCTGCCCAGCTTAAAATCAATCCCCTTTATGCCATCCTCAGTGGGTTTGAACCTGGTAATACTCCAGGGGTTGGCACTTTTTATGATTTTATAAACCGCTTATGGAACTCTGATGATGACCATATGTCACCACATATCCATCCTCTTAAAATCAAGGTTAAGAAGCCTAAAACAAAAGGCACGAAAACTGATTCTGTGGAAAAAGTTACGGTTGCAGAGCTTCTTCCGATTTTGGAAAATACTGGTTTTAAACTTGATGAACAGCCTTATTCTTCCCTCTTTAAAATCTACCAGAAAGAGTTCCTTGATGTTTCTGTATCCACAGGACTTATCCATTCGGATGCTCTGGCTTTAGCCGATGATGGAACTCCTGTTGTAACTTCACACAGGGAACGGAAAAAGCGTATCTGTAAATGCAAAGAGAATGGCATTACTGACTGCAAATGTGACCGTTACTTTTCCCAGCCTGATTGTGATATCGGCTGGGATTCTTCCCGTGACTGTTATTATCATGGCTATGATCTATACATGCTTGTTGATTCGCATTTTGAAACATAGCGACAGTTATGTTTATTTCTTGTGTTCATTTTTACGTTCAAGAATAATATTTACTTGTCAAAGTTCAATGCTAGAGTTTTGCTGGCATGATCACTCAAGATTCCGAGAGATCATTATATGTATAAGGTTTATATTCAGCCCGTTCAAGCACAGGCACAGCTTTTATAGATCATCCGGAATGAGCCGCAGCTTCTTCGCGGCTGTCCTGGCTTCCGCCCGGCGCTTCACGTCCAGCTTGTCGAGAATGTGGCTGACGTGGGTCTTCACCGTGGGCAGCTTCACGTCCATGATCTGCGCAATCTCGGCGTTGGACTTGTCCGCGCAGATGAGATGCAGAATTTGTAGCTCCGTGGGCGTCAGCTCCTCGCCGGGGGCAAGGCGGGGTTCGAGGAAATGCGGGTAGAACGCCGCCTGCATCCGCACCGCCGCCATTAACTGCTTATACCACTTTTTGTCGCCATCCCATTCCAGTGCCCCCAGCAGCGGCAGCACTGCCGTGCCGTATACGCTGACGGTGCGGATGAATCGGTACTCCGTCGCCGCGTCCACCGCCGCCG
>ERZ780117.678-NODE-678-length-13107-cov-2.270150_pt1 | contig 13107 bp, 8 predicted proteins | sample MGYA00510985_ERZ780117 | MGnify/ENA primary metagenome ERZ780117 (study PRJEB29588, sample SAMEA2159553) | human gut metagenome | biome: human gut; feature: human-associated habitat; material: faeces | place: Denmark | collected 2008/2010 ...
TATAATAGAAATAGTAGCAGTAAGGGAAGTGATTTTTTGGCAACACAAATGCAGCTTGCCCGAAAAGGCATTATTACCGAAGCAATGAAGCAGGTGGCGGCCTACGAAGGCGTGACGGAAGAATTTATCCGCAAGGGCGTGGCCGAAGGCACTATTGCCATACCACTTAATATAAACCATAAAAACGTAACTCCGCGCGGCGTGGGGCAGGGGCTGAGCGTTAAGGTCAACGCCAATATCGGCACCTCCAGCAGCTATCCCGACCCGGAGCCGGAGCTTGAAAAACTGGCGGCAGCGATTGCAGCGGGCGCCGACAGCGTGATGGATTTATCGACCGGCGACAATATCGACGCTTCCCGCAGGGCCATTATCGGCGCCAGTACGGTTATGGTGGGCACGGTGCCTATTTACCAGGCAACGGTGGAAACCATTAAAAAACGCGGCGCCGTTGTGGAAATGACGAAAGAAGATTTGTTTGAAGTTATCCGCCAGCAGGCGGCAGACGGCGCGGACTTTATGACGATACACTGCGGCATTAACAAAAACGTGCTTGACATGCTGACCGGCGAAGGGCGTGTGATGGACGTTGTAAGCCGCGGCGGCAGCTTTATTACCGGCTGGATGCTGCACAACGGCAAAGAAAACCCGCTGTACGAATACTATGACGAAATTTTGGACATTTGTGCCGAGTATGACGTTACCATTAGTTTAGGCGATGGTTTGCGTCCCGGCTGCCTGGCCGACGCAAGCGACCGCGCGCAGCTGCAGGAGCTTTTGAACCTTGGCGAACTGACGCAGCGCGCATGGGCAAAAGGCGTGCAGGTAATGGTGGAAGGGCCGGGACACGTGCCTTACAACCAGATTGCCGCCAACATGCAGCTGCAGAAACGCGTGTGCCACGGTGCGCCTTTTTATGTGCTGGGGCCTCTCGTTACGGACGTTGCGCCGGGGTATGCCCATTTTGCCTCCGCTAGCGGCGGCGCGCTGGCAGCCATGAGCGGCGCGGACTTTTTGTGCTATGTAACACCTGCCGAGCATTTGGGCCTGCCCGATATTAACGACGTGCGCGAAGGCGTAATTGCAGCGCGTATTGCAGGCCATGCGGCCGATGTTGCCAAAGGTTTGCCCAAAGCCGTAGAGTGGGATTTGGAAATGGCAAAAGCGCGCAAAAATCTGGACTGGAAAAAACAGATTGAACTTGCCATTGACCCGGTTAAAGCGCAGGCTTACCGCGATAAAAAGAACAAAGCCGATGACGAAGCATGTTCAATGTGCGGCGATTACTGTGCCGTGAAAATTGTTGGTGAATACCTTGATAAATGCAAAGGATGCAGAAAATAATACGGCAAAAACCGTATTGTTGCAGGCCTTATCTATTTGCTTTTTAAATTAAGCCGTGCTATAATGAAAGCACGAAATGGGATTGATGATGTCCAAATGTACACATCAAAACAAAAAACCGGGAGCTGCAACTCCCGGTTTTTTTATATAATTTTTAAGCTGTTTATTTTTTATAGGTTTCGTGCGGCTGCAATAAATCGTTATTGCTGAACGCACTGACAGGCTTTAACGGCTGCGGTGCTTCGGTATCCGCCTTCAGGCGCTTGCTGTACCAGCATACGTCCAGCCAGCGGCCGTGCTTAAACCCGGCAAGTTTGTGCATGCCGGCATCCTCAAAGCCCATGCGCTTATGAAAGTTTAAACTGTTTTGGTTAATTGCCGTTATGCAGGCGTAGGCGTTATAGTAGCCCTGCTTTTCTAAAATATCAAGCAGTGCGGCATACAGGCACTCGCCGATATTTTGCCCGCAAAAGGCAGCGTCCACATAAACGGACAGGTCTACCGTGTAATCATACGCCACGCGCTCATTATAGGCGGAAGCGTAAGCGTAGCCGAGAACTTTGCCTTCGCGTTCGTATACAAGGTACGGGTAGCGGCTGCTGATAGTTTCAACGCGTGCGGAAAAATCCTCCGGTGTTGGCACTTCGTATTCAAACGAGATAACGGTATCCGTAATATACGGAGCGTAAATTTCTAAAATGCGTGCGGCGTCCTGAGGGCGGACGAAACGGATTAAATCTTTCATTTCTTGTTCCTGTCTTTTAAAATGCGGCGCAGAATGGCAAACATAACTTCGGCAGCGTCATCCTGCATTTTAAAGGAAAGGCTCTGCCCGTCATTCTGGTGCGCTTCTATAATATTGGTAGAAAGGTCGGCCGTTTTTAAATCGTCCAGGCGGATTTGTTTGGCCAGTTTTTTGCTTAAATAAATAATGCGGCTGTTGGTTAAGAACAAATACCCGGCGTCGATAATTACGGCAGTTTCTTCCATAACCTGAGGATGCTCGATATGTTCACCCTTAAAGGAGATAGTTTCGTCGATGCGCAGTTTGCGCGTCAGCTGGTAGTAGTTGTCTTCTTTGGCCACGGTTTTAACTTCGCACAAAGCGGCCTGCCCTGCTGCGTGGCAAATTTCGCCGTCCTCCAGCGGAAAATCAACTTTAACATTGCCCAAAGGCGCGTTCTCGGCGTTCCACAAATAGCGGTATTTGGTTAAAGCGTTGTCGATATTGGCTTTAAATTCGTAGGGAATATCCAGTTTGGCGCACATATCGCGCAGCTGCTGCTCGTCCTCCGGCGTAAAGCGTTTGGCGTCGGCAATGCGGTCAAACTCGCCGTTAAAGTAATCGTTAAAAACCTGCTTGCGGAAATCGAAGCCGTCTTCGTAATCATAGCCGAACAGCTCGTTAATGGCGGCGATGGTAAGTTTTTCCCCGCCGGTTACAAGTCCGCGGCAGCGCGAAAAATAGGCGGATTTTTTAGCGCCATTATCGGCAAGGCGGCACAGGTTTTCGGGAATTTCCAAAATTTCCGCCATATGGGCGCGGTCATTTAAAATAGGGTCGTCCTTGCCCTGCGCGCTCGAAAAAGCGTTGTCGGCAACCTTGCGGTAAATGGCGCTGCGTTGGTCCATATTGGTGTCGCTGAATTTGCAGTCCCACTTTTTAAAAATGGCGGCGGCTGCGTCCTTTGTCAGTTCATGCGCGCTTTTAGCTTCGGTTAAAATATTATTTATTTCTGCAAAGGCGTTCTGCTGTGGCTTGGAGCCAAACAGCCTGCCCATAAAACCCTGTTCTTCCAGTTCCTGCTTTTTAAATCCTTTCACGGTCACACATCCTTATTAATGTAATAAATTAATTATACAATATCCGCGGTTATGCCGCAATAAGCGGTTTAAAACGCGGAGTTTACACAAATGTCACAACTAATATTTAGGATATGTTAAAATGTTAATATAGGATATTATCGTGCGGAGATGATATAGATGAATATTTTTGAGGACCGCGGCGGCGGCAAACTGCACTGGAAGCTTAATTTGTATGTTTTATGGGTGTGCGTGTTTTTTACCTGTGCAAGCTATACTATGTGCGTGCCGTTTTTGCCGGTATATCTTTTGCAGCATTTGGGCGTAGCCCAGGCTGATGTCAATTCGTGGACGGGCCTTATTTATTCCGTTACCTTTTTTACGGCGGCCATTATGGCGCCTTACTGGGGTGCCCATGCCGACCGTATCGGCCAGCGCCTAATGGCAATACGTGCGGGGTTCGGCCTTGCCGTAACCTATGCCTTAATGGGCATGTGCCAGAGCCCGGAACAGCTTTTTGGCGTGCGCCTTTTGGCCGGCCTTGTAAGCGGCTTTGTGCCGGCATCGCTGTCGCTGGTTTCTTCAACCCTGCCTGCCGTTAAAATGGGCTGGGGCATGGGGCTTATGCAGACGGCTGTTGCCTCCGGCAGCATTCTCGGGCCGATGCTCGGCGGTTATGTAAGCGCCTGGTTCGGCATGCGCATGTCGTTTTATATTGCGGCGGGTGCGCTGTTTGTTGCAACCATTATGGTTATTGCCTTTGTACGCGATGTGGAGCACGAAAAGGGCGAAGGCAAAGTTATTCATATCTGGGCGGATTTAAAGGCATCACTGCAAAATAAAGGGCTGCTGTTTGTAATGAGCATGTTCTTTTTGGTGCAGGTATGCGTAATGATTGTGCAGCCGCTGATTACCATGTACGTATCGTACCTGTTGGGCGGCGTTGTTAACGACGATGTTGTTAAAACGGCCGGCATTATCTTCTCGCTGGCGGGCATTGCCGTTATTATCGCCGGGCCGTACTGGGGCAGCCGCGGGCAGAAGCGCGGTTATACCAAAACGCTGTTTATGGTGTTTATCTGCGCGGGCGCAATAAATATGTGCCAGTTCTTTGTGCACAACATCTGGCAGTATGCGGCGGTAACCTTTATTTACGGCCTGTTTCTGGCAGGGGCGGTGCCTAATATTAACGCCCGCCTGGTTGAAGTTACCGACCCTTCCGTGCGCGGCAAGGCCTTTGGGCTTGTAACCAGCGCGCAGCAGTTCGGCGGCGTGGTTGGCCCGCTTTTAGGCGGCTTTTTGGGCGGCTTTTTGCCGACGCGCCTGATACTTGTTTTAACGGGAGTAATTTTGGTATGCGCCGGTATTTACACTTATTTAACCAAAGTGCGCGGCGTTCCGCAGAAGGCCTGAATGCAGGTGTGTAGCAAATTTAAACCGGCAAACTGTTAAAAACTGAACAGTTTGTGAAAGCTTTAAAATTAAGGGGGCAAAACCCCTGATTTAGCTTGACAAATTTTGTATACAATATACAATAAAGCTGTAAGCAGCATAAAAGGGGGAATTTTACAATGCTTATTAAAAAATTTGAAGGCAATTCGCCGAAAATTGACCCGAAGGCTTTTGTGGCCGAAACCGCAGTAGTTATCGGCAAAGCAGAACTGAAAGAATACAGCAGCGTATGGTATAACGTAACCATTCGCGGCGATGTTAATGAAATTAAAGTTGGCAGATATACCAATGTTCAGGATAACAGCGTGCTGCACGTTTCCGACAGCCATGCCTGCATTCTGGGCGATTATGTAACCGTAGGCCACTGCGCGCTTCTGCACGCCTGCACGGTTGAAGACCATGTGCTTATCGGTATGCACTCCACCGTACTGGACGGCGCAGTTATCGGCAAAGGCTCCATTGTGGCAGCCGGCGCGGTTGTAACCAAAAACACCATTGTTCCGCCGTACTCCCTGGTAGCAGGCGTACCGGCAAAAGTTATTAAAAAACTGCCGGAAAACACCGACGCAACCCATGCACAGGCCGTTAAATACGAAAACCTGTGGACCCGCCGTTACAACGAACTTCCCGATGGCGGCGGCGAAGAATACCATGGCGAAAAAATTGTATAATTAATTTCCAGCTTAAAAGGTACGGTTTTTTCCGTGCCTTTTTTGTTTAACAAAGGCTGTTGTATACACGCCTTTAAATTTACAAACCCTTGTAAATAGTGTATACTAATTATATATGCACTTTGCATATCCTCACATAATTCAGCAGTTATAACGATGAGAAAGAAGGGAACCACATGACAAAAATGAAAACCATGGACGGTAATACCGCTGCGGCTTATATATCCTATGCGTTTACCGACGTGGCAGCTATTTACCCCATTACACCGTCTTCGCCTATGGCGGAAGTTGTTGATGAATGGGCGGCCCAGGGCAAGAAAAACCTGTTCGGGCAGACTGTAAAGGTTCAGGAAATGCAGTCCGAGGCAGGCGCTTCCGGCGCTGTACACGGTTCTTTGCAGGGCGGTGCCCTTACTACCACTTATACAGCTTCTCAGGGCCTTCTTTTAATGATTCCTAATATGTATAAAATGGCCGGTGAACTTTTGCCGGCAGTGTTCCATGTATCCGCACGTGCGCTGGCAACCAGCAGCCTTTCCATTTTCGGCGACCATCAGGACGTTATGGCAGCACGCCAGACCGGTTTTGCCCTGCTTGCCGAAGGCAGCGTGCAGGAAGTTATGGACCTTGGCGGCGTGGCACATTTATCGGCAATTAAAGGCCGCGTGCCGTTTTTGAATTTCTTTGACGGTTTCCGTACCTCGCACGAAATTCAGAAAATTGAACTGATGGATTACGATAAACTGGCAGGGCTTCTGGATTGGGAGGCTTTGGCAGAGTTCCGCAAACGCGCACTGAACCCTGATAACCCTGTTATCCGCGGTACGGCGCAGAACCCGGATATTTACTTCCAGACCCGCGAAGCAGTTAACAGCTATTACACCGCGCTGCCGGAAATTGTTGAAAACTACATGAACGAAATCAACAAAATTACCGGCCGCAACTATGGCCTGTTTAACTACTACGGCGCACCGGATGCCGAAAACATCATTATTGCCATGGGCAGCGCCTGCGAAACCATTCAGACCGTTGCCGAAAAACTGAACGCCGAAGGCAAAAAGGTTGGCTTACTTGCCGTTCACCTGTACCGTCCGTTCAGCGTTAAGCATTTTATGGCGGCAATTCCGGAAACCGTTAAACGCATTGCCGTGCTTGACCGCACCAAAGAGCCGGGCGCATTCGGCGAACCGCTGTACATGGATGTGCGCGGCGCGTTCTATGATGCAGGCCGCAATCCGCTGATTATCGGCGGCCGCTACGGCCTTGGCAGCAAGGATTTGACTCCGACCGACATTCTGGCGGTTTTCGAAAACCTTTAAGCCGAAAACCCGAAAAACAACTTTACCATCAGCATTGTTGATGACGTTACCAATACTTCTCTGGCAGCCAGCCACGAAATTGACGTTACCGGCGAAGGTACCAAGAGCTGCAAGTTCTGGGGCCTCGGCAGCGACGGCACCGTTGGCGCCAACAAGAGCGCAATTAAAATTATCGGCGATTACACCGATATGTACGCTCAGGGCTATTTCTCCTACGATTCCAAAAAATCCGGCGGCATTACCGTTTCGCACCTGCGTTTCGGCAAAGAGCCCATCCGCGCTCCGTACCTTATCAACGCTGCGGATTTTGTAGCCGTACACAACCAGTCCTACGTTGATAAATACGACGTTACCGCAGGGCTGAAAAAAGGCGGCACCTTCCTTCTTAACTGCAACTGGAGCGCAGAAGAACTGGAAAAACATCTGCCCGGGCAGATTAAACGCTATATTGCCAAAAACGATATTAACTTCTATATTATTGACGCTGTAAAAATTGCACAGCAAATCGGCCTTGGCGGACGCATTAACATGATTATGCAGTCGGCGTTCTTTAAACTGGCCGACATTATTCCGCTGGAGGATGCTGTTAAATACCTGAAGGAAGCGGTTGAGCACAGCTACGGCCTGAAGGGCAAAGATGTTGTTGACATGAACAACGCCGCTATCGACATGGGCGTTAACGCCGTTGTAAAAGTTGACGTTCCCGCTGCCTGGGCTGACGCTGCCGATACCGAAGCAGCTGCAAAATCCGGCAATGATTTTATCGACAATATTCTTGTGCCGATGAACCGCATGGAAGGCGACAAACTGCCTGTAAGCGCGTTTAAAGACCACGAGGACGGCACTTTCCCGAGCGGCACCGCTGCTTACGAAAAACGCGGCATTGCCATCAACGTTCCGGAATGGCAGATGGAAAAATGCATCCAGTGCAACCAGTGCGCTTACTGCTGCCCCCATGCTACCATCCGTCCCTTCCAGCTGACCGCCGACGAGCTGGCAGCTGCTCCTGCACAGACCAAGAGCCGCGACAACAAGCCCGCAAACGAGTACAAGTTTGTTATGGCTGTGTCTCCTCTGGACTGCATGGGCTGCGGCGAGTGCGTCACCGTCTGCCCCACCAAGGCTATCACCATGGTGCCGCAGGACAGCCAGGCCGATCAGCAGGCAGTGTTCGACTACTGCGTGGCCAACATCTCCAAGAAGCCTTCCAAGTTTGCTGACGATACCGTCATCGGTTCTCAGTTCAACCAGCCGCTGCTGGAGTTCTCTGGCTCCTGCGCAGGCTGTGCCGAGACTTCTTACGCTCGCCTGATCACTCAGCTGTTCGGCGAGAAGATGTACATCTCCAACGCTACCGGCTGCTCCTCCATCTGGGGCGGCACCGCTTCCATCTCTCCGTACACCGTCAACAAGGACAGCGGCCATGGTCCTGCATGGTGCAACTCCCTGTTCGAGGATAACGCAGAGCATGGTCTGGGCCTGTACATCGGCCAGAAGACCGTCCGCGAGAACCTGATCAAGGAGATCGCAGAGGTTGCTGGTTCCGACAAGGCTTCTGCTGAGCTGAAGGCTGCCTTTGAGAAGTTCCTGGAGACCAAGAACAACACCAAGGCCAACGACGAGCCCGCAAAGGCCCTGATCGCTGCCCTGGAGGCCTGTGGCTGCGACGAGTCCAAGGAAATCCTGAAGGACAAGCAGTACCTGGCCAAGAAGAGCTTCTGGATCTTCGGCGGCGACGGCTGGGCTTATGACATCGGTTACGGCGGCCTGGATCACGTCCTGGCTTCCGGCCACGACGTCAATGTTATGGTCTTCGATACCGAGATGTACTCCAACACCGGCGGACAGGCTTCCAAGGCCTCCAACATCGGTGAGGTCTGCCAGTTCGCTGCTGCCGGTAAGGAGATCAGCAAGAAGTCTCTGGCTGAGATCTGCATGACCTACGGCTACATCTATGTTGCTCAGATCGCTCTGGGCGCTAACATGGCTCAGGCTGTCAAGGTCATCGCCGAGGCTGAGGCTTATCCCGGCCCGTCTCTGATCATCGGCTACGCTCCCTGCGAGCTGCACGGTGTCAAGGGCGGCATGACCAACTGCCAGAACGAGATGAAGAAGGCAGTTGAGGCCGGTTACTGGAACCTGTTTACCTTCAACCCGGCAAACAAGGCTCAGGGCAAGAATCCGTTCACCCTGACCTCCAAGGCTGTGGATAACGAGAAGTATCAGGCACTGCTGGCTAACGAGACCCGTTACAGCCGCCTGACTCGTGCATTCCCCGACCGTGCTAAGGAGCTGTTCGCACGCACCCAGCAGGTTGCAAACGACCGCTACGAGCACCTGACCCGTCTGGTCGACCTGTACAAGTAAGCATTCTTCTGCGCTTTGGATGCAGATATTTGCGGCACCTTAGCCCCACAATGCAAGAGGGCGGCTGCCCCGTACCGGCGGTTACTGCGCAATGCAGCGGTACGAAGCGGAGAAACGCATCCATCCATGCAGGTGATGTGCTGAAGTACAGCATTCGCCATACGAGTTCTATCTGATTTCACTTCCCGGGCGGTGCTTTGTTCCGTGCGAAGCACCGCAGCGGGATATGAGATACCAAAGCGCCCGCGAGGGTCCTTGAAAGCACACCCCGCGTGTGTCAGGAGCATAAGGTCTGCTTGCAGATACCTTGCTCCGCCTGCTGCATAAGACCTGCTTTGCAGGGATCTTGCCGCAGTAAAAACGAACTTCGTTTTAGCGCCCCGTTAACCGGAAGGGGACCGGGGCGCATTTTTTGTGCAAAAGAGAAGCGGCTGCTGTGATCTGGCATCACAACAGCCGCTTTTACAGTTCCATTTTAGCATGTGAAAAAACGAAGGTCAATCAAAAAATGTTATCACAAAATCTTCCAAAAGATACCATTCCCTTTTTACAGTTTCTTCATAGCTTCTTAACGAATTCAATTGTGAAAGCTGTTATACTTTTGCCATGGGAAGCGGGGCCGCAACCGCTTACCCAAGTAACATGATTCCTCCTCACACCAAGGCAATATCCAAACAAAACACCCTTTTTCGTGCGCCGCAACACGGAAGAGGGTGTTTTGTTTTGCAAAATTCCGGTAAATCGGTGGTTTAGGGTTGACCCCGTTTTTTTGCGGCGCTATAATAAAAATGAATATGAAAACTTGGAGGTGAACGCAGGAAAATGGACCCGGATCATAGTCGAAGTAGAACCACCGGCGCGGTGGATCAGAAAACAAAAACAACTGCGTTTTCCCCAACCGTTCGCCTCCTTCGCTGAGTCCTGCGGAAAAGCACCGCTTCAACGGTGCATCTTTCCGCAAAACAGAGCAGAGGAAGGCGCAGCTTTGTGTGCGCAGAATGCGGCGTTTGCGGCATTCCGGCAGGCAAGGCGGCGCGTTTTTTGTTTCCCGATCTGCTGCGTCCTCCGGATACAGGAGCTGCTCCTGTTCCGTAAAAACTGAGGAGGTACGCCCAATGGATATGGAAGAAAAGAAGCTGACGGCTGATGCTGCGGAACAGGCTCTGCCGGTGCAGGAGCTGCCTGCTGATATCCCCGCTGAGGTCCGCCAGAAGCTGGCTGAAGATCTGAACGAGGAAGCTACTGAAGACCTCAAGCAGGACATGCGCGAGGCCGAAAAAGAGGAAGCCAACGACGAAGAGGTCAAGGCCAACCCTGAGATGCTCACCAAGAGCCGCCTGCTCAAGCTGCTCATCAAGAAGCAGTACGTCAAGCTGCGCGAAGTCACCGAGGAAGAGCAGCCCGCCGACCTTGCCGAGCTGCTGGAAGAGCTGGACGAAAACAACCGCCTTGTGGTGTTCCGCCTGCTCAAAAAGGAAGTGGCCACCGAGGCCTTTGCCTATATGTCCGACGAGGCCCGCGACGATCTGGTGAACGCCTTCTCAGATGTGGAGCTGGTGGGCGCCATTGAAGAGATGAGTCTGGACGATGCCGCCGACCTGCTGGAGGATATGCCCGCAGGCGTGGTCAAGCGGGTGCTGGAAAAATCCTCCAAGCAGACCCGTGAGAGCCTGAACAAGCTGCTGAACTACCCCGAAAGCTCTGCCGGCAGCCTGATGACCCCCGAATATGTCCGTCTGCGCGAGGATATGACCGTGGCGCAGGCCTTTGAAGCCATCCGCAAGCAGGGCGAAAACGCAGAGACCGTGTACACCTGCTACGTGGTGGAGCGCAACCGCCTGAAGGGCGTTGTTTCTGCCCGCAGCCTGCTGCTGTCAGAGCCGCATACTCCCATCACCGAGATCATGGATGATAACGTGGTCACTGTGAAAGTGACCGACGATCAAGAGTACGTGGCCCGTGAGATGCAGCGCTACGACTTTACCGCCATGCCTGTTCTGGACAACGAGGGCATGTTCGTGGGTATCATCACCATCGACGATGCAATCGACGTTCTGACCGACGAGAGCACCGAGGATATGCAGAAGATGGCTGCTATTCTGCCGGACGACGATGCCACCACCTACTTCGGCACCAGCGTCTGGACCCACGCCAAGCAGCGCATCCCCTGGCTGCTGATCCTGATGCTGTCGGCCACCTTTACCGGCATGGTCACCACCCACTATGAAGAGGCCTTTGTCAGCCTGCCGCTGCTGGTCTCCTTCATGCCCATGCTGATGGATACCGCCGGCAACTGCGGCAACCAGATCAGCACCCTGATGGTGCGCGGTCTGGCTCTGGGCGAGGTAGAGCCCGCCGACTTTATGCGGGGCAAGGAGCTGCGGGTGTCTGCCATCGTGGGCGCGGTGCTGGGCATCGTGAACGGCCTGCGCATCTACCTGATGTACACCTTCCTGTTCCCCGGCCAGTACGCTAACGTGATGGGCTATGCCATCGTGGTCAGCGTGTCGCTGTTCTTCAGTGTCATTCTGGCAAAGCTGGTGGGCGGTATGCTGCCGCTGGCTGCCAAGAAGCTGGGTGCCGACCCGGCCATCATGGCTACCCCCTTCATCACCACCATCGTGGATGCCTGCAGCCTGATCCTGTATTTCCAGATCGCACAACTGGTGTTCCACAATATGATGTAAATAATAGAGCAATGCCGGACGGTCTTGAAGTGACTGCCCGGCATTGCTTTTTCCGGTGTGGAAAACTGCATGTTTCCCCGCCTTTTCCACACGGAAAAACGGCAGCGGCCCGGTGTTGAAAACTTGTGGCCGGTTCATTCCAGATTGGAGAAAAATAAATCACCGCCCGAAAACGGTTTGTAGAATACAAAGAAAATCCTTCGACTTTCTTTTTTATAAAAGGCAGAATGCCCGCATTTTTGCCCAAAACTTACCAGAAAGCTGCGGCCTGAATTACGGTGTGTATAGGGCTGATGCCCTTTTGTTGTGGAAAACCCGGTGGAAAAAGTGGAAAACCTCATGGAAAACTCGCCCTTTTCTTCACAAAAACGGTGGAAAACCCGGTGGAAAAAGTGAAAAGTTCATTCCAGACAGGAAACTCCATACACTTTCCGGTTGTGCTTTTGTGCCGCAAGATCCGCTTGACAGCTGTATTTTTGGGCGGAAGATGCAGCGGTTTTCCACACCGGGGCATTGCCTTGAATGCCCCGGCCAATCATGGTACAATAACAGCAGAAAAATGCGGCAAAACTCACCGATATCGGAATACAATGCGTTGGAGGCACCCTATATGAACAATTGGCTCAACCAGCTGGAGCGCAAATACGGACGCTTCGGCATCCCGAATCTGACCAACATTCTGGTGGGCGGGCAGATCCTTGTGCTGGCCATCGAGCTGTTTGTCAACCAGACCGTCAGTGTCTGGCTGGCACTCAGCCGCTATTTTCTGCTGCGCGGCCAGATCTGGCGCATCATCACCTTTGCGTTCATCCCCTCTTACGGCGGCAGCATCCTCAGCGCGGTGCTGGGCATCTATTTCACATGGTTCATCGGCACAGCGCTGGAACAGGAGTGGGGCGATTTCCGCTATACGGTGTATCTGCTCTCCGGGATACTGGGCACCGTGCTGGCCTGTCTGCTCACCGGCGTGACCGGCAGCACCTACTGCCTGTCCCTTTCGCTGCTGCTGGCCTTTGCCATGCTGTACCCGGAAGTACAGGTGCTGCTGTTCTTTGTCATCCCCGTCCGGGTGAAATACTTTGGCTTTTTTGCGGCAGCACTGTGGGTGCTCAGCTTTCTGGGCGCGCCGCTGCCGCAAAAGCTGAGCCCGCTGCTCAGCATGGCGAACGTCTGGCTGTTCTTTGGCCCGATGGCCTATCGTTCCGTCCGCGCATGGGTACGCCGTGAGCAGTGGAAGCGGAGAAACAGAAGGTAAGGAGAAACATCATGATGCTGGACCGCATGGAGGGCAATGCAGAACTGAAAAGCAGCGTGCAGCTGATGCTGGCGGCCCACCGCCTGACCCATAGCGTGCTGCTGGTGGGTGAAGAGGGCCTTGGAGCCGGTTTTGCGGCCCGCTGCATTGCGGCAGATTATCTTTACCCTGCAGGCGGAGCGCCCGCTGAGGCCCTTCTGCGGGGCGAATGC
>ERZ780117.683-NODE-683-length-13040-cov-2.656065_pt1 | contig 13040 bp, 5 predicted proteins | sample MGYA00510985_ERZ780117 | MGnify/ENA primary metagenome ERZ780117 (study PRJEB29588, sample SAMEA2159553) | human gut metagenome | biome: human gut; feature: human-associated habitat; material: faeces | place: Denmark | collected 2008/2010 ...
TTACTAAAAGTGTAGATGCATTCGGAGACTATATTGATTTTACTTATCTGTTGGATAATAACGTCTATTATGTCACCGAGATCAAATATGGCAGCAATTCTACTCAATATGGTGCTGTAAAGTTTACCTATCAGACAAGAAGCGATGTTCAATCTTCTTATATAGCGGGGCGGCTGATGAAGGATAGTAAGTTATTGTCGAAGATAGATACATATTATCAATCATCAATGCTTCTTAGTACTTATACGCTGAGTTATGACACAAGTATATATAGTTTCTTGTCTAAACTCAGTCTTAAATCGAATGGCAAAGAAGTTAATCCGCTGATGTTCTATTATGGAGGTGAGTCTGACGAAAGTCGTTTCCAGACAAGCACGGCTTTTCTTGAAACTTATTTTGCTAACAGTAAGGCTCCTGATCTTATCCTGCATAAGGGTAAGTTTAATTCTCTTACCCGGAGTGAGGGACTCGTTGCCTATCCTAATTTTGAATCTTATGGTATAACCGCTTATGATAAAAAAGGAAATTACCAGTATGGAAGTAAATATGATCCTGCACAGAATCTGTTGGTTTATAAGAATCTCGGAGATTACCTCTGTTCACCGGTAAAGATTCAGGCAGGTAATGGATTCCAGAAATTATATCCTGTTGATATAGATGGCGATGGAAATGATGAGCTGGTTAGAATTAATTATTGGTTGCATGATCAGAACAGCGCCAAAGTAGATATTACTACCTATGATAAGAATATGACAGCCCGGAATGCATCCTTCTTATTAGAAGGAACATTTGCAGAAGGCAGCAGGCAAAGTGCTGTTCCCAGATTATTCATTACCGGAGATTTCAATGGAGATGGGAAGATGGAATTGGTTGCCGTTTCGGGTAACAAACTTCCGAAGGGGGAAACCAGGACATGGTCAAGAACCACTATGTTTAATCTGGAAGTGAGGACTAAGATATATGATCAAACTCCATTCTTATTTGATTATTTTAAAGATGCGCTTTTTGCTGTCGACTATAACGGGGACGGGAGAACGGACATTTGCCTCATAAACGGAAGTGGAACTTATATTTACTCATATCAGGGAGGTGCTTTTGTGCAGATTGCATATACAAGCGGCATTAAGAGCACAGATATATCGGGTGCTTCCAAAAGAGAATTGTTGGTTGAAGATATTAACGGTGATGGGCTCACCGATTTTCTTTTAGGTCCGAAGAAGAATGATTACTGGATTGAAATGAAAAAACGCCCTTGTGGTGAATGTAGTGGCTGTAGAGGTGAGATTATTGATGATCCGATAATAAGGGATCCCTTCCTCCCTAATAATGGTGGTAAGGTTGATAGCGATAAGGCTTTTGAATTTACCACTCCGTGTATCAGACCCATTTCTTATCCGGTAACTCACTATAATAGCACGTATAAAACCTGGACTGCTTTATTGGCAACCGGTAGTGGATTTGTAAGCAGCACATTTGAGTTTTTATCTAATTCCGATACCAATTATCAGTTTCTGTTTCATGATCTGAATGGTGATAAACTTCCCGATTTAGCTGTAAAATCCGGAACTCAAATCAGTGTACATCTGAACCAGAACGGTAAACTGAATACTGTGGCCGAATCTGCAAAAGTGACTGTAGATTCTGATTCTCATTTTGTAACAGGAACTATAGGAGATGGTTATAGTTGTAGGACCAGCCAATTGCTAAGTATAAAGGATGCCACTGTCACTCCAATCTCCTTTACACGTAATGATGCCCGGGGAAGAATGCTGACCGGCATGATTAACAGTTATGGGGTAATTGAGAAATTTGATTATGAAAATCTTACTAATGGCAATATGTATTGGACGACATCTGACTATAGTGTGGGTTTTCCATATAATAAGCTGTATATAGACGTTAATATGGTGAGTAATGCATACTCTATTTATAATGGCAAATACATATCTTCTGTATCGTATTATTATAATGATGCTGTTGCGCATCGTCAAGGCTTAGGCTTCTGTGGGTTCAGGAAAGTTAGGATATATGACAATAACAGGGGAATTCAGACTGAACAGACTTTTGATCCCATGAAGTTCGGGTTCATTACTCAAGTGGTCACTCCAACGGCGGAATCGTCTTATAACTTTCATATGGTTACCTTATCAAATAAGGTAGTCAGAATGATTTCGAGCAGCAAGGTAGAAAAAGATAAGTTGAAAAACGTGACAGTAAATTCCAGTTGTGTCTATGATGTTTATAGTAATGTAACGAAAGAAACATCAGTTTACAGCGATGGTCTCACGATAACAACTGATAACTCTTATCAGAACATAGACAATGGCACGACTTATAGAATAGGACTGTTATATGATCAGGTAACCACTAAAACAAAAGATGGTTTAACATGGGTCGGCAGAAATTACATACCTGTATTTGATAATAATCAGCTTCCGATTGTTACAGTGAATTATGTAAACGGGAAATCAGCCTCTCAAGTCAATCGTTCATATAAAGATGGGCTGGTTACTCAGGAATTTCTGAAAGAGTATGGAGCTACTACTAGCTTAAAAACGCTGTATGAATACGATTCTTATGGGAGGGTCATAAAGAAAACGACTCCTTTGAATTTTGTGAGTACGTATACGTACAATCCAAAGGGATTACTTTACTCTGTAAAAAATCATAAAGAACAGGAAACCACGTTCGAATATGATGATTGGGGTAGAAAAGTAAAAACTGTCTCTCCGGATGGTTCTGTAGAAACTACTTCATATTCTTGGGCTACGGCTCCGGCTTCAGCTTTAAGGCTTACTACCATTTCTGCTACAGGCGCTCCGGCTTCCCGGACTTATTATGATGCTTTAGGGAGGGAAGTAAGAAGTGGAAAACAACGCTTTGACGGAAATTATATTTATACCGATAATGTGTATGACGAGAGAGGGAGGTTGGCTAAAGTTTCCGTGCCGTTCAAGGGAGCCACTCCTGCGCAATGGAATACATATACTTATGATTCTAATGATAGGATCATATCATTAAAATATGCATCCGGTAAGGAGGACACTTTTTCATACTCTAATACAAGCGTAACTTCGGTGGTAGATGGTGTTTCAAAAACAGAAAAACAGGATGCTTCCGGAAATATAATATCAGTTACCGACCCCGCAGGTGCCACTGCTTATAATTATAGACCAGATGGTCAGATGAATAGCGTAATTGCTCCGGGACAGATTACAACTACATTCGGGTATGATGATTTTGGCAGACGAATTACGATGAATGACCCAAGTTTCGGACTAATCGAATACGGTTATGACGCTATGGGGAATGGCGTTCTGGAAACTGATGCCAATGGAAATACTACGAAGAAAACTTATGATAATTTTCATCGTTTGACAAAAAAGGAGGTTGCCGGACAGACAATAAATTACAGCTATAATGCTGATAATCTCATAGAATCTGAGGTAAGTTCAAACGGGACGTCTAAAACCTATACTTATGATGCTTTGATGAGGCTAAAGACCATGAAAGAAACGAATGTGGATGGAAAATGGCTCAAAAAAACATTTACTTACACCAGTGGGCGTATATCAGACTTGGCGTATGCTTCTAATGTCAGCAGTATTGTGACTGAAAACTATACATATTCCTATGGTAATCTTTCGGAAGTGAAACTTAATAGCTCGACATCTATCTGGAAGTTAACTGCTGAAAACTCATTAGGATTAACGACCGGTGTAAGCACTGGTATTCTGACCCGTACATATTCTTATGATGCAAACGGGATTCCAACGGGTAGAGTAGTTAAAAACGGTTCTACTGTTATTCAGAATTCCGGATATAACTTTAACGCTAAGACGGGCAATCTGAACTGGAGAAAAGACAATGTGAGGAACATTCAGGAGAGCTTTGGTTATGACAATCTGAACAGATTAACAAGCTTTGCCGGAAAAACGGCTGCTTACAGTAACAATGGAAATATAACCAATATATCTAATGTAGGAGCTTTTGTGTATAATGATGAGAAACCTTATGCAATAGCTTCGATTACTCCTTATGGTACGGAAGTTCCACTTCGGGAACAACAGATTACCTATAATGCTTTAAGAAGGCCGGAGACTATTACTGAAAATGGTTATGTAGCAACATTTACATATAATGGGGAAGGTAATAGGGTCAAAATGAATCTGAAGAAGAACAATCAAGTCCAACTCAATAAATATTATTGGGGAAATCAATATGAATTCGAGACAGGAGTTGCGGGTTCAAAAGAAATTCTGTACCTTGGCGGCGATGCATATTCAGCGGCAGCAGTGTATGTGAAAGAAGGTTCAGGGGCTTGGGTTGTTTACTATTTGTGCGGGGATTATCTGGGTAACATTACCCACATTGTTAATTCCTCCGGTGTAGTCAAGCAAGAGTTAAGTTACGATGTGTGGGGCAGATTAAGAAATCCTGTTAATCAGGCTTTATATGCAGTTGGCACAGAACCTGTGTTATTCTTGGGCAGAGGTTATACTGGGCATGAGCATCTAACTGCCTTTGGTTTGATTAATATGAATGCAAGACTATATGATCCGGTTATTGGTAGGTTCTTATCTCCTGATCCGCGATTACAGAATCCATATTCGAGCCAAAACTATAATAGATACTCTTATTGTTTGAATAACCCATTGGTATATACGGATCCGAATGGGGAATTCTTTTTAGGGTATATGTTTGGATTCTTTCGTGGATTGTTTTCAAAAAAGCCTTGGAAAGCTTTTGAAAAAGGATGGAAAGGTGGTGTGAATGAGGTGAAAATGTGGGGTGGGTTGTTTGCTACAGGTAGTTATATGAATCATCAAAGTCATCGGAATTTCTGGACTGCCTCATGGGAACTAATTTCACGCTTTACGTGGCAATTGCCTCAGACTATGATAGGTCATGGGTACGCTCAATTTTCGGGGTATGCTGGTCAAGTAGATAATGTGGATTACTGGGGAGGAGCAACTGTAATGAGTGGCAATAACTGGGGACAAAAAGCAGTAACTCTGAGTAGTTTTATTATTGGTGATCGTACAATTTCGGCTGATCCGAATAACTCGGTATTCCAACATGAGTATGGGCACTACCTGCAAAGTCAATCGATGGGGTGGGGATATTTATCCAGAATAGGCATACCGAGCTTGATGAGTGCTGACGGAAGTGGGGAACATAAATATCAGCCTCACGAACAGGATGCGAATGCCAGAGCATTTTTATATTTTAATAGGCATGTCTCTGGGTTCTATCAGACAGAAGCGCAATATGATACTAATATTGAAAGGGGAAACAGTATTGGATGGAATTTTAAAGCTAACCCTCTGGATATTAATTATACAGGTAAAGGATATGAATATCGTGATTATCATAATCTTGGCGTTAGGAATGCTATTAGTGATTTGAAACTGGATGCAAAGTGGTATGATCATGTATCATGGTTAGTACCTGTTATTGGCCCTATTGGTGTTGGAATTTATAATAGTAGTACTCGATAAGGTATTTATTTACAATTATTAATTATGAAATTAATGAAAATTGCCAAAATACTAGGCTTATGTTTATTGTCATGCATATTTTCGGCATGTCTGGAACAGAGCGAGAAATACATTACACTTGTTAATAAGTCAGAACGGGATATTGTTTACCAAGAATATAGAGACAGAAATCTTACAATTGCTGACACATTGTTTCTATGTTCAGTTGGAGCTGTTGGAGTTTTTAAGGGTTCGTCATCTCTTATAGAGAGCGTAGACGATACAGGCTGGAAAGCTGATTTCAATGTTGTTCCTTGTATGCAATTTCTGATTATGGATCGTGAAATCTATCGCAAATATATGTTTGAGCCTTGTGATACAATTCGCAAATATGTTCCTATTCTTCATCGTTATCTGGTTTCATTAGAAGATATGGAACAAGCAAATTGGACAATAGTTTATCCCCCTGAAGGTGAGAACTGAAACATTAAACTAATACATAAAATATGAAAAAACAAATCATTCTATTAGCAATCAGCATCTTGGGAGCATTCTCTCTTCATGCTCAGGAGATAAACGAGGGTCTGGTACAATCCAAACAGGAGGTTATCTCAGAACCACGTAAGGGCACGGACTGGAATAAACAACCTATCGGTTACGTTTTTGCAGGTGCAGGCATAGGATATATTCCATCGGTAGAAAAGGTTGAGGGACTGGCTGCTTCTAATTACGTTACGGGACTTGATTGGAGAGTAGGAATGTCTCGTTACTACAATCGTTGGGGATGGGGAGTACTTGTACAGCAATTTCGTTCCAAGCAATCAGTTGCTTTCTATGATGGTGTACGTGGTATGGTTATGGATGATATAGGGCGGCTATTGTATATTGCCCCCCAATTTACCGGTCGATGGATTTTAGGAGAGAAACTAACCATTTATGGCGCAATCGGTTGGGGGTGGTTGCGCTATAAAGAGACAGTGAAAGGAAGCGGATTGGGGGAACTCAGTGGTACAGCCAATGCTTTAGGTGGAAATTTCACAGTGGGTCTTGAATATCGTTTGAGTTCGGTAGTAGGTATGAGTGTAGATCTCGGTTTAATAGGAGGCGAAATTGGGAAACTAAAAGTTGACAATACTGGGCTGCAGGCAGCAATTGATGAGACATATACCGGCAAGATGGATGCCACCCGCCTATATGCAACGGTAGGGGCACATATTTATATCTGGAAGAAAAAGAGATAACGTCTTCTATCTGGATACCGGGTTGCTTTATTTGATGTTTAATCATGCCATGCAAAACATTTTCCTCAACTAAAAGGTTATTAATATGGTATGGTAACAAAGATACTATTTATTTATAATTTGTCATTATCTTTGTAGTCATATCATATTAATGATGTCATTGAGTTAGGAAGCTACACTTTTGAATTGATTAAGAATGAGTAATATTTTGAAAAAACTATTCTCCATATTGGGGAACGATGAAAGTAAACCGGACTTTCAGACTTGCTGTACCCCTATGGAGGTATTTGATAAACAGAAAGTAAAAGCCATTGTAAAACAGTGGCTTTTGTTCATTGCTGAATACGAAACCCTGCCTAATGACATCATTGCATTGAACTTCAACTTGTGGGAAGCTGTCGAAGAAAATGGGCAGAGCTGCTATACACTCGAACTGACAGGCTCTAAACAATATGACGCGGAAAATGATGACTGGGCTTGTGAAGAAGATTTCGATCCGAGAGAAAGGAACTGTGATGCTTTGCAACTTTCCAGCGAAATCCCGTGGGAGGAAGTACTGAACGGCCTGGTGGAAGTTCTGAGAGAGTTAAAGAAAGAACTGAAAGTAATAAGTCTTTTTCAAGTGAAACATATAACAGTTGGGTTTGCGGAAGGCGATCTGATAGTTATAAAATAGAAACCTTCCGCAATGTGCTGTAAACAGACCTGATTCTAAGGTCGTGCTACTTGAAGAATGAACTGGGCGTTTGCTTATATTGTTTCACAAAGCAACGGGTGAAGTACTTGGGGTCATTAAATCCCACCCGGTAGGCTATTTCTGATACAATGATGTTATTGGTGCTACTCTCTAATATTTTCTTGGCAATCTGTAGCCTGTATAATTGGATGAAACGTACCGGCGGAAGTCCGGTGAGTGATACGAATTTCTTATAAATCACTGTATAACTGATGTTCAGCCTTTCTGTCAGATCCTTTACACCGAATTGAGGATCAGCATAGTTCTTTTCCAGAATATTCATAACTTCGTTCATGAACTGCTGGTCGGGCTGTCCCACTTCCAGCAGGATAGGATTCAAGTCTTGTTCTACGAATTTCTTCTGACGCAAATCCCTGTTCTTCAAGATGGAGTCTATGTGGGCTAATAATACGGATTGTTCGAAAGGCTTGGTGATATATCCGTCTACTCCGTTTTCATAGCTTTCTATCCGGGCAGTCTCACTTGAATTTGCCGTGAGAAGCAGGAAAGGAATGTGACTTAAAAGCTTGTCCTCGCGCAGTCTTTTGCAGAAGTCGGAACCATCGCATACGGGCATCATTAGATCGGATACAATAAAATCGGGCACGATATTCTGGGCTGTCTTATAGCCTTGCTCACCGTTGTTTGCTTCAGCGATATTGTATTTTTCTTTCAGCATATTCTTGATATAATGACGCATGTCGGGATTGTCTTCTACCAATAACAAAGTCGGCTTGCTCCTGTCTATAGGAATGAACGGCTCGATTTTGTCTTCAACGGGTACGGGCTCTTTATATTCCTCATGAATTTCATTTTCCGCTGCGTCCGCCAGCGTAATGGGGAAATATAATCTGAAAGATACACCTTCTTTTTCCGAACTCTTGACTTTAATCGTTCCGTCTAATAGGTTGATAAGCTCTTTTACGATGTGAAGTCCGATGCCCGTACTGCTCTGTCCGTAGTTTGTATATTTGTTCTGTTCGGGTATCCGGTAGAAACGGTTGAATATTTTGTCTATTTCGTCAGGAGCTATTATGCTGCCACTGTTGGTGACGGAGATAAACTGCATGAGTTTGTTCGACTTGTCGATGAATTGGTTGGCATGCAATGTGATTTTTCCTTTATCGGGAGTATGCTTGATGGCGTTGGATAATAGATTGAACAGTATCTTATGCAGGTTTTCCTTATCAGAATAGATATGGTCACTCTTCAGGCGGTATATCTTTTCAAAGCTGATGTTTCGTTCTTTCATCAGGTTGGAAAAGTCGGTTATTGTTGTGTTCAGGAACTTGCTGAAGTTGAATTGAGAGTAATTGAGCGTTAAGTTCTGGGTATCGATCTTGCGCAAGTCAATCAGTTGGTTGACCAGTGAAAGCAGGTATTGAGCGTTCCGGTTGATAATCTGTAAGTCCTCTTTTTCTTTGGGATCGGTAGTTTGCCTGACAAGCTGGCTTGCCGGTCCTTGTATCAGGGTTAGGGGTGTCTTAAACTCATGTGCGAGGTTGGTGAAATAGGATAGCTTCTCTTTGTTGATAGCCTCCATCTGCTCGGACATGCTTTCTATCTTTTCTTTCAGAAGTTTCTGGATATGTTGTTGCCTTGCATTATACCAATAGATGATATAAAGCAGAATGGACACTATCAATATAGCGATAAGTGAGTAGAACCATCCTGTTTTATAGAATGGGGGATGTACAATAATGCTGAGACAGGTGGCTTCGGTAGACCAGGTGTTGTCGTGGTTGGTGCATCGTATTTCCAGCGTATATTTTCCCGGCGGCAGATTGGTGTACTTGGCGTTTCTCTTTACCAATCCTGTGTTCCAGTGCTCCTCCAGTTCATGAATGCGATGGAAGTAGAACACCTTTTCCTGTTCGATATAATCCAGGCAGCTGAATGTGATTTCAAAGGAATTCTGTGGTGGATATAAATGCAGTTCCTTGGTTGTTGAGATACTTACGGGCAGATTGTCGCTGTTCAGATAAGGTATCAGCTGGCTGCCGTTACAGACAACGCTGGTGAGGGTTATCGTCCGTTGCTTTTGCTTGGGCAGGTTTACCAGTGGACTGAATGTTACGAAACCATCGATAGTTCCCAGTAACATGTTGTGATTGATGGTCTTACAACCGGATCTTTTATAGAATTGGGGTACCAGCAACCCGTCTCCTTCGTCGAACTTGAAGGCCCGTTTTGTATTGATATCGAAGAAGTAAATGCCTTTTAGGGTACTGATCCATAAGTTCCCGTTCTCATCGTCCAGAATGTTCGAGATGCTGGTGTCCGAAAGACCGCAGCGCACGGCATAGTTCTTGAAGGTATATTTTTCGTTGTTACCGTTGTCTTCCAACAGGTAGATGCCATTTCCGAGGCTACCCAGATAAATCTCCCCTTTTTTAGTTTCGAATATACAAGTGATCTTTTCATTGATTTTGCTTTCGGGATCATCCAGTTTGTGCTGATAGTATATACATTCGTAGGTATTCCTGGAATTTTCCAGGTCGATGACGTACACGCCGTTTCCGCCAATCCATAATCTTGACTGTGAGTCGATGAAGATTGTATTCATGTTATGAACGGGTTCTTTGGACTGTGTGTAGAATTTTAGCCGGTTGATGGCTCCCGTAGAGAAATCGAGTGTATTGATATGGCTGCCGCTGCATATCCACAGTGCATTTCGGGCAGAGTCCAGGGCTATGTCATGGATGTCATCGGAGGTCAGGGAGGAATTCAAACTGTTGTAATGTTCGAATACGGGATGTGACAGATTGTTTTTATCCAGTTTATCCAGCCCTCCGCCTATTGTTGATATCCAGTAATTGCCATGCAGGTCCTGAATGATATCCGAGATGTTGTTGTGAGCCAGTGAGTGCGGATCTCCCGGGTTGTGTTTGAAGAGCGAAAAGGAGTCAGCACCTTTCCTCTTAATGGCAAGTCCGCCATCTACAATTCCTGCCAGGATGTTTCCCTCTTTGTCTTCGAGCACCGTGCTGATGATGTTGGGCACTCCTTTCTCATACCCTTGCAGTGAATAATTGAAAGTTATGCGTTGCGGAGCCATGATATTAATTCCGCCGAAGTCGGTCCCTACCCAGATATTATCATTCTTATCAACAAATATCCGGTTGACGATATTATCATTCAGGGACCGGGCTTGTATGCCTCTGCTGAAAGTAACGAATTGGTCATTTCGCTGGTATATGTTCACTCCGTTTCTGGTTCCGATAATGATGTCGCCTGATGAATTTTTATCAATATCTGTGATGAAGTTGGAGGAAATGCTGTGAGGATTATTGGGATTATGCTGATAGAGTATGCAGAACTGATTCTGGGTGTTATAGCAGTATAAGCCACTTTGGGTACCGATCCACAGATAGTCACCATACGAAAACAGGCGGTTTAAGGTTAATTGTGAAATATCTAAGTTTGTAACTACGGGGATATTGCTGTAATCCTGTTTGCCCGAAGGAGTGAAATGCAATAAACACTTGTCGCCTCCCGCCCAGATATCACTACCGTGTTTTACGATGGTTTTGATATCCACATCTTTCTTCAATATCCGGATATCTTTTATCTGCCTTTCTTCGTTCAGAATGATGTAGGCCAGTCCGTCACTTTTGCCTACCCAGAGATTATTGAAATCGTCGACAAGCAGGGCCTGAACGGGAGAGTAAAGCACATTATTGTTCTTACCGGAGTATTCCTTATAGAAGTTGAGGTTTTCGTGAAGGAGATCAATGCTCATGATGCCGGCTTCGGAAGCTACCCACAAATAGTTGTTGTCGTCTTCGTCAATGTCATTGATGTAATTACTTTCAATAAACTGATACGGTTGCCTGGGAGCTGTGGAGTAGTGTTTCAGTTCGTAACCATCGTAACGGTCGAGCCCGTTGGAGGTTCCGAACCACATGAATGAGTTGTGATCTTTGTGTATGGTTCGGATAGAGTTGTCGCATAATCCGTTCCGGATAGTAAGATAAAGGTAATTGTATTGGTTTGGATTATCCTGGGCAAGCGCTAAACCCTGCCCTTGTAGGAAGCAGAGCAGGGTTGTGATTAGCGCTATTGTCTTTGTATACTTCATATCCGGCATGGAGATTTAGTTATTGAAAACTGATCCAGTCGATTTCAACTTTACCGTTTCCTTTTAGAGACACGTATAAATCGTGGATACCGGTCTGAGCGGAACGAACCGAGGATTCAATATTCGTCCATTTATCGGTTTTGGGAACTTTTATTTCCGAGATAACCGGACCGTTTGTTCCGTTTATACGTATTTGCAGTGTTCCTCCGTTGTCCGAGGTTACTCTTGCTTTCACTTTCCGGGGGGTGCTATCTCCGAAGTTCACCCGGTTGTACTGCACCCATGCACCGTTTTTGCTCAATAAGGTTTTCCAGCCTTCGAATTTGTTTGCTTGGTTCAGGTAATCGATGGCTGCTCCCTGATTGCTTAACCGGCTGTAGCGATCCAGTTGAATTTCTTTCCGGGCGTCTGTTATGCCCACTCCGCGCAGGGTAGGGGTTACTTTTTGGATAGTGCCGTCCGGGTTGAAGAATAAGGAATCGACCCGTGCCGATCTGTTTTTATCGAATTCGGGGGAGTAATCGTTGTGGTGATAGAACAGGTACCACTGGCCTTTGTATTCCACCAATGAGTGGTGATTGGTCCAGCAATCGGTTGGTGATTCATCCATAATGATACCCTTGAACTCAAAGGGACCCATGGGATTGTCTCCCATCGCATAAGCCAGAACTTCCGTTTTTTCCTTTACCCAGGGGAATGTGAAGTAATATTTTCCGTTGCGTTCAAAGGCGAAAGGTCCTTCTTTGAATCCTTCGGGTAATCCTTGAATTTGCATGGGTTCTGAGGTGAGTTCAAGCATATTGTCTTTCAGTTTTGCTACTGACATTCCGCGGCCTGACCAGTATATGTAGGCTTGCCCGTCTTTATCAATGAGCACGCAAGGGTCGATGCCGTTGACTCCTTCAATGGGAGTGGCCTGCGGGGTGAAAGGGCCGTAAGGCTTGTCGGCTATGGCAACTCCGATGCTGAAACCGCGTTTGCCTTCGCCTTTAGGGGTAGATGGGAAGTAGAAATAATATTTCCCATTCTTGTATACACATTCGGGGGCCCACATGGAATAGGAGTCAGGAGCTACCCAAGGTACATTTTCCTGGCTTAGGATCACTCCGTGGTCTGTCCAGTCAACCAGATTGTCTGACGAGAAAACATGGTAATCTGCCATACAGAACCATTCTTTCAGACGCTCGATGGGGCTCGGAATGTCATGTGAAGGATAGACATACATCTTGCCTTCAAAAACTTTGGCGGTGGGATCGGCGGTGAACTGATCCGTAATAATGGGGTTCTGAGCTTTTAATGTACCTATTATTACCAGAAATGTGGATAATAAAAATAGTCTTTTGTTTTTCATAAGCTAATTGTTTTTTAGTGCGCACGGACTGTTATTTCTTTATCCGGACACAAAGATAAAATAAAAATCCGTTGGCGGAATTAATTTCTTTCTGGCGGGTTATGAATTAATTCACCACAGATTACACAGATTGACACAGATTCTATTTTAC
>ERZ780117.691-NODE-691-length-12924-cov-2.542311_pt1 | contig 12924 bp, 6 predicted proteins | sample MGYA00510985_ERZ780117 | MGnify/ENA primary metagenome ERZ780117 (study PRJEB29588, sample SAMEA2159553) | human gut metagenome | biome: human gut; feature: human-associated habitat; material: faeces | place: Denmark | collected 2008/2010 ...
AGTCGACGGCTCAGAAACTTCAATTCTTTACCAATATCACGCACGAGCTTCTTACTCCGCTGACTATTATTTCAGTCACATTGAATGAGATAAAAAGTATCGCTCCTCAAATAAGCGATTATTATTCTATTATGGACAATAATATCAATCGCTTAAAACGATTGCTGCAACAAATTCTGGAATTCAGAAAAGCAGAATCGGGCAACCTGAAACTTAAAGTATCTCAAGGCAACATTGCTTCCTTCATCCGAAAAAGCGTCGATAGTTTTCTGCCTCTGCTCAGGAATAAGAAAATGCAACTCGACATGTCAATCGAACAAGAAGAAATCATCGGATACTTCGACCCTGACAAAGTCGACAAGATTCTCTATAATCTTTTATCCAATGCTTTCAAATATAACAGAGAAGGGAAAACAATACGCGTCAATGTGTCTTATGGCTCTTCAAAAAGAGAAATTATTATATCTGTTAGCGACAACGGAGAAGGGATCTCCAAAGAGAATCTTTCTAAACTGTTTAATCGCTTTTATGAAGGAGATTATCGCAAGTATCATACTACAGGACATGGAATAGGTCTGTCTTTAACCAAAGAACTTGCAGTGTTACATCATGGTAAAATTGAAGTTGAAAGCCAGATCAATGAGGGAACGACATTTCGTGTCACCCTGCCCATTATTGAAGAGGAGTTTACTGAAGAAGAAATAGACAGAAGTATTCTTCCCTTACCCGAAACGGTATCAGATTCCCTCTCTGTGATATCTTCTCTGAACAAAGAAGAAACCATAGAAATCACAGAAAAAATTGATAAGAAAAAGCTGCTATTAGTAGAAGACAATGAAGAGTTATTAAAAGTCATGGCCGATTCATTGTCCCGTGAATACCACATCATCAAAGCCACCAATGGTAAAGAAGCCATTGAACAATTAGAAAAAACAAAAGATATCGTAGTAGTCATATCGGATGTGATGATGCCTGTCATGAATGGTATCGAACTTTGTCATTATATGAAGAAGCAAGATGAATGGCTACATATTCCAATCATCCTGCTGACGGCTAAAAGCAGTGAGTCAGATATCATTGAAGGATATGAAGCCGGGGCAGACGATTACATAACCAAACCGTTTCAACTGACATTGCTACTGGTTAAGATAAAGAGCCTGCTTAAAAACAAAGAAAACCTACTCAAAAATTATTCCAATATCATTGCTTTTGAAATGCAAAAGCCCAATATAGACTCCGCGGACAAGGAGTTCTTACAACAAGCTATCAATTGTGTATATGAGCACTTGGATGACATCAAATTCGATCAACAAACATTTGCAGATGCTATGCGAGTGAGCAAATCAACTTTATACAGAAAGTTAAAGAGCCTGTCGAATGAAGGTCCCTCTGTTTTCATTTCTGATATACGCTTACAAACAGCTTATAAGATTCTTTCTGATAACCCCAGTATGCGTATTTCCGATTTGGCTTATACTGTAGGATATAATGATCCTAAATATTTTAGCAGTTGCTTCAAAAAGAAGTTCAAAGTATTGCCCAGAGATATATCACAAGAATGATGCTATTCAGGCAATGTAACAGGGAATATATCACTATCTCTGTGTTCCCGCTTAATAATCTCTTTCATCTGCTTCACAATATCAGGATGGGCAGCTGCAATATTATGATCTTCATGCACATCATTTGAGAGATCATACAGATAAGGTGTCCCTTTCTTTACCAATAATTTCCAGTCTCCCATACGGACACCAATCTGATCTGTTTCATGGAACTCCCAATAAAGAAAATCATGTTTTTGCTGCTTGCCATCATCCCCCAACAAGGTCGAAGCAAAAGAAATACCGTCGAAGCAGTCATTCTTTATCTTCTTATTTATGTACTTCTTCGGAAATGCTTTATCCCCCATCAACTCACAAAATGTAGGCATCACATCGTAGAAAGCCAATTGGTGATCATTGACCATGCCTGCTGATACACGCCCTGGCCAACGCACAATAAAGGGGATTCGTATACCACCCTCATGGCATTGCCGTTTCAGACCACGCAGCTTACCATCCCGTCCGAAAAATTCGGGATCCGCTCCACCCTCTTCGTGAGGGCCGTTATCACTGCTAAAGATAACGATCGTATTATCATCAAGACCTTTCTCTTTCAGCTTCCTCAAGACTTCGCCTACATAACTGTCGAGACGGGTAATCATACCGGCAAACTCAGCATGGGTATGTTCCACGGCATTATAACGCGAACCTTCGGAACCTCCCCAGGTTTTATCTCTGAAAAAATGCTTTTTGTATCCTTTAAGAATGGAGTCATTGGGCTGTGCCAATTCCGCATGTGGAAGCGTATAAGTGAAGAAGCCATAAAAAGGTTGTTTGCCATCCTGCTTATCAATCCACTCCATGGCTTTCTGATGAATCAAATCGGCAGAATATTGCGAACGCTTTTTGTAATCATCACCAAACATGGGATAATTGATGTTGTCTTCCATTACAATACGTACGACTCCGGTATCTCCTTCCTCTTTACTGTATCTGTTCAGGAAATTGGGATAGTACAAATGTGCCTGAAACTGACATATATAACCGTAAAATTCATCTACACCCCGTTTATCCGGTGTGGAGCAGGAACCTTCATAGCCGCCCGCCCATTTACCGAAAACTCCTGTAATATAGCCGTTCTTCTTCATGACTTCGGGCAGAATAATGTGGTCTTCATCATACGGTTCCTGTCCTACGACAGAGAAATCTTTATTGATGCCGTATGCCACAGCAGGAACATTTTTCCAATATTCTTTATTACCACGCACATGAGTATGCCCAGTGTGCTGCCCGGTCATCAAAGAAGCACGGGAAGGTGCACTAACCGGACTACCGGCATAAGCTTGGGTAAACAACATACCTTCCTGCGCCATACGGTCGAGGTTGGGCGTCTGGATATATTTCTGCCCGTAACACCCCAAGTCGCCATAGCCCATATCATCGCAGAGAATGAAAATGATATTAGGCTTGGATGAATTATTTGCCGCATTGCTGTATAAAGAAATAGCGATCAACAATCCTGTCCCCAAAGTTACTTTTATAGATTTCATATCATTGTTTTTTCTATTTCACTGGGACGGTTCATTCATTTCTTCTCTCCGAAATCCTCCTGTTGTTGCTCCACTTCTTTCAGTTTCTGCATATTCTGTTCTTTCTGCAACCGTTCCTGTTCTAACTCAGCAGCCGATTTTACTGTTGTTCCTCCCAACCCGGTAGCAGAAGCGCTTGAAATAAGCACCGCCTCTTTTTCTGAATATAGTAATGGATGCTCTGTCAGCACACTTTCCAACTCCAAAACAGCACTGGTGGGCATCTGCGAACCTTCAAACAACACACTGGCTATCACCTTTATCTTGCCCGGTTTCAAGGTCGACTGTATCAGTACCGGAGCAGTGCCCCACTTTACAGGTGCGGGATTTGCCAATATAGAAGCATCTCCCAGAAGGCGTCCTTCGCCTTCTACATGGAACTTCACATAATAATTATTCAAGCGCTTTATATTTCCATTTTTATCAGCAACGGCAGCCACCACTGTTACAAAGTCGGAGCCATCGGCTTTCAAGTTAACCCCTTCATTATCTGTCCAAAGCAGTAGCTTCTCCGGACGACGTGCCGGATGCACCTCATGGGTGGCAACCACTTTGCCATCTATCAGCCCTTCGGCCAGCAAAAGTACATCTTCTTGTTTTTTCTTCCGGGACATGGCTTTGTCCATCTGAAAATCATAGACATCCGGGAAAGTGATAACAGGTGAAGGCATACCGGCTTCTGTCAGTGGCTTGCTGTAAGTAGACACTTTCCCGTCTCTCATGAAAGTAAGCCGGACTTCCTCGCAATTCGAATAAACAGTGACATCCTTACTTGAGAATGGAGTCATTTCATGGGCTATATAAACCATCGGGCCAGTCTCGAAAAGGCGTTCCTGTTTCTCGGGCGAACGCTGTGCCTTGAACATATAATACGAATACTTGGGCTGACGGAATACATCCATCAATCCACCATAAAACGGATCAGGATGGTAACCACGTTGATGGTCGAACGAGTGCCAGAGACATCCACCCACGTGTTGCCGGGGAGTGCGATAAAGAGCATCATAGCAAGTATAAGTATAGGTAGGATTGGCATAATGCCGGGCCTGGATGAGCATGGGTTGCTCTCCCCAGTTGCGTGCTACACGACTGGGTGAGTTATGCGAACTCCAATCATCCACATTGTCGCCCCACTCACGGGTAAAATAGGTAATTTTAGGATCAGCATTCGGATCACCCCAGGCCTTCCCATCAAAAGACGGATGGGTGAAAAGTACCGGGAAATATTCTTTGCCACGCGCTCCGCTGTCGCAACCCGAATAACAATAAGGGTAAGGATATTCCTGATCGACCAGTTCACGGGTCTTCTTGGCAAAATCATCCGGATACCAAGTTTCATTCAGGATAGGTTCCCACAACCAGACACAAGCATGATTACGGTCACGGCGTACCAGATTACGTATATCACTATATACACGTTGTGCAAATTCAGGGGCATCATTCCAGAACTGCCAGCCCGGAGTATTGACTATTACAAACAAACCGAGTTCATCGCATGCATCCATGAAAGCCGGGTCTTGCGGACAATGGGCATTGCGGATCACCTTCATTCCCGCATCCCGCAGTTTCTTTGCGTCACGCCAGTGAATGCTGTTGGGTACTGCATTACCTACTACAGCAAAGTCCTGGTGGCGATTGGCACCGATCAACGGTTCTTCATAAGGTCTGCCGTTCAGCCAGAAACCATCCTTACCTTTAAATTCCACACTGCGGATACCAATACGGCGACGGTAACCATCCACCACTTTTCCTTCGTGGTCGCGGATACGTACAATCAGATTATATAAAGTAGGAGTCTCCGGACTCCACAACAATGGATTCTTTACTGTGATTTTATCTTTTGAAGTAACAGCCTTACCCGGACGTACCTGTATTTTATCATTCAGGAACGCCACTTGAGTACCATCCGGTTGCTGCAATTCATATTCCACAACTCCTGTAAAAGTTTTACGGCTATCATTACGTAGATGAGCTTTCAACAATACTTCAGCCGAAGCATCCGATACCTTATCATAAGCCACAAACAGACCGCCACCTGCGACCTCGTCCTCAAAGTTAGGGTCGGTGATAAAGACAGGATTATGAGCTACCAGCCAGCAATCACGGTAGATACCACCGAAGTAGGTAAAATCAAGGACATCCTGTGCCTTTCCGGGAGGATAAGACGGATCATCACTATTGTCCGCCCATACGGCAATCACATTATCCTCTCCCCATTTCAAGGCGTTGGTTACATCTACGACCACCGGCAAGTAACCACCAAAATGCTCTTTTATCAACCGGCCATTCACAAACACCTTGCTCTTCCCCATGATGGCTTCAAAATGCAGGAATAACTTCTTTCCTTTCAATGCATCTGCGGGAGTGAAGTGCTTACGATACCAAACTTCACCTTGGTAATTGATACAACCGCTGGCTTCTGTAGGCAGATATTCAATCCCATTAGGCAGGGAGACTACAGCCCATTCCGTATCATCAAAACTTATAGCCTCAGCACCGGCAACGCTTCCTTTATAAAAACGCCAGGCCGGATTCATGGAAAACACTTCACGTCCGGAATTGGGTAATTCGAAGAAACCGGCAGTGGAAAACTCTGGTTGGTGAGACGCCTGCAATGCGCTGCAGGGAACTAACAATAAAACAATTAGAATTAAATGAATGATTTTTCTCATGAAGATAGTATTATTTTAGGTGTACACGATTTGATGCAACAACAACTGTTTACAACATCCGATACAAAAATAGGGCAAAACAGAAGATACGTATCACAATAATCACTATTTTTTAATCCAATTTTGTCTAACCACCCATTCTTTTTTACCTTCAACAAGACGAAAGAGTATAATATAAGGATGAGAATGTATTCGTGTTGATACATTCTCATCCATCCCAATTTAGAAACGACTGATTACCTTAAATTATTCTACCTTTACTATCCGAATATCAAATAGTCCTCCTACCGTATTATTTTTCTTTGCATGTAACTTCACCGTCACGGTTTTCTTTCCGGAAAGCAATTCTTTGGGAAGCGATACTACTTCATAATAGAATAAATCCGGAATGTCTTTAGGTTGGCAACGATCTATTGTAGCAATCTGCTTTCCATCTACCAATACATCAAATACCCTTGCACCTTCATCCGTATTGATGAACTGCATGTAGAGACTTTGAGGTACATCCGGCAACACCGCCATCTGGTACATAAAGTAACCGCCATTGGAAGCATGCCTCCATGAACGACCATATGCTTCACCCCAATCCATATTCACACCCGCCAGTTTATGATCGCTCTCCGAAAGTGGCGACTGAATCAGTACATGGTCTACCGTATTCGCTTGCAACATCTCATTTTCCTGAATAGTCTTCTTTTCCTGTTCATAAACAGCCTGATAATCTTTCATCTGTTTATAAAGCGGGAAATAGATGGCATAGCGGTTGAAATGAATTCTATTGAAAGGAATCAACTCAAAAGTAGTGGAAGCTACCTCCGATGAACATTCAAACACTAATTCCTTATCCGATTTTCTGGAAACTGCTTTCTTTATTTTATCTAAAGAACCTATTAACGCAGGAGCTGTCAGCATTGGAATTTCTAAAGTGGCAACCGTTCTTTTCGGGAATCTGAAACTATAGGCTTCTTCCAGTCCATTATTGTCGACTTTTGCTGCCAGGACTATGGGACCATAGAGAAATGCAGCATATTTATCACTACCTTTCAGATATTCTACTGTAACCTGGGGAGTTAATTCCACCTCTACTTTGTCTCCATTGCTCCACGAGCGGTCCAACTGTACATAACCTTCAGTATTCGGAGCTAACTGCATCTTCTTGCCATTCACCCATACGGTCATCTTCTTCGCAGTCGACCAATGAGGCTTGCGGATATTCAAAGTGAAATGAACGCCAGCAGCCGTATTGATTACAAAACCCACCTTATTATTATCAGGGAAGTCCGTGTTCTGTACCAGTTTCACACCTTTATCTTTCCAGCTCAGCTCGGAAGGCATAAAGAGGTTGACATACAACTCGGAACCTTGATGCGCATATATCATCTTTCCAAACTTTGCAGGAGCCTCCATACCTGTACCGGTACAGCACCAAAAACTATGATGCTGGGTTCCATATATCCGGTAATGTGCCGGACGCATAGAAGTATAGTAAGTACACATTCCTTCATGAGGATCATAATTAGCCAGGATATGATTATACAATACCCGTTCGTAATAATCCACCATCTTCATTCTTCCGTAATCCTGATACAAGGTTTCCGTCAGCCTCATCATATTCACGGAATTACAAGACTCCGGTCCTCCGTCACTTGGCACTCTCTTTTCAAACTGATCTACCGGGAAGAAGTGCTCTCCCGTACTGTTTCCACCAATCACCCAGGTATGCTTGTCTACCACAGTTTCCCAGAAAAACTGTGCCGCCCGGGTATACTTATCTTCCTGGGTATAGTTGTATACCTTCTCGAAACCCGTGAACTTAGGAATTTGCGTATTGGCATGCCAACCGTTCAATACATCCCGTTCCTCGGCTGCGGGAATAAGCATGTCTTCATCATTCAGAAGTTTAGCCCATTTCAGATACTTCTCATCGCCTGTAATCTCATATACAGTGATATACGACTCATTGATAGAACCATGTTCACATACCAGTAACTCCTGAATCTGTTCATAACTCAGTTTATCCAGAACCTGATATCCAAACCAGTCAGCCATCTTCACCAGTACATCTTTTGCTTGAGGGAGATCACAACTCAGATAGGCATTATACAACCCTAACATGATTTTATTCATGATGTATACAGGTTCCCATACCCCGTTGATTGTCGGATTGTTGGTAGTGAACTTTCCACTCACTACTTCTTCAAAGATGCGTCGCCCGTTGATAGTTGCCAACAGATAGCCATCTCCCTGGGCATCCTGACAGTCCGCGAACCATCTTTTCAATCTTTCTCTTCAGTGCCTCATCTCCCGTAGCTTCATACATCATTGACATGGAAGACAACGAGAAGCCCATAATATGCCCGGCCAGAGGGCCACCACCCCAGACATCTTCGGACTCCCAGAAAGGATAAGCAGGTGCATCAGGAGCAAGACCTGCCTCCCGCCGGAACCAGGATAACAGACGTTCCGGCTCCAATGATAGTAGATAAGCATGATCCAGTTCCTGAATATCTTTAAACTGACTATCGCCAAGTCTCACGTCCGTAAGCGGAAACAAAGTCCGTTGTGTGGGTTGCACAGGGTTCACCACTATTTTAGTATCTGCAGCTTCGGCAGTTGTGTAGGCACTTAGCAAAGTACCTACCAGCAAACAAGTTATATATTTCATCCGTTCTGTTTTATGTATAAAATTTACCAACCATGATTCTGAATCAGGTTCTTATTCTTATCGATCTCAGTCTGTGGAATCGGGAACAGGTAATGCTTATCCTCAAATACACGTTTCATCAGTTTCGAGCGTTTGTAAAATACGGATAAACCCACTTGCTTCGACTCGGAAGGAACATTCAGATTCAATCCTGATTGCTGTGCAGCCTTTTCCAATTCTTGTATAACAGGAAGTGAATTCATGCCCGTAACATTCGCACCATCCACCTTTTTAGCTATCATCCAGCGACGTACATCATAGAAACGATGGTTCTCATAGAATAACTCTACCCGACGTTCGTTTCTGATTCTCTTACGCATTCCCACCTGGGTTTTATCCTCTTCAGTGATGGGAAGTGAAGGTATACCTACCCTGTTTCTCACTGCATTGATAGCACTATATACTTTGTCATCCGGTCTATCCAAGTATTCATTCCAAGCTTCGGCACAATTCAAATATTGTTCAGCCAAACGGAACAATGGATAATGATGGCTTGTACGCCATGACATTTTCAAATTAATATTAGGATCCATCCATTTACGAATACCATATCCTGTTTCACAACTCTTTCCTACCAGCTTCTTATTCCCCTCAAAGAAGTCATCACTATTATTCAGCCAATAAGCATAGTATAGCGGACGATTGACAAATTCCGACTTCCAATAAGTTCCCTGGAATAATATGGAGGCATAAAAACGCGGATCACGATCCTTATACATATTAGATATATTCTCAACATGTTTCATCGTTTTTCCGTCATGCAATTCACCTGACCAGAAACCTGTTTCCGTATATCCGGACTCCGGATTTATCTGAGGATTACCATTTGCATCATAAATCACACAACCATCGTCATCCATCTTGAAAGGGAAATAACCGTCTTTGGTTTCATATGCATCCACCATCTCCTGCAAAACAGAGAACTTACCATAACCACCGTAATCACCGGCATTGGAGGTACATTCCTGATCAATCGTCATATCCGTACCCAGCAATCCCGGAAGAATGATTTCCTTGGAATGTGTGTTATCATAGAAGAGTTTCGCATAATTATCCACCGGATTGGAAGGATTGGGCTGTTCAAGAATGATACCTGCACGAGCACTCCAATCTATTACAGCTTGTGCTGCTTCCGCCGCTCTTTTCCATAACTCTTTATCGTATCCCTGAGGGAATAACTGCGTACCATCAGGATTTATCTGGTCAGCATACATCTTGTTACCATTGTACAAAGGACTTGCCATATACAGCAAGGTACGGGCTTTCAGTGCCAGACAGGCCCCCTTAGTAATTCGTCCCAATTCTTGGGTAGAATAGGAATCAGGCAATCCGGCTGCAGCAATATCCAATTCAGAACAGATATAATCGACTACTTCAGTCACAGAAGCTCTCGGCAACATCGTATTCTCCACATTAGAAATGTCCACCAACTCCTTTGGCAAAGGAATAGCACCGTACTGACGGAAAAGATCGAAAAAGAAATAGGCTCTGAAGAAACGGGCTTCCTCCTTATACTGCTTCACACGATCCGAATAATATGCTATTTGTGTAGCTTTCAATTCTACTTTATCTATATTGTCAATGAAAACAGTGGCACGACGAACGAAATTGTACATAAACTTCCATTCACCCAGCGGGTTATTCGAAGCGCCCCATGCCCCGCTGTTATACAACAGTCTGGAAGCCGGAGTTTCCCAATGATCATACATCTCATCGGTACAAGCACCTAGCTCACTCTTGAATCCGTCACGCCTCAAGCTCCCATGGTCCCAATATAAGCTCCAGTAAATACGTCCCAAGGCCAGTTCCGCAGTTTTGATATCACTGAAGATTTCTTCTTCAGAGGAAACTTCTGTCGGTGCAATATCCAGATAGTCACAAGACGTTGTCAGCATGACAGAACATATAAATAATAGTATAAATTTTATCTTTTTCATATCTGTATTTCTTTAAAAGGTCAAGTTTACTCCGATATTATATATTTTCTGTTGAGGGTAGTTACCCGAGTTATGAGGCATTTCCGGATCGAAGACTTTAATCTTATCCCAAGTGATCAGATTTTCTCCTGTCAGATAGAAGCGGCAGCCTGCCATTCCCATCCGTTTGCAAACAGCTTCTGGCAACGAATAACCGATCTCAAGATTCTTCAGACGGAGGTAGTCGGAGGAACGCGTCCAGTAGGAACTTGCCTGATAATTGTTTGGATTAGAGTCAGATGTCATACGAGGATAGTCTACCTTTGCATTCTGCGCCGGAGTATTGTCCTTCGACCAGTAATTACCTTTCACATCGGCAAGGACATTGGAGAAGCGAGCAAAGGGCCAAACCAGATCACCGGAATACCAGATATATGCTCCGGCAGCTCCCTGGAACAGTACACTCAGGTCAAAGCCTTTATAACTACCGCCCAATGAAAGACCGAATATCTTATCAGGTTTATCGATACGTCCCAAAAAGCCCTCATCTTCCGCATCAATCACATTGTCATTATTCAAGTCCTTATATTTGATATCACCGGGCTGCACATCACCATACATTTGTTTCGGACTGTTAGCAATATCTTCTTCCGATTCAAACAAACCGATAGCTGTCAGTCCCCACATCTCACCAATCCGACGTCCTTCGTTTTCACGCCACTCACGGCCCACATAGTCAGGTTCGGTCATATCAATGATCTTATTGCGTGCATAAGAGAAATTGGCTACAGCAAAGATGCTGGCATTACGGAAAGCCTTACGATATTCCAATTCTAATTCAAAACCTTTATTATCTACAATACCTGCATTGATAAGCGGAAGGGACTCCACACCCGAGAGGTCGGGAATAGTCAAAGGAGTAGTGAGAATATTCGTACGGTGTTCGAAGAAGATGTCACCGGTGAAACGCAACTGATTATTGAACAAAGCTATATCCAAACCGACATCTATCTTCCGGGCACGTTCCCACGTTACATTCGGATTTCCGGTAGTGGCTTCCTGGGCACCTCCCAGATACCAACCATCGCGCACATAACCAAAGTTATAACCATACATATTCGGGTTCCAAGTCGTCATATACATAAAGCGGCTACCACCAATCTGGTCATTTCCCACTTCACCGAAAGAAGCCCTTAACTTTAACATATCGAGCCAAGATACATTATTCTTTATAAAGTTCTCTTCTGAAATTAACCAGCTACCGGACACGGCAGGGAAGAAACCAAAACGCTTACCTTTCGGGAAGTTCTCGGAACCGTTATATCCCGCATTAAATTCAAAATAATACTTCTTGTCCAAATTATATGTAACACGCCCCACCAGACCTTGTCGGCGATAAGGCAAACCAGCCACCGCATTCTGAGTACCTCCACCCACACTCGGTGTATTTTGTTGTTGGTTATACAATGCCAGTAAACCTACCTGATGCCGTCCAAATTGTCTGTCATAATTCAAAGAGGCTTCTACTACGGCTGTTCTCCAACCATTGGCAATCACATCATAACCTAATGTCGTATTACCATCTCCTACGGAAGAATAAGTTCCTTTGGATAGATCCGTTTCATTTTCATCAATTGAGAATGTATAAGACTTATAAGAACGATGTCTGTTCACATTTCGCCAATTACTATTATCAAAACTTATACGTCCTTTGGCAGTCAAACCTTTCACCAGTCCCGACATATCCCAAGATAATCCCACCGTAGCATTCAACGTTGTGGTATGGTGTGCCCCATAACCGGTCTGCGTAAGAAGAGCATACGGATTAGCATTTTTACCTGCAATTTCACCGATGGATCCATCCGGATTAAGCATAGGATACCACCAGGAAGGAGTTTGTTGTATAGCTTTGAAGATAGTTCCTGCCGCCTGACCGGGGAAGTTGTTATCTTGGATAATTCCTCCAAGATTCAGTTCCATCTTCAGTCTCTTAGAGAAATCCACATCCAGATTGGAACGGAAATTATAGCGTTCGGAACGTACCTGAGTATCGTAATCATTCAAGTCCGTATGCTTGTACATTCCACTTTGATTCAGAAAGGATACGGATATATAGTAACGAACGGCACCGCTACCACCCGATACATTGACATTGGCCTGAGTTTTGAATGAGGCTTTCCGCAACAACTCTTCTTGCCAGTTTACATTAGGATACAAATACTGGTAAGTAGGGTTACTGCGATCACGGAACTTCTCAATATACTCATCCGTATATGTTGCATAATTAAGACCATCATTCTTCAGACCTTCTCTGTAAAGTTGCAAAGCATCATATGATTCCAGATATTCCGGCAATCGGGTAGGATTCAGCACTGCTTGCTGCACATTAACATTAATGCGAGGCTTACCCTCAGATCCTCTTTTCGTAGTAACAATCACAACTCCATTCGCACCACGCACTCCATATACGGCTGTGGAAGAAGCATCTTTCCGGGTAGAAAT
>ERZ780117.696-NODE-696-length-12835-cov-2.184664_pt1 | contig 12835 bp, 9 predicted proteins | sample MGYA00510985_ERZ780117 | MGnify/ENA primary metagenome ERZ780117 (study PRJEB29588, sample SAMEA2159553) | human gut metagenome | biome: human gut; feature: human-associated habitat; material: faeces | place: Denmark | collected 2008/2010 ...
CGAAAGGACGTGGCACCGGAGCACAATCAGGGAATGTATGTTGTTCCACAGATCCTGACGAACGATGCGGAACAGTTCCTTACGACGTGCAATATGCTGGCGGAGCTTGGCTATCAGGAAGTGAATCTGAATCTGGGCTGTCCGATGGCAACGGTCGTATCGAAGAAGAAAGGAAGTGGATTCTTAGAGGACCCTGAACGATTAGACCGGTTCTTTGATGCGGTATTTGAGGGGATATCCAGACTGCCGGAGGAGCGAAGCTGCAAGATCTCTGTGAAGACGCGGATCGGAATGGAGTTTCCCGAAGAGTTTGCGGATATCCTGCAGATCTATAACCGGTATCCTATCTCCGAAGTGATCATTCATCCACGTCTGCAGAAGGATTTCTACAACAATCAACCGAATCTCGATGTATTTGCGGAAGCACTGAAGGAATGTGTGCACCCGGTCTGTTATAACGGAGATATCTTTACGGTGGAAGATTATCATGTGTTCCGGGAGAAGTTTCCACAGGTAGACCGCATTATGCTTGGAAGAGGTGTAATTGCGAATCCGGGACTGGTACGGGAGATCCGGACAGGGCAGTCGGTAACAACGGCAGAGCTAAAGGAGTACCATGACCGGTTGTATGCTGGGTACCGGGAAGAGATGGACTGTGAGCGGGATGCGCTCTTTAAGATGAAGGAAGTGTGGTTTTATCTGGGTAAGATGTTTCCAGAAGCAGAGCGGGAGCTGAAGAAGGTAAAGAAAGCAGATCGACCGGAGGAGTATCTGGCTGCGGTGAGAGGTGTATTTACTTTGCCAGTGCATGCGCTGCAATAACCTCCATTGCCTGCATATCCTCTGGTGTGTCGATGTCTGCTAGCTCATAGTGTTGTGTAACCGGTAGGAGTCTTACATGTTCCCTGTGGTTTTGAATCACAGTATTGCCGCCATTTTTTGGAGGTAGTGCAGAAAGATCATCAAAGTAAGCAGATGGAAAAACAACCGGGGAACCGGCAGTATTCTGATCGCAAGTCCGCCAGATTGTATCGGGTGCATTTTTGGCGCAGAAAAGCAATGCACCGATTGTCTCCCGTGAGACGAGCGGCTGGTCTGAAGGCAGGAACAGGCAGTGGCTTGCTTTGTCTTTTATTGCACCGGTTCCAAGTCGGATCATATCGTTCCGGTCCGGCAGATTATGCAGAAGAAATGGGATATCCTGTTTCTTACATATATGTGCAATTTCCGGGTGGATCGTCACAACCAGCCGGTTTTGTCCAAGCATTTCGGTCGCATCAAACGCGTATGCAATCAGTGGTTTCCCATTAAAATCTGTGAGGAGTTTATTGGCACCGAAGCGTTTGCTTTTTCCGGATGCCATGATGATACAGAACGCGTCTCCATAAGGCTTATCTAAATCTACGAGAAAACAATCATCCCGCTTGCAGAGAGAGTCCAGGAAAGGAAGTTTTTGTTTACGGACAACTAAAAGTACATGTTTGGCTGCGAGCAGACGGGAAATTGCTTCCTGATACGCAGGAATTGTCTGTTCCAGATAACCGGTTTCGTCGATGGTTACCCAGTCGGACGGATGACGGATACACATATCCAGAAATTCGATGCCTTTTGTGAGAAATGCTTCCGGAACCGGTTGCATTTTGTTTGTGTTTCCAGGTGCATCTGCCTGATATCTTCCAATCTGCACAGTCTCGCCTGACAGGTTTTCTTTCATATAGACCCCATCTTCGGGTACTACATAGGACGTAAGCCCGGGCATTGGTTGTGGGAAAAGGGCAGAAAGAAGCGTGGACTTTCCGCTTCCGCGGCTTCCGGTCAGAATCAGATGCTTTTTGCTGCTAGCGCGAAAAGATCTCCAGATACAATTTGCGGTTGGCCTGTATGCAGGCATCTCGATACCGTTCATATTTTTCTATCCATTCCTTTCCTTCCTGTGTCAGAGTGCTTCCACCGCCGGATTTGCCACCGACAGTCCTGCTTGTGAGTGGAAATCCGAGTGCATGCTCGGCATTTTTAATCATACGAAGCGCTTTGGAGTAAGCAAGTCCCATGGAGCTTGCAGCTGCTCGCAGGGAGCCTTCTGCTTCGATGGCATGCAGCAGACGACAGGGACCTTCTCCAAAGAATTTTTCATCCTGTTCATCGTAAAAAGTAATTTTTGTAACAGCTTTCATATGGACTCCTCCTGTATCATAACAAGGTGTTCGTTCCCGTTTTTGTCGTGGAGCTTTGCGATATTGATTGTACCATAAATCGAGGAAAGCAGCGACTCCATCTTTGAAACAGGAGTCGATTTCGGGGAGATTTTCCCGGAATGTGTGCCTTTCGACAGGACAAGGAGCTCGTCACAGGTGTTTAATGCCAGAGAAGGGTCATGGAGTGTGACAAGCGCACAGGCGTCGTGGGCAGTCACATATGTCCGCAGATGCTGCATCATCTGGTTCCGGAACCGGAAATCTAAGGCGCTTTCCGGCTCATCGAGGAGCAGAAGCTTACGTGCGCCGGCGAATGTCCGTGCAAGGATACATAACTGTTTTTGTCCTTCACTTAGCTGGTTGTAGTTTGCCTGCTCACGATCGGGAAGACCGACCATCGTGAGAGTTGCTTTGGCATGTTCTTTCATCTGCGCGGTGGGAGGCTGCAACAGCGATAAGTCCGGATGATACCCCATCAGGACAACATCCAGAACTGTCATATCAATTGTGATTCCGCTTTTTTGGGGGATATATCCACATTGCTTTGCAAGTTCCCGTGCAGAAAGTGATTCCAATGTATTTTCTGCAAGCAGACAGGAACCTTTGTGCGGGAGGATGTTCGCAATCGCTTTTAAAAGTGTAGTTTTGCCGCATCCATTTGCACCGAGAATACCGGTGATTGTTCCGGGACGCGACGTAAAGCTGATATCGTGTAGGATTTCTTTTCTGCCATATCCGGCAGACAGGTGACTGACTGTGAGCAGACTCATGATTCGCGGTTCCTCCTTACGCATAGATAGACCAAAAATGGTGCTCCGACAAGACTGGTGAAGATACTGACCGGCAGCTCTGTGGAAGCTACGCTTCGTGCCAGAATATCTCCGAGTGTCAGCAGGCAGCCACCGATGATCCCACTTAGAAACATCGTGGATAGCCGGTTGTTTTTGATGATCAGACGAGAACCGTGCGGTGCAAGCAGAGAGATGAAGCTGATAAGCCCGGTCATGCTGATGATTCCGGATGTTGCCAGCGTTGCAATCAGGAGAATCAAAAGCCGGAGATGTTGTGTGTGAACACCGAGCATACGCCCTTCGTCATCGTGCAGGGAAAGCATCATAATCTGCCGGTACAACAAAAAAAGTGCGCTGATACAGAGGATACAGAGAATCACATTTCCTTTGATGGTATAGAGACTGATGCCATTTAAACTTCCCATAATCCAGTATTCGATGGATGCAAGCTGTTTTTCCGGGTCGGCGAGGAGCTTCAGACAGACTAACGCGGTCTGTGCCAGGCTGTGCACGGCGATACCGGAAAGGACGATGCTTTTGCCGTCTTTTTCGGCGGTCAGGGAGGAAAGCGCCAGTGCAAGGAGTACACAACAGATGGCTCCGGCAAAGGCAGATAGGGTAACAGCCACCGCGCCGGGCAAAAACAGGATGCCGAAAGCGGCGCCTACGCTTGCACCGGAGGATGCGCCGATAATGTCGGGGGAAGCGAGGGGATTGCGGAAAACGGTCTGATAGACAAAGCCGGTAACTCCGAGGACAAAGCCGCCGATTGCGCCGATCACAGCGCGGCTTGCGCGCAGGGTGAGAAAAACCCGCCACTGCATCGCGTCCCCGGATAACAGACCGGACAGAGTAAGCGGATATTTTCCGACGAAAAAAGAGCATAAAGTCAGGACCGTTAAAACAGCGGTCCCGACGAGAAGAAACGATTTAGTTTTCGTTGGAGATTCCATAGAAGGTTTCATAATAAGTGTTGCTTTCCGTGGTATAAGTGTCAGCGGGAATCTGTTCGGGATGGAGAATGCCGGCAAGCCATACGGATGCAAGGATGCTTGCGGGAACCGGGCTGTCCAGAGCCTCTACATCGCCGGGAATCTGATATACTTGACCGTTTTTTACAGCGGTGCAGTCTTTTAAGTTTTCATCGTTTAAAATGTCGTCAACGGTGTAATCTGCATCGGAAGCGAGGATGATATAGGCAGGATCCCAGGCAAGCAGCTGTTCGTAGCTGATTTCTGCCCAGTAAGTATCGGTAATTTCTTCCGCTGCATTTTTGCCGCCTGCAAGCTCGATCATGCTGGACTGGTACATCGCAGGACCTGCTGTGGAAAGCAGGGAAGAATTGCCTGCCAGATATACGCTTTTGGGCTCTGTATCAGCTAACGTATCAGAAAGCATGGACTTCTGGGAAGCGATATAGGAAAGCAGCTCGTTTGCACGTTCCTGTGTGTTGGTGGCGGTAGATACCAGCTCGATCATTTCTGTCAGAAGCTCCTGACTTTCCGGATTGACAAGCAGCACCGGGATACCAAGCTCTGTCAGGCTCGCTGCTGCGTCCTTTAATTTTAAGGGCAGGATAACCAGATCAGGGGAGAGGGCTGCGCAGCCTTCCAGGTCGAATTCCTTTGCGGTGCCGACACTGGGAAGCTCTATCAGATCAGGTGCAGCAAGCTTGTAGATCGCACGCTTGCCAGCCTTTGCTTCGATGCCTACCATCTTGTCCTTCAGACCAAGAGCGATCAAAAGGCTGGAGGGAATGTAATAGCCGCTTACGATGGTCTCAGGTTCAGCTTCGAGCGTTACTTCACGGCCTGCCTGATCGGTCAGGGTGACGGGATAAGTCGTTTCTGCAGCTTCAATGGCTTCTTCGTCTGCAGTCTCTTCTGTTTCGGCAGAAGCGGTTTCTGTGACAGTCTCGGCAGCCTGCTCTGTGACGGATTCTGTTGCAGGAACAGTTTCTGCGGGGGCAGAAGCAGTGCCGCAGCCGATCATAGAGATCAACAGTGCACATGCAAGGGACAGGGACAGGTACTTTTTCAGTGTGTTTTTCATTACGTTCACCTTTCGCTGTAGTTTCAATAATACAACGGTATTGTAGCAAAGCGTCTTTTCAAAAGCAAGGGATTTTATTATAATATAATTGGATTTTTTGGTTTTTGTTCACGGATTGCACGAAAATAGAAAAGGGTGCATGGGAACAGTAAGGTTTCAGGGAGAACATTTTATGGTTACAATTCAGAATTATGTGCGCGCAAAAAGTCTGGAAGAGGCATATGAGCTGAACCAGAAAAAGGGGAACTGTATTCTCGGTGGAATGCTCTGGACGAAAATGCAGAATCGCATGATTCAGACAGCAATTGATCTTTGTGATCTTGGACTGAATGAAATAGAAGAAACGGAAGAGGAATTTTCTATCGGCGCCATGGTATCGCTGCGGCAGCTGGAGACAGATACCGGGCTGAATGCCTATACACAGGGTGCAGTAAGAGATGCAGTAAAGGATATAGTAGGTGTGCAGTTCCGCAATCTTGCAACGGTTGGAGGAAGCATCTGGGGACGGTTCGGATTCTCTGATGTTTTGACGGTTTTTCTTGCAATGGATACCGAGGTGGAATTATTTCAGGGTGGAAGAATTCCTTTAAAAGATTTTGCCGAGAAAAAACAGGACAGAGATATTTTAGTCCGTCTGATCGTGAAAAAGACTGCAGGACGCTTTGCCTACGCAGCGGTCCGCAACCAGAGCACGGATTTCCCGGTGATTGCCTGCGCCGCTTCCTGCGTCGGGGGAGAATACCGGTTGGCAGTCGGTGCAAGACCGCATCGGGCAGTGCTTCTTTGCGATGAAGAAAAGTTTCTTTCCGGCGGTGTGAAGGAAGAAAGCGTAAAGGCATTTGCAAACTGGGCAAAAGAGCAGATTCCGACCGGTAATAACCACCGTGCCGGGGCAGTCTACCGCACCCGTCTGATCGGAGTGCTGAGTCAGAGACTGTTTTGCAAAATCGGGGAGGCGTAGGAATGGAGATCATAATAAAAGTGAATGGAAGAAGGATCGCCGAGCAGATCGAACCGGATCTGCTTTTGATCGACTTTTTGAGAAAACATGGATGCTACAGCGTAAAACGAGGCTGTGAGACAGCAAACTGTGGTCTGTGCACCGTTCTCATGGATAATACGCCGGTGCTTTCCTGTTCTGTGCTCGCAGCCAGAGCAGATGGACATGAAATCTATACCCTGGAAGGACTTCAGGAGGAAGCGGCAGAGTTTGTCGGATTTATTGCCGATCAGGGAGCGGATCAGTGCGGCTTCTGTAATCCGGGATTTGTCATGAATACGATCGCGCTGCTTCGGGAGAATCCGGATCCGACGGATGATGAGATCCGGGCCTATTTGGCAGGAAACCTCTGCAGATGCTCCGGCTATGAAGGACAGTTGCGGGGCATCCGGAATTTTCTGGATCAGAGAAGAAAGTAAAGGAGAAGCTTCATGGAACATAAGAAATACAATGCGATCAACCAGCCGGTCCGCAAAAAGGATTCTATGCAGCTGCTTTTGGGAAAGCCGGTTTATGTGGAGGATATCGCACCGAAGGATGCGCTGGCGCTAAAGCTGTTAAGAAGCCCGCACGCAAATGCGATTGTGGAGGAAATTAACGTTTCGGTTGCCAAAAAGGTTCCGGGTGTCGTGGATATTTATACCTGGGAAGACGTGCCAAAGCAGCGCTTTGCCATAGCGGGACAGACCTATCCGGAGCCGTCGCCTTACGACAGGCTGATTCTGGATCGGCATGTGCGTTTTGTCGGGGACGTGGTTGCCATTATCGCAGCAGAAAATGAAAAAGCGGCGTTAAAGGCAATGAAATTGATCAAAGTAAAATATAAGATTCTGGAACCGGTTCTGGATTTCCATCAGGCAAAGGACAATGAAATTTTAGTGCATCCGGAAGAGGACTGGCTTGCACAGGTTCCGGTGGGCGGAGATGCAAGGCGGAACCTGGTTGCCAGTGAAATCAGTGGTGACGGGGACGTGGATGCGGTGCTTGCAGACTGCGATGAGGTGCTGGAACATGCGTACCATATGCGTTCCTTTAATCAGGCGATGATGGAGACCTTTCGTACGTATACCGAGCTGGATCGATACGGAAGACTGCATGTGATTTCCTCGACCCAGATCGTATTTCACGTTCGCAGAATCCTTTCCCAGGCGCTGGGAATCCCCAAAAGTAAAATCCGTGTGGAAAAGCCAAGGATCGGCGGCGGATTCGGTGCAAAGCAGACGGCGGTAAGTGAGGTTTATCCCGCATTTGTCACACTGAAAACCGGACGCCCGGCGCAGCTTATTTTTACGAGGGAGGAGAGTCAGCTTGCAGGATCTCCTCGGCATGAAATGGAGGTGCGCGTGCGGCTAGGAGCGGATAAGGACGGACACATCCGGGGACTGGACCTGTATACATTATCCAATTCCGGTGCTTATGGCGAGCATGGCCCGACGACGGTAGGACTGAGCGGACACAAATCGATTCCGCTTTATACCGGAGGCCTGGAGGCATTCCGGTTTGGCTATGATGTTGTCTATACCAATACGATGGCAGCAGGTGCCTATCGGGGCTACGGAGCGACCCAGGGCATTTTTGCACTGGAAACTTCTGTCAACGAGCTGGCAGAGAAGCTTGGAATCGATCCGACAATCATCCGGGAAAAGAACATGCTCCGGGAGGGCATGAAAATGCCGGCATATTATGGGGAAACCGCGAATGCCTGTGCACTGGACAAATGCATGGCGCGCTGTAAGGAGCTGTTCCATTGGGATGAAAAATATCCCGTTCGGGATATGGGAAACGGAAAGGTGCGCGCGGCAGGCGTGGCAATGGCGATGCAGGGCTCCTGTATTTCCAATGTGGATGTCGGTTCCGCAACCGTGAAGCTTGCAGATGACGGCAGCTTTAACCTGATCATCGGTGCTGCGGATATGGGAACCGGATGCGATACGATCCTTGCCCAGATGGTTGCGGAATGTATGGATTGCTCGGTAGACGATGTGGCGGTATTTGGCGCGGATACGGATGCTTCTCCTTATGATTCCGGCTCCTATGCCTCTTCCACAACCTATATCACCGGTAAGGCAGTGGAGATGGCCTGCGCAAAGCTAAAGACACAGCTCTGTGGGATCGCGGCGGGAATGCTTGGCTGCAGCACAGAAGAGGTTGTGTTTGAAAACGGACGGGTAAAGCAGATCAACACGGAGAAAAGCGTTTCCCTGGCAGAGATCAGCGTCAAAGACCAGGTAAATAACGATATTGCAGCGGTTGCGACCGCGTCCCATTCCTCCCCGGTTTCCCCGCCTCCTTACATGGTCGGAATGGTGGAAATCGAGCTGGATAAGGATACCGGAGAAGTGAAAATTCTGGATTATGTTGCGGTAGTGGACTGCGGAATTACGATCAATCCCGCATTGGCGCGTATTCAGACAGAGGGGGGTATCGTACAGGGAATCGGGCATACCCTTTTTGAAAATATCACTTATGACAGAAATGGACGCCCGATTGAGTCCAGCTTTTTACAGTATAAGGTTCCGACCCGTCTGGATATGGGGCATCTTCGCGTGGAATTTGAAAACAGCTATGAGCCAACAGGACCCTTTGGCGCAAAATCCATCGGGGAAATTGTTATCAATACCCCGGCACCTGCAATTGCCCATGCGATCTACCGGGCGACCGGCGTATGGCACAGGGAACTTCCGATTACACCGGAGAAGATTCTGATGTCGATGCCGCAGTAGGATGAAAATGCTGCAGTCCACATGCGCAACAGGTTTGTGTGTGGGCTGTGACAATAAATCACAAAATGAGGAGAGAGAAAAATGAAAAAAAGTTTCAAACTATCTGAGGAAGCATTTCAGATGGATGGGAAAATGCCCCTTTCTCAGGCAATTCCCCTTGGTTTACAGCATGTTCTTGCAATGTTTGTCGGAAACCTGACTCCGTTGTTGATCATTACGGGTGCATGTGGGCTGGCCGGTGGAGAGTTTGCACAGCTGCAGCTTTCCCTGCTGCAGAATGCCATGCTGGTAGCCGGTATTGTAACGCTGGTACAGCTGTTTTCCATCGGACCGGTGGGCGGAAAGGTTCCGATTATTATGGGTACTTCTTCCGGATTTATCGGGGTATTTAACAGTGTGGCTGCGTCGATGGGCGGCGGTGTGCTGGCGTATGGTGCGATCATGGGTGCATCCATAATCGGTGGACTCTTCGAAACGGTGCTGGGCTTTTTCTTAAAGCCCCTTCGAAAATTCTTTCCGGCGGTGGTAACCGGTACGGTTGTTATGTCGATCGGTCTGAGCCTGATCTCTGTAGGCATCAATTCCTTCGGAGGCGGAAATAATGCAAAAGATTTCGGCTCTGTGGAAAACCTGCTTCTGGCTGTTTTTGTTCTCGCAATGATTCTTGTCTTCAAGCATGGGACAAAGGGCTTTTTAAGCTCTTCTGCAATCCTGTTTGGTATTATCGCAGGCTACATTGCTGCAGTGGTAATGGGATTTGTCCTGCCTACGACCGGTGTTACTGCAGATGGCGTGGAATATACAAAAGCATGGGTATTAAACTGGAATAAGGTTGCAGAAGCTTCCTGGTTTGAAATTCCGAAGCTGATGCCGGTAAAGCCGGTGTTTGATCTGCGTGCGATTTTGCCTGTCCTGATCATGTTTATTGTAACGGCAGTGGAGACGGTCGGTGATATTTCCGGTGTAATGGAAGGCGGACTTGGCAGGGAAGCAACAGATAAGGAGCTTGCAGGAGGCGTGATGTGCGATGGCCTTGGTTCTTCCTTTGCAGCGTTATTTGGTGTATTGCCGAATACCTCCTTCAGCCAGAATGTGGGACTGGTCGCTATGACAAAGGTAGTAAACCGCTTTGCACTTGCGACCGGAGCGATTTTCCTGATCTTGTGCGGTCTTTGCCCGAAGCTGGCGGCGCTGGTTTCCATCATGCCTCAGTCGGTACTGGGTGGCGCGGCAGTTATGATGTTTTCTTCTATCGTCATCAGCGGTATTCAGCTGATCACGAAGAATCCGTTGACTGCCCGGAACCTTTCCATCGTATCGGTAGCGCTCGGTGTAGGCTACGGCATGGGCGCCAACACAGGAATCCTTGCAAATGCGCCTCAGTTTATCCAGCTGATCTTCGGCGGCTCCGGTATTGTACCGGCTGCGATGGTAGCGATTTTGTTGAATATTGTACTTCCGAAAGAGGATTAAAAAATTGCCACCTTTATGGTGGCAATTTTTTTTAGAGCAACTGTTATATGAAATTGTTATGCTGCAAAAATGTCTCTGAATGAAACGCAGGTTATAGCTTTACCGGCCCACCGCTGCATTGTCCTGTCCCATCCGTTTTAACTCCGGCAATACAGTGCAGAGCATTGTGATAAAGCAGAAGCTGCCGCCGATGACGTTGGACACCGGTTCGGCAAGGAAAACACCAGCTGTGCCTCTGTGGCGTGTATAGGGCATCAGATAGGTTAACGGAACGACAATAAATACCTTTCGGAGCAGGGAGAAAAAAATCGCCTGCTTCTTTTTATTTAAGGATTTAAAGGTTGTCTGACCGATATACTGCAGATCCATGAAAATAAAAGCGGCAAAATATTGTTTCAGCGCAGGGATGGCATCGGCAACCAGCACAGAGTCGGAGCTGAAAATCCGGATCAGCATACCGGGGGCGAGGATGATCAGGCTCCACATGATGGCAGTATAGCCAAAGACCATGAGTGCCATGACAATACCGGAGTTTTTGACTCGGGACGGACGGCGGGCACCGTAATTATAGCTCAGGATAGGAGAGGTTCCCTCCGTGAGCGCGTAAATCGGCGTTTCCACGAGCTGCCGCACGCTGGAAATGATGGTCATGACGGAAATATAGATATCCCCGCCGGTGACGGAAAGGACGTTGTTACAGCAGATCGTAACAAGGCTGTTGGTCAGCTGCATGACAAAGCCGGATGTACCGAGGCTGACGATATTCTTTGCATAGCCGCTACATTGGGAAAATTCTGTTTTCCGCAGAAAGCGAACCCTCAGCTCCGCCCTTTTCGTCAGGAAAAGCAGGACGAACGAGGCAGAAAGCAGCTGGGAGAGCACGGTTGCAACTGCAGCGCCCTGCACGCCGAGGCCGAAAACAAAAATAAAGAGAGGGTCAAGGAGCAGATTGGCAGCTGCGCCGATGGCGACGGAGCACATACCAACAAGGGAATATCCCTGTGCGTTGATAAAAGGATTCATGCCGACTGCGATCATGGAAGGCAGCGTGCCGATGAGATAGAGCATCATGTATGGATATGCATAGACTAAAGCATCTGCAGACGCGCCGAAGAGCACCAGAAGGGGGCGGGCAAAAACAAGACCAATCGTCATCAAAAAGGTGGCACTGACACATACCATTGTAAAAGATGTGTTCATAATGCGGTTTGCCTGTTCTGTTTCCTTTTTTCCACGGTAAATGGAAAAAAGCGGAGCACCGCCGCTTCCAAAGAGATTGGCGAATGCGCTGAGGATGACGATCAGCGGAAAGCACAGTCCCACTGCGCCGAGGGCGGCTGTGCCGCAGCCAGGGATACGGGCGATATAGATACGGTCTACGATGTTATAGAGCAGGTTCAAAATCTGGGCAACCAGCATGGGGAGGGCCGCTCCTAGAATGTTTCCGGTTACGGTTCCGTTTTCAAAATCAATTCGTTTCATAAGTCGGGAGCTTCCTTTTCTTTCGTGTTCGTTTTCCAGTATAGCAAGCTCTGTAGAGAAAGTAAATTCCGAGTTATAGGTTCCCGACCGGAATCTCTTAACACCAGGAATAAAATTTGAAATTTCCGTCATCAGGAAAAGAAAAGGATAGCGGAAAGATCTGGATTGGTGTATGATGAGGAGCGAGTTACTGTTTTTAAATTTTATGACAGGAGAAAGAAGAAAAATGTACTTATTTTTGCTTGCGTTGATTTATATTGCATTTATCAGTCTGGGACTGCCGGATTCGCTGCTTGGCTCCGGCTGGCCGGTCATGCACGCAGAGCTTGGTGTGCCGGTGTCGTATATGGGGATCATTTCAATGATCATTTCCGGTGGGACGGTTGTATCGAGCCTGTTTTCGGACAAAATGACCCGAAAATTTGGAACCAGAATCGTAACGGTTGCCAGCGTATTTCTGACCGTTATTGCACTGTTTGGATTTTCCTTTTCTTCGCAGTTTTGGATGCTGGCCGTTTTTGCAGTGCCCTATGGATTGGGAGCAGGTGCGATCGACTCGGCGTTGAACAACTATGTGGCGCTTCATTATAAAGCGAAGCATATGAGCTGGCTGCACTGCTTCTGGGGTGTGGGCACAATTGTCAGTCCGTTTATCATGGGCTATGCGCTGACGAACCGGACGTGGAACAGCGGCTATCGCATTATTGGATTTTTGCAGCTGGCCATTGCCATTCTTTTACTTTTGACGCTGCCGGTCTGGAATATCAACAAATCTGCAACGGAAACTGCTGGAAAGAGTGTCGGACTGGTAGGTGCGCTGAAAATCAAGGGCGTTCCCTTCCTGTTGCTTGGATTTTTTGCGTATTGTGCACTGGAGGCAACAGCAATGCAGTGGGCGAGCACCTACTTTGTAGAGGTAAAAGGAATTTCTACAGAGCGTGCGGCAACCTTTGCAGCTCTGTTTTACATCGGTATTACTTCCGGAAGATTTGCAAGCGGTTTTATTACGGATAAGCTTGGTGACCAGAAAATGATCCGACTGGGAACCGGAATTTTAATTTGCGGTATCCTGGTGCTGTTTCTTCCGATTGCGTCCTATCAGGCGGCGTTTGCGGCATT